>Ga0065721_10004721_pt1 | contig 24485 bp, 24 predicted proteins | sample Mesricmetagenome_FD_59108 | JGI IMG/M metagenome (GOLD analysis project Ga0065721, IMG submission 59108) | Mesophilic microbial community from rice straw/compost enrichment Sample: eDNA_1 v2 (version 2) | ecosystem: Engineered > Solid waste > Grass > Composting > Bioreactor | place: USA: Davis...
GGGAGCCACGTCCGGGTCGGTGCTGATGCGCAGCAGGCTCGGCTCGTCCTGCAGCCGCCAGAGCAGCCGGTACAGGAGAGCGAAGCGCTCGTCCGAGCGGTGCAGGATCACTTGGGCGGCGAGGTCCACGAACTCGCGGGGGACGGTGAAGGCCGCCCCGCCGTCGGCCGGCTCGGGCGCGTCCTGCCCCGGCGCGAACAGGCTGGCGTCGCCATCGACGGTCCAGAGCGTCGCCTCGGGCGGGATGTGGGCGGCGCGCAGGCGCCGGGCCGCCGCCCGCCAGCCGGAGAAGTCGGTCTCGGAGGCGAGGCGGACCACCTGCATCAGAACAGCTCCAGCTGCCGGGGCGGCGGAGACAGGCGGACCTTGAGGTCGGCGGCGTCGGTGAGCCCGCCGGGCCGCCAGTCGTCGGTGACGACGAAGGGCTTGAGCCGGGCGATCCCCCGGGAAAGCCGCTTCAGGTCATCGAGGGTGATCCGCTTGTGGCGGCGCAGGTCGAGGATGCGGTCGCAGGCCCTGACGCCCAGCCCCGGCACCCGCAGCAGCCGTTCGCGGTCGGCGGCGTTGAGATCGACGGGAAAGTCGCCGCGGTTGCGGAGCGCCCAGGCGAGCTTGGGATCCACCAACAGATCCAGGTCCTCGCCCTCGGCGACGATCTCGGCCCGGGAGAAACCGTAGAAGCGCATCAGCCAATCGGCCTGATAGAGCCGGTGCTCGCGCACCAGCGGCGGCCGCTGGAGCGGCAGGCGGGCGGTGGAATCCGGGATGGGCGAGAAGGCCGAGTAATAGACCCGCCGCAGCCGGTAGGCGCCGTAGAGAGTCTCGGAACGCTTGAGGATCTCGCCATCGGAGGCCCCGTCGGCGCCGACGATCATCTGGGTGGACTGGCCGGCCGGAGCAAAGCGCGGCGGCCTGGTCCTGCGGGCTGGCTCCTTGGCCGCCTCAACCCCCACCCGCACGGCGCCCATGGCCTTCTTGATGCCGGCGAGGTCCTTCTCGGGAGCGAACCTGGCCAGGCTCTCGTCCTTGGGCAGCTCGATGTTGATCGACAGACGGTCGGCATAGAGCCCCGCCTCGTTGACCAGGGCGGGCGAGGCCTCGGGGATCACCTTCAGGTGTATGTAGCCGCGGAAGTCGTGGACCTCGCGCAGCAGCTTCGCCACCCGCACCATCTGCTCCATGGTGTAGTCGGCGCTGCGGATGATGCCCGAGGAGAGGAACAGCCCTTCGATGTAGTTGCGCTTGTAAAAGCCCAGGGTGAGGTCGACGACCTCCTCGGCGGTGAAGCGGGCCCTCTGCGTGTTCGAGCTGACCCGGTTCACGCAATAGGCGCAGTCGTAGATGCAGAAGTTGGTCAGCAGGATCTTCAGGAGGCTGATGCAGCGGCCGTCGGGCGCATAGGCGTGACAGATGCCCATGCCGCCGTCGGTGGAGCCCACGCCTTTCCCCCCGGCGGAGTCGCGCTTCACGCTCCCCGATGAGGCGCAGGAGGCGTCGTACTTGGCCGCGTCGGAGAGAATGGCGAGCTTGCGCTTGAGGTCGAGAACCGCCATGGCCACACCCTAAAGTTCTGCTTTTGTTCTGTCGAGGCGCATTCGGCGGAACCGGCCTGCGACAGATTGGTTCCGCCCCCATGGTCAGGCTGCGCATCCGTCACGAGACGCTCTACACCTACGAACGGCCCGTGGGCTTTGCGCCCCATCGTATGCTCCTGCGCCCACGGGACAGCCACGCGATCCGGGTGGCGGCGGCGGTGATGACCGTCTCGCCTCCAGGCGACACCCGCTGGCTCTACGACGCCCTGGGCAATTCGGTGTGCAGCTTCACGCCCACCGGCGAGAGCACCGCCCTGTCGATCATCAGCGAGCTGGTCATCGAGCGCTATCCGGCGCCCCTGGCGGACCTTCCTATCCGCGATCCCCAGACGGCCACGCCCATCGTCTACGCCCCCACTGACCGCTCGGTGCTGTCGCCGTTCGTGGAGCCGGTGACCGAGGACCCGGACGGGGTGCTGCTGAAATGGCTTCGCGCCCGGGTGGGCAGCCCGCACGAGCCGGCCCTGGACTTCCTGATGCGGCTCAACCGCTCCATCCGGGACGAGTTCGACTACCTGGCCCGGGACCTCGGGGCCGCCCAGGACCCGGCCTTCACCGTGCAGACCGGCTCGGGCACCTGCCGCGACTTCGCCTGGCTGATGGTCGAGGCGCTGCGGCGGCTGGGCTATGCGGCCAGGTTCGTCACCGGCTACCTCTACTCGCCAGGCCACGACGACATCCGCGGGGCCGGGGCGACCCACGCCTGGTGCGAAGTGTTCCTGCCCGACCTCGGCTGGACCGAGTTCGACCCCACCAACGGCCTGGCCGAGAGCGAAGACCTGATCCCGGTGGCGGTGGCCCGCACGCCCGCGGAGGCGACGCCGATCTCGGGGGCGATCGTCGGCGACGGCGGCGAGGCGCGGCTGACCGTTCACGTGGATGTGCGGCCGGACGATTCGCCTCCCGAGGCCGCCTGGAGTCATGCTGAGGGGCGCAGAGACGGAGGTCCCCATGACGCACGGCCTTCCCCAGCAGAACACCCTGACCGGCTTCACCATCCCGAAGGCGGCGACGAGTCCGCAGCACGGCCAGAAGCCCGCCCCGCCGCAGCAGCGGCCGCGCGAGCCCCGCAGCTCCACGTCCCGGCAAGCCCATTGACCGCCGGGGCGCGACAGGGCGCGCCCGGACTGTTGTCGGGACTGGCGGCTCCCGTTCGTCCTGCGGACGCCAACACGCCCCAAAGGAGGCCGCCCCGATGCGGATGATCTTCGTGAACGTGCCGGTGAAGGACCTGGAAGCGACGAAGCGCTTCTACACGGGGCTCGGCTTTCCGCTGAACCCGCAGTTCACCAGCGACCAGAGCGCCGCCGTGGAGATCGAGGAGAACATCGTCTTCATGATGCTGACCCACGACCACTTCAGCCAGTTCGTGCGGGGCGGCATCGCCGACGTGACCCGAGACAAGGAGACGCTGATCTGCCTGTCGGCCGCCGACCGCGCCGAGGTGGACGCCTTCCTGCAGAAGGCCCTGGCGAACGGCGGCTCGGAATGGATGCCGCCCCAGGACCACGGGTTCATGTACGGGGTCAGCTTCCAGGACCCAGACGGCCACGTCCTGGAAGTGATGTGGATGGACTCCGCCGCCATCGCCCAGGGCGCGCACATGGAGATCGAGACGGCCTAGCCCCGCCCCGGCCCGACTTACGCGGCCGCGCGGGCNCCGGAGGGGCCGGCGATGCGGGCGCGGGCGATCTCATTGGCCACCTCGTGGGTGGGCCGCCGTTCGCGGGCGGCCTGCTCCAGCACCTCGTCGAGGGTCTGGGAAAGGCGATCCAGCTTGGCGTCCACCCAGGCCGGATCGAAGGCCTCGCCGCGCTCCAGGGCGCGGATCTCGCCGGCGACATTGATGATGCCGCCGCCGTTGATCACGTAGTCGGGGGCGTAGAGCAGGCCTTTCTCGAAGATCATCCGGCCGGTGTCGGCGTCGGCCAGCTGGTTGTTGGCGGCGCCGGCGATGATCCGCGCCTGCAGCCGCGCCAGGGTGTCGAGGTTCAGCGCCCCGCCCATGGCGCAGGGCGCGAAGACGTCGGCGGGGGCGTCGAAGATGGCCGAGGGGGCAGCCACCTGGGCGCCGGTGGCGGCGGCGATGCGCTCGACCGCCTCGCGGTTCACGTCGGCGATGATCAGCCGGGCCCCAGCCGCATGCAGCTTCTGGGCGAGGTAGCCGCCCACATGGCCGACGCCCTGGATGGCGACGGTGACGCCGTCGAGGTCGCGGTTCAGCGCCCGGCGCACGCACAGGCGCACGCCCCGGAACACGCCCTCGGCGGTGACCGGGCTGGGATCGCCCGAGGCGGCCGGATGGCCCTCAAGGCCGGCCACATAGCGGGTGTGCTTGCGGGCGTGCATCAGGTCGGCGGGCGAGACGCCCACGTCCTCGGCGGTCCAGTACCGGCCGCCCACCGCCTCCACGGCCCGGCCGAACGCCTCGAACAGGGCCGGCGTCTTCTGGGTGCGGGCGTCGCCCATGATGACGCTCTTACCGCCGCCCAGCTCCAGGTCGGCCATGGCGTTCTTGTAGGACATGGCCCGGGACAGCTTCAGGGCGTCAGCGAGGGCGTCCTCGGCGGTGGGATAGTCCCACATGCGGCAGCCGCCGGCGGCCGGGCCGCGGGCGGTGGAATGGACGGCGATGATGGTCTTGAGGCCGGTTTTCGCATCATAGAAGGCATGGACGCCTTCATGTCCCTCGAAAGCCGGAGAATCGAACAAGGTCATGCCGCACTCTTCGCCGTGAGAAGCAATGTTTTCGCCCCAGGCTCTACGCCCTGGGGACACACGTCACAACCCCGCTGACCGCCGTTCGGCTCCATCACGGCTCTTCGCGGTCGGGATCGGTGGAGCGCCCGACGGCAGGGGAGCGTCCTTGTCCCTGAGGAAGGCAAGCACATCCGCCCAGACCGCCGGCCCCTGCAGGTCGCGGGTCAGCAGGTGATAGCCGCGGGCGTAGTAGGCGCTGCGCTGGCCCGGCCGCAGGCGGGAGGCCGCCCGGAAGGCGGCGTGCTTGGGGATGATCTGGTCGTTGGCGCCGTAGAGGTAGAGGGTCGGCACGCCGATGCGGCCGATGCTGTCGGCGCCGTCGTCCATCAGGTCCACGAGGCCGTAGAGCGCATCACTCCGGGCGCCCCAGATCATCAGCGGGTCCCTGCCCATGGCGATCAGCTCGGCGTCGTTGTCGGTGGGCCTGACCCGGGCGGTGAGCCAGCGGGGCGGCGTATAGACCTTCGAGGCGGTGAAGTTGGCCGCCAGCCACAGCAGGGTCTTGTTGGGCAGGGCCTGATCGCGCCAGCCCCAGACGGCCGGCGCCAGCAGCACCAGCCGGTCGGCGGCGGGCGGTCGGTCCGAGGCGAAGGCGGCGGCGGCCACGGCTCCGCCCATGCTCTCGCCCGCCACCACGATCAGGGCCTCGGGGTGCTTCGCCCGGGCCAGGGCGACGACGGTGCGCAGGTCCTCCACCATGAGATCGCGGCCGGCCCAGACGCCGCGGCCGGGCGAGCGGCCGAAGCCGCGCTGGTCGTAGGCGTAGGTGGTCACGCCCTGCCCGGCCCACCAGGGCGCGGCCAAGTGGAAGGCGTTGGCGTAGTCGTTCATGCCGTGGAGGGCGACGATCACCGCCCAGGGCCGCCCCGCATACTGGCCCGTGGCCTCCCACTTCGAGAGGCCCAGCAGCGCGCCGTCGAAGCTCGCCACCACCTCGTCGCCAATGTAGGGCCCGCGGTAGCCGGCCGGCGGCTGGGCCGGCGCCTGCACGGCCATGGTGGTGCAGGCGCCCAGCAGGAGAAGCGAGACCAGCAGGGCGGCGAGGCGCGCCACGGCCCGCTCCGCCTTTACTCGGCCTCAGCCGCCACGGGCGGCGGATCGCCCTCCAGCGGCAGGCGCATCCGCCAGACCCCTTTGAACTTCTCGGGGTCGGCGGGCTTGTTGTGGCGCAGGATCACCAGCCGTCCGGCGCGGGCGAGGCCCACCGCCACCGGCCGGACCTTGCCCAGCTCGCGCCGCCAGCCGGCGGCGTCCACGGCCTTGGCCACGTCCTCGGGCGAAACGGACTTGCCCGGCGGGACCTTGGCCAGAAGGTCGAAGATGGCGTCCTCGACGGCCTGGCTCATCCTCAGCCGCCCCGCTTCATGGTCTCGCGGGCGATGATCACCTGCTGGATCTGGCTGGTGCCCTCGTAGATCCGGAAGATGCGCACGTCGCGGTAGAAGCGCTCGATGCCGTACTCGGTGATGTAGCCGGCGCCGCCGAAGATCTGCACGGCCTTGTCGGCCACGCGGCCCACCATCTCGGAGGCGAAGTACTTGGCCGCCGCCCCTTCCATGGTGACGTTCTCGCCGGCGTCGCGCTTGCGGGCGGTCTCCAGCGTCAGCGCCCGGGCCGCCAGGGCCTCGGTCTTGCAGTCGGCGATCATGCCCTGGACGAGCTGGAAGGCGGACAGCGGCTGGCCGAACTGCTTGCGCTCGGCGGCATAGGCCACGCAGTCGGCGATCAGGCGCTCGGCCACGCCCACGCACAGGGCCGAAATGTGCAGCCGGCCCTTGTCCAGCACCTGCATGGCCACCTTGAAGCCCTCGCCCTCGGCGCCAATCAGGTTCTCGGCCGGGACGCGGACGTTGTCGAAGATGACGTCGCAGACGTGGGCGCCCTGCTGGCCCATCTTCTTCTCGGGCTTGCCCACCGACAGGCCGGGGGCGTCCCGCGGCACCAGGAAGGCCGAGACGCCGCCGGCGCCGGGCTTCGAGGGGTCGGTGCGGGCCATGACGGTGAAGAGGTGGGCCTTGTTGGCGTTGGTGATGAACCGCTTGGAGCCGTTCAGCACATAGTGGTCGCCGTCGCGCACCGCCCGGGTCTGGACCGAGGCGGAGTCCGAACCGGCCTCGGGCTCGGTCAGGGCGAAGGAGGTGATGATCTCGCCCGAGGCGATACCGGGCAGGTACTTGGCCTTCTGGGCCTCGGTGCCGAACATCACCAGGGCCTGGGAGCCGATGCCGACATTGGTGCCGAAGGTGGAGCGGAAGGCCGGGCTGGTGCGGCCCATCTCGATGACCACCAGGCACTCATCCTCCATGGACAGGCCCAGGCCGCCGTACTCCTCGGGGATCGAAAGGCCGAAGAGGCCGAGGCCCTTCATCTCCTCAACGACGTCGTCCGGCATGGCGTCCTCTTCCGCCACCTTGGCCTCCAGCGGGCGCAGGCGTTCGCTGACGAAGCGACGGACGGTGTCGATGAGCTGGTCGCGGGTTTCGGCGTCGAGCGCCATGCGGATATCCCCTTCGTCTCTTAGGAGCAGGCTTTGGTTGCGACCGCTTCCCTGAAGCGGCCGAGGCCCACGGCCACCACAGGCCGAGGCCAACTCTCGGTATGAACGCTGCGCGGCGGCACGGAGCAGCCTGGCGGCAGCGCAACGCCAGCCAGAACACCATCTCCACGCTGCTTCACAAACTGGATGGCGCGGTAGTCCAGCGGTTTGGAAGTGCGGTGCCAGATCTTCAGCACCGCGACGCGCTTTTCGGCCGAGGCATCAAGGGCGGCGGCGATCTGGCCATCCGGGGGCGGACCGAATGGCCGTATCGCCGCGCCAGGGGGATGCGCCTCGGCAAGCTGCCCGTTCTCGACCTTGAGCAGCACCGGCAGGCCCTTGTCGTCGAGCCGGAAAAGAGCCCTCTGGCCGAGCACGATCTGCAGCCTCTCACCATCGACCCGCGTCTCGGACTTGAGCGGGATGGAGAGTCTTGCGGCCGGAGCGGCCGGCGCCTTGGGGGCGGTGGCCACGGGCGCGGCGGGCGGCGCAGCCAGCGCTAAGAGAACGGACAATCATGCTCATGGGCCACCCTCCGGCGGCGAACATGTGACCTCGTTGGTGGCCCGGAAGCGGAGCTGCGAGATCTCCACGGCCTCAGCGCCGGCGGGCCACTGCTCGTAGTTGGCCATCAGCGGCAGGGCCGTGCAAACCCGGGCCGGCGTCCGGCGCCCGCCGGTGATCAGCTCGCCCCGATAGTCGAAGGCCCTGGACACGCCGCTCTCCAGCTTCAGGTGCAGCCGATCGCCTTCGCGCCCGAGGATCAGGACGAGCGTCCCTTCCGGCGGATCGGCGAAACGGCCCTGCCCCGGCCTCGGCGGCGCAGCCTCGGCTTCGGACACGGCCTCGACGGTCGTCGCGCCGGGACGCCCGTCGGGGGTGATGGCGACGGTGACCTTCTGGCCGAGCCCCACGCGGATCACCCCGTCCTCGGCGGCGGCCGGCGTGGCGACGAGGATCGCCGCAGCAAGCGCGGCCGCCCGCCCGATCATGCCTTGGCGAGCGCCAGGGCCGAGCCCTGGCCGACCCCCACGCACATGGTGGCCAGGGCGCGCTCGCCGCCGCGTTCCTTCAGCGCCCGGGCGGCGGTGATGGCCAGACGCGCGCCCGAGGCGCCCAGGGGGTGGCCGATGGCGATGGCGCCGCCATGCGGGTTCACATGCTCGGCGTCGTCCGGCAGGCCCCAGGCGCGGGTGCAGGCCAGGGCCTGGGCGGCGAAGGCCTCGTTCAGTTCGATCACGTCGAAGTCCCGGGCGGTAATGCCCAGGCGGCCGGTGAGCCGCTCCACCGCCGGCACGGGGCCGACGCCCATGATCCGCGGGGCGACGCCGCCCGAAGCCCCGCCCTCGATGCGGGCGATAGGCTCCAGGCCGTACTTCTTCACCGCCTCTTCCGAGGCCAGCACCAGGGCGGCGGCGCCGTCGTTGACGCCCGAGGCGTTGCCGGCGGTCACCGTGCCGTCGGGACGGACGATGGGCTTCAGGCCCTTCAGCGCCTCAAGCGTCGTATCGGGGCGGGGATGCTCGTCCTGGGCCACCACCGTCTCGCCCTTGCGGTTCTTGATGGTGATGGGGGCGATCTCGCCGTCGAAGAAGCCGCGCTCGCGGGCCTTGCCGACCCGCTGCTGGCTGCGGTGGGCGAAGGCGTCCTGGGCCTCGCGCTCGATCTGGTAGTCGGAGGCCACGTTCTCGGCGGTCTCCGGCATGGAGTCGACGCCGTAGTCCTTCTGCATCTTGGGATTCACGAACCGCCAGCCGATGGTGGTGTCGAAGATCTCGGCGCTGCGCGAGAACGCGCTCTCGGCCTTGCCCATGACGAACGGCGAGCGGGTCATGCTCTCGACGCCGCCGGTGATGACGAGATCGGCTTCGCCCACGGCGATCTGCCGGGCGCCGGCGATGGTGGCGTCCAGGCCCGAGGCGCAGAGGCGGTTGACGGTGATGCCCGGGGTGCGCGGCGGCAGGCCGGCCAGCAGCAGGGCCATGCGGGCGACGTTGCGGTTGTCCTCGCCAGCCTGGTTGACGCAGCCGTAGATCACCTCGTCCACGGCCTCCCAGTCCACGTTCGGCAGGCGCTCCATCAGCACCTTCAGCGGATGAGCCGCCAGATCGTCCGCGCGCACCTTGGCCAGCGCCCCGCCGTAGCGGCCGATCGGGGTGCGAACGCCCGTGCAGAGATAGACGGTCCGGCCTTGCATCTTGGCTCCTCGCTAGGCTTTTTGGCGGGCGGGCAAACTAGTGTTCGAATCCGCGGAGGGCAAACCCCAAGGGCGCCTATCGCGCGGGTGTTATTCGCGAGGAACGATGGACGGCGGCGACGAGCAGCAGGGCTACGAGTCTCACCTGACCCAGGTCACCGAAGGCGAATGGGCCGGCTGGTCGTACTATCCGGGCGGCGATCCCTATGAGGACCTGGCCGGCCCGTTCTACATCCAGGAGCGCCCCGAGGGCGTGGTCTGCGCCTTCCGGGCCGAGACCAAGCACATGAACGGCGGAATGTTCATGCACGGCGGCTGCATGATGACCTTCGCCGACTTCTGCCTGTTCGCCATCGCCCGGGACGCGCTGAAAGGCAGCCGGGCGGTGACCGCCACCTTCAACGGCGAACTGGTGGGCTCCGCCGCGGTGGGCGACCTCGTGGAATGCACCGGCGAAGTGGTGAAGGCCGGGCGCAGCATGGTCTTCGTCCGCGGCCTGATCGTGAACACCAGCCGCGGCGGCGAGCCGATGATGAGCTTCTCGTCCGTCCTGAAGAAGGTGGGGCCCCGCTAGGCGGGCGAGCGGCATGGCGGTGCTCTCCCCGCTCAGCTCGGCCGACATCCCCGAGGTCATGCGCCTGGAGCGGCTGCCCGGATACGAGACCTTCATCGGCCAGTTCACGGCCGAGGAACACGCGGCCGAATTCGCCTCGGCCGACAGCCGCTACTTCGGCGTCCGCGCGGACGAGCGCCTGGCCGGCTTCGTGATCTTCCAGGAGCTCAGCGCCCCGGTCGTCCTCCTGCGGCGCATCGCGGTGGCCGAACCGGGCGGCGGACTCGGGACGGCCATGCTGCGCGAGGCCATGGACTGGGTGTTCCAGGAGACGCCCGCCGAGGGCCTGAAGCTGGATGTCGTGCGGGACAACCCCCGCGCCCGGCGGGTGTACGAGCGCGAGGGCTTCGAGCACTACGACGTCGACGAGACGCACTACTTCCTCAGCATCTCGCGCACGCGCTGGGAGATGCTTCGGGGTCGTGGCGGCTAGACCGCGTCAGGCGGCCTTCTGCGGCATGCCGGCGGCGGCGGCCGGCCGGGCGGCCATGGCGGCGTGCCAGCGGCGGACATTGGCGAGCTCCTCCGGCGGCTTCACCCGGATCATCCGGCCGAAGTCGAGGCCGGTGAAGGCGATGATGTCGGCGATGGTGAGGCGGTCGGCCGCCAGCCACTCGCGCCCCTCCAGCCGGCGATCCAGCACCTTCAAGGCCTTCAGCGCCGACTGCAGCGAATGCTGGCCGACCTCGGGGTTCTGCTTCTCCAGGGCGGCCATGGCCGGATGGGTGTGGCGCACCCCCATCATCAGCGGCGTGGCCACCAGCATCTCGGCCCGGCGCATCCACATCTCGATCACCGCCGTCTCCTCGGGCGTGCGGCCCATGAGGTTCGGCTCGGGATAGACGCTTTCCAGATAGCGGCAGATGGCGACGGACTCGGTGATGCAGGTCCCGTTGTCCAGTTCGAGCATCGGCACGTTCGGCAGGCCGGCCTTGGCCAGATATTCCGGCGTCTTGTGCTGGGCCTCCATGAGGTTGAGCACCACGATCTCGATGTCGTCGATGCCCTTCTCGGCCATGAACCAGCGGACCCGGCGCGGATTGGGCGCGAGCGGAGTGTCGTAGAGTTTCATGACCGGCCTCCCTTCCTGATCAGAAGGAAAGCGTACGCCCGGTCACTTCCGGGTCAAGCGGCGTCGCGTTCAGCCGAACAGGCCGATGGGCAGCAGGCCCACCACCGAAGCCGTCAGGCAGGTGGCCAGGAAGCCGGCGACCATGGCCTTCCAGACCATGCCCACCACCTCGTTGCGGCGCTCGGGCACCAGCACCGTGTAGCCGGCGAGGTTGATGCCCACCGAGGCGACATTGGCGAAGCCGCAGAGGGCGTAGGTCATCAACACGCGCGAGCGCTCGTCCATGGCCTCAAGCGGGATACCGCCCATGCGGATGAAGGCGGTGAACTCGGTGAGCACCAACTTGACGCCCAGCAACGAGCCGGCGGCCGGGGCGTCGTGCCAGGGCACGCCGATGGCCCAGGCGAGCGGGGCGAAGACCCAGCCCAGGGCCCGCTCCACCGACAGGGGCGCGCCCCCCACGTCGGGCAGCGCGCCGAGCATCAGGTTCACCATGGCCACCAGGGCCACGAAGACGATCAGCGTGGCGGCGACGTTGAGGACGATCTGCAGGCCGTCGGTGGTGCCCTTGATGAGGGCGTCGATAGAGCTTTCGTAGCGCTTGGAGGCGGCGGGATCGTAGGCCTGGGCCTGCTCCACATCAGGATCGCGGGGCACGACGATCCGGGCCAGCAGCACCCCGGCGGGCGCTGAGATGATCGAGGCCGTCAGCACATGGGCGGCGGCGTTGGGCAGGACGTCCTTCAGGATGGTGGCGTAGGCCACCATGGTCGAGCCCGAGACGCAGGCCATGCCGACGGCGATCAGCAGGAACAGCTCCGAGCGCGACAGGCCGGCCAGGTAGCTGCGGATGAAGATCGGGCCTTCCACCTGCCCCATGAAGACGGTGGCGGCGGTGGCCAGGGCCGGCGGGCCGCGCAGGCCCATGGCCCGCTCGAAGACCACCCCGAAGGCGCGGGTCACCCAGACCAGGATCCGCCAGTGCCAGAGCAGGGCCGCCAGGGCGCAGACCACCAGGATCACCGGCAGCACGCGGAAGGCGAAGACGAACATGGAGCCGGGGTCGGTCAGCGGATAGGGCTGATTCGACGTCCCGGCGAGAAAGCCGAAGACGAAGGCCACGCCCGCCTGGGTGGAGGCGGCCAGGCCGTCCACCACCTGGCCGACGCCTTGCAGGGCCACCCGCAGCGCCGGGAGGCCGAAGAGCGCCAGGACCAGGACGCCCTGAACGAGGATGGCGCCTATGGCGAGCTTCCAGGGAAATCTGCGCCGGTTCTCCGACATGGCCCAGCACAGCCCGAGGACCACGAGGACGCCGACGAGGCTCTGGGCATTGGCGAGACTGAACATTCATCCCCCGATGCGCCGCCCCGGACCTCGTCCGAGTCAGGCGGCCCATCGGGCGATAGAAGGCGCCAGACGCCCCGGCAGGCAAGCGCTAGAGGTTGACCATGGCCAGGCCGCGGGCGTCATAGCGGGCGCCCTCCACGGCCGTCTCGGGAACCGCCGCGGCGATGGCGGCGAGGTCCTCGGGCGTCAGCTCGATGTCCACGGCCCCTACGTTCTCCTCGACACGGGCGGGGTTGGTGGTCCCGGGGATCGGCACGATGTCCGGCCCCTGCGCAAGCAGCCAGGCGAGGGCCAGCTGGGCCGGGGTGCGACCTTTCGCCCGGGCCAGGGCGGTGAGGGTCTCCACCAGCGGCAGGTTCTTCTCCAGGGCCCCGTCCTGGAACCTCGGCACGAAGCGCCGGAAGTCGTTGTCGGCGAGGGAGCCCTTGCCCCGGACCGCCCCGGCCAGGAAGCCGCGGCCGAGGGGGCTGTAGGGCACGAAGCCGATGCCGAGCTCGCGCAAGGTGGGCAGGACCGTGGTCTCGGGATCACGCGTCCAGAGGGAATATTCCGACTGCAGGGCGCTGACCGGATGGACGGCGTGGGCCCGGCGGATGGTGTCTGCGCCTGCCTCGGAGAGGCCAAAATAGCGGACCTTGCCCGCCTTCACGAGGTCGCCCACCGTCCCGGCCACGTCCTCGATCGGCACATTGGGGTCGACCCGGTGCTGGTAGAAAAGATCGATCACCTCGACGCCCAGGCGCTTGAGCGAGGCGTCGGCCACGGCGCGGATGTTCTCCGGCCGGCTGTTGACGCCGGTGGGGCGGCCCGCCGCCCGGGCGGCCTCCAGGTCGAAGCCGAACTTGGTGGCGATGCGAAGCCGATGGCGGGCCTCGCCCAGCCCCTTGGACACCAGCACCTCGTTGGTGGTCATGCCGTAGATCTCGGCGGTGTCGAAGAAGGTGATCCCCGCCTCCACGGCCTTCTGCAGCACGGCCGTGGCGCGGCCCTCGTCCAGCGGGGCGTTGTAGACTCCGGACAGGCCCATGCAGCCGAAGCCGATGGCCGACACTTCCAGTCCCTGGGTTCCGAGCTTGCGCGTCTTCATGGGAGGCCTCCTTCCGCCGCCATGACATCTGGGCGTGCGGGCGCGGCGGCACAATGCCGCGCCGGGCGGGCCAGCGCATTACGAAGGTTTAATCGCCCCGTCCGCATCCGCTCGCGGCGCCGGCCGCCTCTTTCCGGGTGAAGCGCGATCCGATCGCGCCAAGCTTGGGAAGGGCGTTCTCGCCATGTCGTTGGCCTTGGCCACATTGATCCATGAGTGGCGCCGCTACACCGCCGCGGTGGTGGCGCTCGCGTTCTCGGGCCTGTTGATCCTGGCCCAGGTCGGGATGTTCGTCGGCATCGTGAAGGGGGTGACGGCGACGCTCGAGCGCAGCCGCGCCGACCTGATGATCCTGCCGGCCAAGATGGAGAGCCTGATCAACTCGGGCGGCGGCGCCCTGCCCGCCCGCCTCCAGCCGCAGATGTACCTGCACCCCGAGGTCGTCGAGGTGGCGGCCTGGGACATCGAGGGCGGCCGCTGGGTGAACCAGCCGAAGGACGGCGGCAAGGCCGTCACCACCTGGGTCGACGTCAACATGGTGGACACCCGCCCGGGCGCGGTGACCCTGCCCGTGGACTATACCGAAGCGACCCGCCAGGCGCTGATGGAGCCCTATGCGGTGGCCATCGACCGCAGCCAGCTGAAGCGCCTGGGCGTGCAGCTGGGCGACAGCGCCACCCTCAACGGCAAGACCGTGCGGGTGCGGGCGATCCTCGACGGCTATCCCAACATCAACAACGCCGCGGTGGTGGCCTCGCGCGACACCATCCGCCTACTGGGCTTCAACCGGGACACCTCAAAGACCGGGCCGCTGATGGTGCGGCTCCAGGACCCGTCCCGAGCGCTTATCGTCCGAGACCAGCTGAACGCCACGGCCAAGGGCGCCTATCGCGCCTGGACCCGGGAGGAGTTGCGCAAGGCCAACGAGGGGGCGCTGATGAGCGAGCAGATCATCGGCATCTTCATCGGCTTCTCGGTCTTCCTGGGCTTCCTGATCGGGGTCGGCATCACGTCCCAGACCCTGCGCGGGGCGATCCTGTCGTCGATCAAGGAGTTCGCCAGCCTGCGGGCCCTGGGCGTCTCCATGGGCGCCCTGCGGCTGATCGTGATGGAGCTGTCGGTGTGGGTGGGGGGTCGTGGGCCTGGCGGCCACCGGCCTCTTCACCTCCGGCGTCTATCTGCTGGCGCGCAACGGCGGCATGCCCATGGGCTTCCCCGCGCCGTGGGTGATCGGCGTCTCGGTTCTCCTGCTCGTCATCTCGGGCGCGTCCGGCCTGCTGGCCCTGGGCGTCCTGAAGAAGAGCCAACCTGCGGACCTGCTGCGATGAGCTCGAACCCCACCGCCATCGAGGCGTACGGCGTCTACAAGCGCTTCAAGACCGGCCGCACGCACATCGAGGTGCTCAAGCGCGTCGACTTCGACGCCCGCCACGGCGAGGTGACCATGGTCATGGGGCCTTCCGGCTCCGGCAAGTCGACCCTGGTGGCCGCCCTGTCCGGCCTGCTGAGGCCCGACGAGGGCGGGGTCAGGGCCCTGGACACCGACATCTGGAAGCTGCGCCCCAGTAAGCTGGACCGCTTCCGGCTCGACCACTGCGGCTTCATCTTCCAGGGCTTCAACCTGTTCTCGGCCCTCACCGCCCTGCAGCAGGTNGAGATCATCCTGAAANACCAGGGCCACTCCAAGTCGGCGGCCCGGGAAAAGGCCGCCCAGGCCCTGGAGGAGGTCGGCCTCGGCAAGCGCCTGAATTCGCGGCCCGCGGAAATGTCGGGCGGCGAGAAGCAGCGGGTGGCCATCGCCCGGGCCCTGGCCAAGGACCCGCGGCTGGTGTTCGCCGACGAGCCCACCTCGGCCCTCGACGGCGAGAACGGCCAGATCGTCATCCGCCTGTTGCAGCGGGCGGCCAAGCAGCACGGCGCGGCGGTGATCTGCGTGACCCACGACCCGCGCCTGGAAGCCTTCGCCGACCGCGTGATCCACCTGGAGGACGGCGAGATCCGCGAGGACCGCCGCCCGCTCCCGCCGGTCGCCGCCTCGGCCGTCGCCCTACACCACGCCCAAACCGAGCTCGTCGGAGCCTAGAGACCCATGCCCGCCATCTTCCGTAACCGCTTCGTCTGGATCGTCGCCCTCGTCCTGGTGCTGGGCGGCGGCGGCGTCATGCTCATGTCCGGCCAGGCCAAGGCCAGGAAAGAGGCCGAAGCCAAGGCCGCCGCCGAGGTGAAGCCCAGCCCCTACGCCGCCGTGGCCAACGGCAAGGCCGATGTGGAGGGCGGCATCATCCAGGTGGCCGCCCGTCGGGCGGGCGTGGTGCGCGAGGTGCTGGTCCAGGAGGGCGACGATGTGGTGAAGGGGCAGATCCTCGCCCGCCTCGAGGACGACGAGCCGCGCCTGCAGGCCGCTCGCGCCGCCGCCGAGGTGCGCGAGGCCCGGGCCGCCCTCGCCCTGCTGGAGGTGCAGCTCTCGGCCGCCGAGCGCGAGGAGCGGCGGCTGCAGGGCCTGGCCCCCTCCAACTTCGTCGCCGCCCAGAAGCTCGACCAGGCCCGGGACGCCGTGCGTGAGGCCCAGGCCAAGATCCTGGCCCAGAAGGCGGTGGTGGCCACGGCCGAGGCCCGCCTGAGCGAGGCCCGCTACGACCAGGAGCTCAGCATCATCCGCGCCCCGGCGGACGGGCGGGTGGTGCGCCGCTACGCCAACCCCGGCGCGGGGGCGTCGACGCTCAACGTCTCCAACATGTTCGACCTGGAGCCCAAGGCCGGGCGCATCGTCCGGGCCGAGATCGCCGAGGGCGCCCTGCCCTATGTGACCGTGGGCCAGAGCGTGAAGATGTCCCCCGAGAGCGACCCCACCAAGACCTTCGACGGCCGCGTGTTGCGCCGGGCGGCGGTGTTCGGCGCCCGCAAGCTGCAGTCGGACGACCCGAACGAGCGCACCGACGACCGCGTGGTCGAGGTGGTGGTGGACAGCTCGAGCGCCCCGTTCCTGATCGGCCAGCGCGTGCTCGTGAAGTTCGTCCGCCAGCAGCAGGCCGAGGCCGAGCCATCCGCCCCCTCAGCGCCGCAGGGCTAGGGTTTCCCCAAGCACCCGAACCTTGCGCGCCCGCCTCCCCCGTCGATCCTGGCGACGGGGGAGGCCCCCTCATCGGCCGCCCTGCCCTCGCGTCAGCTTGACGCACCTTTCGCCGCGCCGCACAACGCGGCGGCTTTTCCGAACACCTGTTCAAGAGGGACATGCACATGGCGGACATCCGCTTCGACGGCAAAGTGGCGATCGTCACCGGCGCGGGCGGGGGCCTGGGCCGCCAGCACGCCCTGGAGCTGGCCCGGCGCGGGGCCAAGGTCGTGGTCAACGACCTGGGCGGCTCGGTTGACGGCTCGGGCGGCGGCTCCGACGCGGCCAACAAGGTCGTGGAAGAGATCAAGGCCTTCGGCGGCGAAGCCATCGCCAACGGCAGCTCGGTGACCGACGACGCCGGCGTCGCCCGGATGGTCAAGGACGCCATGGACGCCTGGGGCCGGATCGACATCCTGGTCGCCAACGCCGGCATCCTGCGCGACAAGACCTTCGCCAAGATGGAGCTCGCCGACTTCCAGGTGGTGGTCGACGTCCACCTGATGGGCACCGTGAAGCCGGCCAAGGCCGTCTGGGAGATCATGCGCCAGCAGAACTACGGGCGCATCGTCGTCACCACCTCGTCCACGGGCCTCTATGGCAACTTCGGCCAGTCGAACTACGGCGCCGCCAAGCTCGGCCTCGTGGGCTTCATGAACACCCTCAAGCTCGAGGGCCAGAAGAACAACATCCATGTCAACGCCATCAGCCCGGTGGCCGCCACGCGGATGACCGAGAACCTGATGCCGCCCCAGGTGCTGGAGCAGCTGAAGCCCGAATACGTGACCCCCGGCGTGGTGTTCCTGTGCTCGGAAGAGGCCCCCACCGGCACGGTCCTGACCGCCGGCGCCGGCGCCTTCGCCGTGGCCCGCATCGTCGAGACCGAGGGCGTGTACCTGGGCCCGGACGCCACCGTTGAGGCCGTGCGCGACAACTTCGCCAAGATCGCCGACGCCGCGGGCGCCCAGGCCTATGTCAACGGCGGCGAACAGACCGCCAAGTTCTTCCGCAAGATGCAGGGCGGCTGAGCCGCCTGACCGTCCGGTCGCGAAGGGCCCTTCCCGGCGACGGGGAGGGCCCTTTGTTTTGGCGCCACATCCGCGTCCGTTTCGGCGCCGCAATCTCTTTGCGCTTGCGCCGGCCCATGTGATCGCGCGTAACCTAGGAACGGGCGCCCGCCAGAGGCGCGATCGAGTGGAGGGTTTGAGCGTGGCGACGGCGAAGTCTGGAACTGCGGCTGGTCACCTCTCAACCTTCCACGTCCTCGCCTTCGCCAGCGCCAGCATCCCGATCCAGGCGCTGGTCCTGGCCATCAGCGTCCACCTGCCCCGCTACTTCGCCAGCCACATCGGCCTGGAGCTCGCCGTGGTGGGGGCGGCCTTCGCCATGGTCCGGCTGATCGACATCCCGATCGACGTCGGCCTCGGCATGGCCATGGACCGCACCCGCACCCGCTTCGGGCGCTACCGCGTCTGGCTGGCGCTCGGGACGCCGGTGATGATGGCGGGCCTGTGGTTCGTGCTTCAGGCCGGTCCCTCGACCTCGCAGCTCGGCCTGAGCGGCATCCTGCTGTTCCTCTATATCGGCTATTCGATGGTCTACCTCTCGCACCTGGCCTGGGGCGGGGTGCTGGGGCCGACCTATGAACAGCGCAACCGCGTGTTCGGGGCGATCATCGGCCTCGGGGTCGCCGGCTCGGTCGCCGTCCTGCTGATCCCGGTGGTGATGCAGCAGCTGGGGGCCACCGAGGGCGAGGGCGTCCAGGCCATGGTGTGGTTCATCATCCTGGCCCTGCCGGTCACGGCGCTGATGGTGCTGGGCTTCACCCGCGAGCCGATCACCCGCGATCACAAAACCCAGTTCGGCCTGCGCGACTACCTCACCCTGCTGAAGCACGGGAACGTGGTCCGCCTGCTGGTGGCCGACCTGTGCGCCACCCTCGGGCCGGGGTGGATGGCGACCCTGTATCTCTTCTACTTCAACGACAGCCGCGGCTTCGACACCGCCCAGGCGAACCTGCTGCTGATGATCTACATCGCCGCCGGCTTCGCGGGCGCGCCGTTCATGGCCTGGCTGGGCAACCGCATCGGCAAGCACCGCAGCCTGATGGTCGGCACCACCATCTATTCCATCGGCCTGATGATCGTGCCGTTCCTGCCGGCCGGAAACTTCCTGGCCTTCGCGCCGGGGATGTTCATCGTCGGCGCCATGGCGGCGGGCTTCCTGGTGATGATCCGCGCCCTCACCGGCGACATCGCCGACGAGATGCGGCTGGCGCACGGGCGCGAATACATGGGCCTGATGTACGCCCTGACCATCGGCACCTCGAAGATCGCCTCGGGCCTCTCGGCCCTGACCTTCGTGCTGCTGGCGGCGATCGGCTACCAGGCCCGGGCCGGGGCGGTGAACACGCCCGAGGCGATCCAGGCCCTGGAGCTGGTCTATATCGTCGGGCCGATCTTCTTCGTGATGCTCGCGGGCGCGAGCTTCATCGGCTACAAGCTGACCCCCGAGCGGCACGCCGAGATCCGCCGTCAGCTGGACGAGCGCGATGCGACCTACGCCGAGGCGCCCTCGCTCGGCACCCTCACTGGCGACGACATGATCGTGCCCCCGGGCGAGGCTCCGTCGAAACCCTAGCGGCCAGGCCCCTAAGGCGCCCGATCAGGGCTTGAGCGCCTCGGCCATCTGCAGGAAGGCCCGGGAGGCGGCCGCGTCCGGCGTCGTGGCCACCAGCGGACGGCCCTCGTCCCCACCCTGGCGCAGGGCGACCTCGATGGGCACCTGGGCCAGCAGCGGCACGCCGAGCCGCCTTGCCTCCTCGGCCGCGCCGCCCTCGCCGAAGATGGCGGTGCGCGAGCCGTCGGCCCCTTCGAACCAGGCCATGTTCTCGACCACGCCCAGGATCGGCGTCCCGGTCTTGCCAAACATGGTCGCCGCCCGGCGGGCGTCGATCAGGGCGATCTCCTGGGGCGTCGAGACGATGACCACCCCGTCCAGCTTCAGCCGCTGGACCAGGGTGAGCTGGATGTCGCCGGTGCCGGGGGGCAGGTCCACCACCAGCACGTCCAGGGGCGCCTCGGCCGTCCCCCAGTTGGAATTCATCAGGCTACGGAGCGCCGACGAGGCCATGGGCCCGCGCCAGATGCTGGCCTGGCCGGGCTCGACGATGAAGCCGATGGACATGACCTTCACGCCCCAGGCCTCCAGCGGATTGAGGCGCTTGTCGGCGTCGAAGGTGGGCTCGCCGTCCACCCCCAGCATGTGGGGCGCCGAGGGGCCGTAGATATCGGCGTCCAGAAGGCCGGCGCGCAGGCCGAGCCGCGCGAAGGCGGCCGCCAGGTTCACCGAGACCGTCGACTTGCCCACGCCGCCCTTGCCGCTGGCCACGGCGATGACCTTGCGCACATGGGGCGGGCGCTCGGCTTCCGGCATGGGAGCCAGGCGCGCCTGCGGGTCCTCGCTCACCCGGGCCCGGCGGCCGGCGGCGCTGGGCGCCGTGCGCAGCTGCGGCGCCTCGGTCTCGGCGGTGAGCACCACCTGGGCGGTCTCCACCCCCGGCGCGGCGGCCAGGGCCTGCTCGGCGGCGTCCCGCACCGGCCGGTAGAGCTCGATGTCGGCGGGCGGAACCTCCAGCATGAAGGCCGCCCGGGTCCCGCGCAGCACGAGGCCCCGCACCAGGCCGGCCTCGGCCAGGCCGCGCCCCGACTTGGGGTCGCGCACCGCATCCAGCGCCCTGAGGACGACCGCTCTGTCCGGACCCGCCGGTTGGATCATGCCGCTTTGTCTTGCTTTGGTTGGGAAGGGGTCTCATATCCGGCTGACAGCGTCGGTTTACAAGTCCGCTGGTTTACAAGCCGGCTCCGGGCTTTAAGCAGAAGACCGACACGCGATCCCCCAAGCCCTTCAACCGAGTACGTGAACCCCGGCTGATGCCCTGGAATGACAACGCCAATCCCGGCCCATGGGGCTCCCCCCCGTCCGGCGACGGCGACCGCAACACCCCGCCGCCCAGGCGGCCCCGAAACGGCGGCGGCGGCCGCGGGCCGAACGGCCCCGACTTCAACGCCAGCTTCGAGCGGCTCGCGCAGCGCCTGCGCGACTTCCTCGGCGGCCCGGGCGGCGGCGGCGTACGCCCTGGCGCGGTGGCCGCCGCGGTGGGCGCGGCCTTCGGCCTGTGGGCTCTGTCGGGCATCTACATCGTCCAGCCGAACGAGGAGGCCGTGGTCACCACCTTCGGCGCCTATTCGCGCAACGAAGGCCCGGGCCTGAACTACCACCTGCCGGCGCCGATCGAGCGCGTGCAGAAGGTGCCGGTCACCAGCCTCCAGCGCCTCGACGTGGGCGGCGGCGCGCCGGGATCGGCGCCCGAGGAGAGCCTGATGCTCACGGGCGATGAGAACATCATCGACCTGCAGTTCAGCGTTACCTGGCGGGTGGCCGACGCCGACCAGTTCGTCTTCACCATCCGCGACCCCGAAGGCTCGGTGAAGGCCGTGGCCGAGGCGGCCATGCGCGAGGTGGTGGGGCGCACCCCCCTGCTCGACATCCTCACCACGGGCCGTGGCCGCGTGCAGCTCCAGGCCGCCGAACAGATGCAGAAGGTGCTCGACACCTGGGGCGCGGGCGTCCGCATCGACGAAGTCCAGATCCGTTCGGCCAACCCGCCGCAGCAGGTGCGGGCCGCCTTCCTCGACGTGGTCAGCGCCCAGCAGGACCAGGAGTCGGCGGTCAACGAGGCCAACGGCTACCGGAACCGGGTCATCAACGAGGCCAAGGGCGACGCCGCGCGCATCATCCAGTCGGCCGAGGCCTATCGCGAACAGGCCGTGCGGGAAGCCGTCGGCGACGCCTCGCGCTTCAACGCGGTGCTGAACGAATACCGTCGCGCGCCCGGCGCCACCCGCGACCGGATCTACATCGAGACCATGCAGCGCGTGCTGCAGCGCTCGAACAAGGTGATCATCGACAGCAACGGGGCCAGCGCCCCGGTGATCCTGCCGCCCGATATCTTCCGCCCGCGCACCCAGGCCCAGGGCGCGCCCGCGCCCGACGTGGTCGTGACGCCGCCGCAGGCCGGGAGGACCCCGCAATGAGCCGTCGTCTCTGGACCTATCTGATCCTGGCCATCGGCGCCGTCGTGCTGCTCGGCAACACGCTCTATGTGGTCGACCAGCGCGAACAGGCCATCGTCCTGCGCTTCGGCGAGCCCGTGCGCGTGGTGAACGCCCCCGGCAAGCCCGGCGCGGGCCTGAACCTGAAGTTCCCCTTCTGGGAGAACGTCATCAAGTTCGACCGGCGCAACCTCGCCCTGGAAAGCCAGCAGGAAGAAATCCTCACCGCCGACCAGCAGCGGCTCGTGGTGGACGCCTTCGTGCGCTACCGCATCTCCGACCCCCTGGCCTTCTACCGGAGCCTGCGTGACGAGCGCACGGCCACCGACCGGATCGAGCGGCTGGTGAACTCGTCGCTGCGCCAGGTCCTGGGTTCGGCGCCTCAGGCCGACATCATCTCGGGCCGCCGCTCGCAGCTGATGCAGCAGGCCCGGGACGACGTGGCCCGCCGGGCCGAGGCCTCGCGCTTCGGCATCCAGGTGATCGACGTGCGGATCCGCCGGGCCGACCTGCCCGAGGAAAACCAGCCGAACGTCTTCCGCCGGATGGAGACCTCGCGTCAGCAGGACGCCGCGCGCATCCGCGCCGAGGGCGAACAGCAGAAGCGCGAGATCATTGCCCAGGCCGACCGGGAGGTGACCATCACCCTCGCCCAGGCCCAGGAACAGGGGGAGACCATCCGCGGTCAGGGCGACGCCGAGCGGACGCGCATCTTCGCCCAGAGCTTCGGCCGCGATCCGTCGTTCGCCGCCTTCTGGCGCTCGATGCAGGCCTATGAGGCGAGCCTTGGCCAGGGCGACACCACCATGGTGCTCTCCCCGGACAGCGCCTTCTTCCGCTACTTCGAGAAAGGCCCGTCCGGCAGCCGCTGACGGCCGGGACCACAGTCCAAGCCCCCTTCCGCCCCGCGGGAGGGGGCTTTTTCATGTGAGCAGTTCGCGGACCTCGTGCAGGTCGCGGGCGATGCGGAGGCAGAGGCTCCGCATCTCCTCATTGGGGTCCAGCATGTCGGGGACCATGATGGTCATCATGCCGGCGGCGCAGGCCGCGCGGACGCCGTTGTGGCTGTCCTCCAGGGCCAGGCATTCGGCCGGATCGACCCCCAGCCGGGCGGCGGCCATGAGGTACGGGTCGGGATTGGGCTTCGGCCGCGGATAGTCGCCGTTGGCGAGGATGGCGTGGAACCGGTCCAGCAGGCCGTGGCCGCCGATGTGATGCTCCACCGCCTCGCGACGCGACGAGGTGGCGATGGCCCGGGGCAGGCCCAGCTCGTCCAGGCGGTCCAGCATCTCCACCACGCCCGCCTTCAGCGCCACCTCGGCGTCGATCAGCTCGTGAAAGCGTCGGGTCGCGCCCGTGCGCAGGGCCTCGGTGTCGAAGCCGGGGCCGAAATGCTCCACCAGCACCCGGGCCCCGTTTATCCAGACGTGGCCGATCATCCGCTTCAGGACCTCGAGCGGCAGCTCGTGGCCCATGTGGGCGGCCTCGGCGATCAGCGCCTCGCAATAGACCGTCTCGGTGTCGACGAGCAGACCGTCCATGTCGAACACGACGGCCCGGACGGGGCGCGGCCAGGTCATCGGGGGCGGCCCATCAGTGGGTGACGAACTCGTCGGCCGTGTAGCCCTGGAAATGGAGCAGCGCGGTGAGGTCGGCGTGGTCCACCTTGGCGTCGGCCTGGGCCGCGACGATCGGCTTGGCGCGGTAGGCGACGCCGAGGCCGGCGGCCTCGATCATGGCCAGGTCGTTGGCGCCGTCGCCGATGGCCAGGGCCTCCGAGAGCGGCGCGCCGAGGGCGGCGGCTTCTTCCTTCAGGGCGGCCAGCTTGGCCTCGCGCCCAAGGATCGGCTCGCCGACGCCGCCGGTGAGCGCCCCGTCCGCCTCCAGCAGGGTGTTGGCGCGATTGGCGTGGAAGCCAGCTGCCTCGGCCACCCGGCTGGTGAAGAAGGTGAAGCCCCCCGACACCAGCACGCAGCGGGCGCCATGAGCGGCCATGGTGCGGACCAGGGTGCGGGCGCCGGGGTTCAGGCGCACCCGCTCCTCATAGGCCTGCTGCAGGGCGGCGGTGGAGAGGCCCTTCAGCATACCCACCCGCTCGCGCAGGGCCCCCTCGAACTCCAGTTCGCCACGCATGGCCCGTTCGGTGATGGCGGCGATCTCGGCCTTCTTGCCGGCGAAGTCGGCCAGTTCGTCCAGACACTCGACATTGATGATGGTGGAGTCCATGTCCGCCACCAGCAGGCGCTTGCGGCGCCCCGCCGTCGGCTGGACGCACCAGTCGAACGGCGCCTGCGCGAACGCCCGGGCCAGGGCTTCCCGGACTTCGCCGAGGCTGGCAGCCTCGAAGACGAGGTCGGAGGCCTGGGGCGAGAGCATCACCGAGTCGGTGATCTTCACGTCGAGGCCCGCGAACGCGTCGGCGTAACCGATGGAGAGGGATCCGGCCTGGGCCGGCATGACGGTGGTGAGGACAAGCTCCATGACGCCCCGCATCTGGCTGATCGCCGGCCCCACGGCAAGCGGCAAGTCGGCGCTGGCCCTGCGGCTGGCCGAGGCCACAGGCGCCGAGATCGTCAACGCCGACTCCATGCAGCTCTACGCCGGCCTGCGGGTGATCACCGCCGGGCCCGGGCCAGACGATCTGGCGCGGGCGCCGCACCACCTGTTCGGGACCGTCGATCCCGCCGATGGCTGGTCGGTGGGCCGCTGGCTGCGAGCGGCGAGCGAGGTGCTGGCGCAGATCGCGGCCCGCGGGCTCCCGGCGGTGGTGGTGGGCGGCACGGGCCTCTACTTCCGCGCCCTCACCCAGGGCCTGGCCGAAATTCCCGAGGTGGCGCCCGAGGTCCGGGCCGCGGCGGCGGCCGACTACGAGCGACTGGGGGAAGCGGCGTTCCGGGCCCGGCTGGCGCAGGCCGACCCCGCCGCCGCCGCCCGGATCGCCCCAGGCGACCGCCAGCGTCTGTGCCGCGCCTGGGAGGTGTTCGCCGCCACGGGCCGGGCGCTCTCGGAATTGCAGAAGAGCGGCGAGCCGGCGATCCGGGACTGGCGG
>Ga0065721_10049992_pt1 | contig 24480 bp, 18 predicted proteins | sample Mesricmetagenome_FD_59108 | JGI IMG/M metagenome (GOLD analysis project Ga0065721, IMG submission 59108) | Mesophilic microbial community from rice straw/compost enrichment Sample: eDNA_1 v2 (version 2) | ecosystem: Engineered > Solid waste > Grass > Composting > Bioreactor | place: USA: Davis...
GCAAGCCGCGGGCAGGCGGGGTTGAAAGGCACGGGAGGTGTGGACCGCGGATTGTGGGATACACTGTGGTTGAACTGAACCGCTGAGCCCGCGACGTCCGAGCTACAGGGGAAAGTAATTCCACTCCGGACGACAGTACTCCCGCTTCAACAGGTGCGCTGTCTTTTGGATTCCGTCCTCGCATGGCCTGACTTTGCCGCGCTTCAGGAGGTGTCGCAATCGAAAACTGGTTTGATCCACTTCAATCTCCGCGGCACTTCCTCCACCTGGATCAATGCCATTGCGCATCGCGGACGATCCAATCCGCGCCATCGTCTTTCGAATCGGGATAATTCGAACCAGCGCTGGAACAAAACGTTTCGATTTGAAAATCAACGCTCGCGTTCTGTTCGCCAAAGCGGTTTTAAAAAAGCGTAGCCGCCGACGTGAGGAGGCGGACGTTTTCCGCACGATTCCCCACGATTCCGCCTCGTCACCTCGGCGGCTACGAGATTTGTTGGGAAGCTGCAATGCCTCGACGATCGCAGCCTTTCCATTTTTCCCCTCGTGGCATGGCCTTAGCTAAAAGAACTCCGGGCCGGCCAGTGTCTGAACTCAGCTTCAACTTCATCCGGCAACAATCGGTCTGTCTGCGCGCAGGGATGAGCCCCTGGTGCGATGGGTCAGTTGCCCGGGATTGTCGGGCAAGCGCGACAAAATCATTCAACGAGAAAGCAAGTCATGAACATATCGCAGTCATCCGCGGACCATCTCGATCTGGCCCTGCTGCCGGGTCAACTGCCTGTTTCGGATCAGTCCGATCGGGCCGCGGTCACGACTGCGGCCGTTCCGGAACTGCCGGGACTCAGGCTGCGCACGATTCTGGTGCCATTCGATTTCTCCGACGTCTCGGCGGCGCTGCTGCATCGCCTGGTCACGCTCGCGGAGAACTCGAATGCCACGGTTCACGTTCTGCACGTCGTCGAACCACCCGGCGGGCCGACCCCTTCCGGTGGAATACCGATCTATCCCGGAGCACGCGCCGCGGCGGCACGCATGCAGATCAAGCAATGGGTCGCGCAGACGTTCACGTCGCCGGTTTCCATCACCACCACCGTGCGCGTCGGGCGGGCGGCGGATGAAATCGTCGCGCAGGCAAACGCCCTCTGTGCCGATCTCGTCGTCATGAGCGCGCATTCCGGCAGCGGCCGGAAGAATGTGCTGTTGCGCACGACAACGGAACGCGTGGTGCGCCTGTCGCCCTGCCCTGTTCTGGTCATTCCGCGCGGCCAGGTCGATCAGTTCCTCGGCGAACCCGACGTCTTTCCGCTGCGAAACTGGAAACGCATTTTGCTGCCCGTGGATTTGTCGAGCGATCTGGGAGATGCGCTGGCTTATGCCGCCACCATTGCCCGGGCGAACGGTGCCCGGCTTCACATCCTGCATGGAACCGCCACCAGCAACGAGGCCGGTTCGGAAAGCACGGATGCGAAACTTGCGGCGTGGATTGAATCCGAGCTGCGCTGGCCGGTGGAATATCAGGCGACGGTCTGGAACAACGTGCCTCTGCTGAACTCAATTCTGCACGAGGTCAAACATTCCAACATCGACGTAATCGTTCTTCCCGCCCGGGAGAACGCATGGTTCCGACGGCATCGGCTCTGGAGTGTGACTGACGGCATCCTGCGTCATGCGCCCTGCCCTGTGCTGAGCGTCAACAAACGCGCCGGTGGAATTGTGGCAGGACGCGAATAAATTTTCACAAACGAACAACGAACCATGTCAGGCATCGATTTCATCCAGGATCTTGGTCTGGTGATGCTGCTCGCCGCGGCGACGGCCTGGCTTTGCCAGCGCGCCGGGCTGCCGGTCGTGATCGGCTACATCACGACCGGCATTCTGATCGGGCCGCACACGCATTCGTTTGCGCTGATTTCGAATCCGGAACGGATTCAATCGCTGGCGCAGATCGGACTCGTGTTCCTGATCTTCAGCATCGGCCAGGGCATCAGGCTTCAGCGTTTGCGCAAAGTGGGTCTGCCGCTGGTGATCGCCACGCTGATGATCGCGGCGCTCGTTCTCGTGGGCTGCCGCGTGTTGGGAACCGCCATGGGCTGGCCCGCAACGCATGGTCTCGTGCTGGCGGGAATGCTGATGGTTTCAAGCACCGCCGTGCTGGGGAAAAGTCTGCGCGAAGCCAATGCCACACACACCCGGTTCGGACAGACCGCGCTGACCGTGACGGCGCTCGATGACATGGTCGCCGTGATCACGCTCACGGCATTGACCTCGTTGATCCAGCTCGGACAGGCGGATTCTCTTGCGGTGTTTGGAACCGCGGTTCGGCTGATGGCAATCATCGTGACGATGGTGGTCGGAACGCTGCTGCTGGTGCCGTCGCTGTTGAACCGGTTGAGCCGCGCGGTCAGTCCGGAGGTGCGCTCGCTGGTCGTCGTCGCGTTGCTGCTGTTGATGGCGTTGATGTCCGCAAAGGCCGGTTTCTCGGCGGCGCTCGGCGCGTTTCTGCTCGGCGCAATTGTGTCCACGACCGGACGCAACGAACAGATGGATCGCGTGCTGGGCGGTTTGTGCGAAGTGTTCGCGCCGGTGTTCTTTGTGGCGGTCGGAATGTTGTTCAACTTCCGGCTCGTGACGCACGCCTGGCCGATGGTGCTCGGAGTTTTTGCAATCGCGATCGTGTGGCGGACGATCGCCGCATCCTTTGCCCTGCTGGTGGTGGGACATCCGATGCGCGATGCGGCCCGGGCGGCAGTGTGCCTGACGCCGATCGGTGAATTCTCGCTCATCATCGCGCTGACCGGCGTCCAGGGCGGAATTGTTCCGGAATCATTCTATGCCATCGGAATCGGCGTATGCCTGCTGACCTCAATGACGACACCGTTGCTGATCCGGAGATCGAGTGCGTTTGCCGACTGGGCGGAACGCAGTCAGCCGCGTTTCCTGGCGCAATGGCTTCTGTTTTACAACGAAGGCATCGAGCGTCTGAAACGCCGTCAGGGCGCGAACGTCCTGTGGAAACTCACAGCGCCCCGACTCATTCAGGTGGCGTGGCTGATTCTCTTCTGTTCCGGTCTGATGCTGTTTGCCCGTCCGTTGTTCGGGCTGACGGAGAAATGGCTGGGCGCGGACTGGCCGGTGAAGGGCGGGCTCGCGTTCGTGTTCTGGTTCGCATTCGGGCTGGTGCTATTGGCGCCGTTGATCGCGTTGTGGCGGAACGTCGAGGCGATGACAATGATCTGTGCGGAGTACGCAACTCACAGCCGGTCGAAACGGAAAATGTTGCAGCCGCTGTTTGAAAAACTGCTCAAGGGCGCCGCGGCGCTCTGCATGGGATTGTGGTTGGTGGCACTGGTTCCCTTCAGCGCCTTTCCGCGCTGGAGCCTGGTGGCGCTGGCAGTGGTATTCCTCGCGCTGACGCCAATTTTCTGGCGGAGGTTGATCCGGCTGCACAGCCGTTTCGAACTGGAATTGCGAAGTCATCTGGCCGATTCGCCGTTTTCGGACGGGCGTCCGACTTTGAACGGATTGTCCGAACGCAACGGTCGATGGGAACTGAACCTGGCAGAATGCGTCATTCGCGAACACTCGCGCGCCGTGGCGCAGCCGATCTCACGACTGCCGCTGCGTCCGATGTTCTCGACGACCATCGTGCGGATTGAGCGGCAGGGCGTGATGATTTCCAATCCGGCGCCGAACACCGTGTTGTTTCCCAACGACAAGGTTCTGCTGTTGGGAACTGATGAAAACCTGCGCCGCGCCGAACAATGGCTTCACTCCGAAGTCGCGCCGTCCGCGGATAAAAGCGAAACGCCGGAACTGGCGGACGTGAAGCTGGAACAGCTGAGCGTGCCCGCAACATCGCGGCACGTCGGCAGGCCGCTGCGTGAACTCGCACTGAACTCACTGTTCGGCATTCAGGTTGTTGGAATCGAACGCGGCGCGGTTCCCATCATCGGCCCCGGATCCTCCGAGTCTTTGCAACCCGGCGACCGGCTCCTCGTGCTCGGTGCTCCCGAGCAAGTCACTGAACTCGCGTTCTGGCTCTCCGCGTAATCCGCGGCGACCGGAACGCTCAAACCAAGAAAGAAAGCATCACATGAAAACCATCACGAAGAATCGTGTCATTTATATCACCGAGGCCGACATGCGCCGGCTCGAACCGCTGATCGAGGCAATGAAGAATTCGCGCGACGATCTTCGCGCCCTTCAGGCTGAACTGGCAACCGCTCGCGTTGTGGCGCCGAAGGAGGTGCCGCCGGATGTCATCACGATGAACTCCAGGGCCCGATTGCGTGATCTGGAAACGGACGAGGAACTGATCTACACGCTCGTGTTTCCAGATCAGGCGAACATTGAGGAACAAAAGATCTCGGTTGTCGCACCGGTGGGGACCGCGATGTTGGGACATCGCGTGGGCGATCAGTTTGAATGGAATGTTCCCGGAGGATCGGTGCGATTGCGCGTTGAGGAAGTGCTGTATCAGCCGGAAGCGGCGGGGCATTTTCATCTTTGATAGCCGATAGCCAATAGCCTATAGCCGACAATCGACGTTTAGAGCTATTGCCAATAGCGAATCGTCGAAAGTTCGAGCCAACAGCCGATGGTATTCACGCCATCGGCTGTTGGTTTTTGTATTTGCCCATTTTACCTGCGTCGAACTCCTCCGATTCCTTCGGATTTTTTCAATCCAACTTCAAACAACACCCCATTGTCCCGGCGCGCGCGCGCTGGAATTCTTGCTTCCATGCGACATAAAACTGGAAATGGAAACAGCGCGAACATGGAGAAGTTTCTCGATGACATCAAAACCGTCGTCCATGACGGTGAGGAGCTTTTGAAAGCCAGCGCGAGGGAAATCAAAGGCAAGGCGGTCGCCGGTGCGCGATCGACCGATCAGCTCGTCCGAAGCCATCCGTATCAAACCATCGGAATCATGCTCGGGCTCGGACTGATCGTTGGACTCGCGGCAACAGCACTGCTTTCCGGCGAGGAATCAGAAGACGAAAGCGCCTGAACAATAAAACCTTCAGGACGCCGGCCCCGTTTCGCCTGACTGTACAACCATCCGGCGATGCCCTGTTCGGTGACTGCAAGACTGATCGTTTCTCCGTTTGCCAATGAGTGCGGCGAGATGGATGTTCACCGTGGCGTATGATCGTTTACGGTGATCCTGAGGTAACTGATCGCGCATCCTGTTTCATCCGCGCTCTCCATTTGCGGCTGAAGCGTCTGCGGGCGGAGGATCTCACCGAACTTCGCACTTTCACGATCCTCGCAGGCGCCCTCGAACAAGGCCTCGCAGATGCGCCGAACGACGCAGTGCCGATTGAGACGCTGCTGGCATCACGTCAGCTCACCGATGCCGCTGCCCGTGCCTTTGTCCGAACGTGGTTCAAGTGCGGTTCTCCACGACGGTTGACTCCTGACTCCGATCCGACTCAAACCACAAAACGACTGGAGGAACTGATCGGCTGGCTTCGAGTTCCCGAAGATCTTCAGTTCCGCATCCAGACACCGGAAGGATTTCAATTCCACGCACTTTTCCCGGAGCATTACTGCGTTACAGCCGCCGCGTGGGCCGAACAACATCTGGACAAAGGACAAGTCCTCATCATCGGGCTTCGCAGCATTGGCACAACTTTGTCGGCACTCGTTTGCCAAACGTTGAAACGGCTTGGAGGCGATGCGGTGCGAATCACGGTTCGCCCGTCGGGACATCCATTCGAACGCACGGTGGTCCTGCCGGAGTTTGCAAACCCAAACATCGTACACGCACTGATTGTGGATGAAGGACCGGGAATATCCGGAAGTTCCATGGCTGCGGTCGCCAGGGCCCTTGAGCAGCACGGCGTGCGTTCCATCTTCTTTTTCCCAGGCCATTCGAATGAACCCGGTTCGGAAGCGAGCGATCCGACTCGCGCGGTCTGGAACCGGATCCCGCGATTGACCGTTCCATTGAGCGAGCTGAGATGGAACGGTCGCACGCTCGACGCGGAATTACTCGACCAGTCGCGTGGGCTATTCAATCCGCACAATGGAAACGATCACCTCACCCCCGCCACCGCGTTCATTCATCATCATGCTCTAAATGCTCTGCTGACACCGCAGCCCAACGACGAACACGTTCACTCGCTGCCTGACGTCCATGATTGCAGCGGCGGATTGTGGCGTCAGTTTGCGTTCCTCTCCGAATCCTACTGGCCACCGGTGGCCGCGTCGTTCGAACGAATGAAGTTCCGTTGCCGCGATGCGAACGGAAATCTGGTGCTGTGGAAGTTCGCAGGATTTGCGGAATCGCCATTTGTGCGCTCCGGTTCAGACACAATCTGGAAACGCATGAACCGCCTTGCTGACCAGGGCTTCACAGTCAGGCCCTTGCAGCTCGTGCATGGATTCATCGCCATGCCGTGGGTGGAAGGACTGCGGCTGACCATGGCGGATGCCATCGATCCCCATGTGCAGGAACGCATCGGACAGTATCTCGTCGCCGCTTCGGAACCGCCGCTTTCGGCCGTCGAACATTCGCTGGCGGTGACACGACTGAGCGATCTGATCTTCTGGAATACGAAGGAGGCGCTTGGAGAAGCGGCTGCCATTGAGACGCAGCGTTGGATTCCAGCCGCTCACGCTGTCTTCGGAATTCCATCTGCGGGAGACGGGCACCTGGCGCCGCATGAATGGATTTTCGCAGCGGAAAGCGAACAACTTCTGAAGCTCGATTGCGAAGGGCATTTCGGAGATCACACCGCCGTCGGACCGCAACCGATCCTGTGGGATGTTGCGGGCGCTCTGATCGAATGGGGACTTGATCGACAGAACGCCGCACCGTTTTTTCATGCACTGGAACACGCTCGAATCGATGTTTCTTCGGAGGCACTTCAATTCTACCTGCTTGGTTACGCGGCATTCCGAATGGGGCTGATGTCAATCGCGCTTTCTCAGGAATCCGATCCAAACGAGCACAGCCGACTGCAAATCGGTTTCTATTTTTATCAGAACAAACTGACGCAACTGCTCAAGACCGACGCAACGTCTGTGGTCGCGTGATGTTCAGGCTTGTCCGTTGGCGATGCGGAATGGGCGAAAAAGGGGAAAAGGGGAAAGGGAGAAATGGGGAAAGGGGATGGGCATCAGGAGAAATTCGGTGAACTGATTCAAAGATCCTATTTTCCATTGTCCGACAGTTGACAGAAGGGCGCTGACCTGCGAAAGGTCTAGCTCCTTAGGCTTCCGTTCAGCTCTGCTGAATATCTCGCGAAGCCACGCAGGGGGCCTGGAGGCCCCCTTCCTTTTTTCCAATGCTTGATAGCCTACCCCCCAATACAACTCATCGAACGGGACGCTGGAGCGAAGTCCGGTTCACCGATCCGGTGCCGCGCCTCCTTCTGCCAGACGACACTCTTGAGCGCCTCCGCGATTTGTTCGTCGGTCTCGCCATTGCGCAGACGTGAACGGAAATCATGTTCGGTCACACTGAAAAGGCAGGTGCGAATTTTTCCGTCGGCAGTGAGCCGGATGCGATTGCAATGCCCGCAGAACGGTTCGCTCACCGGCGCGATGATTCCGATTTCGCCTTTTCCGTCCGCCAACGTCCATCGTTTCGATGTGGAAGAAGGATTCGCCAATGCAGCTTCACGAACATCGAACTGGTTTCGAATCCGTTCCAGAATTTCGCGTCCGCTGACGACCATTTCCTTCTGCCAGGCACGCGCGGAATCGAGCGGCATGAATTCGATGAACCGCATGCTCAGGTTTCGTGTGCGGGCAAATTCAACCAGCGCTGGAACTTCATGATCATTCAAGCCGCGAATCACGACCGCATTCACCTTCACCGGCTCGAATCCAAGCTGCTGTGCGAGCGTGATCGCATCGAGCACCTGCTGCAGTCCGTCCCGTCCGGTCATCTTCTTGAAATTTGCAGCGTCGAGCGAATCGAGACTGAAGCTCACCCGTTTCAATCCCGCGCGACGCAAGGCCTCCCCCTTCTGCGGGAACAAGAACCCGTTGGTCGTCATCGCGAGATCTTCAATTCCATCGATCGATGAAAGGCGTGAGACGAGCAGCTCGAGATCGTTGCGCAACAGCGGCTCACCGCCGGTCAGGCGAATCTTCTGAATTCCCAGGCCGACCGCGATCCGCACGATGCGTTCGATCTCTTCGAAGCTGAGGATTTTGGTGCGAAGAACCCACTGTTGAACGATCGGGGCCGAGTTGGGCATTTTCGCCCAATGGCCCCGATAGAAGTTCTGCGCCGCCTCAGTTTCCGGAAGGCAGTAAAGGCAGCGGAAGTTGCAGCGATCGGTAACGCTCACCCGCAGGTCGCGCATGACGCGGCCGTGCGAATCGATGAGCGCGCCCGGAGAGGTCATTTCGGCTGGGCGGTCGAGCCTGGAGCGTTGGTGGAGAGCACGCGGACAGTGCCATCCGAACTGACTTCGACATTGAGATCGTAGTTCGGCTTCTTCTCCTTTTCCTTGTCCTTGTCCTTCTCCGCGGCTGATTTTGCGGCCAGATTCATCAATCGTTCTGCGCCCTTTTGGTTGTCAGCAGCAAACAGCCCCTTGCGAATCCATTCCAGCCGGCGGGAAATGTTCAATTCCTCCTTCAATTTGGCGACCTGCGCGCGCAGCACGACGATGTCGTTGAACTGGCGTTCCAGTTCAGCCTTCTCCGCCATGAGACGTTGAAGTTCCTTTTCGAGGAACGCCTTGTCGCCCTCGGAAGCGAGGAGTATCTTCTGCGTATCGGCGATCTGTGCAGTGAGATTGGTGATGGAGGTGCTGAGATCGATCGCGCGTTGATCGAGCGCCTGGTTCTGCGATTCGAGTTCCTGGATTCGGGCGTCACGTTGTGCCACCTGTTTTTCCATTTCCTCCTGCGTGGACTTGAGTGTGGCAGCGGTTTTCTGAAGGCTTGCGGTTGTTTCGGAATAAAGGTTCGTGAGGGTGAGAATCGTCTGGTTCTGTCTCTGGCGGTCGTTTTCGAGTTCAACGTTCACCTGGCGTTGTTTTTCGAGTTCCGCGGTGGTGTTGACGACCTGATTCGAAAGCGTGCCGATCGTTTGAAATGCTGTTGTGCGCTGTTCGGAAGCTGACTTTTGACTCCAGATCAGGCCTATGCACAGGCATACGCAGATCAGAATCAAAACAATGAGACCCATACGATTTTTCATAGCGCTTTCAAAGATGCGGGCGCCATGCACCTTTGGCAAGCGCCTGCTTGAATTAACACGGACGACATCTACATTGGCTCCATGAAGTTGCCCCGTGAAGCGGCCGTGATGACTCTGCCGAATGTGACATTGTTCCCGCAGTCGCTTCTACCGCTGTACATCTTCGAGCCGCGTTACAGGCAGATGCTGGCCGAGACCCTTGAGTCGAACCGCATGTTCGCTGTCGCCATGCAGAAGCCGAATAACACCCGCGAAGTGCCGATGCCGGTTGCCGGCCTGGGACTGGTGCGCGTGGCCGTGGGGCATCGGGACGGAACCTCGCATCTGATTCTGCAAGGGATCGCACGTGTGGAATTGCAGCCGGCGGTGAAGTACAAGCCGTATCGCATCCACAAAATCAAACCGCTTCAGACGCCTCCTTGCGACACGGTTGCGACCGACGCCCTGCTCGAACGCGTTCGGGAACTGCTGCACGAACGCATCCGGCTCGGCCTGCCGTTCACCTTTCCTGTGATGCCGTCGCTGCAGCTCACCGAGCCGCCGCTTACCAACGCTCCCAGCATTTCTGCCAAGGAAATTCTTGGCTACCTGGTTTCAATCAACGAACCCGAACAGGCAGTCGATCTTGTCTCGTGCGCGGTTCTCCCGCGAGCCGAGGAACGCCAGGAGATTTTGGAAACTGTCGATGTGGAATCCCGCCTTCGCACACTGATCCGATTTCTGATCACCGAGATCAAAACGCGGAAGAAAGCGTAGTGCCTGGACAGGTTTTCTTGCGACAGCGCTTCAGATCATTGCAACTTCGCGCCAATGAAACCGCTTTCTGAATGCCGCCTGTATGCGTTTGTGGACACCGCCTATCTTCACGGACGGAACCTCGCGCAACTCGCGCGCGAACTGTGCGATGGTGGCGCGGACCTGATCCAATTGCGTGCAAAGAACTCTTCACAGGAGGAAGTTCTAAAAATGGCCGAGGCAATCACTCCGGTAACGTGCGCGGCGAACGTCGGACTGGTCATCAACGATCATCTCGATGTGGCGCGGCAGGTCGGCGCGGAAATCTGCCATCTGGGGCAGGAAGATTTTTTTGATGCGGGTTTCCGCCACGTCTCGGAACTCTCCGGCAATTCGGAAACTCAATCAGTGTCTCGCGTTGCCATTGGGCTCAGCACGCACGCTCCCGAACAGGCAACGCGCGCGATCAATGCCGGCGCGGATTACATTGCGATCGGCCCGGTGTTCCCGACAGGAACAAAACCAACGGCAAAAGCCGTGACACTGGATTACGTGCGCTGGGCCGCGGAGAATGTGAAGGTGCCGTGGTTCGCCATCGGCGGAATCAACCTTTCAAACATCGACGAAGTCCTGGCTGCAGGCGCGACACGCATCTGCGTCGTGTCTGCAATCCTGAATGCGCCGGATGTCTCGAAAGCCTGTGCCGAGTTCCGCCGGAGAATTGAAGGCTGATTACGGGTCCCGCAATTCGAAGCAATCCGGCTGGCAAACTTCCGTCATTCTACATATTGATTCGAACCCTGTAGAACATCATCTCGTCTGCCGGCTTCGGCAGTTCAATCACGGTGGAGCTGCCGTCTGCCGTAACCGTGCGGACGGTCTGCCATTCCGCGGGTGAGAGTTGCGGTGTCGCCTCGATCGAATAGATAAGGCCGGTTTGGCTTGGCAGAGTGAATCGAAGCCCCGATTCGATTGGTTCCACAGTCAGCGATGGAACCACCAATGGCACCACGTTGATCTGTTTGGTGACAGAGACGCCATCCGGATGATCGCTGTTGTAAGCCGTGAAAGTGACGGGGTAAGTCCCAGGATTGGCCCACGTATGCGAGGGTGTGAGAGTGGAAACGTTGGTCACTGAAACTCCATCACCGAAATCCCAACCCAGCCGCGATGCTCTTCCGTCCACACTGCCGATCAAAATTCCCCACACTCCTGCAACGAGTTCAGGCCTCCATGCCACATTCTGAAAATCCACGGAAAGCGGCCCCACAATCTCATTCTCGTAAATTTCATCGCATCCAATTGAAGGCGGAGAACGGAACGGTTCTCCATCAAGATCCAATCCACCGCCAAGTGGCACTCCTGCCGCAAAACACGGCGAAGTGACCGCGATATGATAGTCATCCACAAACTGTGGATCGGCGACAAAGCTGCCGTTGTTCAGCGTATTGAAGTGATCACCAATGCAGCTGTTCGTGGGAAAGGCAGGGTATTGAACATCAATATCCGGACTACCGATCCACCCGCTGTTAGCCGCAATAATAGAGTTCACCACCGCAGATTGCCAAAGCCCCGAATAATAACGGTCAACAACTCCCCGGCCAAAAAATGCGGCGCTATTCCATGTCACGGTGCAATGGCCCATCCACTGCGGATTATACGCCCCTGCGCCGTCGGATGCCCGATTTCGAACAATGAGACTTCCGAAAACGACCGATCCAGCGATTCCACCACCACGTTCGGCAATGTTCGCCTCAATGATCGAATTCGTGATGGCACCTCCAAAGATCCCGCCGCCCTCCATAGCGGCGTTGTTGCTGATTACCTTGCACTGGACAATTCCCGGAAACGAATCTGTGGCAGCCCAAATTCCTCCCCCAGACTGAAGCGTTTGAGTATCGCCACTGTTCCGCGTTGCGCCGCCCGTCACTGTGAACCCGCCAAGCACCGCTCCATTCGTCATCCAGACTCCGCGCACAGCCAGCGGACCGTTGGTGCTGACTGGATCGGTTGCTCCTCGGATGATCGTCTCGCGCCAGCCGTTCACACTCACGACGGTTAAAGGCTTGTCGATCGCCACACGGTTCAGCAGATCGCCATGAATGGCTTTTCCTCCGAGATCATAAACGCCATTTGCAACCAATACGTAGTCTCCCGGATCAGCTGCATCGATGGCGTCCTGAATAGTTGCCGCCGCCGTCTGCCAGCTGACATAAGGAGCCGCTGCGGATTCGTTTCCTGCGCTGACGCATCGGACCTGCACGCGAACAACCGCACTGGTTGCCCATCCGTAAGCGTTGCCCGCAATCACACGATAGTCCCCGGCGTCCTCAGGACCGAACGCGTTGATGACAAGACCTGTTGCCTGAAGAAATTCGAAACGGCCATTCTTTGGAAGGATTTGCCCATCTTTCTCCCAATATGTTGCGAAGGGCGCCTGCCCCGCGATGTCTGTTGATAGTTGCAGCGAAAGCGGAGTTTGGATCTGAAATTTCACTGTAAGTGGAACAACGAACTTCAGTTCGGGATGCCAGGCGTCACATCCGATGGTCGCCTCGTTCCACGGCTCTCCATCAATGTCCGTGCCCACCATCGCCGAAGCCAGACCTGAGCCGCGACAGGGTGAAGTTTCGGACAAATGCGCTGAGTCGGAGAGAATTTCAGGATCTGCCGTGATGTTGCCGGCTCCCGGAAGGAGCACGTCAGTGCAGTTGTAAATGCCTGTGCAGTCAAAAACATTCGATGTCACTCCTGAAACTCGGTTGTTCCAAATGATGCAGTTTGTCAGAGAGGCTCCAACAACACCCGCATAGAAGCCCCCGATGTTTTCCACAACAGTGCAGTTGAGAAGCGTGCCACGATACACCGGGGAACCAGCACTCGCGTTCGAATTACTCACAACCAGACAATTGATCATCCTGCACTGATACGTCGCAGCACCATGGTCATACGTCATGGTGTTATTGCTGATGACGCAGTTGAAAAGCTGCGAGTTCCGCGCGCCCCCACCGTCGTTTCCAACAATGCGGCTGTTCCGTGCGGCTACCTGGTAGAGACCACCGCCACCAAATTGCGCGGAGTTATTTGAAACGACGCAATCGACGACCACACTGTTAGTACTTGGACACCAGACGCCACCCCCGTAACCGTCTGCCGGGGAGGCGCCAGTCCGGGTACTTCCATCTTTCAGCGTAAAACCACTCAGGATTGCGTTGGTTCCCATCCACACACATCGAATGGATGCAGAACCGTTTGTTCCTGCCGGATCCTTCGCCCCTTGAATGATTGAAAATTCCGGTCCATTGACACTGTGAACCAGCAGGGCTTTGTCGATCACGATGCGGTTTGTAGGTCCGCCGGCACTGCGACCGCCTGTCGAATGAACTCCATTGGTTACAAGAATGATCTCGCCGGGAAGCGCAGCATCGATGGCAGCCTGAAGAGAATCAGACGCCGACGCCCAATTGGTGAATGGCGGGTCGGGAGTCGCATTCGCGGGATCGACAAACCGGATTACCAACCGCGCGGTGGAGCTCGTGTTCGATCCCCACTCGTTGCTGGCAACCAGAGCGTATTCGCCTGCATCAGTTGATTTGACTCCGGCGACGACCAGATTCGTGCTCGTCACGTTCCGGAAATGATCGTCTTCCTCCAACGGAACTCCATCCTTCAACCAGAGCAACGACTCAACGGGTTCACCGATGAACGATCCGACCGAGACGCTGAATCCCACCGGATCGGACGTGAGCCGGATCACAGGACTGGACGGCACCGGCGCGGGATCCCATTCAGTACAGCCGATTGAAGGAGGCGATGCCCAGGGCTTTCCAAAAAGATCAGTTCCCATCGCGACATTGAGTCCCGCACCACGACACGGGGAGTTGGTTTGAAGATGAACTCCATCGACGAAGAGTTGCGGATTCCCCGTGATATTTCCCGAGCCGCTCGCCCCGCCCGTGGTGCAGCAGTTGTACATTTGAACTCCTCCAAAAAAATTAGCAGAGGCGTTGAAATAGATGATGGAATTGGTGGCCAGGGCAAGTCCTGGACCGCTCGCGGCAATACCATACAACCCATTGCTGACCACGGTGCAGTTGATCAGCGTTGCGTCATACGCTCCGGAGCCGCCGCTTCCTGACGCGGCATTGCTTGAAATAAGGCTGTTCCAGATGGTCCCCCGATACACGCCACCCCCAAACATCGCCCTGTTGGTCGCGATGATGCAGTTCGCAATAACTGAATTGGAAGACGAACACCAGGCGCCTCCACCACGAACGAGAGTAAACGTGTCCCCAACGTTTCGCGTGGCGCCGTTCATCAACGTGAAGCCAATCAACGCCGCGTCATTCGTCAGCCAGGCGCAACGCACCGCTCCCGGTCCAACTGCTGGCCCGGCTCCTAAAATCGTTGTGAACTGCGGTCCGTTGACACTTCGCACGGTGATGGCCTTGTCGATTGCAATGCGATTCGTCAGGTCGCCCGCCATCACTTTGCCGCCCGTGGAATAAACACCGTTGGTCACCCACACCGTGTCTCCATCAAGGCTGGCGTCTATGGCGTCCTGAATATTGGTCGCGGCAGTCTCCCAGGTTTCAAAAGGCGGCAGATGCTGGCCCAACCGCGAAACAAATCGATCCACCGCGGACGAAGGCAACGAGCTGATGGTGATTCCGGCGATCAACAACGCGACGTTCAGATACAGCTTCATAATTGAGGTTGGGGAAAAACTCCCTTCGGCCCGTTTTATAAAAAATGGTCCCCGATCGATCAAGCCTTCAAAAGGACTCCAAAAGGATTCCTGTAACACACGGAGGAGCATTTTATCGTTCAGAGCGGTTTTGGAAAAACTGTAGAAGGCGGACGTCCTCCCCATGGTTTCGCCTCGTTACCTCGGCGGCTACGAAATTTCCCGGAGCGCGACTGTGTGCTTCAGCACCAGTCGCAGCAACCTCATGCTGGCAGAACCCGCATGGCTGCGGCTGGTCGGCCGACACAGCCGCGCTCCAGGCGATCGCATGTGGAATCTGAACTTTGAACTACCTGCTCAATTCCTGTGGTCTGCGCGGAAACTGTTCAGACTGAAGAAACCTTGTAAAAGTGCGCTCTGATCGAGCCGACCGGCACTCGAAGATGCCCGACCTCTCGCCCCACCACACATCGTTCAAATCTGAAAATCCAGGACGGCCTTCTTTTCCGCCTTGTTCAAAACCCGCATGTCGAGGCCGTCGTAGATCACCAGCGAGTTCGGCGCGACGCTGTCCATGATGAACACGTTCCCGCCAATCGTGCTGTGCGCGCCAATGATCGTTTCGCCCCCAAGAATCGTTGCGCCAGGGTAGATGGTCACATGATCTTCAATCGTCGGATGCCGCTTGTGACCACGGAGTTGTTGACCGCCCGCCGTGCTGCGCGCGCCGATCGTGACGCCGTGATACATCTTCACGTGATTTCCGATCACAGCCGTTTCACCCACGACCGTTCCCGTGCCGTGATCGACGAAGAAATGCGAACCGATCTTCGCGCCAGGGTGAATGTCCATTCCCGTTCGCGCATGCGCCCATTCGGTCATGATGCGCGGAATCAACGCCACGTTCTTGGAATACAGCTCGTGCGCGAGGCGTTGGACGGCGATCGCTTCAATGAACGGATACGCCACGATGATTTCCTCGCGGCTCAATGCCGCCGGATCGCCGCTGTATGCCGCCTCGACATCGGTCTGCAGCATTTCACGGATGCGCGGAAGGCTGTCGAGAAACTCCATCGTCAGGCTGTGTGCCAGCTTTCGAAGATTCGTCTTGGGCGCGTCTGGCGGCGGCGCGTATTCCAGACTTTTGTAAACTTCGTCCTCCAACGCTCCGAGCACCGTGTCCAAGAGCAGAGCGGTCTCAACTTTGATCTCCGAGGAATGAATCAGTTTCTCGTCGAAAAAACCGGGAAACAGCAGCCGAAGCAGATCGATCGTGATGACGGTGATCGCGCGCTTCGACGGAAGGTTCTTGCCATCCAGATGGTTGATGCCGCCGGACCGGGCGTATGATGCGATCAGGCGATCGGTCAGATGAGTGACGGTAAGCTGCACGGGCGCAGTATTCAGCAGGGTATTCTGAAACGCAAGTCGGCCTCGGACGACCGAACCGCAGCAAACGCCTGTCCTGAATTATCGTTATCCCGACTCGCGTTTTCTGGACAGTGCAGCACAGGCGCCGATTTCTCTCCCCGAAATCACGGAAACTTACCATGGCATATCCAGTGCTTAATGCCGGTCGTGCAACGTTCAGGCGGAAACAGGTCGAAACAGAATGGCTCAAGAAAACTCCTTTTCCGCCTCTCAACGCTGGCCCTCGCGATCACGACAGTGCCAAACCTTTCAGCGGCGGAACCCATTCTCACGCTGGCCATGGCTCGTCCGGACATCCGGATCGAACGACGAATTCAGGCAGCACGCGAATCTCGCACACCCGCTTCGCCAATCGCCGCTTCCCCACTGACCACCCCGTCGATGTTGACGACATCCCTTTTGAGCGCGACGACTTTGCAGCCGGAAACATTCGATAAAGCTCTCGCCACGCAAACAATGATGCTGGAGAAACCGGTGCGAACAGCCGCTCTTTATCCATTCCCGGTTTCCCGTCGTGCGTCAGACAAGGAAACTTCCCGGGGCCGCTGGGCGAATACGTCCGTGGAACCCGGTTTTGGCGATTTGGACTGCATCAAACCTGTGGCCATTTACGGTCGCAACGGCACCGGCTGGGAGGAACCGAGTGTCGGCTATGTGAAGGTGCACATCCGCTTCTGAGTGTTTGTTCATAGTTCCTCCAACGCCCTGCCCCATGCAGGGCGCCTTTATTTTCGGAGGACGCTGTCGCGCTGAGCCCAGTCCGGTTGCGCGTGCGGATAATCCAGGTTGTAGTTCAAGCCCCTGCTCTCCGGCCGTTGCAACGCACAGCGAATGATCAACTCCGCCACGGTTGCAATGTTGCGCAGCTCCAACAGATCGCCCGTCACTTTGAAATCCCAATAGTATTCGTGAATCTCCTCCTGCAGGTTCGCGATCCGCTTGAGCGCGCGCTGAAGCCGCTTGTTCGTGCGCACGATGCCGACGTAATCCCACATGCAGCGCCGGATCTCGTCCCAGTTGTGTGACACCACCACCATTTCGTCCGGATTCTCCGCATCTCCCGAATGCCAGTCGGGAATTTTCAAACCGTTCTTTGGATGCACCTGCATGACGACGCGGCGGGCAGCGCGATGCGCGCAAACCAGCGCTTCCAGAAGTGAATTGCTCGCCAGCCGATTCGCGCCGTGCAAACCGGTGCAGGCGACTTCGCCGACGGCATAAAGCCCGGCAATTTCCGTCTCGCCGTTCACATTCGTCACCACGCCGCCGCACTGATAATGCGCCGCCGGAACCACAGGAATCGGCTCCTTGGTGATATCGATGCCATAGCGCAGACAGGTTTCGTAAATGTTCGGGAACCGTTCGATGATGAACCGGGCCGGTCGGTGTGTGATGTCCAGATGAACGCAATCCGCGCCACTCTTCTTCATCTCGCTGTCGATCGCCCGCGCCACCACATCACGCGGCGCAAGCGATTTGAGCGGATGATACGCATCCATGAACTCCCGTCCGTCCAGCGTCTTCAAAATGCCGCCCTCACCGCGAACGGCTTCGCTGATGAGAAACGACTTCGCCGACGGATGATAAAGGCACGTTGGATGGAACTGAATGAACTCCATGTTTGCGATCGATGCACCAGCGCGATACGCCATCGCCACGCCGTCGCCCGTCGCAATGTCAGGATTCGTCGTGTAGAGATACACCTTTCCGCAACCGCCCGTCGCCAGCAGCGTCACCGGAGCCGCGAACGTTTCGACGCGGTTGGCCACCTTGTCCAGCACGTAAACGCCGACGCAACGATTGCCTCCCACATAACCGAGTTTCTGCGTGGTGATCAAATCGATCGCGATGTGGTTTTCGAAAATGGAAATGTTCGGCTGCGCGGCAACCGCTGCAAGCAGCGCGCGTTCGATCTCCCGGCCCGTCACATCCTTCGCGTGCAGAATGCGCCGACGCGAATGCCCGCCTTCACGTCCAAGATCAAGCTCGCGTCCGCCCGGTGCGGCGGGATCTTGCCGCTCGCTGAACTTCATTCCGAGCTCGATCAATTCCTGAATGCATGCCGGCCCTTCCTCAACAATCAGCCGGACGACATCCTCACGACACAACCCCGCCCCAGCTTCAAGTGTGTCGCGGAGGTGCATTTCGAAGGAATCCTCCTTGCTTGTCACCGCCGCAATGCCGCCCTGCGCATAATTGGTATTCGATTCCGCCTTGTTCTTTTTGGTGATGATGGCGACCCGCCCGTGCTCGGCGACCTTCAGGGCGAAAGAAAGCCCTGCAATGCCGCTGCCCAGCACGAGAAAATCAAAGTGTTGCATGGGCGAACAACAAAGGAAGCGCGAGTTAAAGTCAATGCTTCAGCTCAATGGATCAAAACAGTGCCTCACGCAAAGGGCGCGAAGGACGCGAAGTTACAAATCCTGTTTCGCAAGCGAAACGACTCCATCGCCATGGGGACCGCGCCCGCCCCGGGCGCCGCGGGTTGCGCCCCGCGACCCGCATTTGCGCGTAAAACAATCCCACGCTTCGAACACTGCCCAACGTTATCCGTCCGGCAATCTTCGAAAGGACGTTTCGTTCAACGCCACGTCTTCTTCAACTTCGATAATCGCTCCGCCGCCTCCGTCCATCTTTCGCTGCTGCGCGGTTCGTATCGCACCGTGTCGCTGGAACGGCGCACCACGTCGCGAATCTGCGCGAGCGACTTCACGCCGCCATCCGCCCAGACCTGAACCAACAGATTGCCCATCACTGTGGCTTCCACCGGACCGGTAATGACCGGCCGGCCGCAGGCATCCGCAGCGAACTGGCTGAGCAACTTGTTTTTGGAACCGCCACCGACGATGTGAATCACTTCGATCCGTTCGCCGGTCAGTTCCTCCAGGTTCCCTAGCACTTCACGATACTTGAGTGCGAGACTTTCAAGAGCGCAGCGGACGAGTTCGCCTTTTGTTTTCGGCACCGGCTGGCCTGTTTCGCGGCAGAAATTCTGAATCGCGCGCGGCATGTCAGGCGGATTCAGAAAGCGCGGATCGTCGAGATTCAGCAGCGACCGCAGCGGTTTCGCTTTGGACGCCATCGTGACCAGTTCCGCGTAATCGTGCGTCTCGCCGCGCGCATCGAACGATCGCTTGCAACCCTGCACCAGCCAGAGCCCCATGATGTTTTTCAGCAGACGATACGTTCCGCCGAAGCCGCCCTCGTTCGTCATGTTCAGTTCCAGCGCGCGTTTGCTGAGACAGGCTTCGCGAACTTCCACGCCCATCAACGACCAAGTGCCTGAACTGATGTAAGCCCAGCTGGCTTTGCCGGTGTTGGCCGTCGGCACGCCAACAACGGCAGACGCGGTGTCATGCGTGGGCGGCGCGACCACTTGAATGCGCGGCAGACCGAGTCTTTCCGCAAGAGCCGGACGGAGCCGTCCGAGTTTCGTTCCCGGTTGAACAATCTTCGGAAACATGCGCGTGGGAAGGCCGAGCTGTTTCAGCATCGCGGTGGACCACGCGCGTTTCAACGGATGCAGACATTGCGTCGTGGTGCCGTTTGTGAACTCCACCACGCGCGAACCGCACAGAAGCCAGTGAATGAAGTCCGGTGTCAGCAACAGGCAATCAGCCTGCGCGAGCAGCTCAGGATTTCGCTGATTCATCGCCAGCAACTGGAACAGTGTGTTCAGCTGCATGAACTGAAGTCCGGTCTGCTCGAATATTTTTGCGCGCGGCATTCGCCGGAATGTTTTCTCCATGACACCGTTCGTCCGGGAATCGCGGTAATGATACGGCTGCGTCACGAGTTCATCGTTCTTTGTCAGCAGAACGTAATCGACGCCCCAAGTGTCAGCGCCGACGGACACGATCTGTTTGCCGAATTTTTTCGCGGCGATCGCCAGGCCGGTCTGAATTTCGGCCCAGAGCCGGAGCGTGTCCCAGCGCATCGTATCGCCGACATGAACGGGCCCGTTGGGAAATCGATGCAGCTCCTCCAGCTGAATCGTTTTGCCGTTCCAGAGACCGGCCATCACGCGGCCGCTCTCCGCCCCGAGATCGATGCCAAGGTAAACTTTGGTTTTCATGAAAGATGCAATGTGGAATTGGAGCACGCTGATCCAGCCTGAGCGTCAGCCCTTCAGAACTCTTTTAACGGATTACAGCGCCATCGGCTTCACACTGACGTGAACGCCGCCATGGCAGCGACGTTCACGCAGATGAAACATCAATGACCGACACCGGCCTGGCCTTTGATATACGTGCCCCAGCCGATGATGATGGTGGACAGAATGAGCGTAGCGATGCCCGCGGCGATGAGCCCGTGAGCCTTCTTGCTCGATCCTTTCCACTCGCGGAAAATCCAGCCCCACATGGTGCTGAAGATGATGATGCTCGCCATGTGCAACGTCCACGAAGCGAAGCCGAACTTGCCCATCTGCGTTTCACCCATCGTGTAGAAGAAGAATTGGAAATACCACGTCGTGCCCGCCAGAGCTGAGAAAAAGTAATTGCCGAACATCGGCACCTTCAGGTCCGTCAAACCCCGCGCGACAGACGCTCCACCGCCATGTTCACCGCCCGATGCCTGCAATCCGGCGTGCTCAGGCCGAACATGAGAGGCGACGTACTGATACCCCGTGCGGTTCTTGATGTTCAGCAGCACACACCAGATGAAGTTCGTGGTGAAGCCGCCCAGCAATACCACCACCAGCTTGGGCAAACCCGTCCACAACGTGGATGTCCCTGCCGCGGCAGAGGCGTCACCAATCGGTGCACCCGCTGTAAGCGCGAAGGAAAAACAGGCGCTCATGATTCCAGAGAATGTCGCCACCAGAATGCCCTTGGAAAAATTGAACTCCTTGATCGCCTTCTTCTTTTCGGCTTCCGGCATCTCGCGTTCCTTGGTCAGTCCCGCGTATGCCGCAATCGCGATTCCCAACAGACAGACAAACACACCGCCGAGTGTAATCTGTCCGGCGCGGGTGGATGCGATCTCTGCAATGGTTTCCGGAACAGGGATCGTCGGCAGGAACATCTTGAAGATCGGCGGCAACAAGGTGCCGAACGCGGCGCAATATCCGAGGGCCACGCCCATTCCAAGTGACATTCCGAGATAACGCATCGTCAGCCCGAATGTCAGTCCGCCGAATCCCCACATGGCCCCGAAGAAATAGGTCCACCAAAGCGTGCTTGCGCTCTGCTGTTTCAACACGCCCAGCAGGTCATTGGTCATCACCGACGCCAGCAGCCACGGGCAGATGATCCAGGAGAAGAAACCGCCGACGAGCCAGTACGTTTCCCACGACCACTTCTTAACGCCCTTGTAGGGAACGTAGAAGCTGCCGGACGCGAGACCGCCAAGCCAATGGAAGAAAACACCAAGGAATGGATTCATGTTGGTTGTGCTTTATTGGGTTCTGTTTGCTGTTCAGGACCGCTTCGACAAAACGTTCGTCTCGTACTTCTTCACTTCAGCCAGCCACGCGCCGCCGGCGGGCACGTCATGTTGCAGGCAGTAATAATCCCACACCGCGCCGATCGGCAGCGTCTTTGCCTCCTCCAGAAGTGCAAGGCGCGTCGTGTAATCGCCGGCCAGCTCCGCCACGCGCAGTTCCTCAACCGGCGTGAGATAGGCAATCATCAGCGCCCGGCACATGTTGCGCGCGCCGATCACCCACGCCGCAACGCGATTGATGCTGGCATCGAAATAATCGAGCCCGATGCGCACGCGATTGGTGTAGCCGCCCCAGACGATTTCCTGCGCCGTCGCCAGCAGATCGTCGGAGAGCGTCACCACATGATCGCTGTCCCAGCGCACACCGCGGCTGACGTGCAATGCAATTTCCGGAAGATACTGAAGCACCGACGAAATTTTATCCGCGATCCCTTCAGTCGGATGATAATGCCCGGCGTCAAGCGTGAGCAGTTTCTTCCGGCTGATGGCGTAGCCGAGGTAGAACTCATGCGAGCCGACCACGTAACTTTCCGAGCCGATGCCGAACAGCTTGGGTTCAACCGCATCGACGTTAAGCTTCGGATCGATGCGTTTGGCGTAAATCGAATCGAGCGATTCCGTCAGGCGCGCGCGATAACTCTTCCGATCGGCGGGCGTGTCCTTCATGCCGTCGGGAATCCAGAGATTCGTCAGGCACGCCTTGCCGAGCGCCTTGCCGAATGCCGCGCCAATTTCGCGCGAGCGGATGCCGTGTTCGATCCAGAACTGACGAATGCCCTTGTCCGGATGCGACAACGTGAAGCCTTCGGCAGATTTCGGATGCGCGAAATAGGTCGGGTTGAAATCGAGGCCGATCTTGTTCTGCTTCGCCCAGGCGATCCAGTTCTTGAACTGATCCGCACTAAGTTCGTCGCGATCCACCTTCTTGCCGTTCATTTCGGCGTAACAGGCGTGAATGTTGAAGCGATGGCGTCCGGGAATGAGCGAAATCGCCTTCTCGAAATCCGCGCGCAGTTCGTCCGGTGTGCGGGCCTTGCCCGGATAATTGCCAGTGACGGCCAGTCCGCCGCCAAGTTCGCTGCCGGCGTTTTCGAATCCGGCGACGTCATCTCCCTGCCAGCAATGAATGGAGATGGAAATTTCATTCAGCGCGCGCAGCGCCTTTTCGGTGTTGATGCCGAGAGCGGCGTAACGTTCGGAAGCGATCTTGTAGGCTTTTTCGATGTTCGACTTGGAAGGTTTCATTTTGCCGATTGCTGTTCGGAGTTTTGACAAGTGGCGAAGATGATTGTGGATGCCATCGGATTTCTCCTTCACAAAGTTGCCAGAGTTCAGCACGATCGTGCCACGTTTGCGGATCAGCGGTGGAACCCGATTGCATTCCTTTTCTCCTGCGCTGCCGCATCCACTCGATGCTGACTTTAAAGGTCAAAGACTGGTTTTCCGGCGCGTTCCCGCTGGCAGTGGAACGGCGCGAACCGCAGCCGGAGTTCCCGCCGCACAAGCACGAATTTTCCGAGATCGTCATCGTGACGAGCGGCAGCGCGCTGCACGTCACAGGCCGGGAATCGTGGCAGTTGTCGGCCGGCGATGTCTTTGTGATTGGCGGTTCGCGCGCACACGAATACCGCGAACTGCAAAGGCTCAGCCTGATCAACATTCTGTTCGATCCCGAAAAGCTCCGGATGCAGCTGGGCGATCTTCCTGCCGTGCCGGGCTACCATGCGCTGTTCACACTCGAACCGGCGCTTCGCCGGAAAAGCCAGTTCAACAGCCGGCTGAAACTTTCGCCGGGCGACCTCACCACGTTGCTAGGCTTCACGGATCTTCTGGAAGCCGAGTTGAAAAATCGCGCTCCAGGCTTCGGTTTTCAGGCGACCGCCCTCTTCATGCAGATCGTCTGCTACCTTTCCCGGCGCTATTCCGAATTCAAGAACGCGGATTCCAGGGCGCTGCTGCGAAGCGCCGAAGCGATCGCGCATCTCGAATCGCATTTCACCGAGCCGCTCAACCTGGATCGTCTCGCCGACATCGCCCACATGTCCAAACGCAGCTTCATCCGATCCTTCCAGGCTGCAACCGGACAGTCGCCCATCGCCTATTTGATCGAGCTTCGCATCCGCCACGCGTCACGGCTGCTGCGGCAGACAAACGACAGCGTCACGGAGATCGCATTCAAGGTGGGATTCAACGACAGCAATTATTTCGCGCGACAGTTCCGGTCCGTGACAGGAATGACGCCGCGCGAATATCGCTCGCGTCAGCGGCTTCACGAGTAAAAATAGCCGAGTTCCCGCAGGCTGACGTAATCCTTCGGACGCTGTTGCGTGGCTCGTCCGATGATGATGTGATCAAGCACTTCAATCTTCAACAGATGCCCGGCGCGAATGAGTTCGCGGGTGACCTTCACATCAGCTTCAGACGGAGTCGGGTCGCCGCTGGGATGATTATGCGCGAGAACGATGGCCGAAGCGTTCGCCGCTATTGCCATTTTAAAAACTTCCCGCGGATGAACGAGAATGGTGTCGAGCGTGCCCTGCGAGATGCGTTCGATCCTGATCAATCGACGGCGCGTGTTTAGAAGCAACACCTGGAAATTTTCGACGTCGTAGGATCGATTGTCTTCGCGTAGCAGATCTGCGATTCGCTCGGGATTATCGAGCGTTGGCGATTCCTGCCGAAGTTCCGAAGCCATCCGGCGCGCCAGCGTGAACGCGCTTTTCAGTGCGATGGCTTTGTCCCGGCCGATGCCTTTCACCTGGCAGAGATCTTCAATGCCTGCGCGGGAAAGGTTGTCGAGCGTTTCGAACTTTTTGAGAAGCTGTTCCGCCACCTGGATCGCAGAAAGCCCTTTCAGGCCGGTGCGAAGAAGGATGGCGATGAGTTCGGAATTTTTGAGTGCGTCTGCCCCATTTTCAACGAGCCGTTCCCTTGGCCGCTCGTTGCTTGGCATATCCTTTATGCGAAAGCCCCCGGTCATGCAGGCATGATTTAATCGAAAGCGACAAAA
>Ga0065721_10049994_pt1 | contig 24469 bp, 23 predicted proteins | sample Mesricmetagenome_FD_59108 | JGI IMG/M metagenome (GOLD analysis project Ga0065721, IMG submission 59108) | Mesophilic microbial community from rice straw/compost enrichment Sample: eDNA_1 v2 (version 2) | ecosystem: Engineered > Solid waste > Grass > Composting > Bioreactor | place: USA: Davis...
GATTTTCTTTTCGGGAATGATTCGATTCTTTGGTAAGGGCATGAGGCAACCTCCGTCAAAGTGTCTCTTAATACTTCGACAGAGGATTAGGAAATCCTTGTTAGTTAATTGGTCAGTCGTAGTTTTTTTTCGCTCCGTCCACTGGGATCAATAGATCGCACCGTGTGATGAGAATATACGGGGCCTGGTTTGTCTTGATTGATGCTCGATGCACTATTTTTTGCCTTGCACTCACTATCCCCTTAGCTCAGGTAGGCATGAGCTTCCTCCCCGTATGAATGGTCGATCAACCATCGTTACGCCGCATTGGAAACCGCAGTTTGGAGACGCGAGAAGTTTGGGAAGAGAGCGATTCAGCAGGTGACGCTTAAAAAGCAGGGAATAAACATGAAAGTACGGACGAGTAAAAGTGAAAAATGCAAATACAACAGTTTAGGCATGCTGTTTGATGCGATCCAACATAATAGTTGCATTATTGAATGATAATGTTTCTCATGATTACCACGAATTTATACGACCATTGCCCGATATTTATAGATATTCGATGATTAAAAAAACGAGTGCCCATCTTGTAAAGGGGAGGAAATTTTGTTAAAGTAAAAATAGAACATATGTTCCTGTTTTGTGAGTAGAGGGGCGCTCGGTGATGGATGCTAAGGTGAGATTTGAAGCGTTGTTTCCTGACGAGGAATCATGCATCGATTATATTCGCGGGTCGAGGTGGCCGAACGGCTTTAGGTGCCCTGTCTGCAGTTATTCAGAAGCTTACGGCATAGGCATCCGTAAGATGCCGCTCTATGAATGCCGCCGGTGCGGGCGTCAAACTTCCTTAACGGCTGGAACGATTATGCACAAGAGCAGGACGCCGCTTCGCAAATGGCTGCTCTGCATGTATATTGTCGCATGCAGCGACAGCGGTATCAGCGCCGTCACGCTTTCGGAGCTCATAAACGTTACCTATAAGACGGCATGGAGCATGCTGTACAAGATCCGCCGTTCGATATCTGCTATGGATGAAGCCCGAAAGCTGACCGGACATGTGGAAGCCAAGCACGAAATTTTTATGAAAAAATGTATTCCTTCCGCCGATCAACTGGAGCTGGAGCATTCCGTCGTCGCCGCTAAGGAAACGAGGGATTTTGTAAACGGCTCAGGCGAGGGCGTTTATTATAAAATCAAACTGCTTCCCCGAAGCAAGGCAGCTCGACTTCCGCTGAAGGAAAAAGAAGCGATTGCTTTTAGGGAATCGCATTGTGCGCCGGACCGGTGTTTTTTGCGGCCAAATCCTCGAATGCAGTGGTGCAGCGAAGTGCGTTACGCACATCACATGTCCGGCAACCCGTTTATCAAATCCTCAGAACGGCAGCGGCTCGCGTCTCTTCTGGATAATTCGTTGTCTATTTTCGCCTACAAGGCGTTCCGGTGGATGAACGATACGTTCCACGGCATCGGAATCAAATATGCGCAGCAGTACATAGATGAATATTGCTTTAGAAGGAATGCGGCCAATCATCCGTCCGCTTTTCGAGAATGGCTTCGTTTTGCGTTGAACGGCTCGAGCCCTTCGGCTTAGAAGCGAGCGGATGGAGTCCTCAACGCAGTCTGGCCTTTTTGGCATTAGTGTTTAGCTTAAGACAGCCTACAGTCCTGCTAGTTGAGGCTGGTTTCGCTCCATCGGACATGGTGGTGTTTCTTGAACTGAAGGAGGTTGATAGGATCTTTTTACTTCTCTTTTCTTTTCTTTTCTTTTCTAAAGTCCTAATATTTTTATAACGATTAGTTTGTTTCTGATTGTTTCTAAATATAGAAGGGATCGTTTCTTTGAGATGTGCTGCGACGATTTCTGTTTATTAGGTTGTTCCCCAGTAGTGCTGTGACGACTTCTGTTTATTAGGTTGTTCCCTAGTAGTGTTGTGACGATTTCTTTTTGATGAGGTTGTTCCCCAATAGAGCTATGACGATTTCTGATTGATGAGGTTGTTTCTTAGGAGTGCTGTGACGTTTTCTGTTTGATGAGATTATTCCCTGTCATGATATTTCAATTTCCTGCTTGAAGAAGTTGTTCCCGCGGAGGACATAACCGCTGCTGCTTGTCGAGATTGTTCCCGTGGAGGGCATAACCGTTACCAGTTTGAAGAGGTTGTTTCCTAGACGAGCTCGAACTGTTACCTGCTTGAAAAGGTGTTTCCCTTCTGCGCGGGGGCTGTTTCCCTGATGATTAAACTGACTTAATTGACTTGAGAGGACAAAACGTCGTGAGATTGTTTCCTGAGTTGATGGGATAGTGAGTACAAGGTCAAATAATGAGCAGGTACCGCCGTACCAGGAGACATGATAACAAGCAGAAGCTTTGATCGAATCTGGTCAAATCTGGTCAACTCTGATTAAACCAAATTAAACCTGATTAAAATCTGACCCAATCTGGTCTCTGATCGATTCTGATCAATTCTGGGTAAAGAGGGGGGCCTGTTTGTAGTCGCCGCAGCGAAAGCCGGGGCGGGCGGCGCATGAATAGGCGATGCCGTTGCTCAAGTCTGCAAGAGTCAATCTCAGGCCGTGCTTGGCGCCCGTGTCGATGCCGATGCGAAAGCCGTCGGTCCATACGGTGCCGGGAGGCGCTCCAAGCTTGAAGGTGGGCGTATGGCCGAACACGATCCGTTTGGCCGCTGCTCCCTCTACCGACAAAGACTTCGCGAATTTTCCTGTCGGTGGGAGATAAAAGTCTTGCCGGATTTCCGTCAAATCTTTGACGGTTTGCCGATGAAACGGTACGCCCGGACGAAGTCCGGCGTGAACGAATAAATAGCCGTCGGCCAGCAGAAACAAGGATAGTGTGGATATCCAGGCGCTGTAGCCGCGGCTTTTTGACAAGCGGAGTCTGCCTCTGTTCTTTCGAGAAGCCAGCTTTAATTCATGGTTTCCGGCAATGACATAGGCACCCAACCGCTGATGCTCCCGAATTACTTCAAGCGTTTTCCAGGTCGAAGGGATGCCGGCTTCGATATAGTCTCCCAGCAGCACAAGCCGGTCTTTGGATGGATTGTAGTTGGCCGACTGCAGCAATCGCCGGAAACCTTCGGCAAATCCATGAATATCTGAGATGACGAGCAAGCGGGAACCGGAGTTCTCGTTAAAGCGATTGGCACGCATCGTGATCGACTGCCTTTCTATATGATCTTGCGCCGTTGCGGTTCAAGTACAATATATCGCTCGGACGACCGAATGGTATCGGCGGCTGCACGAGGTCGATCGCCCTCGTTTCGTCCTGCAAGCTCCTGCAAGCTTCACCTCCATCCTTAAACCATTGTCATAAGGTTTGGAAGGGCCGGCGGCGGCAAATATGGCTTAGTTATTTGTCCGGCCAGTCTTGCGATGAAATCAACTTTAAGACTTGCATGAATGTTGTAAGCTAGTAATGGAATGGAAAAGGAGGGGTTATATGCAGATGCAGGATATTGTTATTCACGGGGCTCGCGAGCATAACTTGAAAAACGTTACGTTGTCGATTCCCAAGCACAAGCTGGTCGTATTGACGGGGCCTTCAGGCTCAGGCAAATCGACGCTGGCCATGGATACTTTGCAAAGAGAATGCCAACGGCAGTATATGGAGTCTATGGGCATGGTATCCGACACGTTCAGCAAACCGAAAGTGGACGCCATTACGGGACTATCCCCGTCGATCAGCGTAGGCCAGCACAATAAAAACCGGAATCCGAGATCGACGGTGGGAACGGTTACGGACATTCACGATTATTTGAGGTTTCTTTATTCGCGGCTGGGTCAAAGGTCGTGTCCGGCATGCGGCGCCGAAGTCGTGGAGAGACCGGATTGGAAAGGGAGCGTGTCCTCTGCCGAAGCGGAGGAAAGCCAAGCTGTACAGTGTCCGGCTTGCCGCACCGAACTGACTTCTTTGACGATGTCGCATTTTTCGTTTAATAAGCCGGAAGGAGCTCGCGAAGGATGCGGGGGATTGGGACAGGTAGCCGAACTGCGCATGGATGCGGTGTTCAACAAGGAACTCAGCCTGCGCGAAGGAGCCGTAGCAATATTGTATGAAAACCTGATTGATTATTACGGGATGACGCTCAAGGCGGCCGGACAATATTACGGCTTCGGCTTTGACCTCGAGCTCCCGTTGAAGGATTACAGCCCTCAGCAGCTTGACTTGCTTTATTACGGAGTGGAGAGCGAGCAATTTATGCGGCATTTTCCCGACAAAAAACCTCCGAAGACGGTATCCCAAGGGAAGTTCGAAGGTATCGTCACCGGAATGTGGCGCAGGTACAAAGAGAAAAACGGCGAGCAAAGCGGGCTGGAAAAAGGGGATTATTTCCATCAAACGGTATGTCCGTCCTGCAACGGCGCGAAGTTAAACCGGCAAGCGAGAGAGGTATTGTTGGCGGGCAATTCCTTGCCCGAGGTATCGGCCTTATCATTGCGCGATGTTGTGAAGTGGACGGAGTCGTTGAATGCGCAAGTTAATGAGACGAACTCTTATATTTTGGAGCCGGTATTGCTGGACCTTACAGAAAAGCTGAGGAGAATGATCGATGTCGGACTCGGCTATTTGTCGCTGGACCGGCAATCGATCACGTTGTCCGGCGGGGAAGCGCAGCGGCTTCGGCTTGCCGCGCTTCTGGGGTCCGGGCTGACAGGCGTGCTGTACGTAATGGACGAACCGACGACGGGATTGCACCCCCGCGATACGGACGGATTGATTCGCGTAATGAAACGGCTTCGGGATCTCGGCAATACGGTTCTCGTTATCGAGCATGATCCTGACGTTATGCGGGCGGCGGACCATATTATCGATATCGGTCCCGGCGCAGGGAGCGGCGGCGGGATGGTGGTCGGGGAAGGCACGCTTTCCGAACTGCTGCAGCAGGAGGGCTCCGTCACGGGCGCAAATTTGCGGAGGGAGGCGGAGTTCCGGATCGAGCGCATTCGAAGCAAAGGCACCGGGCAATTTTTGACCATAAACGGAGCCAGAGCCCGAAATTTGAAAAATATCGACGTCGCCTTTCCTTTGGGCTGTCTGAGCGCGGTGACGGGAGTATCCGGCTCCGGGAAGTCTACGCTTGTGTTCGAGCTTTTGGCCGGCGCGACGCAGAACGGCGGAGCAGCAGCTCTGATCGAAGGCTGCGACCGCGTAGCGGGATTGGAGCACGTTCAGGAAATCGTACTGGCGGATCAAACGGCGATCGGCCGCATGCAAAGATCCAACGTGGCGACGTATTCCGACGTATTCGCGATGTGGCGAAATCTGTTTGCCGCTTTGCCGGAAGCGAAGAAACGCAAATTGAGCAGCAAACATTTTTCTTTCAATACGGCGGGCGGCCGATGCGATACCTGCGAAGGGCTCGGCGTGATCGCCGTCGATATGAGCTTTCTCCCCGATGCCGAAATCAAATGTCCGGTTTGCAGAGGGAAACGGTTCAAGGACGAGGTGCTCCAAGTCACCTGGGAAGGGCGGAGCATTTCGGATTTGTTGGACATGACGGTCCAGGATACGCTTGCTCTTTTTGCCGGCCATCCGAAAGCGGCTGCCATGATCGAGCTGCTGTGCGAGGTCGGCCTAGGATATTTGCAATGGGGGCAATCGGTCAAAACGGTGTCCGGCGGAGAAGGTCAACGGCTTAAGCTGGCGAAGGAGCTGAGCCGCAAAACAACGCATCATACGCTGTATTTGCTGGACGAGCCCACGACCGGTCTTCATCCCGTCGACATCGACAAGCTGTACGTATTGCTTCGCAAGCTTGTCGATGCCGGCAATACGGTTATCGTGGTCGAACACAGTATGGAATTGGTCAGAGAAGCGGATTGGGTAGTCGATATCGGCCCCGAAGGGGGAGAGGCGGGCGGCGGGCTTGTGGCGGCCGGCACTCCGGAGGAAATTGCGGCATGTGCGGAATCGCATACGGGCAAGCATTTGCGTCAAGCGTTAAAGCTGCATTAATGGTGCCGAATAATGCGGCGGCAGAAGGCCGCAATACCGCCCGCGGCGATTGCGCGGACCGGCGCCTTATGTTATGGTGACTCCATAACCGTAAGGAATGGGAGCGAACGCTGGAGATGAAGGATTTGGTATTGGCCGAGAAACCGAGCGTAGCAAGGGAAATCGCTCGGGTGCTTGGCTGCACGCAAAAGCATAAAAGCTATATCGAAGGTCCCGCCTACGTCGTGACGTGGGCGCTGGGCCATTTGGTCACGCTGGCGGAGCCGGAAGATTACGACGCGAAATTCCGCACCTGGGAATTGGAGCATTTGCCGCTGCTCCCGGAACGGATGAATTTGAAGGTGATGAAGGAAACGTCTCATCAATTCAAAGCGATTGCGGCGCTGGCCAAGCGGAACGATATTCGCGAGCTGATTATCGCGACGGATGCGGGCCGCGAAGGCGAACTGGTCGCCCGCTGGATTATGGAGCTGATTCATTGGCGCAAGCCGTTCAAGCGTCTGTGGATTTCTTCGCAAACGGATCAAGCGATCAAAGAAGGCTTTAAATCGCTGAAGCCGGGCAAGGATTTCAATCCGCTGTATGCTTCGGCGGTATGCCGGGCGGAAGCCGACTGGCTGATCGGCTTGAATATCACAAGGGCGCTGACATGCAAATACAACGCCCAGCTGGCGGCCGGCCGGGTACAGACGCCGACGCTGGCCATGCTGATGGAGCGGGAGCGGGAAATCGCCGCTTTTCAATCGCAGCCGTATTGGACGGTGGAGGCCGATCTGGGAGGTTTTACGGCAGTTTGGCGGCAAAAGGAAGGCCATGACGGCCGGTTATGGAGCCGCGAGGAGGCGGAAGCGGTCGCTGGCCGCTTGAAGGCGGCATCCGCTTGCAAGGTGGAACAGCTGCGCACGGTCGAAAAGACCCAGCCTCATCCGCCTGCATACGATTTGACGGAGCTGCAGCGGGACGCCAATAAGCGGCTGGGCTTTTCCGCGAAACAAACGTCCAATGTGCTTCAACGGCTGTACGAGCAGCATAAGCTCGTCACCTATCCGCGCACGGACTCCAAATATTTGTCGAGCGATATCGTGCAGACGTTGAAGGGACGGCTGGAAAGCGTAGCGACGGGACCGTACGCCGCTTACGCCCGGAAGCTGCTCCGTTCGCCGCTCAACATTACGAAACGGTTCGTGGACGACAGCAAAGTTAGCGACCATCATGCCATTATTCCGACCGAGCAATTCGTGCAGCTAGGGGCGCTCAGCCCGGAGGAACGAAAGCTGTACGATCTTATCGTGCGCCGGTTTTTGGCGCTGTTCAGCGGGCCTTACCGCTATGACGAAACCAGCGTCGTGGCGGCGGCCGGCAACGACCGTCTGTATGCCAAGGGCAAGATCCGGAAGGAAGCGGGCTGGCGGGAGCTGTACGAAGGCGGCTTGATGGATGAGGACGAAGAGGAGGACGACGACAACGATGCGGCGCGAAGCCAGCGACAGCAGGCGCAGCTGCTGCCGCCGCTCAAGCAGGGTCAGGCTTTGTCCCTTAAAGGGGCCAAGCTGAAGGAGCTGCGGACTCTCCCTCCGTCCCGTTATACGGAAGCCGCTTTGCTTGCGCGGATGGAAAAGCACGGCTTGGGCACTCCGGCGACCCGCGCCGATATTATCGAAAAACTGCTGTCGACGGACACGATCGAGAGAAAAGGCCAGCAGCTGTACCCGACCGGCAAAGGCAAGCAGCTGATGGAGCTGGTCGTCAACGAGCTGCGCAGCCCGGAGCTGACGGCGAAATGGGAAAGCGAGCTGGAGCGGATTGCCAAAGGCAGAGGCGATGCCGCCCAGTTTATGCGCGGCATCCGAGAGCAAGCGGCGAAATGGGTGGCGGAGGTCAAAGCGGAAACGAAGGAATACAAACCGCATAACGTTACGAGCTCACATTGTCCGACCTGCGGCAAGGCGATGCTGGAGATCAAGGGAAAACGGGGCAAGCAGCTCGTATGCCCGGACAAGGAATGCGGCTATCGGCGGGCGACGGAGCCCGTATTGCTGAACAAGAGATGTCCCCAATGCCGCAAAAAGATGGAGCTGCACGACGGCAAAGCGGGCAAATACGCGCAATGCCGGCCATGCAACGTCATCGAAATGCTCGGCGACAAGGACGGAAGCCGCATGAATCGAAGAGAGCAGCAGCGGCTGGTGCAGCAATACAGCGACAATGCGCCGCTAACGAACAGTTTGGCGGATAAGCTGAAAGCGGCTTTGGAGCAGCAGAAACCATAAGGCTGAGAATGGAAAAGATCCGCCGTTTACCGGGCGAACGTGCCGGCATGAACGGCGGACTTTTTTTTGAGGATTGACAAACCGACCGTCGGTTTGTAATATCTAAATTGAATATTCATACCGACCGTCGGTCTGATTTAATGATCCGAGAGGAGAAGAGGAGAATCTGTCCGAAAGGTTGAATGGGGTCGGAAAGAGGAGGAGACGGATGAGAGATAAAGAACAAGCCGCCAATGCCAATTACAAGCTGCTGCTGGACTGCGCTCAGGCACTCATTTCGGAGCAAGGCTGCAGAGCTACGACGCTGCAGCGCATTATGGAACGTTCAGGCTTGTCCAAAGGCGCCATTTACCATTATGTCAAAAGCAAGGAGGAATTGTTCGGAAAGCTGCTCGCATCGCAGCTTGACGAGGTGAACGAAGCGTTTGAGAAAGCGGTGGCGGACAGCGGCAACCTCGACGGTCCGCTCAGGGCGATCGCGGAAGGGTTGTCCGCCTTGCAGAAGGAGGACAGCATCGCCAACCGGGTGTTAACCTATTTGATCGGCCAACGGGAAAAGGAGGGCATCGCCGCCGTTCTGCAAACCTACCACAAACGATGCGCCGAGCTGGCTTGCGGATGGATCGAGGACGGTCAGGCGGCGGGAGTCATTCGTCCGGAGCTGGACGCCGCAAAAACAGCCGAAGGTTTCGTAATTATGGCTTACGGCATGTGCATGCGCAACCTGATGAAAGCGGACGGCGAACCCGAGCCCAGTTCGGGCTCGTTCGGCATGGAAGATTATTATGCGCATATGCTCGATGTGCTGAAAGGTTAAGTCCGACTTCACCTTGGAAAGGAGAATGAGTATGGAGAAGGTTTATCTGTTTTTGCATGTTGCGGGAGCGCTTCTGTTTCTGGGCAATATTGTGACGACGGCCTTTTGGAAGCTGCAATGGGATCGCAGCGGAGATCCGAAGGAATTGCACCGCATGGCCGTAACGGTCATGCGCGCCGATTATTGGCTGACGATACCCGGCCTGCTGCTGCTGCTCGTGTTCGGAATTTTGACCGCCCATGCATACGGCTATTCATTCGCCGAGCTGAATTGGCTGACCGTATCGCTTCTGTTGTTCGCCTTGTCAGGAGCGCTGTGGACCGCTGTGCTGCTGCCGTGCCAGCGGCGGATGATCCGGCTCAGCGAAGAAGGCGTTCGAAGCGGCTTTATGCCCGAGCCGTACGCGGCCGTCAGCCGGCGATGGAATGTCTGGGGAACGGTCAATACCGTCATTCCCGTCGTCATCCTGTTTCTGATGGTCGTGAAGCCTTGATTCGGCCATGCCGGGTCTAGTCCGAAATCCGGCTTCTGACCGGAGCCATTCATCCAAGACAAGCGGTCGCATCCGGCATATGCTGATGATGAAGCTGCATGCAAAGGAGGGCAATCGCATGTCAGGTCATCATGGCAGACAATTGGCGAGCAAATGGGCCAAAACGGCGGCGCTGCTGTCCCATCCGGCGCTGGTCCCCCTGATCCCCCCGACTCGGATTTATTCGGCTTTAAATTTGAAAGCGATGCTGGATATGTACGGAACGGTAGTCGTCAAGCCCGTCGTCGGCTCAGGCGGCAGCGGCGTGATGAAAGTAAGCCGGATCGGAACGATATTCGCCTTGACGTACCGGGAACGCACCGAACGGTTGATCGGTTATCCGGCGTTGGTGAAGCAGCTGACCAAACGGATGAGAGGCAGAAAATATTTGATCCAAAAGGGCATATCGCTGGCGACCGTGAACGGGAAACCGATCGATTACAGGGTGAAATATGTCAAGACGTTTGGAGGATGGGAGTACCGGGCCGTTGTCGGCAGAATAGCGAGGCCGGGACTGTTCGTCACCAATTTGAATCAAGGCGGCATGCTCGTGACGGCTGCTCAAGGAATTCGGGCCTCCTTGGGGCCTTCTTACGTCAAATCGAAGAAAAAACAAATGAAAGACGTGACCGCATTGGCGACCCGTGTGCTGGAACAGCGGTATCCGGGCCTGGTGCAGCTGGGCTTCGACTATGGCATCGACCGGACCGGGAAGCTGTGGATATTCGAAGTGAATACCCGGCCTCATTAAGAGAGGTCCGAGGTGCGAGTTAACGCCGCGTCTCCAGAGACGAGAGCCGAAAGCCTTCCAAAAGGAAGGTTTTTGGCGTTTCATGGGCCGCTGGCAAAAAGCTTATGCCGTTAAATGATTCCTTTAATAGATTCATAGATTCCAATTAAAGTTTTTTATAGAAATATCGCCAAATCGACATGTGGATAACTGTATCCACATTATCCACGCCGGATTCCCTCAAAATTCGACCATTATTCACATCGCATGCACAGCATATCCACATGGAATTGTGAATATCAGGGGCTGTTGTCGCTGCTTTACGGCGCATGCTACTATAAATTTGTGAATAAGCCGTAAATAGAAAGGAGGGACCATGATGGACCAATTGAGCGACGAGCTTCTGATCGATACCTATTACGCGGCCATCGAATATAAGCTGGATCCGGAATTTATCCGAATGCTGGCGATGGAAATGAAACGAAGAGAAGTGGAGCCGTCCGCAGCCTCGCATAAAATTACGGCTTAAGCCCAATATGCACATTAGGGAACGGACACGTTCCATTGCGATATGAGCATTTCGTTCGATTGTCCGCAAGCGGGACAATAAATGATATGGCGGCAGGCCGCCTCTTGCTCCTCCGGCGACAGCCCAAGCATTTCTCCGGCTGCGATCGGCTCGTAAGGCGCATACGGTCCCGCATAATCCGTTATTCGCCCGCCGTCCAACATCGTTTCTCCGCAGGACGGACAGCTTCCGGCGTTATTTTCCAATCCGTTGCACATCGGGCATAACATAAGGGTACCCTCCCTGGCGAATGATTCAATTCGTATCGGCCAAGATTAGGATACCCTTTTTATTTTTAATCCACTCCGCCAAATCGTTGCCGGCGTCACAGCTTCATATTGCTGCTGTGTCCCGGAGAAAGCTTGGCGCCAGGATCGATATAAACCTTGGCGTTGTTGACGGCTGTCGGAGCTTCTCCGAAACCGACGGCAATCAGCTTCAGCTTGCCCGGATAGGTTGTAATGTCGCCCGCCGCGAAAATGCCGGGAATATTCGTCTGCATACGCGTATCGACGACAATCGATCCGCGCTCGATATCGATTCCCCAGTCCGCAATCGGACCAAGCGACGATATAAAGCCGAAATTGACGATCACGTCGTCGGCTTCCAGCATAATCGTTTCCTTTGTTTTGACGTCCGTAACGGCAACGGCTTCAATATAGTGCTCGCCGTGCAGAGCCGTAATTTCTTTCGGCGTCAGGACGCGCACGCTTGATTTCATTAAATTCTCGACGCTGTGCTCATGCGCCCGGAACTTGTCGCGCCGATGAATGAGCGTTACGCTTTTGGCGATCGGTTCAAGCATAAGCGACCAATCGACGGCGGAATCACCGCCGCCGGTAATGACAACGGTCCGATTCCGGAACCTTTCCAAATCGCCGACGAAATAATGAAGGTTTTTCTTCTCGTATTTGGCCGCTTCCGGAAGCTCCAGCCTTCTCGGCTCGAACGCGCCTACACCGGCTGTAATAATGACGGCTTTGGCGTAATGCGTCCCTTTGTCCGTAGTAACCTCAAACAGCCTCTCGTCGCGCTTGACGACATTGTGCACCTTCTCTTCGAGACAAACCTCCGGCTTGAACAGCGAAAGCTGCTCCTTAAGCCGGTCGACCAGCTCCTGCGCCGTTACTTTCGGGAAGCCGGCAACGTCGTATATATATTTCTCCGGGTACAGAGCAGCCAGCTGACCGCCCAGCTGCGGCATGCTTTCGATAATTTTGACGGATGCTTGCCTCATGCCGCCGTAGAATGCGGCAAACAGCCCTGCGGGTCCGCCCCCTACGATAATCAGATCGACAAGCTGGTTTTCGGATTGAGACGCTGTCATGGTGACACCTCCATTTTTATCCTCGATATCCCTCTATTATAAACCTCATCCCGATAAGAATAAAACGACGGGATTTGTGCACAATGCTAAACATTTTCGTATAAAATGCACTTGAACTTTCGTGAAAAAGTCTGTAATATGTCAGATGTATGACATATTGGAATAAGCTTAAACGCATTATTTTTTGAACGGGTTTGTGTAATTTTTCACAACCTCCGCTAACGCGCATTCATGCGCGGAAGATTCGATGTGCCGTTATTAAGCTAACCCGCCGATCCGGCGGGCGATGTTTATTATACCGATTGAATCGCCGGCCCCGGGCAAGGGGAAGGATGGTTCAGGTAGGCAAAAAGAAAATGAGGAATGGATGGGATACTACAATGAGCAACATACCTAAAATCGTAATCCTCGGCGCCGGCTACGGCGGCGTATTGACTGCGCTCCGCCTGCAAAAAGAGCTGAACTACAACGAAGCCGACGTTACGCTGGTCAACAAGCATGATTATCATTACATTACGACGCATCTGCACATGCCGGCGGCCGGAACGGATAATCCCGAAAATGCCCGCGTAAGCATTTCGAAGCTGATCGACGAATTCAAGATCGACTTCGTCAAATCGACGGTCGTGCAAATCCGCCCTCAAGACAAAAAGGTTATTTTGGAAGACGGCACGCTGTCCTATGACTATCTTGTCATCGGTCTTGGCGGCGAGCCCGAGACGTTCGGCATTCCGGGCTTGGGCGAGCATGCGATGAACATTCGCAGCATCAACTCCGTTCGCCTGATCCGCGAGCATATCGAATACCAATTCGCCCGCTTCAAACGCGAGCCGCATCGCACCGACTATTTGACGTTTGTTGTCGGCGGCGCGGGCTTCACGGGCATCGAATTCGTCGGCGAGCTGTCCGACCGCATTCCGGAGCTGTGCAAGCAGTTCGACGTGGATCCGTCCCTTGTTAAAATTTACAACATCGAAGCGGCGCCTACCGCTTTGCCGGGCTTTGATCCGGAGCTCGTCGAATACGCGATGAACGTCCTCACCAAAAAAGGCGTAACGTTCCGCATCGGCACCGCCATCAAGGAATGCACGCCGGAAGGCGTCGTTGTCGGCGAAGGCGAAGAGATCAAATCCGCTACCGTCATCTGGACGGGCGGCATCCGCGGCAACCGGCTGATCGAGGAAGCCGGCTTCGAAACGATGCGCGGACGCGTCAAGGTTGACGAGTTCCTGCGTGCGCCCGGCAACGAAAACATCTATATCGTCGGCGACAACTCGCTCATGTTCAATCCTGAAGGCCGTCCATACCCGCCGACGGCGCAAATCGCCATGCAGCAAGGCGTCGTATGCGCCCACAATCTGGTGGCGTCGATCCGGAACCAGCCGCTGAAGACGTTTGTATTCAGCAACAAGGGGACCGTGGCGTCGCTGGGCAAAGGCGAAGCGATCGGCATCGCCTTCGGCAAAAAATATAAAGGCCGCGTAGCCGCATGGCTGAAAAAGCTGATCGACCTGCGCTACCTGTTCATTATCGGCGGCATTCCGCTCGTTCTCCGCAAAGGGAAGTTTCTGTAATGCGCCATTGCAGCGTACAAGTCCGCGGCTTATTGACGAGAGACGAGCTCGACCGTTATAACGCCCTGATGGAGGTCGGTTCCTTCCTGGAATCGCAATCGCGTTACGACTTGGCTTATACGGTGCAGAAAGAAATCGATCTGCTGATCCAGCCCGCCATCGAACGGCTGAAGGATAAAGGCCGGGCCCGCGACAAGGCGACCCAGGAATATTTGGAAGCGAAACGGGCCGGAGAGCAGAGCGGGGAACAAGAAGATTAACGCATCGAATGGAATGAGATAAAATAACGGCTTCGAACCGGCGCGAGCGAGCGCCGAATTCGAAGCCGTTTTGGTTTGGCCGAACGGCCCGTTCCGTTAAACTTGCAGCAGCTGGTCGAACTTGCCGGCGTCCAGGTAGTTGCCGACGTAGAAGTCGCCGAAATCGCCGAAGCGCGCGCTGACTTCGTCGAAGCGCATCTCGTAGACGAGCTTCTTGAACTGCAGCGCGTCATCGGCGAACAGCGTAACGCCCCATTCCCAGTTGTCGAAGCCGACGGAACCGGTAATGATCTGCTTCACCTTGCCGGCGTATTTGCGGCCGATCATGCCGTGGCTGCGCATCATCGCGCGGCGCTCGTCCATGCCGAGCATATACCAGTTGTCGTCGCCGGAGCGGCGTTTGTTCATCGGGTAGAAGCAAATATGGTTCGCCTTCGGCAGCGCCGGCTTCAATCTGGCGACGACCTCGGGATTGTCCATCGGATCGGAACCCGGCTGCCCCATATAGTTGCTGAGCTCTACGACGCTCACATAGGAATACGTCGGGTATGTAAAGCTGGCAAAGGTCGTTTTGTTAAACGCCGTTTCGATGGCGTTCAGTTGTTCGAGCGATTCGCGAAGGTGCATAAAGACGAAATCGGCTTTTTGCCCGACGATGGCGTATACGGCCGTGCTGCCGAGCTTTTGCTCCTCGGTCTCGTTCCATTGCGCCAGGCAGGCATGGAGCTCGTCCAGCGCGCGGCTCCGTTCGCTTTCGCTCGCCAAGCGCCAGGCCGTCCAGTCCATGGAACGGAATTCATGCAGCGCGTACCAGCCTTCCAACGTTTGTGCGGCTTCACTCATAATCATTGGCTCCTTTCAAAGCGCGTTGTCGAATGGTTCTATTGTAGCGCAACGCTCGTCCCGCGGGCAAATGGCGTTCCTGTGACAACCCGGCGCTTGCCTTTGACGCGGCGCATGCGGCTTGCTTATAATTCGGATAAGGGGTGATCGGAATGGAACGAATCGTTTTGTTCGACGGAGAATGCAATTTTTGCAACGGCAGCGTGCAATTTATTATTAAGCGGGACCCTGCGGGGCGGTACAAATTCGCGTCTATTCAAAGCGAGGCGGGAGCGCGGCTGCTCAAGCGGCACGGGGCGGAAGGCACGGACAGCTTCGTCTTGATCGAAGGCTCCAAGGCTTACGTCAAGTCGACGGCGGCCCTTCGCCTGTGCAAAGGGCTTGCCGGAGGCTGGAAGCTGCTGGTTGTGCTGCTGGCCGTGCCCAGGCCGATTCGAGACGCCGTTTACGACAAATTTGCCGGAAGCCGCTACAAATGGTTCGGCAAAGCCGATTCGTGCATGCTGCCGGCTCCGCATATTCGGGAGCGGTTTCTGACATAGCTTCGAGGTGGCAGTCTTGTGACATTTGGGCCGGTTCGATTGACTTTGTCCGGCGCTTTTTTTAAACTTGATGAAGGCGTTTGAAAGGAGAGACTTGGATGATTGTCGACATTATCCAAATTATTATAGCGACGGTGCTCTTTTTCGTGATGATGTTCGGCATCGGGTTTATTTTGAACATGCTGCTCAAGACGACATGGTTTCCGATCATCTTGTTCGTGATCGTATTGGTCGGTCTCGCCATCTGGTCGCCGTGGGCGCCTGCGGACAAGCCGACGCTGGACAATTTCGGAACGTATCTGCTCGTGTATTACATCCCGATCATCGGGGCGCTGATCGGCGCTTACGTAAGCGGCTGGGCGATCAAGACGCTTAGAAGCAAAGGCTACAAAATGTTTTAAAACCATCGACTATCGCAAATTCCCCTTTCGGGGAATTTTTCTGTTATTCGACGTCTATCGGAGCGCGGAAGTATGTTAAAATAGTTGAGAGAATGCAAGAGGATGGAGTCGGTGCCATGCGCATCACGAACGTGCTTCAATTTACGGAACATCACCGTTACTACATATTTCGAGACTTTTCGCTGAGCAGCCTGGACCATAAGATGCTGTCGCTGATCTATCAGCCGATGGCGGGCGCCTTTGCGATCGCGCTCTATCAGCAGCTCTATTACGGCATCGAGGAAGGAAGGACGGGGTATTCCCGTCTGGAGCCGCTTCGCAAGCTGTTTCTGGGGCTCGGTCTCGAGATGAACGAAGCGAGCCGGCGTTACGTCATCGAGCAGACGTCCAAGCTGGAAGCGATCGGCTTGCTGCAAAGCTCCCGGCTGGGGCTGCCCGATCAGGCCGATATCGTCTACGAATATGAGCTGGTGCAGCCTTTGCCGCCCGGCGAATTTTTTCGGAATGTGCATCTGTCCATGCTGCTGCGGGACAAGGTCGGCAAATATGCCGTTATCGCCCTCAGGGAGTCGTTCGGCGCGCAGGAGCCGGACGAGCTGGCTTACGCCCAATTGCCGAAAGAAAACATTTCGGTGCCGTTTTACGAGCTGTTCAAGCTGAATATGCAATCGTTCGATTCGGAGCTGGAGCAGGCGTTGTCGGAGGTGGCGCCGGCGAGGCAAGGGACGGGAGCAGCGGCTCAAGCCCATGCGGGAATCGGTTACGGCGACATTCTGCTGCGATTTCCGCGCAATTCCGCCAACCGTCCTTACGTGGAACGGCTTCGGCACGACCAGGAGCGCCTGGCGCAAATCAATTACGTGGCGTACAAATATCATTTGAGCGTGTCGGGCATCTGCAGGCTTCTCGATGAGGACGGGGTGTTCGACGAAGACGGCGTACTCGATATCGACGAGCTGCAGGTCAGAGCGAATCAGTTGTACCGGCAGGACAAAAAAAGAGAGGGAGACCGGCAGCGGCTGCTCGCAAAGACGGGAGCCTTTGCCGACGCGGCGGACGGAGCCGCGGAGCCGGATCCCGAAGCCGACGTGGACGAGCGTTACTTCTTGCCCGTTCCCGTCTCGCTGGCGGGCCGCTGCGACATTCAACAGTACAATATGCTGATGCGCAACGAGCCGCATACGCGGTTTCTGCAGCGTTTTTTTCCCGGCGCGGTGCCGGATTGGCTCGATCAGCTGTTTGAGCGAATCGATTTGAATTACCGGCTTCCCGGTCCGGTCATCAACGTGCTGGTCCATTACGTGATGGGGGCTAACGACGCCCAGCGGGTGACGAAATCGTTCATCGATGCCGTGGCGTCCAACATGCTGATGAAACATGTGGACACCTTCGAGAAGGCGGTCCTTTACGTTAGGGAACAAAATCAAGTCGAGCAGGAGAAGGAGCGCCGCAAGAAGGAGGTTTCCTCGAGACCTGCCGGAGGCGGCGGTTCCGCCTACGGCGCTTCTAAGGGCGGAGCCCGGGGGAGCCGCGGCGGGGCCGCCCGCAAGCCGGCCATTCCGATCGTGGATGCGGGACGGGCGGCGCCCGCCGTCTCCCAGGAGGAGCTGGAGGAGCTGCGCAGGCTGGCCCGGAAGCTCGACGGCAAAGGTTAGGAACGGAGGGATAGGCAATGGAATCGCTGGGCGATTTGCTGAAGGAATGGCCGGCCGGCCAATCGATAACGAAGCAGGCGGAGCAAAAGCTGGCGGAGCTGCTGGACGATCCGCTCGTCGCCAAGCTGCGGAGCAAATATCCGGAGCTTGACGAGGACATTCTGAAGCGAAGCTTGAACCGGGTGTACCAATACGTAAGCGAATATCGCAATTGCTCCTCCTGTCCGGGGCTCGACCTTTGTCCGAACGACTATGAAGGGCATTATACGCTGCTGAGCGCCGAGACGGTCAACGGCCTGACGCAGCTGTACGACCGGAAGGTCGCCTGCAAAAAGCATATCGCCCGCGAGAAGGAGGAGGCGATCCGCAGCCGCATTCGCAGCTTCTATATCGACGAGGTGGCGCTGAGCCGCGGTTATTCCTCCGATGAGATGCTGAACCGGGATCCGGAAAGAATCGTCTCCGTCGGCCAGGTGCTTCGCTACATCGACCGGACGAAGGAGCACGGCTTGCAGAAGGATGGGCTCTATTTGGAAGGGCATTTCGGCACGGGCAAAACGTATTTGATGTGTTATTTGCTGCAGGAGCTCGCCAAAGCCGGTTACTCCGGCGTGATCGTCTATATGCCCGATTTCGTCGAGGATTTAAAGTCGCTGATGCACGAGCCGGGCAAGCTGAAGGAAACCGTCGAAATGATGAAGGAGACGGATCTACTTATCTTTGACGATATCGGCGCCGAAAATTTGAATCCGTGGGCGCGCGACCATGTGCTGGGCGCGATTTTGAACTACCGCATGGAACGGAAGCCGACGTTTTATACGTCGAACTACGACCTGGACGCGCTGGAGCGGCACTTCAGCTTCACGAGCCGCGAAGGGGACGAAATTCACAAGGGCCAGCGAATTATGGACCGCATCCGGCCGTATGTCGAAGTCGTCCGGGTGCTGGGCGCGAACAAACGCGGCCAGCAACGAAGCTAATCCGAACGTCCCGCCAAGCAAGAACGTCTTGCTTGCGCGGGACGTTATTATTTGGCGCTCGGCTTGCAACGAATAAATAAATTTTGGTTGACAAAGAATGGGGAGCGCTGGTAATATGCTCACATAACCAACTATTCAGGTAGGAATAATGATTAATGACCGGACGAACCGGAATTAACACGCCTATCCCATCATCAGATCAAGGGGTGTTGAAGTATGAATATTCATGCTGCGGTTCGATTGAAAACGGTCATTATTTTTGTTGTATTGGCGCTTGCGCTGGCGGCTTGCGGCGGAGGCTCCGGAGGCAATGCCGGCTCCGGCGGCGCATCCGGAACGAATAGCGGAGCAGGCGGAGCCGCTTCGCCTTCCCCGGAAGGAGCAAGCGCGGAGCCGCTGCCTCCCGTCAAGCTGCTGAACGTATCGTACGATCCGACACGCGAGCTGTACGTAGAGTTCAATCAGGCGTTCGCCAAGTACTGGCAGGCGGAAAAAAATCAAAAGGTCGAAATCGACCAGTCGCACGGAGGCTCCGGCAAGCAGGCCCGTTCCGTGATCGACGGACTGAAGGCGGATGTCGTGACGCTCGCTCTCGGCTACGACATCGACGCCGTGGCCGAAGCGGGGCTGCTGGAGGCGGATTGGCAATCGAGGTTTGAACGCAACAGCTCGCCGTATACGTCCACGATCGTGTTTCTCGTCCGGAAGGGCAATCCGAAAGGCATTCTCGACTGGAGCGATCTGATCAAGGACGGCGTCGAGGTCATTACGCCCAATCCGAAGACGTCGGGCGGAGCGCGTTGGAACTATTTGGCCGCTTGGGGCTACGCCTTGAAGCAGAACGGCAACGACGAAGAAGCAGCTAAGGAGTTTGTGGCAAAGCTGTTCAAAAACGTCCCCGTCCTCGATACGGGCGCGCGCGGGTCGACGACGACGTTCGTGGAACGCGGCATCGGAGACGTGCTGCTTGCTTGGGAGAACGAAGCGTATCTGTCGATCAACGAGCTGGGGCCGGATCAGTTCGACATCGTCTATTCGTCGCTCAGCATTTTGGCGGAGCCGCCGGTGGCGGTCGTCGATAAAATCGCGGACGAACGGGGAACGAGGGAAGTCGCGGAAGCGTATTTGCACTATTTGTACTCCGAAGAAGGACAACGGATCGCGGGCAACCATTATTACAGGCCGACCGACGAAACGGTCGCGGCGGAGTTCAAGGAGCAGTTCCCGGCTCTGGAGCTGCTGACGATCGACGACCATTTTGGGGGATGGAAGGAAGCTCAAAACAAACATTTCTCCGAGGGCGGCGTGTTTGACCAAATCTATGCGCCAGGCTCATAATGCCGGCGACCGGACAGAATGGAGCTGACTTCGCATGAAAGGTTCCAAACGTAGGAGCGCGCTGCCGGGGTTCGGACTATCGATGGGCTTTGTGCTGATGTACTTGAGTCTGATCGTGTTCATCCCGCTGGCCGCCGTCTTTTTCAAAACCTTCGAGCTGACCTGGACGCAATTTTGGGATGCGGTCACGAATCCAAGGGTTCTGGCATCGTACCGCATCAGCTTCGGCACGGCGCTGCAGGCGGGCCTCGTCAACGTTGTTTTCGGCCTGCTGATCGCCTGGGTGCTCGTTCGATACCGGTTTCCCGGCAAAAAGCTGATCGACAGTCTCGTCGATATTCCGTTTGCGCTGCCGACGGCGGTGGCCGGGATAGCCTTGACCGCGATCTACTCCAAAAACGGTTGGATCGGCTCGCTGCTGGAGCCGCTGGCCATTAAAGTCGCTTATACGCAGGCGGGCATTACGATCGCGCTCGTCTTTATCGGACTCCCGTTCGTCGTCCGGACGGTGCAGCCGGTTTTGCAGGACTTGGAGCAGGAGATGGAGGAGGCGGCCGTCATGCTGGGCGCTTACCGGTTCAGAACCGTCGTCCGCGTCGTCATCCCCCAATTGCTGCCGGCTTTGCTAACAGGGTTTGCGCTCGCTTTTGCCAGAGGAATCGGGGAATACGGTTCGGTCGTCTTTATATCCGGCAACATGCCGATGAAGACGGAAATCGCTCCCTTGCTCATTATGACGAAGCTCGAGCAATTCGATTACGCCGGCGCTACGGCGATCGCGGCCGTCATGCTGGTCGTGTCCTTCCTCCTTCTGCTCCTCATTAACGGACTGCAATGGAGGATGAACCGGAAAGCGGAGACGCGATAATGTGACGGAGATTCATGCGGTTATTTTGAAAGGAGGACGCCTATGGCCGGAGCCATAACCGTTTACGCGCAAGGCGGAACGGACATCAGGCCCAGACATGTGACGGAGCCCAGATGGGTGCAGCTGATTCTGATCGGCATCGCGCTGCTGTTTATCGGACTCGTCGTGCTGCTGCCGCTGGCATCCGTATTCGTCGAAGCGCTCAAGAAAGGGCTGTCCGTTTACTTCGCCTCGCTGACCGAGCCGGACGCCTTGTCGGCCTTGAGGCTGACGCTGATCGTCGCGCTGATCGCCGTCCCGATTAATACCTTGTTCGGCTTGGCCGCCGCCTGGGCTGTCAGCAAGTTTGCCTTCCGCGGCAAAAACGTGCTGGTGACGCTGATCGATTTGCCTTTTGCCGTCTCGCCCGTCATTGCCGGTCTAGTCTATATGCTCCTGTTCGGAGCGCAGGGCTATTTGGGCCCGTGGCTGCAGGAGCAGGGGACCCAGATTGTATTCGCCGTCCCCGCCATCGTGCTGGCCACCATGTTCGTAACGGTGCCGTTTGTCGCCCGCGAGCTCATCCCGCTGATGCAGGCGCAGGGGGTACAGGAGGAGGAAGCGGCGGTCAGTCTCGGCGCCCGGGGCTGGCGGCTGTTCACGAGAGTGACGCTGCCCAACATTAAATGGGGGCTTTTGTACGGCATTATTTTGTGCAACGCCAGAGCGATGGGGGAGTTCGGCGCGGTTTCCGTCGTATCGGGCCATATCCGGGGACAGACGAACACGCTTCCGCTCCATGTGGAAATTTTATATAACGAATATCAGTTCTCGGCATCATTTGCGGTAGCTTCGCTGCTTGTGCTGCTCGCCGTGCTGACGCTGATCGTCAAAAATATCGTAGAATGGAAAACGGCTTCCGGCCGGGTACATTGAATCAATAATTGGAGGGGATCGGGATGGCAAAACCGCTAGTGGTGGATGAAATTTGGAAGGACCGCATTTTGGAGCAGGTTGCCGGCTTGCAGTACGGTCAAGTCATAATAACGGTGCATGACGGACGCATCGTGCAGATCGACCGGACCGAGCGGACGCGTTACGACAATATCCCCCAGAAGCAGTCGGCAGCCGAACCGGGAAAGCAGGAGAAGACCCGGGCCAAATCCAAGCCGGCCGAGCCGGAAAAGGAAGAAAAGGCACTCCGCGCGGTGCAGTAGCTGTTGCGGGTGATTTACAAGGTCATGGATGATGCTTCGGTTCGCGAGCAGTGCTTCATACGCCGTTTGGTTGACGGGCAGACGCATGATGCGCTCGTTTCTCAAGCAGTGCATGATGCGCTCGTTTCTCAAGCAGATGGGTCCATAAGCTCCGTGCGTGTGCGGCGAAAGCCGCTTGCGGCGGAGCTTTTTTGATTAGTTGCGGGATTTCTCGGATTTTCCCGGATTTATCGAGTTTCGCCTGTCTGGCGGTTGAAGGATCGGATGTCTGACGAGGTCATAAAGGACATCAGCGCAGCTTAGAGCGTCTAAAACAACATTTAGCGGATTTAATGGACATGAGAGAGGCTTAACGCCGGAAAATACCGATTTTACTGTTCGAATTGTGTTGTAAGGTGCGCGTATGACCGTTAGAATGAATCATTTGCTTAATTAGCGGCTCTAAGCTTCCCGCATGACCGTTAGCGGAGAGGCATTGTTCAAAGTGCAGTTGCGGGGCGGTAGCGGGGGGCGGCCATTGAGCTGCCAGCGGGAGAACGGGAGAAGGGTGGAACGGTGTAGGGAACGAACCGCCTGCGGTTGAACGGAATAGCGGGTAAAAGAATACGACACACCTCGATATGCGGACAGCGAAACACCGCGCGCAGCTGCCTGCGCGCGGTGTGAAGGTACTTAGGGCCGTTCGTTGATCTTATGAGATGATGAACTTTACAATAACCGCTGCAGCGAATACGACGGTCATAAATGCGAGCATGCCGCCAAATCCGAAAACGACGTCCATCAAGTCATGGCGCGGTTCCTCGTTGTAATGTTCGCGCGGGTCTCTAACGTTTTCCATCGTTGCGTCCTCCTTGAAAGGCCATTGCTTTCACTAGTATACCCAAAATACCGAATGATTGTAAAGAAGCCCATTTGTGAAACTTCAATGGCGGTCAAGGAAGCGGCAATTCGCGAATTTGCCGGTCACCGTAAAGCGTTGCCGGCGCCGTCGAGCAGGAGTAGGCGCGCAGGCGCACAGGCTCCTGCCGCATCTGACGCGTAAGGTCCGGCGCCGCAAGTCGAGAACGCTCCGGCCGCGTCAGCTGCGGAAGGTCCGGCACTGCAAGCTGAGAGCGCTCCGGCCGCGTCAGCTGCGTAAGGTCCGGCGCCGCAAGCTGAGAACGCTCCGGCCGCGTCGGCTGCGTAGGTTCCGGCGGCACAGGCACCGGAAGCTCCAGCAGCGTCAGCCGGCAGCCGTGCTTGGCGCCGGTATCGATGCCGATCCGCCTGTCGGCAAGCCACGGCTCCCCTCCCGGGCAGCCCAGCTTGAAGGTGGGCGTATGGCCGAACACGACCGTGCGGTTCAAGCCGTGCGGGGCATGATGGAACGGCCCGCGGATTTCGGTCAAGTCTGCGGCCGACTGCCGGTCGAGCGCGATGCCTGGCCGGATGCCGGCATGCACGAACAAATAATGCTGCGTATCCAAATAAAGCGGCAGGTTGTGCAGCCAGGGCCGAACCCAGGCTTCCGGCTCCGGCAGGCCGTTCCGGCAAGCTGTCGAAGCCGCACCGCCGCCTCCGCAAAGCGCAAGCAGCTTCAGCTCCTGGTTGCCCGCAAGCGCGGCGGCGCCGTGCTGAACGAGCCGGCGAACGTAGGCAAGAGCATCCCAGGTAGCCGGATCGCCTGCATCGACGTAGTCGCCGAGCAGCACGAGCCGGTCGCGTTCCGGCCGGTAGCCGGCCATACGCAGAAGCATCTCCGCTCCTTGCGCATGGCCGTGTATATCCGAGATGACGAGCAGCCGGGATGCTTCTCCGGCGGCATGTTGGCTTTGCAATGCAATCGACTACCTTTCTTCTTCGATGGGATAAATATATGTCCGGTCGGGCGCGATCGACGCTTCGAAACGGAGGGCTTCCGGAAATTCGCCGTGCTGCAGCAAGTAGAACCGCTGCCCGCAAGGCGTCGCGGCCAGCGACCGCCAGCGGTTGCCTTCGAACGTGCAATGCTCCCTCACGAGCGGAAGAACATTGCGCAAGCCGCCGCTGTGCGGAAAGCCGCCGGCCGCACCGGCAATATCATCCGGCGGCGAAACGGACATGCCGCCGAAACCGTCGACAGACCCGCCTGCCGAATCGCCGCCGTCCGGTACCGCCGCGATATCCTCCGGCCGGAACATGACCGCGACGGCGGCGCCGACCGCCGGCCGGCCGCCCTGCGGAGGCAGGACGCCGCGCAGCAGCAAGCCGCCGACGCGAACCAGCGGCGCGCCGTCATCGGCCGCACCGGCGTATTCGCCCCGCAGGCTGTTGATGGCGCCCATCAGCGAGGCGGCCCATCGGCTGGCCGGCCGCTTGAACACGAGCTCCGGCGCGCCGATCTGATCGATCCGGCCGTCTCGCATAATGAGCAGCCGGTCGGCCATGGCGAACGCCTCCTCGGGGTCGTGCGTCACGTGAAATACGCTGCTGCCGAGCCGGCGGAACAAATAGGCCATTTCGGTGCGCGTTTCGACCCGAAGCCGCATGTCCAGGTTGGAGAGCGGCTCATCGAGCAGCATCAGATTCGGCTGCGTCGCCAGCGCCCGGGCAATGGCTACCCGCTGCTGCTGACCGCCGGACAGCTGCGGCGG
>Ga0065721_10005120_pt1 | contig 24449 bp, 20 predicted proteins | sample Mesricmetagenome_FD_59108 | JGI IMG/M metagenome (GOLD analysis project Ga0065721, IMG submission 59108) | Mesophilic microbial community from rice straw/compost enrichment Sample: eDNA_1 v2 (version 2) | ecosystem: Engineered > Solid waste > Grass > Composting > Bioreactor | place: USA: Davis...
CGTGATTGTCTCCCGCATCACGGGCGAGAAGAAGCAGGTTCCTCTGGATAACATCGTGGCCGAAGTGGAAGCGGCACTCGAAGCGGCTCATAGCGACATGTATAACCGCGCTCTGCAATTCCGCGAAGAGAACTTCTACTCCGTCGAGACTCTGGACGAGCTTAAAGCATCCGCCGACGAGAAGAGAGGCTTCGCGCTTGCCGGCTGGTGCGGCTCCGACGCTTGCGAGAAGCAAGTGAAGGAAGAGACCGGCTACACGAGCCGGAACATTCCGTTCGAGACGGCAGAGACAAAGACGAAGTGCCTTGTCTGCGGCGGCGACGCTAAGCATACGGTCGTGTTCGCCAAGGCTTATTGATCGGAACGGATGCCCGTTCGCTGATTCGGGACCGGAAGGAGACCCTTGCGTCATGACGGCGCGAGGGTCTTCTTGCGTGACGAACCGGCCGAAAGCCTGTCGATCTTTGTCTATTGAGCGCCGCGCCGCGATGAGTTAAAATAGAGTTCGTCGATGGACGAAAGTCTATTATTTTAGGCAAGCGTCAAGGAACTGAATCAGCTTCCGTTACTTAAGACGGTCGGAGCCCGCGTACGGCGCGAAGACCTCCCTTTGCTGCGGAAGCTTTTCTATTTTCTCGCGATAGCGAGCGCGATTGGAATGCGGGGAGGAACGAACATGCAACCGACAGCGGATCAGAAGAAGCGATTTGAGCTGCTGCTTAAGCAGTCCGGCATCTCGGCAGATTGGATNGATCANTATTTTCGAGAGAGTTACATAGAACGGGTCGAGGTTAACCGGGGCAAGNGGGAATGGCACCTCCATCTTCGCCATGGCGGGGAGTTGATTCCGGCGAACGTCTATGCGGACGTATGGTCGAAAATCCGGAGCAAGCACTCGCACTTGGCGAAGGTGGAAATGACGCTTCGGTTCGGGGAGGACATAGAGACCCGGGACGTCCTGAACGAGTATTGGAACGTGTTCGTGCTATGGATGCAATCGGAGGTCGCTTCGGTCAACGGCTGGCTGGCCAAAGCGCGTATCGAAACCGAGCAGGATCTGATCACTTTGTATATGCTCGATCAGACCGGCCTGGAGATGGCGAAGCGCAAGAGCATCGATTCTTATGCGGTCTCCTTCTACGAGAATCGGTTCGGGAGATCGTGCCGCGTGAAGCTCTCCGTCGGAGAGTCTCGCCAGGAAGCGTACGAGGAATGGAACCAGAAGGTCAAGCAGGAAGAGTCGATCGCCATCCAGAAGCTCATGGAGAGCTCGCGGGACGAAGCGGCGCCGGTCGCCGACGAAGGCGGAGACGCGCCGCAGGTCCTTCAGCATGGCTACGAGATCAAGGACCCTCCCGTCCCGATTCAGGATATCAAGGAAGAAGAGAAGAAGATCACGATACAGGGAACCGTCTTCGGCCTCGAGGTGAAGGAGCTCCGCAACGGCAACACGCTGTTCACGTTTAACGTGACCGACTATACCGATTCCCTAGGCATCAAGATGTTCGCGAAGAACAAGGAAGACCTCAAGATGTTCGGCCTGATCGAGAACGGTAAGTGGCTTAAGCTTCGCGGCCGCGTCGAATACGATCGCTTCATGAATCCGCCGGAGCTGATCATGATGCCGAGCGACGTCCGGGAGATGCTTCCCCGTCCGCCGCGCAAGGACGAAGGCGAAGAGAAGCGGGTCGAATTCCACCTTCATACGACGATGAGCACGATGGACGCGGTCACGCCGGTCGACGCCTACATCAAGACGGCCGCCAAGTGGGGACATAAAGCCATCGCCGTCTCGGATCACGCGAACGTGCAATGTTTTCCGGAAGCCGCGAAGGCGGGCAAGAAGAACGGCATCAAGGTAATGTACGGGATCGAGGCGAACGTCGTCAACGACTCGGTGCCTATGGTGCTGAACCCGCGGGAAGAGTCGCTGATGGAAGCGACCTATGTCGTATTCGATATCGAGACGACGGGCTTGTCCGTCACGGCGAACAAGATCATCGAGCTTGCGGGCGTGAAGATGAAGGACGGCAAGGAAATCGACCGGTTCGCGACTTTCATCAACCCGCACGAGCCGATTCCGTACAACATCCAGCAGCTGACGAATATCAACGACGAGATGGTGAAGGACGCGCCCGACATCGAGCCGAAGCTCAAGGAGTTCATCGAGTTTATCGGGGATGCCATACTCGTCGCTCATAACGCCCGATTCGATATCGGCTTCCTGCAGCACAACTGCAAGGTGCTCGGCTTGCCGCCGATTCCGAATCCGGTGCTCGATACCCTGGAGCTGGCGAGATTCCTGTTCCCGACGATGAAGAACCACCGTTTGAATACGTTGTCGGACCTCTACAAGGTTACGCTCGAGAGCCATCACCGGGCCATTGACGATACGCTCGCGCTGGGAGGCGTCCTGAACGGGCTGCTCAAGGATGCGGCGTCGCGCAACGTCACCATGCTGAACCAGTTGAACGAAGCGAACGGGAACAGCTGGAAGACGACCCGCCCGTTCCACTGCGGCATCTATGCGCTGAACGCGGTCGGGAAGAAGAATCTGTACAAGCTCGTCTCGCTGTCCCACACCGAATATTTTCACCGCGTCGCCTGCATTCCGAGAAGCAAGCTGGTCGAGATGAGAGAAGGCCTCTTGATTATCTCCGGCTGCGAGAAGGGCGAGCTCTACGAGACGGTGCTGAACAAGTCGGTGGAAGAGGCCGAGGAGGTCGCCGAATTCTACGACGTGCTCGAGATCCAGCCTATCGACTTCTACCTGCACCTGCTCGACAAAGGGCTGGTCGGAAGCCGGGCGGAGCTGGAGGAAGCGCTGCGCAAAATCGTCCGGATCGGCGAGAAGCAGGGCAAGCCCGTCATCGCGACCGGCAACGTGCACTATCTGGAGCCGAGAGACAAGCTGTTCCGCGACATCACCATCCATGGAATAACCGGCTTCAGCCCGCTGAAGGATCAGCGTAAGCCGGACGCGCACTTCCGCACGACGCCGGAGATGCTGGAGGCGTTCGCTTTCCTCGGTCCCGAGAAAGCCCGCGAGGTCGTCGTGACGAACACGAACGAGCTGGCGGACCGCTTCGAGGAGATCAAGCTGTTCCCGGACGAGCTGTTCACGCCGATCATCGAAGGGGCGGAGGAGGAGATCCGCAACACCTGCTACGCGACGGCGCGCTCGATGTACGGGGACGAGCTCCCCGACGTCGTCGTGCAGCGGCTCGAGAAGGAGCTCGTCCCGATCATCAAGTACGGCTTCTCGGCGAACTACCTGATCTCCGAACGGCTCGTGAAGAAGTCCAACCAGGACGGATACCTGGTCGGCTCGCGGGGCTCGGTCGGCTCTTCCGTCGTCGCGACGTTTCTCGGAATCTCCGAGGTTAACCCGCTACCGGCGCATTACCTATGCAAGAACCCGGAATGCAAGCACAGCGAATGGTTCCTCGACGGCAGCGTGCCTTCCGGCTTCGACTTGCCGGACAAGGCCTGCCCGAATTGCGGCACGATCATGAAGGGCGAAGGGCAGGACATTCCGTTCGAGACGTTCCTGGGCTTCAAAGGCGACAAGGTTCCCGATATCGACCTTAACTTCTCGGGCGAATACCAGCCGAACGCGCACAACTTCACGAAGGTCATGTTCGGGGAGAAGAACGTGTTCCGGGCGGGCACGATCGGCACCGTCGCCGAGAAGACGGCTTACGGCTTCGCCAAGAAGTACGAGGAAGAGCACCAGAAGACGTGGCGCGGAGCGGAGCTGAACCGGCTCGCGGCGGGCTGTACCGGAGTCAAGCGCAGCACCGGCCAGCACCCGGGCGGCATCGTCGTCGTTCCGGATTATATCGAGGTCGAGGATATCACGCCCGTCCAGTATCCGGCCGACGATACGAGCGCCGAGTGGAAAACGACCCACTTCGATTATCACGCCTTCGACGCGAACCTGCTGAAGCTCGATATTCTGGGGCACGACGATCCGACGATGATGCGGATGCTGCAGGATTTGACCGGCGTCGATCCGACGACGATTCCGATGAACGACCCGAAGGTCATGAGCATCTTCAGCTCCGTCGACGCGCTCGGCGTGCGGCCGGATCAGATCCGAACGACCGTGGCTACTTACGGAGTTCCCGAGATGGGAACGCGGTTCGTGCGCCAGATGCTCGAGGAGACGAAGCCGTCCAGCTTCGCCGACTTGCTCCAGATCTCGGGCCTGTCGCACGGAACGGGCGTATGGCTCGGCAACGCGCAGGAGCTCATCAAGAACGGAACGTGCACGATCAAGACGGTTATCGGGTGCCGGGACGATATCATGCTGTTCCTCATCTACAAAGCCGGCATGGACGCTTCCCTGGCGTTTAAGATTACCGAGAGCGTCCGCAAGGGGAAAGGCCTGACGCCGGAATGGATCGAAGAGATGAAGCGGTGCGGCGTGCCGCAATGGTACATCGATTCCTGCCTTCGCATCGAGTACATGTTCCCGAAGGCGCACGCCGCCGCTTACGTCATCTCGGCCGTTCGTACCGCCTATTTCAAGCTGTATTATCCGATTCAATATTACGCGACGTATTATTCCGTTCGCGCGGCGGATTTCGATGTGGAAGTCTTCTGCCAAGGGTACGACGCGATCTTGAAGATGATCAACGAGATCGAGGCGAAGGGCTTCCAAGCGTCGACGAAGGAGAAGAACATGATCTCCATCCTCGAGATGGGGCTCGAGATGACCGCCCGCGGCTTCAAGTTCAAGCCGATCGACCTGTATCGCTCGGATGCGACCCGGTTCATTATCGACGGGGATTCGCTCATTCCTCCTTTCGCGGCGATCGCCGGCATCGGGGAGAACGCGGCCAAGAGCATCGCGGCTTCCCGCGAGGACGGCGAATATTTGTCGGTCGAAGACTTCCAGCGCAGATCGAAGGCGAGCAAGACGATCGTCGAGCTGCTGGCCGGAATGGGCTGCTTCCGCGGCTTGCCGGAATCGAACCAGCTGTCTTTGTTCTAAGAGGCCTAATGCCAAAATTTCAATTGCCATCCGATTCAAGGTTATGGTATATTATTTCTGGTAATCATGTGGATATCACTGTCTGCAGAAGAGTGGGGAAACCCACTCTTTCCGTTTTGCCATGGGACTTTTCGGTCTTACGCGGCGGAAGCAGTAGAGCCATTCGCAGCAAGCGGGAGGTCATGATTTGAGCGTATCGAAGATCAAATCCATCGTAGAAGGCTTCGTTTCTCCCTTCATGGAAGAGAACGGGTATCAGCTTGTGGACGTGGAGTATGTCAAGGAAGGAAGCAACTGGTTCCTGCGCGTTTATGCGGACAAGGAGGGCGGCATCGATTTGGACGATTGCAGCCGCATTACCGAATTCGTCAGCGCGAAGCTGGATGAGCTCGACCCGATCTCGGACCCTTACTTCCTGGAAGTAAGCTCGCCGGGAGCGGAGCGTCCTCTGAAGAAGCCGGAAGACGTGGCCAAGGCCGTCGGCAAGCACGTGTTCGTCACGACCTATGAACCGGTCGATGGCGCTAAAGAATTCGAAGGAAGGCTGGATAGTTTCGACGGGCAGCAGCTGCAAGTCACCGTGGGCCGCCGCAAGCATTCCATCCCTTACGATAAAGTGGCCTCGGCTCGACTGGCCATTGTTTTCTAATTCTGGAAGGAGGAATCATTCCCCAATGAGCATGGAGTTTATCGAGGCCTTGTCCGAAATCGAGCGGGAGAAAGGCATCACCAAAGACGTTCTGCTCGAAGCGATCGAAGCGGCATTGATCTCTAGCTACAAGCGCAACTTCAACACCGCGCAGAACGTGCGCGTCGACATCAACCGGACGACCGGCGTGATCAAGGTCTACGCCCGCAAGACCGTCGTCGAGGAAGTTCTCGATCCGAGGCTCGAGATTTCCGTGGAAGCGGCGCGCAGCATCAACCCGCATTACCAGCTGGACGACATCGCCGAGATCGAAGTCACTCCTCGGGACTTCGGCCGCATCGCCGCGCAGACGGCCAAGCAAGTGGTCACCCAGCGCATCCGCGAAGCGGAACGCGGGCTGATCTACAACGCGTACGTCGACAAGGAGCAGGACATCGTCACGGGCATCATCCAGCGCCAGGATCTTCGCAACCTGTACATCGATCTGGGCAATGTGGAAGCCGCCCTGCCTCTGACCGAGCTGATGCCTACCGACAAGTTCAAGCAAGGCGATCGGGTCAAATCGTACATCACGAAGGTCGAGAACACGAGCAAAGGCCCGCAAATCATTCTATCGCGCACTCATCCCGGCCTGCTCAAGCGCTTGTTCGAGCTCGAAGTGCCGGAGATCTTCGACGGCACGGTAGAGATTCGCTCCGTGGCGCGGGAAGCGGGCTTCCGCTCCAAGATCGCGGTTCATTCGCGCGCGGAGGAAGTCGATCCGATCGGTTCCTGCGTAGGTCCGAAGGGCATTCGCGTGCAGACGATCGTCACCGAGCTCAAAGGCGAGAAGATCGATATCGTGCGCTGGTCCGAGTCCGTCGAGGAATACGTGGCCAACGCGCTCAGCCCGTCGAAGGTCCTGGAAGTCATCGTGTTCGAGAACGAGAAGATGGCGCGCGTTATCGTTCCGGACTATCAGCTGTCGCTTGCGATCGGCATCAAGGGACAGAACGCGCGTCTGGCCGCTAAGCTGACCGGCTGGAAGATCGATATCAAGAGCGAGACCCANGCGGAGCAGGAATACGGCCGTCCNAANACGACGAACGCCGACGTCATGCACCAGGANAGCGTATCGATCGATTGATCATAGGTTCGCGGGGCGTTCCGTTTGAAGCTTCAAGGGGGGAGGAGAGAAACCTTGAGAACGAGAAAAATACCGCAGAGAAAGTGTGTGGCTTGTCAGGAAATGATGCCGAAAAAGGAACTGATTCGCATCGTTCGCTCGCCGCAAGGGGACATCCAAATCGACCTGACGGGCAAGAAGCCGGGGCGCGGAGCTTATCTATGCGGGAAGACCAGCTGCTTCAAGCTGGCGAAGAAATCGAAGGCATTCGAGAGAGCGCTCAAGACCCCTGTCGAGCCGGAGATTTACGATAAGCTGGAAGCGGATTTCATAAAAGTGGAAGACGAGTTCCAGGCGAACAAGGAGCTCATGCAAGACGATGACGACGAATAAAGCATTGTCCCGTTTAGGCCTCGCCATGCGGGCGGGGAAGCTGGCGTCCGGCGAAGAGATCGTGCTCAAGGCGATCCGTTCCGGCGACGCGAAGCTTGTCCTGCTCGCGGGAGACGCTTCGGACAACACGAAGAAGAAAGTTTCCGACAAATGCGAAAGCTATGGGGTAGAGCTGCTTATCGGTTACACCCGTTTCGAGCTTGGGGGAGCCGTCGGAAAACCCGAACGGGTATTGTTCGCTGTGACGGACAAGGGTTTCGCGGACATGATTCGAAGCGGCTGGGTTCAACATTCGGAGGTGGAGAATATTGAGTAAACAAGATGACAACAAGGATAAGCTGCGCGTGTACGAGTATGCGAAGCAGCTCAATATGAGCAGTAAAGAAATCATTACGATTCTGAAGCGGGTGAACCTGCCCGTCAACAACCATATGAGCGTGATGGAAGACAACATGGTCGGCGCCGTGGAGAAGTTCTTCCGCGACGTGAAGGCGAACGCGGCGGCCAAGATGGCCCAAGCGCCCAAGCAGTCCGGCGGCTCGCAGGCGGTAGGAACCGCCGCTCCTTCCAAGCCGGCGCAAGGCGGCCAAGGACAAAACAGCGCGTCCGGCGCACAGGCGCGCAGGAACGACGAGCCATCGGTCGCGTCCCGTCCGTCGGCGCCTCAGGCATCGGTCGCTTCTTCGCCGGCTCCTAACGCGGCTTCCTCTTCGGCTTCGAGCCCGTCGGAACGCCCGCAAAGCGATCGTCCGCAAGGGGATCGTCCGCAGGGCCAAGGCGGCTACAACCGTCCGCAAGGCGACCGCCCGCAAGGTCAAGGCGGGTACAACCGCGGCGACCGCCCGCAAGGCCAAGGCGGCTATAATCGCCCGCAAGGCGACCGTCCGCAAGGTCAAGGCGGGTACAATCGCGGAGACCGTCCGCAAGGCCAAGGCGGGTATAACCGCCCGCAAGGCGACCGTCCGCAAGGCCAAGGCGGATACAACCGTCCGCAAGGCGACCGCCCGCAAGGCCAAGGCGGGTACAACCGCCCGCAAGGCGACCGTCCGCAAGGCCAAGGCGGATACAACCGCCCGCAAGGCGACCGTCCGCAAGGCCAAGGCGGGTACAATCGCCCGCAAGGCGACCGTCCGCAAGGCCAAGGCGGGTACAACCGCCCGCAAGGCGACCGTCCGCAAGGCCAAGGCGGGTACAATCGCCCGCAAGGCGACCGTCCGCAAGGCCAAGGTGGATATAACCGTCCGCAGGGCGACCGTCCGCAGGGCGGCGGCTTCAATCGTCCGCAAGGGGATCGTCCGCAAGGCGGAGGTTTCGGCGGCGGCGCGGGCTTCGGCGGCGGCCGCTCGCAAAGCGGCTTCGGAGCCGGCGTAGGCGCGGGCCGTTCGGCATCCGCACCGTCGGCGGCAGCCGGCAACCGCGGTCCGAATCGTCAAGGAGGCCGTCCCGACGCGAATCGCAAGGACCACGATTCGAATCGCAGCAGCGGAGCCGGCAAGCGCAAGGATAACGAATTCAACAACCGGTTCGGAGAAGATCGGTTCCGTTCGAAGGGCAAGGGCGGCAAGAACGCCAAGGGCAGAAACAACCAGCCTCCGCGCGAGAAGATCGATAATACGCCGAAGAAGGTTATCGTTCGCGGCGAGATGACGGTCGGAGAATTGGCGAAGCTTCTTCATAAAGATGCTTCCGAAGTGATCAAGAAGCTGCTCATGATGGGCGTCATGGCGACGATCAACCAAGATCTCGACCTGGATACCGTCCTGCTCGTAGCCGGCGAATTCGGCGTCGAGACCGAAGTGAAGATCGTCGTGGAAGACACGAACTTCGAGACGATCGAAGAGAATGACGATCCGGATGCGCTCATCACCCGTCCTGCCGTCGTGACGATCATGGGTCACGTCGACCACGGGAAGACGACGCTGCTTGACGCGATCCGCGAGACGCAAGTCGCCAGCGGCGAAGCGGGCGGCATTACCCAGCATATCGGCGCTTACCAAGTCGAAGTGCACGGCCAGAAGATCACGTTCCTGGATACCCCGGGCCACGAAGCGTTCACGACGATGCGCGCTCGCGGAGCCCAGGTTACCGATATTACGATTCTCGTCGTCGCGGCCGATGACGGCGTCATGCCGCAGACGGTCGAAGCGATCAACCACGCGAAGGCGGCTAACGTGCCGATCATCGTCGCGGTCAACAAGATCGACAAGCCGGGCGCTAACCCGGACAAGGTGAAGCAAGAGCTGACCGAATACGGTCTCGTTCAGGAAGCATGGGGCGGCGACACGATCTTCGTCGAACTGTCCGCCAAACAGCGCATCAACCTGGAAGGCTTGCTCGAAATGATCCTTCTCGTGGCCGAAGTGAACGACTACAAGGCGAACCCGGACAAACGCGCCCGCGGTACCGTTATCGAAGCCGAGCTTGACAAGGGCAAGGGTCCGATCGCCCGCATCCTCGTTCAGAACGGTACGCTTAAGGTCGGCGACGCGTTCGTCGCGGGCGATTGCTTCGGACGCATTCGCGCGATGACGAACGACCGGGGCCGCCGCGTGAAGGAAGCGGGCCCGTCGACTCCGGTAGAGATCACGGGCTTGACGGAAGTTCCGCAAGCCGGCGATCCGTTCATGGTGTTCGAAGACGAGCGCAAGGCGCGCGAAATCTCGGAGAAGCGTTCGATCAAGACTCGCCAAGAGACGATGAAGTCCAATCAGAAGGTTACCCTCGACGACCTGTTCAGCAAGATCAAGGAAGGCGAGATCAAGGACCTCAACGTTATCCTCAAGGCCGACGTTCAAGGCTCGCTCGAAGCGCTTAAGGGCTCCCTGGAGAAGATCGAGGTCGAAGGCGTACGCGTCAAGACGATTCACAGCGGCGTAGGCGCCATTACCGAATCCGATATTTCGCTCGCGCTTGCTTCCGCGGCTATCGTCATCGGCTTCAACGTTCGTCCGGAGCCTCGCGCGGCCGCAACGGCCGAGCAGGAGAAGGTCGACGTTCGTCTCCACCGCATCATCTACAAGGTGATCGAAGAGATCGAGCAGGCGATGAAGGGCATGCTGGATCCGGTCTTCAAGGAGAAGGTCATCGGCCACGCGGAAGTGCGCGAGACGTTCAAGGTCAGCAAGGTCGGCACGATCGCGGGCTGCATGATCACGGACGGCAAGGTATCCCGCAACGCCGAAGCCCGCGTCATTCGCGCCGGAATCGTCGTGCACGAAGGCAAGCTCGATTCCCTTAAGCGGTTTAAGGATGACGCCAAGGAAGTTTCGGAAGGCTATGAATGCGGCATTACGCTCGAGAAGTTCAACGACATTCAGATCGGAGACGTTATCGAGGCCTTCGTGATGGAATCCGTGGAGCGTTAATCCCCTTTAGGATAGAGAGGTGACAGCCGCATGGCGAAATTTCGCGTAGGCCGGGTGGGGGAGCAGATCAAGAAAGAGATCAGCTCGCTCATCCAGACCGAGCTTAAGGACCCGCGCATCGGGTTCATTACGGTAACGGGCGTCGACGTGACGAACGACTTGTCGCTCGCGCGCGTGTACCTGAGCATTCTAGGCAGCGAGGAGCAGAAGGAAGCGACTCTTCATGCGCTTGCCAAGGCGAAGGGCTTCCTTCGCTCCGAGCTCGGCAGAAGAATGAGGCTTAGACACACGCCGGAGATCGAATTCCGCTTCGACAGCTCCATCGAGTACGGAAGCCACATCGAATCGCTTCTGGCGGAGATCAATCGGGAGAGCCGCAACGTATGACGTGGAGCGATCAGCTGCAAGCGGCCGCCGAATTCCTTCGCGAGCGGGACGATTTCCTGGTGGTGGCTCACGTCCAACCGGACGGAGACGCCATCAGCTCCACCGTGGCGACCGCATGGCTGCTCGGGAAGCTGGGGAAGACCTATACGATGTACAACGACGGACCGGTGCCGTCTAAACTCGGCTATTTGTGGAGCAGCGAATCGATCGCGACGGCGGCGTCGAAGCCGGAACGCAAGTTTAAGAACGTGATCACCGTCGATTGCGCGGATTTCGGCAGATGCGGAACGGCCACAGAACTGTTCGAGGAAGGCTACGAGCTTCTGAACGTAGACCACCATCCGACGAACGACGGCTTCGGCGCGGTTAATCTGATCGATGTCCATGCGGCGGCAACCGTCGAAATCCTTTACGATTTGATCGGTTTGCTCAAGCTGGTACCGGATGAAGCAGCCGCAACGGCCATATATACCGGACTGATGACGGATACGGGAGGCTTCCGTTATTCCAACACGAGCGCCAAGGTGATGGAGATCGCCTCGAGCTTGTTGAGGGCGGGAGCGAACGGTCCGTACCTGGCGGAGACGCTGCTGGAGAGAATGACGATGGGGCAGATGCGCATGATTCAGAAGGCGCTGACTCGTCTTGAATTCAGCCCGGATCAGCGGATCGGCTGGTTATGGGTCACCGGCGACGACCTCTCGGAGACGGGAGCTTCGAACGAAGACCTGGAAGGTCTCGTCAATTATCCCCGCAACGTCGAGGGAGTCGAAGTCGGCATCCTCTTTAAGCAGAACGCTCCGGATTCGGTCAAGATCAGCTTGCGTTCCGCCGGCGCGGTGGACGTAGCCGCCGTTGCCCAGCAGTTCGGCGGGGGAGGGCACGTTCGCGCAGCCGGATGCCGGGTAAACGCGAATCTCCCCGAGACGATTCCGCTCGTGATCGCCGCGGTACAGAAAGCGTTGGATGAAGCACAATGAATAAAGAAACCTTATCCGTTCCCGAAGGAGTGCTCGGAATTTGGAAGCCAGCGGGATGGACGTCCCACGACGTCGTCGCCAAGGCGAGAAGGATTCTGGGGGTCAAAAGAATCGGCCATACGGGAACGCTCGATCCGGCGGTGACGGGAGTTCTCCCGATCTGCGTAGGACGGGCTACCCGCATGGTCGAGTACCTTCAAGAGATGTCCAAGACGTATGAGGCTACTCTTCGTTTCGGGGTGGCGACCGATACGGAGGATGCCGAAGGGGAAGTCGTCGAGACCGCCGACGCCAGCCACTTGACGGAAGGGCAGATAGCGGAAGCGGTGCTGTCTTTCGTAGGCGACATCGAACAGGTGCCGCCTATGGTGTCCGCCGTCAAGGTGAACGGCAAGCGTCTGTACGAATTGGCTCGCGAAGGCGTGACCGTCGAACGCAAGCCCAGAGCGGTAACGATTCATGAGATCGAACTGCTCCATATCGACGTTTCGAAGCCGCAGCCGGAGGTTCGTTTCTCCGTTCGCTGCTCCAAGGGGACTTATATTCGCACGCTATGCGTGGATATCGGGCGCAAGCTGGGCGTACCCGCCGTCATGGCCGGCTTGATTCGGACGGCGAGCGCGGGATTAACCCGCGAGCGTTGCGTCACCTTGGAAGAGCTGGCGGAGCTTAAGCGGGATGGAAGCCTGAACGATCGCTTCCTGCCGGCGGATGAGATGCTCGGCTTCCCGCGAACCGAAGCGGGAGCCCGCGAGTCCGTCTTCGCGCTGCAAGGCAAGACGCTGCGTTGCTCCGCTTTGCTTCCTCCTCCCGATCGAGCGGGAATTTGGAGGCTCTACCGAAGCGAGGACGGCGCCTTTCTGGGCCTGTTCGACAACGTTCCGGATCAAGGAGCGTTGCGCCCGATCAAGGTGTTCCATCCGACGGAGGGAAGCTGAAGAGCGGGAAGGGCCGCTAGTTTGGGAAGCAGGAGGACCGCAAGTGGAACTTTACGAAATCGCGTATTCGGAGCAATCGAATCGTTTTATCATTCCGGAGAATGCCGTCAAGCCGCAAGGGTTGTCCCTGGCGATCGGTTTTTTCGACGGGGTGCATCTCGGGCACCGCGAGGTCATACGGCGGGCGGTCGCGTTAGGTAACGATCGGGGACAAACGCCCGCGGTCCTAACGTTCGACCCGCATCCTCGCGTCGTCCTTGGCAAAGACCAATACCATTCGGTCCTCACGCCGATGGAGCATAAGCTGGAGCTGTTCGCGGAGAACGGGGTAGAGGAATCGTTCATTATGTCGTTCGACAAGGCGTTCTCGCAAGTCACGGCCGAACGTTTTGTCCGCGAGCTTCTGCTTCCGTTGGGCGTTCGAACGGTCGTGATCGGCTTCGACTTCCGTTTCGGCCACCGCGGGCAAGGCGATGCCGAGCTGTTGAAGCAAGTCGGGGAGGGCCGAATAGACGTCCATGTCGTGGAACCCGTCTATCGTGACGGCTTTAAAGTAAGCAGCTCCCGCATTCGCGAGCTTTTGTCGGAAGGCTCAAGCAGCGAAGCGTCCGGGCTTCTGGCCCGTCCATATGAAGTGAGAGGCGAGGTCGTGCACGGCAAGGCTCTCGGAAGACAGCTTGGTTTTCCGACGGCGAACATCAGCCCCGCGTTCTCTTATTTTCTGCCGAAGCACGGGGTTTATGCGGTTACCGTTACGTTGGAGGACGACGAAGAGCCTGCGGTTTACAAAGGAGTCATCAATGTGGGGCTGCGGCCGACGGTCGATACCGGAGCCGTGGAGCCTAAGCTTGAGGTCCATCTTCTGGACTTCAATAGGGATCTGTACGGACGGAACTTGAAGGTTCTTTTCCATGATTTCCTTAGGCCCGAGATGAAATTCGGCTCGCTTGACGCGCTGATCGAACAGATCGGCAAGGACGCCGAAGCAGCGAGAAATCGACTCGCATTATTGTAACGGCCAATCGACTATGCTATAATTATACTCGTTGCGACTCGCGGGCAATGCCTCGGACGCAACCGAACCTTGGCTTGGCTGCTCGCTATCACCGGCGGCGGCGAGGCTAACGGCGATTATTCTTAAGATAACCAGGAGGTGAATGAGGATGGCACTGACACAAGAACGCAAGCAAGAGTTGATCGAGGAATACAAGACTCACGCATCGGACACCGGTTCCCCGGAAGTCCAAATCGCTATCCTGACGGAGAACATCAACAACTTGACGGAACACTTCCGTTCCCACAAGAAGGATCACCACTCCCGTCGCGGACTGCTGAAGATGGTAGGTCAACGCCGCAAGCTGTTGGCATACCTGAAGAACAAGGACGTTAACCGTTACAGCAGCCTGATCGCGAAGCTCGGCCTGCGCCGTTAATTCGCACCGCTAGAGAGCAACCTGGTCGTGTCGCGAGGGAACGTTTCCCGACCGACACCGGGTTGCTTTTCCTACTTTACGGGAATAAAACGTTATCCGACAAGAAGGATCCATTGCCTAAGATGCGATTAGCAGGAAATAATGGGTAATGTGTCGAAAATACATAAGTCTACTATGAGGAGGGAATATCTGTGACTCAAAGCGTAGAAATGCAACTTGGAGGCCGTCCGTTCTCGCTCGAGACGGGACGCCTGGCCAAGCAAGCCAACGGCGCCGTCGTCGTCCGCTACGGGGATACCGTCGTGCTGTCCACCGTTACGGCATCGCCCGGCCCGAAGGATCTTGATTTTTTCCCATTGACCGTCAATTATGAAGAGAGACTTTATTCCGTAGGCAAAATCCCGGGAGGCTTCATCAAGCGAGAAGGCCGTCCAAGCGAGAAGGCGATTCTGGCGAGCCGTCTGACAGACCGTCCGATTCGTCCGCTGTTCCCGGAAGGATTCCGGAACGACGTTCAGATCGTCAACCTAGTGATGAGCGTCGATCAAGACTGCTCTCCGGAGATTGCGGCCATGATCGGAACCTCGGCTGCGCTGTCGATCTCCAACGTTCCGTTTAACGGACCGGTCGGCGGCGTCGTCGTCGGCAGAATCGACGGGAAGTTCATCATCAACCCGACCGTCGCCGAAGAAGAGAAGAGCGACATGTACGTCGTCGTCGCCGGTACTCGCGACGCCATCATGATGGTGGAGGCGGAAGCCAACGAAGTTCCGGAGATGGACATTCTCGAAGCGATCATGTTCGGGCACGAGGAGATCAAGAAGATCGTCGGTACGATCGACCGTCTGACGGAGCTTGCCGGCGTGCCGAAGATGGAGGTCGTTCTCCACGAGGTCGACTCGGCCGTCGCAGCGGACGTGAATGCGTACGCCGGGCAACGCCTGGTCGAAGCGGTGCGGATCGAAGAGAAGCACGCTCGCCAAGACGCTATCGATGCGATTAACGAAGAGACGGTAGCGCACTTCACGACGGTATACGCGGAGACGCCGGAGAAGCTGGCCGACGTGAAGGAAGTTCTTTACGACATCGTCAAGAACGAAGTGCGCCGCTTGATTACTCACGACAAGGTTCGTCCGGACGGACGCAAACCGAGCGAAATTCGCCCGATCTCCGGCGATGTCTCGATCCTGCCGCGCACGCACGGCTCCGGCCTGTTTACCCGCGGCCAGACGCAAGCGCTCAGCGTTTGTACGCTCGGCCCGCTGGGAGACGTTCAAATTCTCGACGGCATCGGCATCGAAGAAACCAAACGCTTCATGCACCATTACAACTTCCCGCCGTTCTCGGTAGGGGAAGCGCGTCCGCTTCGTCCTCCGGGCCGCCGCGAGATCGGTCATGGCGCCCTCGGCGAACGGGCCCTGCTGAAGGTCATTCCTTCGGAAGCGGAATTCCCGTACACGATTCGCCTTGTCTCCGAAGTCCTGGAATCGAACGGCTCCACCTCTCAAGCGAGCATCTGCGCGAGCACGCTCGCGATGATGGATGCCGGCGTTCCGATCAAAGCGCCGGTTGCCGGCGTCGCGATGGGTCTGATCAAGGACGGCGAGCACTTCACCATCCTGACCGACATCCAAGGCATGGAAGACCATCTCGGCGATATGGACTTCAAGGTGGCGGGTACGGCGAAGGGCGTTACGGCGATCCAGATGGATATCAAGATCGACGGCATCGATCGCTCGATCCTGACGCAATCGCTCGAGCAAGCGAAGGAAGGACGCATGTTCATCCTCGGCAAGATGATGGAAGTCATCCAGCAGCCTCGCACCGAGCTCAGCAAGTACGCGCCTAAGATCGTCACGATGCGCATCAATCCGGACAAGATCCGCGACGTTATCGGTTCGGGCGGCAAGGTGATCAACAAGATCATCGAAGAGACCGGCGTCAAAATCGACATCGAGCAGGACGGCATGGTGTACATCGCTTCCTCCGATGCGGCAGCCAACGAGAAGGCTCGTTCCATTATCGAAGGAATCGTTCGCGAAGTCGTGGTCGGCGAGATTTATCTCGGCACCGTCAAGCGCATCGAGAAGTTCGGCGCCTTCGTCGAGATTCTGCCGGGCAAGGACGGACTCGTCCACATCTCGCAGCTGGCTGCCGAGAGAGTCGCAAAGGTCGAGGACGTCGTGAACATCGGCGACAAGATCCAAGTCAAGGTAACCGAGATCGACCAGATGGGCCGCGTCAACCTGTCCCGCAAGGTGCTGCTCGCCCCGGAAGAGCCGGTTCAAAAATAAGAAGCAAGAAGAGAGAAGAGACCGATTTTGTCAGTCTCTTTTTTTGCGTTTTGGGGGGATCTACGAAGCTTGCGGGGGAGGGCTGAGTCGCGTAATCCGATCTTATCGGCGTACAGTTTTCGCGATACAACGTACATAATAATAGCGGATTTGGCATAGGATGGAGGCGAGGCAGGTGTGGCCAAGCCCATCTGCGAAACAAAAAGAAGCCGCCAACGAGGCGCCACGAGAGAAAGCGGAGGGAAAGGATCGATGAGAGTAACGTCGCCTGTCGTGCTCGCGGCGATGCTTCTTTGCCTCGTTGCCATCCTAGCCGCAGGCCGATTCGGCCCGCTAAGCGAATATGTGCAACAGGTCAAGAACGGTACGCCGGCAACGATCGCATTCGGGAATGAGAATTCGGAGGAGACCGGTCAAACCGAGCTTAAGGAATGGTTAAAGACGGAAGCGAAGAAGAGGTACGAGGCTCCGGTCAATGCGACGCAAGATCGGGTGTGGAAAGCGATTCCCGGCTACAACGGCCGAGAGGTCGACATCGATGCGACTTTTGAGCGGGCGAAGGCGATGGGCTTCCGTTCGGGAGCGAGCGGGGACTCGTCTTTTCCGTGGGTATATAAAGAGTTGAAGCCGGCGGTGGGGTTAAAGGATTTGCAACCGAGCCCGATTTACCGGGGAAATTCCCTCAAGCCCATGGTCGGCCTTATGATCAACGTGGCATGGGGAGAAGAGTATCTTCCGTCGATCCTTCAGACTCTGGAAGAGGAGAAGGCGAAAGCGACGTTCTTTTTTGACGGAAGCTGGCTTTCCAAGCACGCGGATATCGCGCAGGATATTCTCCGAAGGGGTCACGAGGCTTCCAACCATGCTTACTCGCATCCGAACATGAGCACTCTTAGTGCGGCGCGCCAGCGGCAAGAGATCGTGAAGACGGAGAACCTGCTTAAGACGAAGCTGGGGGTGGACAACCGCTGGTTCGCGCCTCCTTCCGGAGATTACAATCAGCTGACCGTCGACATCGCGAGGGAGATGGGGCTTCAGACCGTGCTCTGGACGCTGGATACGGTCGATTGGAGAAAGCCGTCCGCTTCTTCCGTGATCGACAAAGTATCCGCCCGCGCGGGGGCAGGAACGCTGATTCTGATGCATCCGACGGAGACGACGAGAGACGCGCTCAAGGGAATGATTCGCGTCATCCGTTCCAAAGGCTTGACCCCGGGGACCGTCTCGGACACGTTGTCCGAAGGCCGGATGAAGGAAGAAAAAAAGGCTCCATAATCGGTTTTGGAGCGGCTTATCCCTCTGTTGTGACGAATAAGGATATTTGATATAGTGGTACTATTGATCTTTAGGGGGAACATGGGTGGAAAAATTTACATTAAAGAACGGTCTGCGAGTGATGATTGAGCCGATTCCGACAAGCCGCTCCGTATCGTTCGGCATCTGGGTAAAGACCGGCTCCCGTTACGAGACCCCGGTGGACAACGGAATATCCCATTTTATCGAGCACATGCTCTTCAAGGGAACCAAACGACATTCCGCCAAGGAGATCGCCGACCGATTCGACGGCATCGGCGGCAACGTGAACGCGTTCACCTCCAAGGAATATACGTGCTACTACGCCAAGGTGTTGGATCAGCACTTGCCGATTGCTGTCGACGTTCTGTCCGACATGTTTTTCAATTCGTTGTTCGACGAGGAGGAGCTCGCGAAGGAGAAGAACGTCATTATCGAGGAGATCTCGATGTATGACGATACTCCGGACGACATGGTTCACGACCTCGTTACCCGGGCGTCGCTGGGCGACCATCCGCTGGCCTATTCCATTCTCGGGACCGCCGAACGGTTGAACGCGATGACGGCGGACGATCTTCGCGGCTACATGAAGAGAAGGTACACGATCGAGAATACGGTCGTCAGCTTGGCCGGCAACGTGGACGAGAAGGTCATCGGCCTGCTCGAGCAGCATTTCGGCGGATTCGACGTCAGAGGGGGAACGGCGGATTTATCCGCCCCCGTTTACCGGGCGGACGCGCTTTTCCATCGGAAAAAGACGGAGCAGAACCATCTGTGCCTGACATTCCCGGGGTGCAGCATACAGGAGCCGAAGATGTACGCGATGATTCTGCTGAACAACACGATCGGCGGAGGCATGAGCTCCCGGCTGTTCCAAGAAATTCGGGAGAAACGCGGTCTCGCCTATTCGGTTTATTCGTACCATACGTCCTATGCGGACAGCGGGCTGTTCACGGTTTATGCCGGAACGGCTCCCAAGCAGACCCAGGACGTATACGATCTCACTCTCGAGATGCTGGAAGATGTGAAGAAGAACGGCCTTACCGAAGCCGAGATTCATCGCGGCAAGGAGCAGCTGAAGGGCAACCTGATTCTCAGCCTGGAGAGCTCCAGCAGCCGCATGAACCGCCAAGGCAAGAACGAATTGATGCTTGGCCGCCATCAGACCCTGGACGAGATGATCGAGAAGATCGACGCCGTCACCAAGGACGACGTAGCCGAGATGATCGACCGGGTAATGGGCGGAGAGCAATGCGCCATTGCCGTCGTCGGAGCGCAGGAGAAGGTACTCACGGGATTAGGGAGGGAATTCGTTGTATCCAGTACAGCTGAAGCGGCTGCCGGGGAATGAGGATATCGCCCTGCCGCGCCAAATGTCCGAATGGGCGGCAGGCTTTGACCTTCATGCGGCCGTAGTCGAACCCATGATTTTAGCTCCCGGCGAGAGAGCGCTCGTTCCGACGGGCTTCGCGATGGCGATGCCTAAGGAGCTTGAAGCCCAAGTCCGCCCACGCAGCGGACTTGCATTCAAGCACGGAATCACTTGCCTGAATTCTCCCGGAACGATCGATGCCGATTACCGCGGGGAAGTAAAGGTGCTGCTGATCAACTTGGGCCAGCAGCCGTTCACGATCGAGCGCGGAGAAAGAATCGCGCAGATGGTGTTCCAACGCGTTCCTCAAGTGGCGCTGGAAGAAGTGGCCGAGCTGACCGATACCGTTCGCGGAGAAGGCGGCTTCGGGCACACAGGCAAGTAAATCCATCCCAATAATGCTATCATCAATGAGCATAGAGAACCGTGCAGCGACAGATGAGCTTGTGTCGATGCGCGGTTTTTGTTCGATGGACAAGGAGAGGAGAGAACCCCATGACTGCGTTGGATCCTGCCGTATCCGGCGTGAAAGCGGAAATGCTCATTCGCAGACCGGTTGAAGACGTATACGAGGCGTTTGCGAATCCGGAGCAGACGACGAAATTCTGGTTTACCCGTAGCAGCGGAAGATTGGAAGCCGGTAGAGAGATCCGTTGGGATTGGGAGATGTACGGAGTGTCGGATCGGGTTTGCGTGCTGGAGGCCGAGAAGAACAAGAAGCTCCGCCTTCGTTGGTCGGACGGCTCCGAGACGGAATGGACGTTCGTCGATCGCCCGGATCGAACGACGTTCGTATCGATCGCAACCTCAGGGTATGCCGAAGATGGGAGTCGCTTGATCGATCGCGCCATCGACGATATGGGAGGATACACGATCGTCCTCTGCGGGGCTAAAGCTTATCTCGAGCATAATGTTATTCTGAACCTGGTGGCGGATAAGGCTCCGGATGCGAACGTAAACCGATAGTCATGATCGAAAGCGCGAAAGCGATGGTAAAAAGCGACAGGCCAAAGGCGGTCTCCACCCCTTAGGCCTGTCGCTTTCTTATTGCCGTCCTTGAATCAGCTTCAGCTTATAAACGTATTCGAACAGGAATTCGAACGCTTCGAGGTGTTTTCTAGCTTCGAAGGCGTCGCGGCCCCAAGCGTAGATGCCGTGCTTGCGCAGCAAGATTCCCGGAATGCGCTTGTCCAGGCGGTCTCTAACCTCGGGAACGATAAGAGGGATGTTCGCGAAGTTGGAGACGATCGGCACCTCGATGACGGCTTCCTCGTCCCAGATGTTGAACGCCTTGATCAGCTCGACGCCTTCGACCGGAACGGACTTGCGATCCCAGAACAGCTCGGAGACGAGGCTGTTGTAGACGGAATGAATATGGAAAATAGCTCCGCAGCCGGTCTGGCGATAGATTTCGCAGTGAATCAGCGTCTCGGCGGAAGGCTTAAGCGCCGTCGGCTCGCAAGGGGCGCCCTTCTCGTCGACGAGAAGGAAGTCGTCCGGCGTCGAGGCGGCTTTGTCCTTGCCGCTGGCCGTGACGGCGAAGGTGAACCGCTCGGGCGTGAACTCGCCGACTCTCATCGACAGGTTGCCGCTCGTTCCCGGGAACCAGCCTCTCTGGGCGAAGTCGGTCTTGACTCGGTCCAGCTCCCGGTAGACGCGCTGCTTCTCCTCCAACAGGATGGACTTGCTAGGATGCTCGCTCATTTTCTCCAGTCTCCTTGCTCTAAGTGATGGACGATATCGTGGAAATTCTCGAACGGAATGTGCGGGAGTCCCAGCTCTCGGCATCTCTCGGTCAAGTGGGAGCGGGAGAAAACAAGGTCGACCAGCTTCGCTCCTTCGAAGTCGGTAATGCTGTCTCCGATCAGGATGCGAGTGAACTCTTCCTTCGGATACCGCCGAATAACCGCCGCCTTGCACATGCCGCAATCGTTCTTGCAGTGTTCGTCGCATGGATGCGGCCACAGGATGTCGATTCGCTCGCCGCTGAAGTCGCTGCCGTTGCAATAAATATGGTCATGCGGGATGCCGAACGGCTCCAGCAGCGGATAAACGAAGAAGTCGATCCCGCCGCTCGTGACGTAAAATTCCACGCCGTTCTTCTTGCACCATTCGAGCAGCTGCGGGAACCCCTCGCGTATGCCGGCGGTGTTCAGGATGTAATCCGTTATCTCTTGTCGCATGGAGGAAGGGAAGAGGGCGAACATCTCGCCGACGCCTTGGCGCAGCGACTTCTTGAAGCCGACGATATCGCTCATGATGGCTTCGTAGCCTTCCGGCTTGAAGTGCTTCATGACCGCGACGATATTATCGCTCAGCGTGATCGTGCCGTCAAAATCGCAGAACAATACGGGAGGCTTCCTCTTGCTGTCGGTTGCAATGTCGCTCATGCCTCGCGTACCCCCCAGCGTTCGATAGCCATACGAAGCTCCTCGCGGTCCTTAGCGTAATCGGCAAGGCCGATTCCGGCCTTGACCGCGTCGATGGCCTGGCGGAACGCTCGGCCGCCCGCCGCGGCTCCTTGGGCATGCCCGTGCACGCCGCCGCCCGCGTTGACGACGACGGCTTCGCCGAAGTCGCGCATGATCAGCGGCACGAGACCCGGGTGGATGCCGGCGGACGGAACCGGGAACGCCGCCTTAAGCGGAAGCGACGGATCGAGCAGAGCCGCTTGAACGGCGAGATTCTCTTCCTTCGGCATGACGACCGAGCCGTACGGCGAAGGGAAGAGCGACAGGTCCGCGCCGGCGATGCGGATCAGCTTGCCCAGCAGCAGAGGGGCGGCGATGCCATGGTGCGGCGACGGGTAGAAGGCTCCGGCCATCGCCGGGTGAGCCGCGATCGGGACGTTGATCGAGGGATCGGCCGCCAGCTCGGCCATGGCGTCATAGCCGTAGGAGAGAACGTTAAACAGCAGGCCGTTGGCGCCCGCGTCGATGGCGCGGCGGGCGTTCTCCCTCAGCTTGGACGTCGGTCCCGTCAGGTTGGTGAAGTAGATCAGCTTCTGTCCGGTGACCTTCTCGGCCTCGCGGGCGGCATCGACGCAAGTTTCCACGCGCTTCTCAAGAGGAGTCAGCGGATTCTCGAACAGAATCTCGTCGTCCTTGATCAGATCGACGCCTCCCAGAGCCTGCTGCAGGAATTGCTCGCGCAGATTCGGAAGATCGTAGCCGATGACGGACTTGAAGATGCTCATTAGCAGAGGCCTATCCGTTACGCCGAGCTTCTCGCGCACGCCTTGCATTCCGAACTTCGGTCCGGAGAACGCCGACAGGAAGTCGGAAGAGGGATTCAAGTCCAGCAGCTTGATCCGCCCGTCCATCGACAGCTTGCCGAACGTAGTGACGAGCAGGGCAGGAAGGTCCTTGGAGAAGTTCAGATCGGGATAAGCGATCGTAATGTCCGCGTAGCGCTCTCCCGGAGCCGCGCCTTCCGGCTCGTGCGCTTCGATCGAGACGACCTGCCCCAGATACTTCTCCATCTTCTGTTTGGCCACTTCCGGAAGCTCGGTCCAGCTGCCGACGGTCAGGCCGACCGCGATTCCTTCCGCTTTCTTCGCGAAGTCGGCTTTGTCCTCGAACAACCGATAGGTAGCCGTGCTGTAGCCGGGCGCCACGCTCTTGTTGTTGCTCATCTTGTATCAACTCCTGCAATCCTTAAAATAAGTTAACGGGCGAATGCTTCGTCCGCGATAGCTTGCCCCATCTCTTCCGCGCGCTCCGCGCAGCGCCGCATCGCCTGCGAGACGGCTTCGGGGAAGCCGTGCCGCTCCAGCGTCTCGATCGCGGCTTGAGTCGTGCCGTTCGGCGACGTGACCTTCCGGCGCAGCTCGGCCGGGTCTTCTTCCGTTAGCCGGACCATCTCGGCGGCGCCGCGGACCGTCTGCACGACTAGCTCCCGGGCCGCTTCCGGAGCGAGCCCTTGCTCGATCCCGGAACGGATCATCGCCTCCATCATGTAATAGATATAAGCAGGGCCGCTTCCCGATACGGCGGTCACCGTCCGAAGCAGGTTTTCCTCGACGACGCTCGTCATGCCGATCGCGCCGAACATCGAGAGCGCCAGCGCGCGTCCTTCCTCCGGAACGGACGACGAGAAGCTGATGCCCGTCGCGCCGAGCCCGATGGAGCTTGAGGTGTTCGGCATCGTCCGAACGATCGGCTGTTCGTTCGCCAGCAATCGATGCATGGTTTGGATCGTGAGCCCTGCGATCAGGGAGACGATCAGCTGCTCGGGACGAAGGAGCGGCTTCAGGGCCAGAAGCGCGGACGCCGAATCCTTCGGCTTCATGCCGAGTACGATCATGTCCGATTGAGCGAGCGCGGCGTCTTTCTGCTCTGGAGTAAGCGCCGGAACGACTCCGTATTTCTTCTGAAGCTCGAGCAGACGATCTCCGTTCGAGCGGTTGAGAACCGTAATTTTCCCCGGCGTCGCTGCTCCGGTTTCGATAATCCCTCTAATAATGGCTTCCGCCATCGAACCGGCGCCGTAGAAGACGATAGTCTGGTCCTTCAGATTGGATGAAGATAGATTTGCCATAATACGTTTTTCACTCCCGACTTCTAATTAACAACCGCTTTAGGTGGATGATGTCCCATTCGGCTGACGGATAATCGCGTACGACCCATTCGAATCGCCGTTAGCCGCGAACCTGCCCGCTGCCCTTGACGACATACTTGGTCGAGGTGAGGGCGGGAAGGCCCATCGGTCCCCGCGCGTGCAGCTTCTGCGTGCTGATGCCGATCTCGGCGCCGAAGCCGAATTCGAAGCCGTCGGTGAAGCGGGTGGAGGCGTTGTGATAGACCGTCGCCGCATCGACCTCCGCCAGGAAGCGAGCCGCGTTCTCTTGCGATTCGGTCACGATGCATTCGCTGTGCATGGTGCCGAACCGGCGGATATGGGCGAGCGCCTCATCCAGATCGTCCACGATCTTAATGTTCAAAATATAATCGTTGTACTCGGTCGCATAATCCTGCTCGGAAACGGAGCGGACCCACGAAACGAGCTTCTGCGCCCGTTCGCAGCCGCGAAGCTCGACGTTCTTCTCGCGGAAACGTTCCGCCATGGAAGAGAAGTGCTTCTCCGCGTAGTCGGAATGAACGATCAGCGTCTCCATCGAATTGCAGACCGAAGGACGCTGAACCTTGGCGTTCAAGGCGATCTCTTCCGCCATCTTCGGAAGGGCGGACGCGTCCACATAAGTATGACAGATGCCGGCCCCCGTCTCAATGACGGGCACGG
>Ga0065721_10049995_pt1 | contig 24431 bp, 26 predicted proteins | sample Mesricmetagenome_FD_59108 | JGI IMG/M metagenome (GOLD analysis project Ga0065721, IMG submission 59108) | Mesophilic microbial community from rice straw/compost enrichment Sample: eDNA_1 v2 (version 2) | ecosystem: Engineered > Solid waste > Grass > Composting > Bioreactor | place: USA: Davis...
CAGGCCCTCGACCACCGTGCCGGCCTTCGTGATGGTAATGCCCCCTGACGGATTCAAGGTAACTCCGGACGGAACACCCGTATTCGTCGCATTCGGAGAATTACGGGGAGCCGCAGGCGATTGCGACGACACCCTGACGAGCAATCCAGGACTTTCCCGAGGGAGCGGAGCACCGGATCCAGGCATAGCAAATGATGATGCCGAATATGCGCCGATGAGAGAACAGGCCAAAGCACGAACCGCAAGCCCCGGCCGACGCGCATCATGCCTCGAGAGTCGCCCCTTGGCCCATCGGCAGCTCCAGGGCATTCGGAGACCCATGACCCTCATCGGGACTACCTTTCCTGCTGCCCAGAGAGCGCATTGAGCGTGGTCCATGCGCTGTCAGAAGCAGCCGGGATGATGCCAAAGGATGCACCGGGTGTGAATGACCCTTAAGGACAGATCCAGGTGCTTACCATCCTCACCGGAGGCAACGATGGCCTCCGGAATTGCAGAAAACTTGGCCGTTCAGTTCCGCAAGCCCGGAGCCTCCTGGCCCGTACGCGCCACATATTCAGTGTAGCCGCCACCATATTGGTGAACTCCCTCCGGCGTCAGTTCGAGCACCCGGTTGGACAATGCCGCGAGGAAATGGCGGTCGTGGGAGACGAAGAGCATGGTGCCCTCATAGCGCGCCAGGGCGGCGATCAGCATCTCCTTGGTGGCCATATCGAGATGGTTCGTAGGCTCGTCCAGCACCAGGAAGTTCGGCGGGTCGTAGAGCATCCTGGCCATGACCAGCCGCGCCTTCTCGCCACCCGAGAGCACACGGCATCTCTTCTCCGCATCGTCGCCCGAGAAGCCGAAGCACCCGGCCAGCGTGCGCAACGAACCCTGCCCTGCCTGCGGGAAGGCATCTTCCAGGAACTGGAACACGGTGCGGTCACCGTCCAGCACCTCCATGGCATGCTGCGCGAAATATCCCATCTTCACGCTGCTGCCGAGCGCGACCGTCCCTTCGTCAGGGCCGGTAGCACCTGCGGCCAGTTTCAGCAGCGTCGATTTACCGGCGCCGTTGACACCCAGGACGCACCAGCGCTCCTTTCGGCGCACGGCGAAATTCAGTCCCTCGTAGATGCTTCGGCTGCCATAGCGCTTGTGGACTCCCCTGAGGCTGACCACGTCCTCACCCGAGCGTGGCGCCGGCTGGAACTCGAACGCGACAGTCTGCCGGCGCTTCGGGGGTTCGACCCGGTCGATCTTCTCCAGCTTCTTGACCCGGCTCTGCACCTGAGCGGCGTGAGAGGCGCGCGCTTTGAAGCGCTCGATGAACTTGATCTCCTTGGCAAGCATCGCCTGCTGCCGCTCGAATTGCGCCTGCTGCTGCTGCTCGTTCAGGGCCCGCTGCTGCTCGTAGAACTCATAATCGCCCGAATAGGTCGTCAGCGACCCACCGTCGATCTCGATGATCTTGTTGACGATGCGGTTCATGAAGGCGCGGTCGTGCGAGGTCATGAGCAGCGCGCCGTCATAGCCCTTCAGGAAGGTCTCCAGCCAGATGAGGCTCTCGAGATCGAGGTGGTTGCTCGGCTCGTCCAGAAGCATGACATCCGGGCGCATCAGAAGGATACGGGCGAGTGCGACCCGCATCTTCCAGCCGCCGGAAAGGGCTCCTACGTCGCCGTCCATCATCGCCTGGCTGAAGCCTAGCCCGGCAAGGACCTCACGCGCTCTCCCCTCGAGGGAGTACCCGTCCAGCTCCTCATACCGTGCCTGCACCTCGCCGTAGCGCTCGATGATCCGGTCGAGATCGTCCGCCTGATCCGGATCCACCATTGCGGCTTCCAACTCCCGAAGCTCGGCAGCCACGGTGCTCACCGGACCGGCGCCATCCATCACCTCGGAGATGGTGCTGCGGCCCGCCATCTCGCCGACATCCTGGCTGAAATAGCCGATGGTGATGCCCCGATCCACGGAGATCTGGCCTTCGTCGGGCTGTTCTTCCTTGTTGATCATCCGGAAGAGCGTGGTCTTCCCCGCACCGTTGGGGCCGACCAAGCCGATCTTCTCTTCCTTCTGCAGCGTTGCGGAAGCCTCGACGAAGAGGATCCGGTGGCTGTTCTGCTTACTGACATTCTCGACGCGAATCATAGACCTTGAGCCTGGGGAAGCGCGGCGGCCTTATGCCATGGGTCGCGCGCCGCGACGAGCGGGCTCACTGCGATCTTTTGGCGCCCGAGCATGGGCGGCCTATCCGAGCCGCGTCTCGCGCATGGAGGGCCTTTCGTCGAACCGCGCGAACCAGTCCTTCGCGGCCGGATATCTCTCGCGCCAGTTCAGATCCGCGAAGCGCAGGTCGAGGTAGCCCAGAGCGCATCCGTAGGAAATGGTTCCGATATCGACCCGATCGCCAAGTGCCGGGGCGGCCTTGTCGAGGGCCGCAAGGGCCGAATGAATCTTGTCGATCTGCCCGTCCAGCCATTCCGGCCAGAGCTTCTCCGGCGGCCGGACCGCGCGCTCGTAGCGGCCGAGGAGAGCCGCATCGAGCAATCCGTCCGCCAGCGTCTGCGCGACGAGCGCCTCCCACCGTTGCGAACCGGACGGGAAAATCGTGCCGCCGGCCAGATCGTTCAGATACTCACAGATGACCCGGCTGTCTGCGAGCATCCGCCCGTCTTCGAGCACAAGGGTCGGCACCTGGCCGAGGGGATTGTGCGCGATGATGGTCCTGTCGCGATTGACCGGATGGGCCGCACAAGCGAGACGCTCGATCCTGTCGGCGAGGCCCAGCTCATGAGCAACGACGAGAACCTTGCGCACGAACGGCGAGGTCGACGAGTAGAACAGCTTCATGGCAAAGGGTTCTCCTTATTGGAACAGGCGGCTGCCTGGGCCAGTTCCCGGCCGGCGATGTAGCCAAAGGTCAATGCGGGGCCGAGTGTGATGCCGGCGCCCGGATAGGCTCCGGCCATGATCGAGTTCATGTCGTTGCCGCAGGCGAACAGTCCAGGGATCGGTTCACCGTTCCGGTCGAGGACGCGCGCCTTGGCGTCGACCTTGAGACCAGCGGCCGTTCCGATATCCCCCGGCCAGACGCGAACAGCATAGAAGGGAGCGGCCGCGATCGGCCCCAGGCAAGGATTGGGCCTGTGTGCCGGATCTCCGAGATAACGGTTATAGGCGCTCGAGCCCTTGCCGAACTCAGGATCATGGCCGGAAGCCGCATAATCATTCATTCGGCGAACGGTCTCCGACAGAGTCTCGGGATCGATCTCTAGCTTCCGGGCGAGTTCGCGGATGCTGCCGGCTTCGATCAGATACCCGGCATCGATGAAAGGGCGCAGGCGGCGAAGGCCTGGGCGGACGAGACCCAGACCGTAACGCCGGATGAAGTGCCGGTCGCAGATCAGGATGGCCGGAATCGTCGGCACCGTCTCGTGGGAGCGGTGCATCGCCTCGACGAACTCGTGATAGGAGGTTGCCTCGTTGACGAAGCGCCGCCCTGCCCCGTTCACGGCAACAAGCCCCGGTTTCTGCCGGTCGAGAATGAGATGAGGAAACCGGATCTCCGTCCCGTCAGCCTGGCGGAGCGTCGAGACGGGCGCCCAGAAGGCGTTCCCGATATTGTCCTCGTCGATTACCCCGCCCACCTCGAGGGCAAGTCTGATGCCGTCCCCTGTATTGGAGGCAGGCGCCATGGATTTGTGCCTTTCGGCGAACGGGATGAACTGCGAGCGCATCTGGTCATCGGCCGGAAAGCCTCCGGCGGCCAGCACCACGCCACGTCGTGCGCTGATGCTGACAGTTCGCCCTTCGTGCTCGACGACGATTCCGGCGACGCGTCCCTCGGCCACCATCAATCTCCTGGCGGAAGTCTCCGTGCGCAGGACAATCCTCGCGTCGAGGGCGGACTTCAGGAGCCGTCCTGCCAAGGCGTTCCCCATGAGCAGGCGCGTACCGCGCGGATAGGACGCCCGGTCGGCGAAATACCGGAGAAGGATTTGCATACCGTGGCGGAGATTCGTCAGAGACCGCGATATGCCGAGCAGGGCATCGATATCCTTCCGGTTCACCATCATCCCGCCGAAGGCCAAAAACTCCTTCAAGGGTGGGCGAAGCAGACCGAAGTTTTGGCCAAGCGTCCTGCCGTCGAACGGCGCAGGGTCGATGGTCCGGCCGCCAAGGGAGGCACCCGGCAGATTGGGCTGATAGTCGGGCGAGTAGGCACGGGCCTGGAAGACGACCTCCGTTTCGCGCTCCATGAACGACACCATCCGCGGGCCATTTTCAAGGAAGGCCTCGATCAGATCCTGCCGGAGGCGGTTTCCGAGGATCGCCCGGAGATACGACATCACCTGCTCGTCGTCGTCCTCGATGCCGACATCGGCGAGATGCGGGTTCTTGGGGATCCACACAGCGCCACCCGAAAGGGCCATGCTGCCGCCGATCCAGGCGGTCTTTTCAACAACGATCACGTCGAGGCCAGCCTTGCGGGCCGCAAGAGCCGCCGCCATACCGCCGGCACCGGATCCTACGACCACGACGTCGTAAGCTTCGTCGAACGTCTCGCTACGATCATTCATCGAGCATTCTCTGCTTCAAAGACCCATGCCACCGCCGAGGGACTTACCCCCATCCACCAGGAGAACCTGGCCGGTGATGAAGTCGGTTCCGGGAGACGCGAGGAAAGCCACGGCGTTTGCGATATCCTCCGGGCGTCCGGCCTTTCCGGTCGGCTGAAGCGCCAATTGAGCGGCGAGCCGTTCGGGCGAGAGGGCCGCAAGCAGGGGCGTGTCGATCAGCCCGGGCGCAACCGCATTGACGAGAATGCCACGTCCAGCAAGCTCCATGGCCGTCGCACGGGTGAAACCGACAACGGCAGCTTTCGACGCGACATAATGAGCGTGGTTCTTCGCCCCCAGGAAGGCGCGAGACGCGATGTTGACGATCTTGGCTCCGGGAGCCATCCGCTCCGCGGCAGCCTGCGACAGGGCGAATAGGGCAACGAGGTTGACCTCGTAGGCGCGGCGGAAATCCTCCGGGGTAAGATCGAAGAAGCGCCGCTCGTCGAAGATCCCAGCATTGTTCACCAGGGCCGCGAGAGGCGGAAGCTGCGTCACGAGAGAGCGGATGGCATCATGGTCCGTCAGATCGACACAGGCCGGTTGTACGGACAAGCCGCCCGCTTCCAATTCCCGGGCAGCCGCTTTGGTTGCGGCGTCGTTACGGTCGAGGATCACGACATGAAAGCCATCGCGAGCCAATCGCTCGCTGATGGCGCGCCCGATGCCCTGGGCGCCGCCCGTCACCAGCGCAACGGGTTTCTCGCCGTTTTCCCTGCCGTTCACAAATTCTCTCCCAGGATTTCAGGCGCGGATTTCATGGCGAGATCGGCCCCATGCTTGTGCGTGAGGAAGCCGGCCGTGAGACCGCCGTCGACCTGGAGCACCGCACCGTTGACGTAGGCCGCATCATCCGAGAGCAGAAACGCGATGGCAGCGGCGATCTCCTGTGGCTGCGCCAGACGTCCGAGCGGCGTGCGGTCGAGCATCACGCCCTCGAGGAAAGATGCCGGAAGGCCATCCCGGATCATCGGCGTGTCCACCCCGTTCGGCGCCACCGCATTGACCCGGATGCCCCGCCTGCCCCACTCCGTCGCGAGGGTCTTGGTGAGACCGATCAATCCCCATTTCGACGCAGCATAATTGGCCCGGCCCGGCTGGCCGCCAAGCGCCGTGATCGACGCGATGGTGACGATGGCGCCTCTGCCGTGGGCAAGCATGGCCCGGCCGACGGCACGGCATGTATAGAAGACGCCCGTCAGATTGACGTCGATGACCGCTGCCCAATCATCATCCTGCATCGATTCCGCAGGCTTGGCTCGTGCGATACCCGCGCAAGGCACGGCTCCCCGGATCGGACCCAATCCGGCCTCGGCATCAGTCACGAAACGCTCGACATCGTCCGCCTTCCGCGTGTCGAGAATCCGTGTCAGGATCGACGTGCCTTGGCTGCCGAGCTCCTCCCGCAGGTCGTCCAGCCCCGCCTGGTCCAAGTCCGCCGCAGCGATTGCGGCTCCTTCGCCTGCAAGCCTCCGCACGACGGCAGCGCCGATGCCGCGGGCCGCTCCCGTGACCAGGAAGACTTGTCCGTCGAAGCGCCCCATGCGTCAGTGCCCGAGATAGGTTCGCCGCACGCCATCGTCGCGCCGCAGCTGCTCGGAGAAGCCCTGAAGGGCCATTTCGCCGTTTTCCAGAATATAGGCGTAGTTTGAGCATGCGAGAGCGACGGCGGCGTTCTGCTCGACGAGCAGGATGGTGAGCCCATCCTTGTGCAGACGGTCGATGATGCCGAAAATCTGCTGCACGAGCACGGGCGAAAGACCCAGCGATGGCTCGTCCAGCAGAAGGAGGCGCGGGCGCATCATGAGGGCGCGCCCGATGAGGAGCATCTGCTGCTCTCCGCCCGAGAGCGTTCCGGCGCGCTGCTGCAATCTCTCCCTGAGCTTGGGGAAGTAATCGAGCACCCGCTCGAAATCGGAGCGGACCGCCGCCGCATCCTTGCGCCGATATGCGCCCATTTCGAGATTCTCGCGGACACTCATGTCCCGGAAGACCTCGCGTCCTTCGGGAACCTGCGCGATCCCGCCTTCCACCACCCGGTGGGAGGCCCAATTCTCGATAGGCTTGCCGTCGAACAGGATGCTGCCCGACGTGACGGGCACGAGGCGCGAGATCGTGTTGAGCGTGGTCGTCTTTCCGGCTCCGTTGCTGCCGAGCAGCGCTACGATGCTGCCCTCCGCCACTCGCAGGGATACGTTCGACAGCGCCTGTATGCGGCCGTAGGAGGCGGAGATGCCGGTCAGTTCGAGAAGGTCAGGCATGAGCCATCTCCTGTCCCAGATAGGCCTCGATGACCGCTGGGTCGTTCCGGACGTCCTCGGGCGTGCCCTCGGCGATCTTCGTTCCGAAATTCAGGACCGTGACCCGGTCGGAAATTGCCATCACGAGCTGCATGACGTGCTCCACGAGCAGGATCGTGATCCCTTCGCGGCGGCACAGATCTGTCAGAAGCGCATCGAGAGCGGCGATTTCCCGGTTGCGGAGGCCTGCCGCGGGTTCGTCCAGCAGGAGAAGGCGCGGGCGGATGGCCAGGGCCCGGGCGAGCTCCAGCAGCTTCTGATGCCCGAAATCCAGGTTGCGGGCGCGAGCATGCCGATAGGCCGACAGGCCGGTGCGTTCCAGAAGATGCTCCACGTGCTCGACGACCTCGGCCGGACGCGCCGACAGGGCATCGCGCCAGGTCTGGCCCGCATGGACATGCGCGCCGATCATCACGTTCTCGAAGACCGTCAGCTCCCCGAACAGCTCGAGGTTCTGAAAGGTCCTTGCGACCCCAAGCCTCGCCATGTTGCTGGCGGGCATGTTCGTCACGTCTACACCGTCGAGAAGGATCGTCCCGGTCGTCGGCTGGTAGAAGCGCGATATGCAGTTGAACGTCGTCGATTTCCCGGCGCCGTTCGGCCCGATCAGGGCGTGGATCGTGCCGCGCTGCACGGCGATGTCGAAGCGGTTGACCGCCGTCAGGCCGCCGAACTTGACCGTCAGGTCCTGAACCTGGAGCAGATGGTCAGCCACGGGCCGCCCTCCCCGTCTTGTCGCGGATGAACGCGAAGAGGCCGCGCGGCGCATACATCATGAAGACGATCAGGATGAGGCCGTAGATGATCTCCTGATACGAGGGCGTCTGGCGCAGGATCTCGGATATGAGCCCGAACACGATTGCGCCACCCACGGCACCCGCAATGGAGCCGAGCCCTCCGACCACGACCATCGTCAGCACCAGGATCGTGGTCTGGAAGCCGAGGCTGTCCGGATGGATATAGGTGGAGAACGTCGCGAACATGCTGCCTGCGACACCTGCATAGAAGGCCGAGAGCCCGAAAGACGTGATCTTGGCGCGACGCACCGGAACACCCATCGCCATCGCGGCAACCTCGGATTCCCGCACGGCCCTGAAGGCGCGCCCGAGGCGCGAGCGCGAGATCATGATCGTCAACAGCAGCATCAGCAGGGCCATGACGACGACGACCGGATAAGCCTGCCTGTCGCTGAGGATCTCGAAGGCGCCCAGACGGGCCGGGCTGATCCGCAGGCCGTTCGGGCCTCCGGTCACCTGATCCCAGTTCAGGAACACCCATTGCATGGCCTCGCCGAACGCGAAGGTCGCAAGCGCCAGATAGATGTCGCGCATGCGCAGCGCGACGGCGCCGATCACCACTCCGACGGCCCCGGCAATTAGCCCGGCGAGAAGCATCGACAGGGGAAATGGCCATCCAAAGGCATTGCCCGCCAGCCCGCTCGTATAGATGCCGATGCCATAGAAGGCCGCGTGGGCCAGGGCGAACTGCCCCGTCTCGCCGATCACCAGATGGAGCCCAAGGCAGAGCACCACGAACACGAGAAGGAGATTGGCGATATAGAGGACGTATCCGGTCACCACGAAGGGCAGGACGACCAGCGCGGCCGCCGTCAGGGCGAGCAGCGCAATCTGCGCCAGGGGAATGCCGCGTGCGGACCAGCCCGCCAGCAGGCTGGCCTCGGACCGAGAAACCATGGCGGCCGTCTTATCGGACATGGGCTCAGACCTTCTTGATTTCAACGCGACCACCGAACAACCCCTGCGGACGGATCACGAGCACGAGCATGATGGCCAGGAACGGCGCGAGCACGATGGCCCGGGAGGTGATGAAAAGGCCCACGAGATTCTCGATGATGCCGATCAGGAAGCCGCCGACCACCGCACCGGGCAGGCTCGTGAAGCCGCCGACGATCGCCGCCGCGAAGCCCAGGGTCACGATGGATCCCATGTCGGCCGTCATCAGCACCTTGGGTGAGATCAGCAGCGCCGCGATGGCCGAGATCGCGCCCGACAGCCCCCACACGATCATGTGGATGCGCGTGAGGTCCACGCCGACGAGCTGGGCGGCCTTCGGATTCATGCCGACGGCCCGCATGGCGCGCCCGATCTTCGTGTATTTGAACATCCAGAAGAAAGCGGCCATGACAACGACCGCCGTTGCGAGGATCACGAGATCCAAGGTCGTCACGGAAGCCTGGCCGATCATGATCGATTCCGGTTCGATGACTGGAGGAAAGGAACGCGGCGTGTCGCCGAACCCGGTCTGCCGGACGAAGCCCCTGAGAACATACGAGAGCCCCAGCGTCGCGATCACGAGGTTAACCGGGCTTCCGTTCGCCCGCGCCACTTGGTTCAGGATCAACCGCCGGAACAGGGCTGCCCCCGCAAAGGCGGCGAGGATCGTTGCGGGCATGACGATCCAGAGGGGTAGGTTCCGGAAGACGAGCAGGTAGAGCGCGATATAGCCGGCCGCCATGACCATCTCGCCCTGCGAGAAGTTCGGCACCTCGGATGTCTTGAAGATCACCACGATGGCGAGGGCGAGCAGCGCATAGACGCTGCCGACGATCAGGCCGGAGGCTATGCCTTGCTGCAGGAAAAGGAGTGCCACCTCGAGCGTCATGCTGCCCTCGCTGCGTCCTGGAGGAGCCGCGGAAGCCGAAGAAGGCATCCGCGGCGATGGGAGATCGACTTAGCCCTTGTACTTCCAGCGGCTCTGGAACGAGCCGGGGATCAGGGTTTGCTGGCTGCCGTCGAATTTCAGGTAGATGGTCGATTCCTGAGCCGCGCGGTCGTTCGGCCCGAATTCGATGGGGCCGGCCATGACGCCGGAATCGAACTTCTGGGTCCTCAGAGCCTCGGCCACCTTCTCGCGGGTCGGGTTGGGTCCGGCGTCCTTGAGCGCCTTCACGACCGACATGGCGGGCGCGATGCCATACGGCATGTAGGCCTGCGGGTGGTCCGGCTTCGCGGCAAGGTCGGGATAGCTCTCCTTGTACATGTCGTAGACCCACTTGATCTTGGGGCCGCCGGGCACGTCCGCGAGAACATCCTGAACGTAGAAGTTCTTGAGCGCATCCTTGTTGCCGACATTTTCCACCAGCTGGGACATGTTGGCGGTGCCGGTCACCGTGAGCACGATAGGCTTGGTGATGCCGAGCTCATACGCCTTCTTGATGATAAGGGCCGCGGGTTTCGCATAGGTCGTGATGGCGATCATGTCCGGGTTGGCGGCCCGCAGCTTGATCAGGGGCGCCGTGACGTCCGTGATGTTCGGGTTGATCGACTCCACGGCGAGCTCGACGCCGAGCTGCTTAGCGGTGTCCTGCGCCGCTTCGAGGTTCCAGGTCCCGTAGGCGTCGTCATGGTTGATGTAGCCGATCTTCTTGGCCTTCAGATATTCCTTGCCGAAATCCACCACCGAGCCGCCGACTGCATATTGCGAGATCGAATAGGCGCCGAAGATGTAGTCGGTGGGCGGATACAAGGCACCGTCGGCCGAGGCATTGAGCATCACCCAGGGCACCTTGCTGCGGACGACGTAATCCTTCGCCGCGACGGCGGCGGCGGAGCATGATCCGCCATTGAGCATGAAGACCTGGTCCTGCTCGACCAGCTTCTTGACCGCGGAGACGAGGTCGTTCGCATTGCAGCGGTCGTCCTCGACCACGAGTTCGATCTGGCGGCCGTGGACGCCGCCCTCCTTGTTGACCTTGTTATAGTACATCTTGGCGGCGTTCACGACATCGAAGCCGTAGGCCATGTTGGCGCCCGACAGAGGCGAGAACATGCCGATCTTGATGGTCTTGTCCGTCAGGCCCGGCTCCTGTGCGCCAGCCTGTGAGGCATGGACGAGACCTGCCGCCAGCAGGGCCGCTCCCAGCCACACCTGTTTTGTCGTGACTTTCATCGTTTCCTCCCTTTTCGGCCTTCCGGCCTATTGCATCCGGTAGCCACCATTGACGTCGATGGTGACCCCCGTGATGTACGAAGCTGCCGGCGAAACCAGGAAACGCACCGCGCCCGCCACATCCTCCGGCGTGCCGAGGCGCCCGAGGGGGATGGTAGATGCAGCCTTCTCGTCGTCGGCGGGATCGAGCGACAGGCGCAGCATGGGCGCATCGATCAGCCCCGGAGCGACCGAGTTCACGGTCACCCGCTTCGGGGCGAGTTCCCGGGCGAGCCCCTTGGTCAGCCCGAGGATCGCGGCCTTGCTGGCAATGTAGGAAGAGCTGGAACGATATCCGCCGAGCTGCGCGGCCACGGACGAGAGCGTGACGACCCGTCCGTCGACGGGGGCCGGGCCGATCCGCTGTGCATATTCACGGCAGCAGAGGAACGTTCCCCGTGCGTTGACGGCCTGCGTCACCTCCCACTCGTCGAGGGAGGTTTCGACCACTTCGTTGCGTGATCCGTCAGGACGCAGCAGCAGGACGCCCGCACAGGTGACGAGGACCGAGACCTTGCCGAGGGATGTTTCGACCTCGTCGTAGAGACGCCTGACTGCGCCCTCGTCGGATACATCGACGGCGAAGCCTCGGTGTCCGGCACCGGGCAGCCGTCCGGCAAGCTCCTGCGCCACGGTGAGGTCCCTGTCCGTGACCGCAATGGTGAGACCATCTTCCGCCAGCGTCCGGCAAACCGCAGCACCAATGCCTCCGGCTCCACCGGTCACCAGCGCAACTCTCTGCGCCTGCCGCAACAACATTTCCTCCACGGATGGTCTAAGGCCACCACTTGGATACAATCGAGCAAGAGAAAGCCGTGTTTGTCAATCCACTTTCCCTATTTTACGAATAATTGTATCCAATCATCTACGAAATAGACCTCCCGGGAGGTGAACGTGGCGACCAGCTCTACAGAAATCGGTGATCTCCTGCGGGAGCGCATTCTCTCGGGAGAGATCCCGCCCGGCGAGCGACTGCAGCAGATTCCGCTGTCCGAATCCCTCGGGGTTTCGCGCACCCCGCTGCGCGAGGCACTCGCGACTCTCATGAACGAGGGACTCCTGATCTATGAGCCTAACCGCGGCTATACGGTCCGCGCCTTCTCGCTCCGCGACGTGCTTGCGGCCTTCGATGTCCGGGCGCGGCTGGAAGCCCTCGCCTGCGGGCTCGCTGCAAGGCGCGGGATGTCCCCCGGGGCTCTCCGGGTGCTCGACGCATGCGTCGAGACGGGCGACCGTATTCTGTCGAAAGGATTTCTCGACCCCGACGATCTCGGCCCCTACCGGCAGATGAACGTCGAGTTCCACGACACCGTCATTCAGGCTGCCGACAATCGCTACGTGACCGATTTCGTGCGGCAGTGCCACAACGTGCCGCTCGCCTCGGACCGCATCTTCGTCTGGGAGGATTACGAGGTCATCAAGCGCTCCCATGACGATCACCGCCGCATCGCCGAAGCCCTGTCGGAGCGTGATGGCGAGCGCGCCGAATATCTCATGCGCGAGCATGTCTATTTCGCGGGCCTGGTTCTGCAGCGCTCCCTCGACAAGGGCCTTCAGCAGAAGCGGATCAGGTTCAACCTGGCGGACGGGGTCGGCTCGCTCTGACGGCGGCCACTCCGCTTTCTAGAGCATCGGACGCAAAAGTGGGAACCGGTTTTGCGTGAAAAGATGCTCAAGAACAGAGGCTTTAGCGCCAGAATAGGACTGCGGTGCCGAGAACCGTCACGAAGGCGCCGAACCAGGCCTGCCACGCGAGCCTGGTGCCCGTCCGCAGCCACAGCATAGGCAGGATGGCGACCGGCGCCATCGACGACAGGGTCGAGGCGACCGCCACGCTCGTTCCCGTCAGGGCGATCATCAGCATCGACATGCCAACCACGTAGCCGATGAAAACTCCCAGTGCGACGCGGGCCATGGTCTTCCGGTCCGGGACGCCGATGCCGTTCCTCCAGGTTCCCGGAAACGCGAGGTGATAGGCCCACAGCACGACGACGGCCACGAGGCCCCGCAGCGCCATCACGGCGAACGGATCCGGATTGTCGAGCATCACCGGCCGCATGGAGAGGATTCCGACCGCCTGACCGAAGGCCGCGAGCACGGCCAGGAGAACCCCCGCGCCCGACAGGCGAAGCTCCGCGTGGACGGAACTGTCGGGTTTGACGTCCGGGCTGGATGCCGGCCTGCGGTTGAAGCCCACCGCGACCGCAATTCCGCAGGCGACAAGGGCGCAGCCGATCAATTGGCTCGAACGGAGGGTCTCCCCGAGAACCAGAAACCCGAGCGCGGCCGCAAACGGTGCGCTCAACGAGAAAATCAGCCCTGTTCGGCGCGCGCCGATCAGCGCGATGCCGGCGTTCAGGGCCGGATCCGCCACGACGATGGCCACCAGGCTCGAGAGAAGGATCAACGGAAAGTGACTGGCCGAGACGGTGCTCCAGCCTCCCAGGGCGGTCGCGATAAGGGCCAGGATGAGGAAGCCGATCAGCATGCGCCAGCGGGATAGCGCCATGGGTCCGCCGACGGCTTTCACCACCTCGGCGGAGATCAGGCTGGCCAGCGCGATGCAGAATGATGTGCCGAGAGCAAAGAGAGCCAAAGGGAATGTCCTCGCCGGGGTCGACCCTCCGGTCCTCGATGGGATGTCCGGATCTCTCCTTTAGAGCATTTTTCGACGAAAGGGACCCGGTTCTCGGCCGACGACGATGGCACGAACAGGAAAGTGAGCCGCTTCCCATAGGTCAGCGGCTCCATCTGGAGGGGCCTTCAATTCGTGGGGGATGCGGCTTTTTCGGCCTCCTTCAACGCCTTCAGTTTCTCGCGGATGGGCTGGAAGGGACCCAGCCTGTGCTGCTCCTGGCTGAAGCCGTCGGCGAAGGGCGGATAGCTCGCATCTGGCGGCTTTTGCGACCGCACGGGGAAATCGTTCTCCAGGCCGGCCTTCTCCGGTCGGGCATGGGACTGGACATAGGCGGCCACGTCCCAGGCATCCTCCGGCGAGAGCACCGGCTCTTCAAGGCTGGCGCCGAGCGGCATGTTGCTGTGGATGAAATTCGCGGCCGCGATCAGCCGGGCCATACCGGCGCCGTTATTGAAGCTGTCGGGCCCCCACAGAGGCGGGAACTCGTAGCCCTTGGCGTCACCCGCGACGCCTCTGCGGACCCCCTGCCCGTTTTCCTGATGGCAGGCCGCACAGTTCTCGGCATAGACGGCCTTGCCGTGCTCCACATCGGCCGGCCGCGTCAGCTCCGGTATGCTGCCCGACCCACGCCCGTCGGTCTTGGCGCCGATGGGGCGCCCGGTCGACACGAACTTGATATAGGCGACGAACGCCTTCATCTCGGCAGAGTCCAGAGGCAGCGGCTTGCCGTTCATGCTGCGCGTCATGCAGCCATTGACCCGGTCCTCGATGGTTCCGACTCCCCCTTCCTGGGGCCGATATTGCGGGAAATCACCGAACACGCCCACGAAGGGCAGGCCGAATTTCTTGGTGCCCGCATCCAGATGGCAGTTCTGGCAGGAGAGGTTATTGCCCGCATAGCGTTTAGAGGTGTCGGCCACTTCCGGGCCGATATGGGCATAGGTGGCGGCCGTGAGATCCCGGCCGAAGCGCACCGCCCTGCCCCATGCATCGTCTGGGAGGTCATCCGCATTGGGAACGCTCCATCCGTCCCCGGAAGAGCTGGCTGCTCCAGCGGGAGCTGCGCTGGCGCTCTCTGGCGCCTTGTTGGCTTGTGCTGGCGCCGCTGATGGCGCAACTGGCGCCGCCGCACTCTCGACCACCCGGGCGGACGGCCCACTTGCGGCCGGTGGTTGCGGTCGATGCTCGGGGCCGCTTGTCAAACCGGCATAGGCCAGCGCCGCCACGCCGGCGAGGCTGTAGCCGATGAACATTCTCCAATCCATGGGTGCTTCCTTGGTAATTGCGGACGACGCTCGCGTTTGACCGAACCGGGATGCGTATGGACCGGAAGGCCCTGAAAGCGGCAACAACGTGCGCTCATCGGACGCTCCCCTCGCGCTCCTTCCGCAGCGGTATGGGCTACCATTACAGGACAATCACCTTACTGCCGAGAGGGACGCGGCCGTAAAGATCGATCACGTCCTGGTTCATCATGCGGATGCAGCCCGAGGAGACCGCCTCGCCGATGGTGTCCGGCTCGTTGGTGCCGTGGATGCGGTAGAGCGTGTCCTTGCCGTCCTTGAACAGGTACAGGGCGCGGGCACCGAGCGGGTTGGCGGTGCCGCCCTCCATGCCGCCGGTCCAGCGCTTGTAGCGCCCCGGCTCGCGCCTCACCATATCGGGAGTCGGGGTCCAGCGCGGCCACTGTGCCTTATGGTTCACGCTCGCCGTTCCTTTGAACTCCAGCCCCTCCTTACCGACCCCGACCCCATAGCGCAAAGCCTTGCCGCCCTCCTGCACGAGATAGATGAAGCGGGCGTTCGTATCGATCACCACGGTGCCGGGTTTTTCCTTGGTCGGATAATCCACGAGCTGGCGCACGTTGCGTGGTTTGAGGTCTGATGGATCGACTCCCGGAACCTGATGCTTTTCACCATGGATCGCCGCATAGCGCCGAGCCGTTACAGGATCGACCGAGGGCGCCGTGGTAGCCATGGACTGCGGGGGCATCGTCGTGTTGCAGGCGGCCAGAACGGTCGGCAGGACTAGGAGGAGAACGCGGAGAAGAACGGCGTGCCGTGTAAAGAGGGTCATACAAGCCCCGAATGTGAATGAGAGGAACGTCGAACGCGAAGAGGAGGCCAATTATTGCCTGCCCTGAGCACGGGCCTGAGCGACCGCCTGCTGGAACTGTTCGTAGTTGAGCGCTCCCGCCGCCTTGAACGGGCCGATCAAATAGGCCGGCGTACCCGTCAGCCCAAGCGCTTCCGCCTGATCGAGATTGCGCTGGAGCAGCGACTGGATCTCGGCGGCGTGCTGTTTCATATCCTGGGCCAGGCGCTCCATGTCGATGCCCGATGCCTGGATCGCCTCGGTCATCTTGTCCTTGTCGCTCCGGCGACCCGGGAGGCTCATCAGGGCATGGTGCGCCTGCTCGTACTTGCCCTGATACTTGGCCGCAAGGGCGAGCTGAGCACCGTGGAAGGAGGCCGGAGTGAGGACAGGCCAGTCCTTGTAGACGAGCCTGATCTTTCCGTCGGTCTTGACCAGCTTCTCCAGATCCGGCGCCGACCGCCTGCAGAATGGGCAGTTGTAGTCGAGGAACGCTACGATCGTGATGTCTCCCTCAGGATTGCCGCCGATGGGCGCCTCGGGATCGTTCAGGATCGCGTCCTCTGAAATGGCCTTGGCCTGAGCCATGGCTGGGGCGGATAGCGGCATGAGAACCGCTCCCATCATCAGCACGGCAGCGAACAGGATCTTGATGAGGTGAGGCATGAGATGACACCGTCGGTTGGACAGGGAAGGTTCGGCCTAGAGGCCCGCGAGGTTGATCGTGTCGAGGAAGAGGTTGGCATCGACGGCGCCGATCAGGCGCGTCCTGGGAATTTCCCGGCCATCCTTGGGGCTGAGGAAAAACATGGTCGGCGGCCCGACGACTTCGAAGCGCTGCATCAGCGTGCGGCTGCCCTCGTCATACTCCGTCACGTCGGCGCGGATGAACGCAACATCCTTGAGACGCGCCTGCACGACGGGATTGGCAAAGACCTTGCGGTCGATCTCCCGGCAGATCACGCACCATCCGGCCGTGAAGTCGACGAGGACGGGCCTGCCCTGCGCCCGGGCCGTGCGGAGCGCCGCATCGAATTGCGCCGGCGTGGTCACGCGGGTTGCGGCCAACTCCGCCGCTGCGGCGGGCTGGGCGTCACGCGCCAGAAATGCGAGCGGCCGGAGCGGATCGCTCGCGCCGCCGGCGGTGCCGACGACGAGCGTTCCACCATAGAGAACGGCCGCGATACCTGCCGTCTTCGCCAGCCGACTCAGGGACCCGTCGGGCTGGGCGTCGAAGGCGCCCAGGAACACGCCGGCTCCGATGGCGAGCAGCGCCCAGAGGGCAAGCGATACCTGCGGAGGCGCGATGCGGGAGACCATCGCAACCGCGATACCGAGGAAAATGACGCCGAAGACCTGCTTCACGCGCACGAGCCATGGCCCAGATTTCGGCAGAGCCCTGGCCCCGAGGGTGCCGTATGCGATCAGTGGCAGCCCCATGCCGAGGCCCAGCATGAACAGGGCCGCTGCGCCGCGCGCCACGTCACCGGTCTGCGACACGTAGAGCAGCGCCCCGGCTAGCGGCGGCGTTACACAGGGGCCGACGATCAGGGCTGACGTGAAGCCGAGAGCCGCCGCACCCGACAGGGAGCCGCCCATGCGGGAGGTTTTCCCCGAAATAAAGCCTGTCCAGGAGCCCGGTAGCTGAAGCTCGAACAGCCCGAACATAGACAGCGCGAGGATCACGAACAGAACGCTCATGGCCCCGAGCGCCCAGGGCGTCTGCAGAGCCGCCTGCAGGTTCTGGCCGGACCAGGCGGCCGCAATGCCGAGCAGACCGTAGGCGGCCGCCATAGCGAGGACATAAGCCGTCGAGAGCACAAAACCCCGGCCGGCCGAGAGCCGCCCGCCGCTGCGGGCGAGCATTCCCGACAGGATCGGGATCATCGGCAGCACGCACGGCGTGAAGGTGAGCAGCAGGCCGAAGCCCAGGAAGGTCGCCAGGGTCGATGCCAAGCTGCCGCCCATCCAGGCGCCCGATTCCGGGGTCAATAAGGCGACCGTGGAAGGCATCGGGGGCTCGACATGCCGCAGTGGATTTTCCGCTACGGCACCCTCTGACGAGACGACAGCCGCGGACTTTGCGTCTTCCGCAAGAGGAAGCGCCGCAAGATCGATGGCTTTCGTCTCAGGCGGATAGCAGATGCCGAGCTTTTCGGCGCAGCCCTGATAGGTGACGTGGATCGTCTGGGGTGAACCTGCGGCCGCCAGGGCCTCGGACGACACGGTCGCACGGGCTGCGTCATGATAGACCTCAGTCACGCCGAAGGTAGGGTCGTCCTTCTTCGTGCCCGGGTTGGTCTCGGCTGGGATAGGCCGGGAGCCGTCAGGGGCGGCTGAGACGGCCACCTTGTCGCGATAAAGGTAGGTGTCCGGAGCAATCGCCCAGTCGAGGGCGATACCCCCGTCGGATTTCTTCGAGAGGCTGAGCCGGAAAACCTCGTCGGAGCTCGGAATCCTGGACTGAGCCTCCACCCCGGCCGAGCCGAGCGCCAGTGCCGCCAACGCGAACACAATTCGGATAAGATTATGGGACAAGCGAATCCTCGCAGCCGGGACGATGGCCCCAAACTCCCGGCCAACCTTAAGGCAGCCTTAAGGATAGCGGGCCAGTGAGCCCGCAGAGGTGATGATGCGTATTCTCGTGGTTGAAGACGACGCGATGCTGCTCGACGGCCTGAAGGTCGGCCTCGGGCTGCACGGTTTTACGGCCGATGCGGTCGCATCCTGCGGCGATGCACGGGCGGCTTTGGCCACGGCGGCATTCGACGCCATCGTGCTCGATCTAATGCTACCCGATGGTTCCGGGCTCGATATTCTGCGCGAACTGCGCCGGCGCCAGGATGCGACGCCCGTCCTGCTGCTGACCGCCAAGGACACGGTCGCGGACCGTATCGACGGTCTCGACAGCGGGGCGGACGACTATCTCGGCAAGCCTTTCGACCTCGACGAGGTGGCGGCCCGCCTGCGAGCCATCTCCCGTCGCGCAGCCGGGCGCGCATCGCCGATCCTGACATGGAATGACATCATGCTCGACCCCGGTCGCCGCACCGTCGAGGTGGATGGCCGCCCCGTCACCCTGTCCCGGCGCGAATTCTCCATCCTGGAGGCGCTGATGAGCCATCCGGGCACCGTGCTGTCGAAGGACCAGCTTGCCGATCGGCTCTACGGCTGGGACGAGGACGTCGAGAGCAACACCGTCGAGGTCCATATCCATCACCTGCGCAACAAGATCGGGCGGGACGCCATCGAGACCGTGCGCGGCCTCGGCTATCGCCTTCGGAGCCCCTGACGTGAGCTCGATCCGCACCCGCCTGTTCGTCATCCTGATCACCGCCACGGGCCTGATCTGGCTGGTCGCAACCGCCTGGATCTACCTCGACACCCAGCGCCAGCTGCAACATGTGCTCGATACACGCCTCATGGAGGCGGCCCGTATGGTTGCGTCGCTCGCCAGAAGCGGCGAGGTCGCTCTGGCGTCGAGGAGCACGCCCTCCCCGACCTCGCTCCCCATTCCGGAGACCGTGCATCTCGGTTACGAGCGCCAGCTCTCGTGCCAGATCTGGTCCCTGGACGGCCGGCTGATCGGGCGTTCGGCCGGCGCGCCCGAGGTCGAGCTGTCGAACGAGACAAGCGGGTTCTCCGAGCGGGAGATCAACGGCGAGCCGTGGCGCGTCTACGCAGTCGCGGATCGCAACACGGGTATCCGCGTCCTGGTCGGCGACAGGCTGGGATTGCGTGATCGCCTCGTGACGGACCTCGTCCGCGGCCTGCTCCTGCCGGCGGCCCTCATGGTTCCGGTGCTGGCCTCCCTGATCTGGGCGAGCGTCGGACGCGGGCTGCGCCCCCTCCGCAGCCTCGCGCACGGCCTTAAAGAGCGCGGGCCTGAGGACCTGAGCGCGGTCAGCATCGGCGCCCCGCCGTCGGAGATCCGTCCGGTCGTCGAGGCCCTGAACGGCCTCTTCGGGAAGGTCGCGGCAGCCCGGGAGCACGAGCGCAGCTTCACGGCCTTCGCGGCCCACGAATTGCGTACACCGCTCGCTGGCCTTCGCACCCAGGTCCAGGTGGCCCTGGCCGCGAAGGACCCGGAAATCCGCGAGGCAGCCCTGAGGCAAACCCTGGTGGCAGCCGACCGCACCGGCAGGCTCGTGCGCCAATTGCTTGCCATGTCGGCGCTCGATGCCGCGCTAGGCCAGGGAGAAGCACAAGATATCGTGGCCGGGCGCGCCATCGAGGATGTCGCGGCAAGCCTGGGTGCCGCAGCGGCGGGTGTCGTGGTGGAGATCGACCCCGCGCTCTACCGCACGACGGTCCGGATGAACCGCGAGCTCTTTCACCTCGCCGTGCGTAATCTGCATGAAAACGCCGTGCAGCATTCGCCTGCTGGCGGTCGCGTGCGCTGGTTCCTCGACGACAACGCAAATCCGCCTGTGATTGCCGTGGAGGACGAGGGTCCCGGGATCCCGGAGGACGAGATCGGCCTCGTGACCGACCGCTTCTTCCGCGGCCGCCATCGCAGCGCCGTCGGGAGCGGGCTTGGTCTCGCTATCGTCGCGGCAGCCCTCAGGCACGCGAAGGCCCCGTTCACGCTTCGCAACCGCCACGACCATCCCGGCCTGCGCGCCGGGTTCGGTATCGACGTGGCTCCAGGCTGACCGCATTGGACCCGACGGGAGCCGCGCCCGGCGACGGAGAACGGGGTGCCGTCGCTACCCGCGAACTGCTTAATCGTCACCCCAGGGCGCGCCTGGGAGCGCATCGAGCGGGATCTTGAGATAGCGCCTGCCGTTGCTCTCAGGCGCCGGCAGGCGGCCACCGCGGATATTCACCTGGAGGGCGTTCAGGATGAGCTTCGGCATCGGCAATGCGCGATCCCGCCCCTCCCGCAGAGCGACGAACTCCTCCTCGGTCTTCGCGTTGACGAGGTGCACGTTCTCGCGCCGCTGCTGCGCCACCGTGCTCTCCCATTGCGGAGCGCGGCCACCCGGCCTGTAATCGTGCCCGGTGAACAGGCGCGTGTCGTCCGGCAGCGCCATGATGCGTTGGATGCTCTGCCACAACGTCCTGGCCGAGCCGCCGGGGAAGTCCGCCCGGGCCGTGCCGCTGTCGGGCATGAAGAGCGTGTCGTGGATAAAGGCTGCATCACCGACGACATACGCGACCGAGGCGAGCGTATGGCCGGGGGTGAACATGACCTCCACGTCCATATTGCCGATTCTGAAACGCTCGCCATCGGCAAACAACCGGTCCCATTGCGAGCCATCGGTCGGAAAGCTGTCGGGCCAGTTATAGATCCCCTTCCAGAGCTTCTGCACCTCGACCACCTTCTCGCCGATGGCGGTGGGTGCGCCCGTCTTGTCCTTGAGGTATCCGGCGGCCGAGAAATGGTCGGCGTGCGGGTGCGTGTCGAGGATCCACTCCAGGGTGTAGCCTTCGTGCGCGATATGGGCGAGGAGCGCATCGGCCGAGGACGTGGCAGTCGCGCCCGACTTGGAGTCGAAATCGAGGACCGGATCGATGATGGCGCATTTCTTCGTTCCGGGATCCGCTACGACATATTGAATGCTGCCGGTACGCTTCTCGTAGAAGCCCTCTACGACGGGCTGCCCCTGCGAGGGCGCGGGAGACGGGGTCGGCATAGGGACTGCTCCTCTTGCTGATGGATGCGGGATCGGCGCGACGAGAGTATCCCTCAGGCTCACCCATCCGCGCCGGCGGTCTCCCGCCGGAATGGGATCTGCGGCCAGGCGGACGGCACCAGATGGACGGCCGCCATGCCGATGACCATGGCGGCAACGAAGACGAATGCCTGCCACGGACCGAAGGTCAGGTTCACCAAAGCGGGCCCCGGGCACAGGCCGACAAGGCCCCAGCCGATGCCGAACAGGGCCGCTCCGCCGATCAGGCGCGGATCGAGATCACGCCGGGTCGGGATGTCCAGGCGTGGCGCCAGCACGGGCACCCCACGGCGCTTCGCGACGAGAGTCCCCAGCGCCGAAACGGCGACGGCGCCGCCCATGACGAAGGCGAGGCTCGGGTCCCAGTTGCCGAAGATGTCGAGGAAGCCGAGCACCTTGGCCGGGTCGACCATCTGCGAGACGATCAACCCGAGGCCGAACAGCAGGCCCGACGCGAAGGCGGAAATGATCAACCGCATGGCTTACATCCCCAAGACATGACGGGTGAGGAAGACTGTCGCGATGGCGCTTGCCATGAAGATGCCCGTGGCGACGAGCGAACGCGGCGATCCGCGCCCGATGCCGCAGACGCCGTGGCCGCTAGTACAACCCGCCCCCAGACGCGTGCCGAAGCCGACGATCAGCCCCGCCGCGACCAGAACAGGGATTGAGGCATCGAGGTCCACGGACGGCAGCTCTCCGCCGAAAGCGACATAGACGAGCGGCGCCGCAAACAGGCCGGCCAGGAAGGCCATGCGCCAGCCAGTCTCGCCTCGGGCCGGAGGAAGCAGCCCGCCGAGAATACCGCTGATGCCGGCAATGCGCCCGTTCAGCACCAGGAGCCAGGCGGCCGATACACCGATCAGAAGACCGCCGATGAGGGCGGAAACGGGAGTGAAGTGATCCATGACGGCCTCCGATCAGGCGGGGTTGCCGGGCGTGGCCTGCTTGCAGAACAGACCATAGAGGGTGGCGAGGAGCTGTTCGATGCGCGGATCGGCAATGCGATACCAGATCGTCTGGCTCTCGCGCCGAAAGGTGACGATGCCCTCGTCCCGCATCCTGGCGAGGTGCTGCGACAGGGCCGATTGGGACAGTCCGACCGCCTCCGCCAGCGTGGTGACATTGGCCTCGCCCCATTCCACGAGCTTGCACAGGATCATCAGGCGACGCTCGTTGGCGATCGCCCGAAGGATATCGGCGACCTCCGTCGCCTGCCGTTCGAAGCTCTCACGATCAAGATCCGGACGGAACATTCGTCTGCCTCTCTTAGATAAGTTATATCTAATTTAGTAATTACTTAATTTATTGCAAGAGGCCCTTCCGTATGGGCACCCTTCACGGAACCGACCCGCCGACGCGCCGTTGCTCCCGTTATTGGAGGAAGCCGAGCCATGGTCGCGAGCACCGTCGAACGGGTCCCGGATCACACAACCGCATCCGTCAACCGGCAGATCATGCGCGGCATTGCGGAGAGCGTTCGATGGCACGCGGCCCATCCGGAGGGGATCGATCGCCGGCTGCATGAGCTTGACCAGGAATGGAATATCGAGCGCACGTTGGAGGCCAATGCCGCGACCCTGGCCTTCACGGGCGTGGCGCTCGCCTATACGGTCGACAGGCGATGGCTGGCACTTCCGGCCCTCGTGAGCGCCTTCCTGCTCCAGCATGCGGTCCAGGGCTGGTGCCCGCCCCTGCCCATCCTGCGGCGGCTCGGCTTCCGCACCGCCCGCGAGATCGATACCGAACGATATGCCCTGAAGGCGCTGCGGGGCGATTTCGGCCCTATCGGGCCCGGCCCTCACGACCATGACAGCCGTGCCAGCCATGCCCTTCAGGCCGCCCGGCTCTAGGCAGGGATCGGAGCGGCATTCCCTCTAGCGGGGAGCATCCGGCTCAGCCGCGGGTTCGGCAGGTCGTCGACTTCCCCTTGCGGGTTAGCGTGGCCCCCTGCCCTTTGATCCAGAATTCGATATCGCCTTGCGTATAGCGGCCGCCATCCGCCGAGACGGCTTGCGGGAGGATCGTCCCGGTCGAAGATCCGGCATAGACCAGCGTGACCGATCCCTGCGAGGCGCTCGGGGGAGAGAATGTGGCCTGGAGCTTCGTGCCATCCGCACAGGTGTAGGGAACGGGTTTAGGCGTTTGAGCAGACGCGCCTGGGGCATTCACCAAGAGAAGCGCAGCCATTACCACCACGCCCAGGACTGGAGTTCCCCCGTTCACGAGACGATCCTTCACCTACTTGCCTGCCGCTTTCCGCAGCGCCGCATTGATGCGGTCTTGCCAGCCCGGACCGTCCTGCTGGAAGTATTCGAGCACATCCTGGTCGATACGCAGGGTGACGGTCTCCTTCACGCCCGGAATGGCCGGAGCCTTCGGTGGGCCCTCGATCGGCTTCGTCGTCACCTTCTTGAAGGCAGCCTCCGCGGCCTTCAACGGATCGGCCGGGCGGCGTCCTCCCGGTGCTCTCGACATGGCGTTCTCCCTCGATGATACCGCCTTCAGCCTTTGACAGGCCTGACCATACCATAAAGCCTGCTTCAGGGCAGATGAGGATGGCTCCTGATCGTCGCAAAGCCGGCCTGAGCCAGACAACACGGCCCCGGCCTGAACCGGAGAGGTGCCAGGCGCCGCCAAGCGCCATGAGGCCTCAACCGCGTCGCGCCGCCTCGATCGCCGCAACGTCGATCTTCTTCATGTCCATCATCGCAGCGAACGCGCGTTTGGCCTGATCCCCGCCTGCCGCCAGAGCCTCCATCAACGTGCGCGGCGTGATTTGCCAGGACACCCCCCATTTGTCCTTGCACCAGCCGCATGCGCTTTCCTGGCCGCCGTTGCCGACGATGGCATTCCAGTAGCGGTCGGTCTCGTCCTGATCGTCGGTGGCGATCTGGAACGAGAAGGCTTCGCTATGCTTGAACGCGGGACCTCCGTTGAGACCGAGACAGGGAATACCCGCGACCGTGAACTCGACCGTCAGCACATCTCCCTCTTTGCCGGACGGATAGTCACCGGGTGCACGGTGCACGGCGAGCACGGCGCTGTCCGGAAAGGTCTCGGCATAGAAGCGGGCGGCCGCCTCGGCGTCCTTATCGTACCAGAGGCAAATCGTATTCTTGGCCATTGTGCGTTCCCTTCGCTTTGCAGCCGGTACTTCGGCCTTTTC
>Ga0065721_10049996_pt1 | contig 24429 bp, 23 predicted proteins | sample Mesricmetagenome_FD_59108 | JGI IMG/M metagenome (GOLD analysis project Ga0065721, IMG submission 59108) | Mesophilic microbial community from rice straw/compost enrichment Sample: eDNA_1 v2 (version 2) | ecosystem: Engineered > Solid waste > Grass > Composting > Bioreactor | place: USA: Davis...
GGGGAGGAGTTCATCTGCCTGCTGCCGGAAACCGACGCGGAAGGGGCGACCCGCGTCGCCGAGCGCCTGCGCGAGACGGTGGCCGGGCAACGGTTGCCGCACGCGCTGTCGCCCGTGGGCGGTCACGTCACGATCAGCCTGGGCGTTGCCAGCGCGATGCCGCTGGGCGAGGCTCCGCCGGACGGGCTGACGCAGCTTGCCGACCGGCTGCTCTACGAGGCCAAGCGGGCGGGCCGGAACCGCGTGTGCAGCGGCGGGATCGACGTTCCGGCCTGAGGCTGGCATACAGAGGGTCGGTACAGAGGGCTTTGTATGACCGACCGAAGCACGTTTCCCCGGCCCGTCGACGTCCGCGGCCGGGGCTTTCCCACGCGCGCAGCGCTGGCCGACCTCCAACGCTGGATCGACACTCACGCCGTTCCGCCGCCACCCGGTGAGACTCCGCTGAACGAGGCCGCTAGCCGTGTGCTGGCCGCTTCCGTCACCGCGCCGGGCGACTGGCCGCCCGCCGACCGCACCGTCCGCGACGGCGTGGCGGTGGCGTCGAGCGACACGCTGGGCGCGGGCTCCTACAACCCCATTCCCCTGCTGAACGCGGTGCCCGTTTCTGCCGGGGAACCGATGCCGCCGGGCGCCGACGCGGTGCTGCCGGTGGAAGCCGTACAGCAGGACGCCGGCTTTATCGAGGCGCTGGGCTCCGTCGCTCCCAGCGACGGGGTGGAGCGGCGCGGCGAGGGCGTGCGGGCCGGCACCGTCCTGCTGGAAGCCGGGCGCGCGCTGCGTCCGCAGGACTTGGGATTGCTCGCCGCGCTGGGCATCGCGACGGTGACCGTGACAGCCCGCCCGCGCGTGCGGGTCGTGCTGGCCGGTGGCCCTCGTTCCGGGGTCGAAACGCTGGGGGCGATGCTGTCGGCGCTGGTTGCCCGCGACGGCGGCATTGTGGAACTGGTCGGGCCGCTGCCGGCCGAGCGCGGCGCGCTGGCCGCCGCCTACTCAGCACCCGGTGCCGACCTCCTGCTCTCGGTCGGACGCACGGGGGTGGGGGAGGACGATGTGGCGCCGCTGGCGCTGGCCGACGCGGGCACGCTGGTGGCGCACGGTGTCGCGATGCGGCCCGGCGATTCGGCCGGGGTGGGGCTGGCGGCTGGCGTGCTGGCGGTGCTGCTGCCCGGCGAACCCATGGCCGCGCTGGCGGCCTACGAACTGCTGGCCGGCCGCGCCGTGCGCCGCATGGCCGGACGCGACGCCGCCCTGCCGCACCTGGCCCGCGCGGCGGTGACCGCGCGCAAGCTGATCTCGGAGATCGGCTGCGTCGATCTCTACCGCGTGCGCCTGACGGCGGATGGCGCGGTCGAGCCGCTGGCCTCCCCGACGGTGCCGGGCTTGGCCGGCGCGGTGCGCGCCGATGGTTTCGTGCTGATATCAGCGGAAAGCGAAGGCATCCCCGCCGGGTCGTCCGTGACCGTCCATTGTTTTGACGGTACAAAGAGATAGGGATTTGGGGGATAAGAATCAGCGGGATAAGAACCAAGAATGGGGAGCACAGGCGTGCCCAACCAGGACATCCGGCGATTCGTCGCCCAGGCGGCCCGGCAGGAACAGTTTCTGGAGGTCGTGGGCCGTGACGAGGCCGAGGCGCGATTCCGCCGCCATCTCGACCTGACGCCCAAGGGGGCGGAGACGGTGCCGCTCGCCGCGGCGCTCGGCCGCGTGCTGGCCGCCGACGTGGTGGCGGACGTGGATGTGCCGGGCTTCGACCGCTCCTCCGTGGACGGCTTCGCCGTGCGCGCCGCCGACACCCAGGGTGCTGCGGAAGACTCGCCGGTCGTGCTGCGCTTGAACGAGGAGGTGCTGTCCGCCGGCCGCGTGCCGTCCATCACCGTCGCCCCCGGCACCGCCACGGTGCTTGCCACCGGAGGCATGCTTCCGCGCGGCGCCGACGCCGTGGTGATGGTGGAGCACACCGAGTCGCGGGAGGAAGACGGACTCCTGGTCGTGGAGGTCCGCAAGCCCGTGGTGCCCGGCGCTTTCGTGGCCGCCGCCGGTTCCGACATCGGGCGCGGCGAGACGGTGCTGCGCAAGGGGCAGGTGCTCACTTCCCGCGAAATCGGCGTGCTGGCCGCCATCGGCCGGGCGGAGGTGCCGGTGGTGCGCCGCCCGCGCGTGGCGATCCTGTCCACCGGCGACGAGATCGTCGCCCCCGGCGAGCCGATCCGCCCCGGCGCCGTCTACGACTCGAACGGAGCCATCCTCGCCGCCGCAGTGGAGGAATTGGGCTGCGAGCCGGTCCGGCTGGGCATCGCCCAGGACGACGAGGCGACGCTGACCCGCCTGTTCGACCAGGGGCTGGACTGCGACGCGCTGCTGCTGTCCGGCGGCACGTCCAAAGGGGCCGGGGATCTGTCCTACCGCATCGTCGCGCGGCTGAGCGATCCCGGTGTCGTTGCGCACGGCGTGGCGCTGAAGCCCGGCAAGCCTCTTTGCCTGGCCGTTACGAACGGCAAGCCGGTGGTCATCCTGCCGGGCTTCCCGACCTCGGCCATGTTCACCTTCCACGAGTTCGTGGCGCCAGTGCTCCGCGCGCTGGCCGGCCTGCCGCCCGCCGCGCGGGAGGCCGTGCCCGCAACGGTGCCCATGCGGCTGGGATCGGAACGGGGCCGAACCGAATATGTGATGGTCTCGCTGGTGCGCGGGGCGGACGGGCTGGCGGCCTATCCGCTGTCCAAGGGATCGGGCGCCGTGACCGCCTTCAGCGCCGCGGACGGCTTCATCGCCATCGACCCGCAGGCGGAGGCGGTGGAGGCCGGCACGCCCGTGTCGGTGCAGCGCATCGGCCGCGACACCGCCCCCGCCGACCTGATCGTGATCGGCAGCCACTGCGTGGGCCTGGACGCCATCCTCGGCCGGCTGATCGGGGAAGGGCTGGCGGTCAAGGCGCTGAACGTCGGCTCCATGGGCGGCCTCGCCGCTGCCCGCCGCGGGGAGTGCGATGTCGCCGCCATCCACCTGATGGACCCGAAGACGGGGGAATACAACCGGCCCTTCCTGACTCCGGCGCTCGAGCTCGTGCCCGGCTACCGCCGTCTGCAAGGCATCGTCTTCCGCAAGGGCGACGCCCGTTTCGAAGACAAAACGGCCGAGGAGGCGGGGCTGGCGGCGGCGCGCGATCCCGATTGCATCTTGGTCAACCGCAACGCCGGCAGCGGGACGCGCATCCTGACCGACCGGCTGCTCGGCGCCGAACGCCCCACCGGCTACTGGTCGCAGGCCAAGTCGCACAACGCGGTCGCCGTCGCCGTGGCCCAGGGCCGCGCCGACTGGGGCGTCGCCATCGAGAGCGTCGCGACGCTCTACGGCCTCGGCTTCCTGCCCTTGCAGGAGGAGCACTACGACTTCGTCATCCCCAAGGATCGCCGCGACCGCCCCGCCGTCCGGCGCTTCCTGGCTGCGTTGGAGGACGAGGCGGTGAGGGCGAAGCTGCGGGAGCTTGGGTTTACCGATCCGGCAGCGGAATGAACTCCGTCTCTCCCGGAACCACGTCGAACTTGCCGGCCTTCCAGTCGGCCTTGGCCTGTTCGATGCGGTCCTGGGAGCTGGAAACGAAGTTCCACCAGATGTGGCGCGGGCCGTCCATGGCGGCCCCGCCCAGCAGGATCAGGCGGGCATCCGTTTCGGCGATCACGGTGGCCGGCTCTCCCGGCCGCAGGACGAGAAGCTGGCCGGCTTCGAACCGGTCGCCAAAAATCGTTACGGTGCCGCCCGCGATGTAGAGCGCGCGCTCCTCGGTGTCGGCGTCGATGGGCAACTTGGCGCCGGCATCCAGCGCCGCGTCCACGTACAGCGTGTCCCACAGCGCCTGCATGGGAGAGCGTACGCCGTACGCGTCGCCCGCGACGACGCGCAGCCGCTTGCCCTCGCCCTCGACCGTCGGCAGTTCGTCGGTACCCAGATGGACGAAAGCCGGGTCGATCTCCTCATGGGTCTTGGGCAGGGCGACCCAGGATTGGATGCCGGACAGCAGACGGTCGCGCCCGCGCTCGTCGGTGGCGGACCGTTCGGAATGGGCGATGCCGCGCCCGGCGGTCATCCAGTTCACCTCGCCGGGGCGGATCGGCACGACGGTGCCCAGGCTGTCGCGGTGCAGGATTTCGCCGTCGAACAGGTAGGTGACGGTGGCGAGCCCGATGTGCGGGTGCGGCCGCACGTCGATGCCCGTGCCGGCCTTCAGAATCGCCGGCCCCATCTGGTCGAAGAAGACGAAGGGGCCGACCATGCGCTTGCGCACTGAGGGCAGGGCGCGCCGCACCTCGAAATTTCCGATGTCGCTGGTGCGCGGGACGACCACCGTTTCCAGCCAGCCGTCCGGCGCGTCCTGTTCCGTCGTCATGCCTCTCTCCTCCCTCGCCGATGGTTTCGCACCTGGAAAGGTGGGGGCGCCGCCGGGCGATGGGGAGGGGCTTTGAGATGCCCGTGAAAGAACGTCAGTGGTGGGTGTGGCCGCCGCCGCTGCCGCAGGAGCAGCCGCCGCCGCAGCCGCCGGCCGGAGCGAGAACATGAATGGCGCCACGCGCGGTCGCCAGCAGCACGTCCAGCGGGATGCCGGTGGCCTTCGCCAGATCGCCCAGGCTCGCGCTGTCCGGCACGCCGACGCCGGGGGCGAAGACCGGATGGATCTGGGCCAGACGGTCCAGCGCCCCCGGATCCCAGGCGGTCAGCGCGGCGAGCGTGGTGTCGGCGGAAAGGGTGTCCATCAGTTCGGCAGCCATGGAAAATCCGGGACGTGGGGATTGGGGAGGGGCGCACGAGCGTGCGGTTCGACCAAAGAGGCTTCCTTGATCCCTGTCAAGAGGACGGGAGCCAACCATAACGGGGCCATAACGGGACCGGAACGACGAAGGGCCCGTGCGTTGCCGCACAGGCCCTTGTCTTGTTTGGTGGAGCCAAGGAGGATCGAACTCCTGACCTCTACAATGCCATTGTAGCGCTCTCCCAGCTGAGCTATGGCCCCGAAACTCTGGGACGCCGGCTGTCCACCCGGCGTTGGTGGAGCGGGATATTGGTCAGGACGGGGGTCTGATGCAAGAGAAAAATTCGACCCCGTCCCAACTTTTTCCGCCCCGCCGGAAGGCCGCGAAAGGCGTTGGCCTCAGCGCTCTTCCTCGTCCTCGCCCTCGACGTCGACGACCTCGTCCATGTCGTCTTCGCCCAGTTCCGAGGTGTCCTCGATCAGGACGTCGTCCTCATCCTCGGCGGCTTCGTCGCCTTCCTCGATGTCTTCGACCGAGACGTCGTCCTCGACCTCGTCGAGGTCCGCCGCCTCTTCGTCCTCGGTCTCGGTCTCGACGTCCTCGTCCTCGGTGACCACCGGGGCCTTCTTGACGTCGTCGACCGGCGCCGGGCGCGCCTTGCGGGACTTCAGCAACGCCTCGGGATCGAACTGCGCCCCGCAGGTCGGGCACACCGGCGGGTCCTTGCGCAGATCGTAATAGCGCGCGCCACAGCTCGGGCAGATGCGCTTGACGCCCCATTCGGGTTTGGCCACGCCTCGTCCTCCGTCACGTTCCTAGGGGATGTACTGTCGGGAATTTCAAGCCGCGCCCTTTGCCATGACCGCGTGCAGTTGTCAAAAAAAAGTTCGCGGCGGGGGGCGGCGTCAAGCGTCGGTTCGGTCCGGGCGGCACGCCCGATGGGAGTATGCCATCGGGACAGGGCCATGAAAATGCCCGGATTTACTCCGTCTTAACCACAATCGACCCATAAAACAAATACACGCAGTGTACTTCTCCACTCTGGCTTTGGGTTCCTCCCAACCGCCTAGGGCCGCCCACCGGGCGGCCCGTTTTGTTTGCGGAGTCCGCCGCCCATCTCGGCCGCCCATCTCGGCCGCCCATCTCGGCCGCCCATCTTGGCTGCCCAGCGGCGCGGATCGTTTCGTTTTCGGGGCGCGCCCCCTCGCATCGTCCTCACCTCTGTGCTAGGTACTCCGGCCGGGTCCATTCCGTTTCGGCCATTATGTTTGGGGGAGTCTTCCCATGATGCAGGCGAAGCCGCTGCGCTCGTCCTCCACCGGCGCGCTCGCCGGCACCGTCCGGGTGCCGGGGGACAAGTCGATTTCGCACCGGTCGCTGATGCTGGGCGCGGTGGCGGTGGGCGAGACCGTCATCCACGGTCTGCTGGAGGGCGAGGACGTCCTGCACACCGCCGCGGCGATGCGCCTGCTGGGCGCGAAGGCCGAACGCGGCGACGACGGCGTGTGGCGCGTGCGCGGCGTCGGCCTGGGCGGGCTGGCGGAGCCGGCGCAGGTGCTCGACATGGGCAACAGCGGCACGGCGGCGCGCCTGCTGATCGGCCTCGTCGCCTCGCACCCCATCACCTGCGTCTTCACCGGCGACGCCTCGCTGAACAAGCGGCCCATGGCGCGCGTGACGACCCCGCTGGAACAGATGGGCGCGCGCTTCGTCGGCCGCTCCGGCGGGCGGCTGCCGCTGACCGTCGTGGGCACGGACAAGACCGTGCCGATCACCTACCGCCTGCCGGTCGCCTCGGCCCAGGTGAAGTCGGCGATCATCCTCTGCGGCCTGAACACCGCCGGCACGACCACGGTGATCGAGGCGGAGCCGACCCGCGACCACACCGAACTGATGCTGCGCCATTTCGGCGCCACCGTGACGACCGAGGTGATGGAGGACGGCGCGCTCGCCGTCTCCGTCGTCGGCCAGCCGGAACTGACGGGCCGCGAGATTTTCGTTCCCGCCGACCCCAGCTCCGCCGCCTTCCCGGCGGTCGCGGCGCTGCTGCGCCCGGGCTCGGAGGTTCTGCTGCCGGACGTCGGCATGAACCCGCGCCGCACCGGCTTGTACGACACACTGGTGGAAATGGGCGCCGACATCGCTTTCGAGAACCGCCGCGACCAGGCGGGCGAGCCCGTCGCCGACCTGCGCGTGAAGCACAGCGCCCTGAAGGGCATCGTCGTCCCGGCGGACCGCGCGCCCAGCATGATCGACGAATACCCGGTCCTGGCCGCCGCCGCCGCCTGCGCCGAGGGCACCACCGTCATGCTCGGGCTCAAGGAGCTGCGCGTGAAGGAGAGCGACCGCCTCGCCATGGTCGCCGACGGCCTGACCAAATGCGGCGTGAAGGTGGAGGTCGGGGCCGACGACAGCCTGACCGTGCACGGCACCGGCAAGCCGCCGCAGGGCGGCGCCACGGTCGCCACCGCCATGGACCATCGCATCGCGATGAGCTTCCTGGTGTTGGGTATGGCGTCTTCCGACCCAATTCAAGTGGACGACGGCGCCTTCATCGAGACGAGCTTTCCGGGCTTCGTCGGGTTGATGAACGGGTTGGGCGCCCAAATTACGTCTGGGACCGAGGGGATTTGATCGTGATGGGTTTGGTGATCGCCATCGACGGCCCGGCGGCCAGCGGGAAAGGAACGCTGGCGAAACGGGTCGCGCGGGCCTTCGGTTTCGCGCATCTGGACACCGGCGCGCTCTACCGCGCGGTCGGCATCAGCGTGATCCGCGCCGGCGGCGACCCGGCGGACGCCCAGGCCGCGGCGCGCGCAGCGCGCGACCTGCATCCGGAGGACGGCATCCTGGCCGACCCGGCCCTGCGCACCGACGACGCGGCGCAGGCCGCCTCCAAGGTCGCGGCGGTGCCGGAGGTGCGGGAGGCCCTGCTGGACTTCCAGCGCCGCTTCGCCGAGACTCCGCCGGGCGGTGCGCCGGGTTCGGTGCTGGACGGACGGGATATCGGAACCGTCGTATGCCCCAGCGCCGACGCCAAGCTGTTCGTTACCGCTTCGGTAGAGGTCCGCGCCGACCGTCGACTCAAGGAGTTGCGGGAACGTGGGATTCCGGCTATACCCTCCGATGTCCTGGAGGACATGAAGGCTCGTGACGCGCGCGACAGCCAGAGAGCGGTAGCCCCGCTCCGGCCGGCTGCCGACGCTTTTGTGCTTGATACCTCCGCGCTCAGCGCCGACCAGGCGTTCGATGCGGCGATCGCCTACATCGGATCGAAGACCGGTCTTGGCCCCAAGGCTTGAGCGGCGCGGTTCGGGTTCTCGGTCCTCCACGGAAAACATGTCAACCAAGTCGCCGGGCGTGGTGCCCGGCGCGGCGGTCCCACCGAGGTTTGCCCCGTTTTGCCGCGGGGCGGACCGGGACGGGATCGCTTTCGGCCAACCTTAGGAGTTTCAATGGCACAAGCTATGGCCCGGACCGGCGAGAAGGAAAGCTTTGCGGCTCTGCTTGAGGAGTCGCTCGGCACGGCCGAGTCTCTCGAGGGCTCGGTCGTCAAGGGACGTGTCGTCTCGGTCGAGAACGACATGGTCACCATCGACGTCGGCCTGAAGTCGGAAGGTCGCGTCGCGCTGAAGGAATTCGCCGTTGCCGGCCAGCCGCCCGAGCTGAAGGCGGGCGACACCGTCGAGGTGTACCTGGAGCGTATGGAAGACAAGAACGGCGAAGCCGTTCTGTCGCGTGAGAAGGCGAAGCGCGAAGAAGCCTGGGCGCTGCTGGAGAAGTCCTTCCAGGACCAGACCCGCGTCACCGGCGTCATCTTCGGCCGCGTCAAGGGCGGCTTCACCGTCGACCTGTCGGGCGCCGTGGCGTTCCTGCCGGGTTCGCAGGTCGATATCCGTCCGGTTCGCGACATCTCCCCGCTGCTGGGCACCCCGCAGCCCTTCCAGATCCTGAAGATGGACCGCTCGCGCGGCAACATCGTCGTGTCGCGTCGCGCCGTGCTCGAAGAGTCGCGCGCCGAGGCCCGTTCGGAGCTGGTGGCCAACCTCAAGGAAGGCCAGGTTCTGCAGGGTGTGGTCAAGAACATCACCGACTACGGCGCGTTCGTGGATCTGGGTGGTGTCGACGGCCTGCTGCACGTCACCGACATCGCGTGGCGCCGCATCAACCACCCGTCCGAGGCCCTGCAGATCGGCCAGACCGTCACGGTCCAGGTCATCCGCTTCAACCCGGAGACCCAGCGCATCAGCCTCGGCATGAAGCAGCTTGAGGCCGATCCGTGGGAGGGCGTGGAAGCCAAGTACCCGGTGGGCGCCAAGTTCAAGGGCCGCGTCACCAACATCACCGACTACGGCGCCTTCGTGGAGCTGGAGCCGGGGATCGAGGGTCTGGTGCACGTCTCGGAGATGTCCTGGACGAAGAAGAACGTCCACCCGGGCAAGATCGTGTCGACTTCGCAGGAAGTCGAGGTCATGGTCCTGGACGTCGATCCGCAGAAGCGCCGCATCAGCCTCGGCCTGAAGCAGTGCCTGGACAACCCGTGGGAGACCTTCCTCGACAAGTTCGGCCCGGGCACGGAGCTGGAAGGCGAGGTCAAGAACATCACCGAATTCGGTCTGTTCGTCGGTCTGCCGGGCGACATCGACGGCATGGTCCACATGTCCGACCTCGACTGGAACAAGTCGGGTGAGGAGGCCATCGCCGAGTACAAGAAGGGCGATCGCGTCAAGGTCAAGGTCCTGGACGTGGACGTCGAGAAGGAGCGCATCAGCCTCGGCATCAAGCAGCTCGCGAACGATCCGTTCGAGGCTGCCACCGCCGGCCTGAAGAAGAACGACGTCGTCACCTGCACCGTCACCCAGGTCACCGATGGTGGCATCGAGGTTGCGGTGGGCGAGGGCTACACCGGCTTCATCCGCAAGTCGGACCTCTCCCGCGACCGTTCGGAGCAGCGCCCCGACCGCTTCGCCGTCGGCGAAAAGGTCGATGCGAAGGTTACCCAGATCGACCGCGGCTCCCGCCGCATCTCGCTGTCCATCAAGGCCCGCGAGATGGAGGAGGAGAAGCAGGCGATGGCCGAGTACGGTTCGTCCGACTCGGGCGCCTCGCTGGGCGACATCCTGGGCGCGGCTCTGAAGCGCAAGCAGCAGAGCGGCGAGGAGTAAGGCGAAAGCCTCTCCTTCCAAGGGTAAGAAAAGGCCGTCGCGGGAAACCGCGGCGGCTTTTTTCTTTGGCGAGCTGGCCCCATTCCCTCTCCAGCCGGGGACGGGAGAGGGTTGCGACGGGATGTCGCCTAGCCCGAGCCTTGCCGTGAAAAGGGTTCCGGCAGAAAGGCTTAGCTTGACGGTCCGGGGGTGCGATGGCACGCTGAATTCCGGCCAAGGGGCGCGAGCCAACGCGCTCGAACCGGGGGAAACGGAACGCCATGACCAAATCGGAGCTGATCCAACGGCTCGCGGAGCGCAATCCGCACCTGTACCAGCGCGACATCGAAAAGATCGTCGGCACCATTTTCGACGAGATCTCCGAGGCCTTGGCCCGTGGCGACCGGGTGGAACTGCGCGGATTCGGCGCGTTTTCGGTGAAGCGCCGCGACGCGCGCACCGGCCGGAACCCGCGCACGGGCGAAGCGGTCGAGGTCGGCGAGAAAGCCATCCCCTTTTTCAAGACTGGCAAGCAGCTGCGCGAACGCCTAAACACCGACGAGTGAACGCCAACCCGTGAACACCGGCGCGTGCCCCCGGCGCGTGCGATTGCCAAGGCTTGCCCAACGCCCTTCGACACGAGGATCACACCCGTGCGCTTCATCGCTCTGATCATCACCGTTCCCGTCGCCATCGCCGCGGTCCTGTTTGCCATCTCCAACCGCGACGTTGTGACGCTCTCCCTCTGGCCGCTGCCCTTCACGCTGGAAGCGCCGGTCTATCTGGCCACGCTGATCGCGCTGGTGGTCGGCTTCCTGGCCGGCGGCGTGGTCACCTGGAACGCCCAGCGCCGGCACCGCCGCCGCGCGCGCCGCGCCAACGACCGCGTCGGCTACCTGGAGCGCGAGCTGAAGGAAACCCAGGCCCGCGCTGCCGCCGCGGAGAAGCGCCTGGCCGAACAGTCCCGCCCGGTGTCCGGCCCCGGCTTGCCCGCGGTCCCGGCCCCGGCCACCACCGCCCCTACGGTGCACTGAGGACCTGTCTGACGGCGGAAGAAGGTTTTAACCACGAAGACACGAAGGGCACAAAGACGGCACAAAGGAATTTTCCCTCTTTGCACGGCTGCACGGCGGGATCGGATTTGTGAAAGCCTTTGTGTCCATTGTTTCCTTGTGGTGAACCCCCGCAACGGGGATTCGCGACGGAGGGTGGACCGATGCGCACCATCACCGGCGCCGAACTGAAGACGGTGCTTCACTTCCGCATGCTGATCGAGCGCATGCGGCAGACGTTCCGTGCCGGTGTCGAGGTACCGCTTCGGCATCACCACACGGTCCAGACCTACGGGCAGAACGACGGCACCCTGCTGCTGATGCCGGCGTGGCAGGTCAACCAGTCCATCGGCGTCAAGATCGTCACGGTCTTCCCCGACAACGGGGCTAAGGATCTGCCGGCGGTGCAGGGCGTTTACCTGCTGATGGACGGCAAGACCGGTATTCCCCAGGCCCTGCTGGACGGCAACGCGCTGACCAAGCGGCGCACCGCGGCGGCCTCCGCCCTTGCCGCCTCCTACCTTGCGCGGCCCGATTCGGAACGGCTGCTGGTGGTCGGCACCGGTGCCCTGGCGCCGGAACTGATCGAGGCGCACACCACCATGCTGCCGATCAAGCATGTGCTGGTGTGGGGCCGCGACCTTGCCAAGGCCAAGAAGGTCGCCAGCCGCTTCCACCGCCCCAAGTTCCGCATCGAGGCGACCAGCGATCTGGAAGGCGCGGTCCGCGGGGCGCACCTCATCTCCTGCGCGACGCTGGCGAAGGAGCCGCTGATCAAGGGGGAATGGCTGCAACCCGGCGCGCATCTCGACCTCGTGGGCGGCTTCACGCCGGACATGCGCGAGGCCGACGATGACTGCATCCGCCGCGCCCGCGTCTTCGTGGACACGCGCGAGGGCGCCTGCAAGGAGGCGGGCGACATCGTCCAGCCGATGAAGGCCGGCATCCTGACCGAGGACGACATCGCCGGCGATCTTTACGACCTCGCGCGCGGCCAGCGTGCCGGGCGGCGCTTCTACGACCAGATCACGCTGTTCAAGTCGGTCGGCACCGCGCTGGAAGACCTCTGCGCCGCTCAGCTGGCGGTGGAGATGGTCCTGCACAACGACACGATTCGTTAGCGATACGCTTCGACAGCGACACGATTCTCCAAGGTTCCTTGCTCATGGCTCTTCGCATCACCGTCGTCGGTGCCGGCATCATGGGGCTGTGCACCGCCTGGGCGCTGGCCCGGCGCGGGCATGAGGTCGCGGTCTTCGACCAGGGCCACGTCCCCAATCCCTTCGGCAGCTCCATCGACCAGCACCGGCTGTTCCGCTACCCCTACGGCAGTTGGGCCGGCTACGCCCGCATGGCCGAGGACGCCTTCCAGGGGTGGGAGCGGCTGTGGGCCGATCTGGGCGAGCGGCTGATGGTCCCCACCGGCACGCTCTGCACCGCCTCGGCGGAGGACGGGCGGCGCTGGCTGGCCGACAGCACGGCGGTGCTGGACTCGCTCGGCCACCCGTACCGGCGGCTGACCCCGGCGCAGCTCGCCGCGGAGTTCCCGCTGGTCGACGCTTCGGCGGTGGCGGAAGCGATTCACTTGGAGTCGGGCGGCGTGCTGCTGGCCGGCCGCATCGTGGAACTGCTGAGCCACCATCTGAACACGCTGGGCGTCACCGTCCACGCCCGCACGCCGGTGACCGGCATCGACGCGGAACGCGCCACCGTCACGCTGGCCGACCGCCGCAGCATCGGCGCCGATGTCGTGGTCGTCGCGGCCGGGGCCTGGGTGGCGAAGCTGCTGCCGCAGACGACGGCGCGCCTGACCCCGTCGCGGCAGGTCGTCGCCTACATGATGCCGCCGGAAGGTCTGCGCGGCCTGTGGGCCAACGCGCCGATGCTGATCGACTCCGACGAGGAGAGCGGCGTCTACATCGTCCCGCCGGTCGCCGGCACCACCATGAAGGCCGGCGACCACCGGTTCTCCCGCAGCGGCGATCCGGACGACGACCGCGATCCCGACCCGGACGAGGCGCGCGAGGTGCTGGATGCTGCCCGCCGGCTGCTGGCGGATGGGCATCGCTACAGCCTCGCCAACGCGGCGACCTGCTTCTACACGGTGACGGCCGACGAGCGTTTCGTGGTCGAACCGTTGTCGCAGCGCGCTTGGCTGATGAGCGCGTGCTCCGGCCACGGCTTCAAGTTCGCGCCCGCGCTGGGCGAGGCGCTGGCCGCGGCCATCAGCGAACCCGGCGGCGATCCCGAACGGGGCAGGGACCTCCCCCTATGGGCAGGGGGGCACTGATCCATCGCACGGAACGGCCCCGCCCCGCTCCTGTTGGGAAGGTCAACCAGCCTCACCAACACGGAGTAAACCCACCATGGCGGACGATCCTCGGAAAGTGGGCGTCTACGACACGGACGGCACCCGAACGACGGGCGGTGCTGCCGGTCACATGAACTGGTGGATCATCGCGCTCGTCGTGCTGCTGATCCTCGTGGCCCTGTATTTCCTTTTCTAACCCCGACAGGCGGCGGCCATGGCATCGGAACGGCCTCCCGCGGAACAGAAGACCGTTCCCCTCCATGAAGAGGTTCTGTCCGTCGGGAAACGCGCGGTCGAACGCGGCCGTGTCCGGATCACCACAAGCACCAGCGAGCGCGAGGAAAGCGTCGAGCAGGAGTTGGACAGCGAGACCGTCGAGGTCGTCCGCGTGCCGGTCGGCCGCCCGGTCGACGCCGCGCCGGAGCCGCGCCAGGACGGCGACGTTCTGATCGTCCCGATCCTCGAAGAGGAACTGGTCGTCACCAAGCGGCTTGTCCTCAAGGAAGAACTGCACATCCGCAAACGGACCACACGACGCACCGAGCGCGTCACCGCGACGCTGCGGTCGCAAGAGGCCGCCGTGACGCGCGACGACGCGTCCTCAACACCATCAACAACGCCTCAACAGGCAACAACGCCTCCACAGGAGTAGGTTCATGAACAGGAAGACCATCGTCGCGCTGTATGACGACCTGTCCAGCGCCGAACGCGTGCTTGGCGACTTGCAGGCGGCCAACCTGCGCCAGGATTTCACGATGATGGGCGCGGACAGCGCCAAGCTTGGCGCCGGCACGGTGGCCGGGGACGACGGCCGGCTGGAAAGCTGGCGTCATGCCGCCGACTTTGGCCAGGACCCGAATTTCGATGCACGCGACAAACGCGTGTCGATGCTGACCCGCATGGGCGTGACACGCGACGACGCGGAGGTCTTTGCCGAGGGCGTGCGCCGCGGCGGCGTGCTGCTGGTCGGGCGCGTCGAGGATTCGATGTGCGATCGGGCCCTGGATATCGTCGAACAGCATGGTCCGGTGGACATTGGGCACCGCGGCCAGTCCTACCGCGAATCGGGCTGGACCGGCTACGACGCCAACGCGACCGACTATGACGAGACCCAGGCGACCGAGGAGCGCACGCGCTACGGCACCGGCCTGGGCGCCGCCGCGGCCTCGCTGCGCGACGTCAACACCACTGGCACCACGGCGGGCACGACGACTGGCACGGACCGCACGGTCGAAACCGATGCGACGCGCCGCACCGCCGACCTCGGCACGGACCGTCCGATGGGCACCGAGCGCGCCGCCGGCATGGGCCAGGAAGAGCACATCCCCATCGTCGAGGAGCAGATCAACGTCGGCAAACGCACCGTCGAACGCGGCGCGGTGCGCGTGCGCAGCTATGTGATCGAAACCCCGGTCGAGGAGCAGGTGCGCCTGCGCGACGAGACCGTGACGGTCGAGCGCCGCCCGGTCGACCGTCCGGCCGGCGAGATCCCGTCGGATGCCTTCCGCGAACGCACCATCGAAGTGACCGAGACGGACGAGGAAGCCGTCGTCGAGAAGGCCGCCCGCATCCGCGAGGAAGTCGTCATCCGCAAGGAGGCCGAAGAGCGCGCCCAGACCGTCTCCGACACGGTCCGCCGCACCGAGGTCGAAATCGACGACGCCCGCTCCGGCGCCGACCGGCCGCTGGACAAGGACCGCATGTCGGGTGACCGCCCGCTCGACCGGGACCTGGATCGCGATCCGGACCGCAAGGTGTAACCGGCCGCCCCACTCCCTCCCCTGCCTTGGCGGGGGAGGGTCGGGGTGGAGGCAAGCGCTTGCCCCGCAAGAGGTTTTCACCACGAAGGCACAAAGGACACAAAGATTATCACAAAAGGGGTTCTCCCGTCCCGGCGGTGTGCCGCAAGGGCGGGTCTTCTTTGTGAAACTCTTTGTGTCCTTTGTGCCTTCGTGGTGAATCGCTTTCAAACACGACGCTCTCCCTCTCGGCCCGGAAGTCTGGTGATTGGCGCCGTCCCTTGTTAGGCTGCGCCGCATTGACCATCTGCCCCCCTTATGACCGGGTTTGGAGAGACGCCCACCATGACCACGCCGGCCTCGCGCATCTTCTGCGCCGTCGATACGACCGACCTCGACACCGCACGCGACCTCAGCCGGCGGATCAGCGGGGTTGTGGGCGGAATCAAGCTGGGGCTGGAGTTCTTCGTGGCGCACGGCCCCGCGGGCATCCGCGCGGTGATCGGTGAGGGCAATGGCGATACCAAGGCCCCGCCGCTGTTCCTGGACCTGAAGCTGCACGACATCCCCAACACTGTGGCTGGCGGCGTGCGCGCGGCGCTGCCGCTGAAGCCGGCCTTCATGACCATCCACACCTCCGGCGGACCCGCCATGATGCGCGCGGCGGCCGAGGCCGCGGCGACCGCGGGGGCGGACCGTCCGAAGATCCTGGCCGTCACCGTGCTGACCAGCATGGACGCCGCCGACCTGGAGTCGGTGGGCCAGAAGACGCCCGTGGCGGAGCAGGTGAAGCGGCTGGCGCTGCTCGCCAAGGAATCGGGCGTGGACGGGGTGGTCTGCTCTCCGGCCGAGGTGGCGCTGATCCGCGAGGCCTGCGGGCCGGACTTCATCCTGATGGTGCCGGGCATCCGCCCGGCCTGGGCCGCCGCCAACGACCAGAAGCGTGTCATGACCCCGGCCGAGGCGCTGGCCGCCGGTGCGGATCATCTGGTCATCGGCCGCCCGATCACCGGCGACGCCGACCCGGCGGAGGCGGCCCGCCGCATCGTTGCGGAGATCGAAGCCGCCAACAGCAAGAAGGGAGCCGGCGCATGACCGTGCAGGTGAAGATTTGCGGCCTGAGCGAGCCCGAGTCGCTGCACGCCGCCGTGTCGGGCGGGGCGCGCTACGTCGGTTTCGTCTTCTACCCGGCCAGCCCGCGCTACGTCGCCCCCTCCATGGCGGCGGAACTGGCGCGGCTGGTGCCGACCGGCGTGCGGACGGTCGGCCTGTTCGTCGATCCCGACGACGATTTCCTGGAGCATGTGGTCAGCCAGGTGCCCTTCGACCTGCTCCAGCTCCATGGCAAGGAGACTCCGCGCCGCATCGCCGAGGTGAAGGCCGCCTTCAACATCCCCGTGATGAAGGCCATCAAGGTCGGCGGGCCGGAGGATCTGGCCACGGCGCTGGAGGTGGCGGAGGTCGCCGACCGGTTGCTGTTCGACGCCAAGCCGCCGGCCAAGGTGTCCGCCCTGCCGGGCGGCAACGGCATCGCCTTCGACTGGACGCTGCTGGCCGGGCGCAGCTGGCCGCGCCCCTGGATGTTGTCCGGCGGGCTGAAGGCCGACAACGCGGCGGAGGCAGTGCGGACGACCGGCGCCACGGCGCTCGACATCTCCTCCGGCGTGGAAGACCGGCCGGGCCACAAGGACCCGGCGCTAATCCGCGCCTTCCTTGACACCGTCGCGGGGCTGTAGGCCACAGCGGGTGTGATCGTGGCTCACCGCCGCTCCGCGCAGGGCGGCGGACGGCCTTTGCACAGAACAGGGCGCGAAAGACAGGAACCCTCGTCGCCGGATGCGCGCGGGATGCATGACCCTTTGCCTCAAATGATTGGCCTTAACTTGGTCGCATGATCTCTTTGGGCGTGTGCGTTAAGGATAACGCCCGTCCCTGTCCGGCGACGGACGCGCAGGGCGGCTGTTTTCATCGTCGGGATGATCCGAAACAGGTTTCATGCCCGAAAAAGGCGTTATGCCCGACATGGGTTGTATGAACGACACGACCGACACGCTTTCCCCGGCCGAGGGTCTGGGCCTCGTGCTCGACGAGCATCTGTGCTGGATTGGCCAATGGCACCGAGCGGCCTTCTTCCGCGCCGGGCAGGGGGGTGAGCGCGTGTCCGCACCGGCATCTTTCGCGGCTTGGTGCGCGGCGGCCAGCAAGGACGACCTCGTCCACCAGCCGGCGGTGCAGAAGCTGGTCACTCTGCACGAGCAGATGCACCGCCACGCCAAGCTGGTGCTGCTGAAGGCCGCCGACGGGGAGCGCCCGACGGAGGCGGAGTACGAGGCGGTGATCGGCCGCTTCGAGGAGTTCGCCCTTCAGGTCCGCCGCGTGGAGCGCGCCTTCGGTGCCGCGGCCAGCGGGCTCGATCCCCTGACTGGCCTGCGCACCCGCCGCGGCATGCAGGAGGCGCTGGAGCGCGAGCAGAACCGCTTCCGCCGCACCGGCCAGTCCTTCTGCGTCGCCATCGGCGACATCGACAAGTTCAAGGGCATCAACGACACCTACGGGCACGACATCGGCGACCGCGTGCTGGCCGCGACCGCCGCCGCGATCAGCCGGGGCATCCGCAGCTTCGACGAGGCCTTCCGCATGGGCGGGGAGGAGTTCCTGGTCTGCCTGAAGGAAACCGGCATCGACGAAGGCCACCGGGTGATCGAGCGGCTGCGCCTGGACCTGATGGCGTCGCCCATCACCCTGCCGGACGGCCGCGCCGTCCCCGTCACCATCTCCTTCGGGCTGGTGGAGGCGCAGCCGGAACTGTCGGTGGAGGAATTGATCGTGTGCGCCGACCGTGCGCTCTATCAGGCCAAGAACGCCGGTCGCAACCGTGTCATCCGCTACGGCGCGGAGCGGCCTCAGCCGACGCTGGCCACAGTCCGGACCATGCCGGGGAAGCCGGTGTCGGCGAAAAAAGCGGTGCCGCAAGGCCGCCGCTGAGGCCATACCGTTGGAACCGCTTAAGGGCGGCTTGGCCGGAAGGGGGCTGCCGGGGTAGGATTAGCGCCACTCCAGGCCGCGGCACGAGACCCATGCGCACCATTCCTGAATTTCCCAACCTGTTTATCCTCGACCACCCGCTGATCCAGCACAAGCTGACGCTGATGCGGGCCAAGGAACGGTCCACCGGCGGCTTTCGCACCCTGCTGCGCGAAATCTCGCTGCTGATGGGCTATGAGATCACCCGCGACCTGCCCCTGACCACCGAACGGATCGAGACGCCGCTCCAGCCCATGGACGCGCCGGTCATCGCCGGCAAGAAGCTGGCCATCGTGCCGGTGCTGCGCGCCGGCCTGGGCATGGCCCAGGGCCTGCACGAGCTGGTTCCGTCGGCGCGCGAGGGGCACATCGGCCTCTACCGCGACCACGACACCAAGATGCCGCACGAGTATCTGGTGAAGCTGCCGGAGGCGGAAGGCCGCCTGTTTATCGTCGTGGACCCGATGCTGGCCACCGGCAATTCCGCCGTGCACGCCTGCGACGTTTTGAACCGCCACGGCGTGGACGACGAGAACGTCCGCTTCATGGCTCTGGTCGCCGCGCCTGAGGGCGTGCGCGTGTTCGCCGCCGCCCACCCGCGGGTAAAGGTCTTCACCGCCTCGCTGGACAGCCACCTGAATGAGGACGCCTACATCGTCCCCGGCCTGGGCGACGCCGGCGACCGCATGTTCGGCACGAAGTAAGGGCTGCGGACAATCCCTCTTCCGTCCTGGGAGAGGGTGCCCGCGAGGCGGGCGGGTGAGGGGATGTCGCGGCCGGAACGCCGGGAACATTTTCCACCTTCGGTGAACACACGCCGATTGACGTTTTCCCCCTCGCCCAACTTCCCCCCAAAAGAAAAGGGGGTTTTTGTCACCTTGTCATTGCGACTTATTCTCATTGTGTGAGACGATGCGGCTCCTCCGTTTCCAGGGGCACGTCTCGCGTTGACCACGGACATCTTCGACAAGCAGCGTCTTCCCGACGCCCAGCCCGACGCGCAATCCTTCGTCCGGCGCCGCTTTCGTTTCAGCGGCTGGACCCTGGCGACGCTGGTCATCGCGGCGCTGGTGGCGCTGCCGGTCCTGGCGGTGCTCAGCCGGGTCTTCATGCCGACCAACGGCGTGTGGCAGCACCTCGTCGAGACGGTGCTGGCGGAGTATCTGCTGAACACGATTCGGCTCGTCCTCGGGGTCGGCATCGGCACGCTGGTCATCGGGGTGGGCACGGCGTGGCTGGTCACCATGTGCCGGTTCCCCGGCAGCCGCGTGCTGGAATGGGCGCTGCTGCTGCCCATGGCCGTGCCGGCCTATGTGATGGCCTACGTCTACACCGACTTTCTCCAGTTCGTCGGCCCCGTGCAGACCGGGCTGCGCGCGCTGTTCCACTGGACGCGGCACGACTACTGGTTCCCCGACATCCGCACGGTGGAAGGGGCGGCGGCGATGATGACGCTGGTGCTGTACCCCTACGTCTACCTGCTGTCGCGCGCCGCCTTCCTGGAACAGTCCGTGTGCGTGCTGGAGGTCAGCCGTACGCTTGGCCGCGGGCCGTGGCGCAGCTTTTTCACGGTGGCGCTTCCGCTGGCACGGCCCAGCATCGTCGCCGGGCTGGCGCTGGTGCTGATGGAGGTGCTGGCCGACTTCGGCACCGTTCAGTATTTCGCGGTGAACACCTTCGTCACGGGCATCTACCGCACGTGGTTCGCCATGGGCCAGCCGATGGCGGCGGCGCAGTTGGCGTCCGTGCTGATGCTGTTCGTTCTGGTGCTGGTGCTGATGGAGCGCTGGTCGCGCCGGCAGGCCCGCTACCACCACACCACCACCCGCTACCGCCGCCTGCCGAAGCACCGGCTGACGGGCTGGCGCGCGGTCGCGGCCCTGACCGCCTGCGCCCTGCCGCTGCTGCTGGGCTTCGTGCTGCCGGCCGGGCTGCTGGTCCGCATGGCGCTGACCGCGGGGGACGAGGCCTTCGGGCCGATGTTCCTGACGCTGGCGCGCAACAGCTTCACGCTGGCCGCCCTGGCGGCGGTGCTGGCCGTGACCCTGGCGCTGGTGCTGGCCTATGGGCAGCGGCTGCACCCGACGCCGCTGCTGAAGGGGGCCGTGCGGGTGGCGGCGATGGGCTACGCCATTCCGGGTTCGGTCATCGCGGTGGGCGTACTGATCCCCTTCGCGCATCTGGACAACGCCATCGACGCCTTCCTGCGGCAGAGCTTCGGCGTGTCGACCGGCCTGCTGCTGAGCGGCACCATCGCCGCGGTGCTGTTCGCCTATCTGGTCCGCTTCCTGGCCGTGTCCTTCAACACCATCGAGGCAAGTCTGGGCAAGATCCGCCCGACCATGGACTATGCCTCCCGCGTGCTGGGCCAAACGGCCGGGCGCACGCTGATCCGCGTGCACGCGCCGATCATGTGGGGCAGCCTGCTGACTGCCGGCCTGCTGGTCTTCGTGGACGTGATGAAGGAGCTGCCGGCGACGATGATCGTCCGGCCCTTCAACTTCGACACGCTGGCCGTGCGCGTCTACACGCTGGCCTCGGACGAACGGCTGACGGAGGCCGCGACCGGGGCGCTGGCCATCGTGGCGGTCGGCATCGTGCCGGTGATCCTGCTGAGCCTGTCCATCAGCCGCTCCCGCCCCGGCCAAGTGGAGGACTGACGCTGTTGCCATCGTTGCAACAGTGTTGCGCGGCTGCGTCCCTTTATCCAAGGGCCTGAGACGATTACCTCTGTTCGGGCAACATTTCCCCGAGGAGGAATCCATGAGCGCCGCAACCATCCGCCCCGTCCTGACCGCCGTGGAAGGCATGGAGGCGTCCGACGGTGCCGGCGTGCGCATGACGCGCATGGTCGGCACGCCGCGCCTGCGCATGCTCGACCCATTCCTGATGCTGGATTTCTTCGGCTCGGACTCGCCGCAGGACTATCTGGCCGGCTTCCCCGACCACCCGCACCGCGGGTTCGAGACGGTGACCTACATGCTGGCCGGCCGCATGCGGCACTGGGACAACCACGGCCATGAAGGCGTGATCGAAACCGGCGGCGTGCAGTGGATGACCGCCGGGCGCGGCGTGATCCATTCCGAGATGCCGGAGCAGACCGAAGGGCTGATGAAGGGCTTCCAGCTCTGGATCAACCTGCCGGCCAGCCGGAAGATGACCGAGCCGCGCTACCAGGAGTTCGCCGCCGACCGCATCCCGGTGGAAACGCGTGAGAACGGCGCCACGGTGACGGTAATCGCCGGCACGACGGTGCAGGGCACCTCCGGCCCGATCCAGGCTGGCACGACCGAAGCCCGCTATTTTGACGTGACCTTGCCGGAAGGGGCCAGCTTCGCCGAATCGGTGCCGGCCGACCACACGGCGGCGCTGGTGGTGTTCGAGGGCTCCATCACCGTGCCCGGCACCTCCATCCGCCTGGGCGGCCCGCGCGTGGTCGTGCTGGGCGAGGGCGACCGGGTGGAAGTCACCGCCGGCCCGTCCGGCGCGCGCTTCCTGATGCTGTCCGGCCGTCCCATCGGTGAGCCGGTGGCCTGGGGCGGCCCCTTCGTCATGAACACCCGCGAGGAGGTCATGCAGGCCTACCGCGACTTCGAGGAAGGCCGGTTCTGATGCGGGGCGGCGCGTGATCCTTGGTGGGCAAGGTTTGACACGGATTGCACGGATTTAAACACGGATGGCACGGATTTCTTGATGCTTGCGACGTGTGCGCCCGTCGAAAGGAGCAGACGTTGCAAGCCCAATAGAAATCCGTGTTATCCGTGCGATATCCGTGAAATCCGTGTCGAATTTGTGTGCGGTGCCGCGGCTCTGCCAAGAAGGCCCCGCCTTCCCCAAAAAAGAAGGGGCGCGACCCCACCGCTGGGACGCGCCCCTGACGCTGCCAGGCTGAGGCTTACTTCCAGCCGGCGCGATCCATGACCTTCAGCGCTTCGCCGTTGTTCTTGCCGTAGACGGCGGCGTTCAGCTGGTCTTCCTTGAAGGTGCCCCAGCTGACCAGAACGGGCGCCATCTCCGCACCGGCGACGATCGGGTATTCGAAGTTCTTCTCGGTGAACATGCGTTGGGCATCCGGGCTGACCAGATACTCCAGGAACTTCACCGCCGAGTCCTTGTTCGGCGCGTTCTTCACGACGCCAGCGCCGGAGACGTTGACGTGCGTGCCGCGGTTGTTCTGGTTCGGGAACACCACGCCCAGCTTCTCGGCGATGGCCTTGTCCTCCGGCTTCGTGGAGGAGGCGATGCGCGCGAAGTAGTAGGTGTTGGAGACGGCCACGTCGCCCTCGCCGGCGGCAACGCCCTTGATCTGGTCGGTGTCGCCGCCCTGCGGCTTGCGGGCCATGTTGGCGACGATGCCCTTGGCCCACTCCTCGGTGGCCTTCTCGCCGTCGGCGGCGAGCAGCGAGCCGACGAGCGACTGGTTGTAGACGCTGGTCGAGGAACGGACCAGGACGCGGCCCTTCCACTTCGGATCGGCCAGGGATTCGTAGGTCGGCAGCTCATCCGCCTTCACCGTGGCCTTGTTGTAGACCAGGATGCGGGCGCGCTTGGAGATGCCGAACCAATGGCCTTCCGGCTCGCGCAGGTGGGCCGGGACGGCGGTTTCCAGGACCTTGGAGCGGGTCGCCTGGAGCAGCCCGGCGTCCTGGGCACGCCACAGGCGGCCGGCGTCGACGGTGATCAGCACGTCGGCCGGGCTGTTGGCGCCCTCCGTCTTCATGCGCTCGATCAGTTCGTCTTCCTTGCCCTCGATCACGTTGACCTTGATGCCGGTCTGCTTCGTGAAGGTGTCGTAGAGGGCCTTGTCCACATCGTAATGGCGCGACGAATAGACATTCACCTCCGCAGCCCCGGCGCCCATGGCGGCGCCGGCGGTGGCCAGCAGCGTGGCAACGAAGGTGGCGGCCAACCCGCCGCGCGATCCGATGTGCATCCTGGTGACTCCCAAAAGCCCGATTTCGTTATTCTTCGCGATTGCGAAGCGTTCTCATACGCTACCTTGACCATCCCAGCGAGGGACTGTCAAGCGCGAATGATAACTGTTCGCAGCGGGCTGCGCGCTTTTGTAGCTGTGGCGGGCGCGCCGCAAAGGTGTGGCCGATAAGACAAGCCTAAAACTTTAGGTAAGTGTAACCCCTTGTCCAAACTTTAGGTGTGCATATAATCCGTTCGGATGAGGCACCGCCTTTTTTGCAACACTCCGTGACGGTAAGGGGCCGGGACGATGCGCTGGACAGTTCTTTTTGCTTTTGGTGCGGCGCTGTTGTCCGCATTGGGCACCACCACGCCGGCCTCCGCCGTGGACTTCTCCAAATCCGCTGCCGAGTTCGGGCCGGAAGGGGCGTGGAGCAACCGCTGCGACATCGACCGCATGACCGACACCAAGGTCTGCCGCCTGATGAACTACCGGTTGTTCGACGATGGGAAGGAGGTCGGCTTCGTGGCGCTCAGCGTCATTCCGACCGGCAACGACTTCCACCTGTTCCTGACCACCAGCCAGGGCATGGTCGAGAACTGCGCCATCCGCGTGGACCGTCAGCCGCGCATCGAAACGCAGATCGCCACGCTGAACATGTGCATGTTCCCGAATTTCGTGTCGGGCCGCGTGGTGGACCAGTTCCGCAACGGCGCCACCGTGCTGGTCCGCGTCAACTTCCTGCGCGGCGGCAAGCGCGACATCGATTTCCCGCTGAACGGCTTCTCGCGCAACTTCGAAGAGATGCAGCGCAGCCTTCAGTAAGGGCGGAACTCACTAGCCCTTCTCCCACACAGGGGAGAAGGGCTATTGCAGGTCTACCGCCAGACGCCACCGCGGCCGCGGCGGTCGTCCTCGTCGAACAGTTCGGCCAGCTTGTTCATCATGGTGCCGCCCAACTGTTCGGCGTCCACGATGGTGACCGCGCGGCGGTAGTAGCGGGTGACGTCGTGGCCGATGCCGATGGCCACCAACTCGACCGGCGAACGCGTCTCGATGTACTCGATCACCTGCCGCAGATGGCGTTCCAGATAGTTGCCGGCGTTGACGGACAGGGTCGAATCGTCCACCGGCGCGCCGTCGGAGATGACCATCAGGATGCGCCGCTGCTCCGGCCGGCCGATCAGGCGGTTGTGCGCCCACATCAGCGCCTCGCCGTCGATGTTCTCCTTCAGGATGCCTTCGCGCAGCATCAGGCCCAGGTTCTTGCGCGCGCGCCGCCAGGGCTGGTCGGCCGCCTTGTAGACGATGTGGCGCAGGTCGTTCAGGCGGCCGGGGTTCGGCGGCTTGCCCGACGCGATCCAGCTCTCGCGCGCCTGCCCGCCCTTCCAGGCGCGGGTGGTGAAGCCCAGCACCTCCACCTTCACCGCGCAGCGCTCCAGCGTGCGGGCCAGGATGTCGGCGCTCATCGCGGCGATGGAGATCGGCCGGCCGCG
>Ga0065721_10049998_pt1 | contig 24419 bp, 19 predicted proteins | sample Mesricmetagenome_FD_59108 | JGI IMG/M metagenome (GOLD analysis project Ga0065721, IMG submission 59108) | Mesophilic microbial community from rice straw/compost enrichment Sample: eDNA_1 v2 (version 2) | ecosystem: Engineered > Solid waste > Grass > Composting > Bioreactor | place: USA: Davis...
ATAACACTTCATTGCAACAGCAGTTACTGGACGCCGGTGTACACTTTGGTCACCTGCGTAAGAAGTGGAACCCTAAAATGTTGCCTTACATCTTTGCTGAGAAAAAAGGCATACATATCATCGATCTCAACAAAACCACCGAGCACCTGCAGGAAGCTGCAGCCGCTCTGAAACAAATAGCCCGCAGCGGTAAAAAGATCATGTTCGTTGGCACTAAAAAACAGGCCAAGGAAATCGTTACCGAATGCGCCCGCAAAGTAAACATGCCCTTCGTTACCGAACGCTGGCTGGGTGGCATGCTTACCAACTTCAACACCGTTCGCAAGAGCGTGAAGAAGATGCAAAGCATCGACAAAATGCTGGGCGACGGCAGCGCCGAAAGCCTTACCAAAAAGGAAAAGCTGACGCTGGGCCGCGACCGCGATAAAATGGATAAAGTACTGGGCGGTATCAGCCAGCTGGGCCGTGTACCTGCTGCTTTGTTCATCATCGACATCGGCCACGAGCACATTGCGCTGGCCGAAGCAAAACGCCTGGGCATCACCACTTTTGGTATGGTAGATACCAACTGCGATCCCAACAAGGTAGATTTTGCGATCCCTTCTAATGACGACGCTACCAAATCGATCGCCATTATTACACAATATATCACAGCGGCCATCGCCGAAGGCCTGGCCGAAAGACAAGCCGCCAAAGACGAAGAAACCGAAGAACAAACAGACGACGAAAAAGAAAAGAAAGCACAACGCCTGCTGGCTGAGGCCGAAGCCGAAGCCGGTCGCGGACGTGGTGGTAACAGAGGCCGTGGAACTGGCGGCGGACAGGGCCAGGGTGGTGGTCATGGACATGGCGGTGGTCAAAGACGCCGTACCGGTCCTGGTGGCGGTGGAAACCGCAGACCCGGCGGCAGATAATAGGCTGTGGCCTGGCTACCAATATTGCACCCCTGACGGGGCGCGTGAGTGAACCTCATTTTATAATATAAAATATTTGAATTTATATGTCTAGTGTTGCTATTACTGCCGCTGATATTAATAAACTGCGCCAGATGACTGGTGCAGGTATGATGGATTGCCGTAAAGCGCTGACAGAAACCAATGGCGATTTTGAAGCCGCCATCGACTGGCTGCGTAAAAAAGGCGCTAAAGTAGCTGCCCTGCGTGGCGACCGCGAAGCAAAAGAAGGTGTAGTGCTGGCAAAAACAACCGCCGACAACAAAACCGGTATTGCTATTTGCCTGAGCTGCGAAACCGACTTCGTAAGCAAAAACGCCGACTTCGTGGCCTTCGCACAAAGCATCGTGGATGCCGCCATTGCCAACAACGTGAAAAGCATCGACGAACTGAACGCCATCAGCATCAACGGCAGCAAAGTGGCCGACCTGGTAAACGATAAACTGGCCAGCATTGGCGAAAAAATAGGTATCACCAAATTCGAGCGTGTAGATGCCGATTTCGTAGCTTCTTATATTCATGGCGCCAACCGCATTGGTGTGCTGGTGGGTATGAACAAAGAAGCTGCCGAGGCCGGTAAAGACATAGCTATGCAGATCGCCGCCATGAATCCCGTGGCCGTTGATCCCAGCGCCGTTCCTGCCGCTACCGTTGAGCGCGAGCGCGCCATTGTGACCGAGCAGATCAAAACCGACCCCAAAATGGCCGGCAAACCCGAGGAAATGATCGCCAAGATCGCCGAAGGTAAACTGAACGCCTTCTTCAAGGAAAGCACCCTGCTGAACCAGGCTTTTGTAAAAGACAATGGCAAAACAGTGGGCGACTACCTGAAAGGTGTGGACGGAAATTTGAAAGTAACCGAATTCAAACGCGTTGCTTTAGGTTAATTACTATGACACAGATCATATAAAAAGAAGGGGGAACTGTAGCGGTTCCCCCTTTTTAATTTTAAGTTCAACATTAATAAAAAATCTTTTCCTTTGCACAGCCTTCGCGGGTTAAAACCAATGAAACCATTTCTTTATTAGCTAAAAAGGTATTCTTGCATGCTACCAAAGTATAAACGAATTTTATTGAAACTGTCGGGCGAATCATTGATGGGGGATAAGAGTTTTGGTATGGACCCCGTGGTATTGGAACAATACGCCCGCGATATCAAGGAAGTGGCCGACCTGGGCGTACAGGTAGCCATCGTGATCGGCGGAGGGAATATTTACCGCGGCATGAACGAAGCCGAAACCGGGATAGAACGCGCCCATGGCGATTATATGGGCATGCTGGCCACGGTGATCAACGGTATGGCTATGCAGGCCATGCTGGAGAAGATAGGCGTTTTTACCCGCCTGCAAAGCGCTATAAAGATGGAACAGATAGCCGAACCCTATATCCGCCGCCGCGCCATCCGCCATGTGGAGAAAGGTCGTGTGGTGATCTTTGGCGCAGGCACCGGTAACCCGTATTTTACCACGGATACCGCCGGCTCGTTAAGGGCCATCGAAATACAGGCCGATGTGATCTTAAAAGGTACCCGGGTAGATGGTATTTATACGGCCGACCCCGAAAAGGATCCTACCGCCAAAAAATACGAAACCATCACCTTCCAGGAATGTATTTCCAAGAATTTGCGGGTAATGGATATGACGGCGTTTACACTGTGTATGGAAAACAAATTGCCCATCATCGTATTCGATATGAACAAACCCGGCAACCTGCGTAAAGTGGCCTGCGGCGAGAAGGTGGGAACCCTTGTAAAGGGCTAATCGGCAGCAAATTAAAAATAATATACACCTCGTTTGTATATGTGGAATTAACGCGCTAATTTTCAAGTGCGAAAAACCACCAGCACGGTGGTTTTTTCGTTACCGCCCGTATTAAATATCCCATGGAGAAGGAACGCACAGTATTCTGTTAAAACCAGGATCGATGAATAGCTCATCCTAATTCCAGAACCGTTTATGAACCGTTTTTTGCAGGTGATGCTGCTATACCAGGTCAATGTTGGCGTTATCGAGATTGTAATTTTCTTGGTGGCGGGCCTTGTGCTGGGATTTTTTATTCACTTCTTCCTGGTGAGCCGCAGAACCATGAGCATCAAACTGCCCAAACCGCCTCCCATACACGATACCACCTTTCACCAGATAGACGAATGGCGTTTGAAATACCAGGAAGAAATGGAGGTGCAGGAAAAGATCCAGATGCAGTTACGCCGCCAGCTGGATGAGGCACGGGAAAACGAAGAACTGCTGAACATTGAAATTGAAGAGCTGCACAAGGAAATAGCCCAACTGCGTAACCAGCCGACCCCCGAACCGGTACAACAACCGGTGGCCCATGTTACCTCGCAGGAAATGCAGTCGGAAGAATACCTGCACCGGCTGCAAAAAGCACAGGAAAACCTCACCGAACAAAACCTGAATATCGCCCGCCTGCTGGACCAGATAGAGCTGCTGAAACAAACCGAATTCCGGCACATCGATACCATGAAGGCCAAGGAAGAACTGGAAGCCAGGTTAAACGAAGCGCAAAAACTGCTGGGCGAAAAAGACGACCGCATACTACAACTGCAGCAGCAACTGATGCTGGCCGGCGAAATGGAAGAACGCCTGCAAAAGGCCTATGAAGAGTTCAATGCACTGCGCGACACCCTGTCGAAGGTAGAAACCATGACCCAGCCGCAAAACCGCCAGTTTGAATTCGACGAACTGCAGCAAAACCACCAGAAACTGGTGCGCGAATTCGACGAAGCCAAACAAAAACAAATGGAGTTGCTGGAGGAAAATCAGCGCATGAGCCGGTTATTGACCGATACGGAGGAAAAGCTGCGCGAATCGAATTTCCAGCGTCAGCAATTACAAAAGAAGATCGGGTTTTTGGAAGAACTGAACCACGAACTGCAACGTATGTCGGAGCATAATAAAAAACTGGAAAGCCAGTTGCGCCGTATGAGTGAGATAGAAACCATGCTGGCGCGCGTAGCGGGCAAAACGCCCGGCCAGGAAGGCGGCAGCAAAGAAGTACCCGAATAAAACCACATCAGCGGCTTACCAGCTTTCTGAATTCAGGTCTCAAATACACTTGGATGTCTTTGAAAGCTATAAACAGCGCGATATTTCCCATTACATAAGGCCCTATTTCATAAGGAACATAACTGAAGGTGATGCCTTTGCCGGTGACCAGGAAATTATTGGAAACCGGGATGGTATCGTTGAACAGGTAATCGTCGATCTTCTCTTCTTTTTTAAGTTTGTAAGCCCTGCGGAATTCGTTTTGTAACAAACGGCCCAGCACCCGGCTGGCGGCTACGGTATCCATTACGTCTATGATATCCAGTTTGCGTTGTTGCTCCAGGTCGATATTGGTGTAACTAACAACGTACAAACCATGAGCCCCTCCCTGGTCGGTATAGTTTTCCAATTGCAGACCCAGCAACCGTGGGTTGCGGTACATCACCTGTAGTTTATTACTGAGTGCGTACAATTCGTGCATACCTTCGTTGGCTTTTGCATTCAGTACTTCGTTTTTTTGGCGCAGCATTATTTTACCAATGTCGTCACGGCTGTTTTTCTCGCCCAATTCTTCCCTGATCACCTCTTTCAGAAAGGTGGTGGCAGGGTGTGTGCTTTGCGGTGCAGGCCATACAGCAGCGCCATCGTACCATAGTTTGTCACGGTGGTTTAGATCTTTTTGTATCTTTTTATTGCCTTCCGCAACGATGTAATCCAGCACCAGGCCGTTGCTGTCTGGCTGTTCCGTTATCCGAAAGGCCAGCATCCTGCCATTCGAAGACCAGGTGCCGGAAAACAGGGAATCTTTAAAAGTTCCTTCAAATTTTTCACTTGTTTTGCTTCCATCATCAAGGTGGGCCAGTTTAAGAAAACGATTATTGTCCAACTTACCGTGTAAGCTGATGGCTTTTTCGGTACTGTTGTAGTAATAATGGCCGGTGAAATCGTTGTTCACGCGGTATAGGTGGAATGTAACGGGATATTTATCGATAGTACCGGTAAACCAGTAATAACGGGTGATCACCGGGTTGGATTTTTGGGCCCGTATAACCAGGCTCATGCAACAAATACACAATAGTAAAAGAATTCTCATACCTGCCATTAACTTTGTACCGTAAAATTAAGGCCTATGTCATCAACAATCGCCGATATACGTAAAGATTACCGCCTGCAATCGTTGCTGGAAAAAGATGTGGACCCCAACGCCATGAAACAGTTCGATACATGGTGGCAGGAAGCCATACGCAGTGCCATAGACGAGGTAAATGCCATGACGCTGGCAACGGCTTCGGCCGATGGCGTACCTTCTGCACGCATTGTGTTGTTAAAAGGATACGATGAAAAAGGTTTTGTATTCTTTACCAACTATGAAAGTTTTAAAGCAAAGGACCTCGCCGAAAACCCAAGGGCCTGCCTCGTATTTTTCTGGAAAGAACTGGAACGGCAGGTTCGTATAACCGGGCTGGTAGAAAAGGTAAGCGCCGCAGAAAGCGATCTGTATTTTAACAGCCGTCCGCAGGGTAGCCGTATCGGCGCCTGGGTATCGCCGCAAAGCCAGGTGATCAAAAACAGGGAATGGCTGGATGAAAGAACAAAGGAACTCACGGAAAAATATACCACCGAACCGCTTACACGACCCCCGCATTGGGGCGGATACAGAGTGAAACCTATTTGTATAGAGTTCTGGCAGGGACGCGCAAGCCGTTTGCACGACCGGATCCAGTATACGTTGGGGGAAGATGGGAAGTGGAATATTGAGCGGTTGGCGCCGTAGAAGGAAGTAGGAGGTAAGAAGTAGGAAGTATGAAATACAGGTTCAATCCTACTTCTTACTTCTTACCTCCTACTTCATATTAATCTTTCTTCTTTGCAGCCGCTTTCTTAGCAGGTCTTGCAGGACGGCTTTTGCCGTATGATCCTTTGAAAGTTTTGCCTTTTTTAGTTTTTTTATCTCCTCTGCCCATTTGATTAATTTATTAAAGTGAATTATTGTGGTGTGCAAAAATAAAAAAAAAGCTCCGATACGATTGTAACGGAGCTCAATAAAGTTCAGTAATGCAGCATTATAATTTAGCCTGCAATTCCTTACCAGCTTTGAAACGGGCTACTTTTTTCGCTTTGATCTTGATCACAGCACCGGTTTGAGGATTGCGGCCATTGCGGGCAGACCTTTTGGCAACTGAGAAGGTGCCAAAACCAACCAGGGTTACTTTGCCACCACCTTTTAATGTCTTTGTAACTGCTTCAACAAAAGAATCCAGCGCAGCATTAGCCTGTGTCTTTGTGATGCCGGAATCATCGGCAATTTTAGCAATTAATTCAGCTTTGTTCATAGTGTGATTTTTTAAGAATTTATGCTGAGACAAATTTAGCCGCTTTTTGCATCCAACAAAATTTTTCTGAGTTAAAATTATAAACGGCTAATAGGCTACAACCCGCTTCGGGTAAGGATTTTAGCAGAATGGGCTCGTGTTTTTACGCAACGGTGAATTAGTGTTACACGCTGAAAACCAGGCCTGTCCTATGTTTCATGCGACACTCGCTGAAATGCAGCCCTGTAAAGGGTTTCGGGGGAATATACAATAATTACGACACCGCAAGCCATTAAAATATTATTATCCACAATCAGTTCACAATCTCCATTACCGTACGAAATGCAATAAACTGGTTGCCCCACTTATCAAACGAACGCTGCCTGAGCATACCTGCATATTCATCGATATAACGCTGGTAATGCGTTTTATCAGGTGCAAAAAACTGTACGATGAACGTGCTGCCCTCGCTATCGTCCTGTTCAAGCAACCTGAACATTTTATATTCTGTAAACAGTCCCGATGACATGATCTGCGGAATATGTTCCTGCTGCTGCCAAACTATCCAGTCTTCTTCTATGGCAGCCGCCACTTTTATGGTGATGTTATATACTATCATAGGTCAATTTCTAAATACACGGGACAATGATCGCTGTGTTTGATATCGGGATAAATGTCGGCTGTTTTTAACTGGCCGCGCAAGGGTTCGGTAGCATTGATATAGTCAATACGCCAGCCTTTGTTCTGCAGCCGCACAGAGGGAAAACGCTGTGTCCACCAACTATAGCGGTGCGGCTCGGGATGAAATTCGCGGAAGGTATCTATCCAGCCCATCTTGAAGAATTTGTCCAACCAGGCCCTTTCTTCGGGTAAAAATCCCGATGAGTTTTTATTGCCTTTGGGATCGTGGATATCTATTTCCTTGTGGGCGATATTATAATCGCCGCACAAGATCAGTTTGGGCTTTTTCTTTTTAAGTTTAGCCAGGTATTTATACAGTTCATCCAGCCATTGGTATTTAAAATCCTGGCGTTCGTCGCCGGAGGTGCCCGAGGGAAAATAGGCATTGATCAGCCGCAGATCGCCAAAATCCAGTTGAATGATCCTGCCTTCATCGTCGCTCACCTGGTGGCCATTGCCGTATTCAACGTGGTCGGGTTTTATCTTGGTAAGCACCGCAACGCCGCTATAGCCTTTTTTCTGCGCGCTGAACCAATAATCGGCATAACCGCAATCGGCAAAAGGCTGGCAGTTTACATTATCTTTTGTGGCCTTTGTTTCCTGCAAACAGATGATATCTGCGGGATCGGTCTTCAACCAATCGCAAAAGCCCTTATTCATGGCGGCACGTATGCCATTAACATTATAACTGATAATGCGCATGAGATTATTCTTTAATTTGGCCGGCAATTTACTTACATTATTGCTATGGAAGCAGCATCAGCGAAGAAGACCAAACCGATCATTCCGCCCAAGGAGCATGTATACCTGGAAGGTCCCAAAAGCCGTGGTTATGAACTGTCATTTGCCTGGCGGGTGTTTAAACAATTCATGAAGGGTTTCCGTACCCTGCATTTTGTGGGTCCCTGTATAACTGTGTTTGGATCAGCACGTTTTAAGGAAGATCATATCTATTACGAGCAGGCCCGCGAATTTGGAAAACGCATTGGCGAAATAGGATTTACCACGCTCACAGGCGGCGGCCCGGGCATTATGGAGGCGGCCAACCGCGGCGCCTTTGAAAGCGGCGGCAAATCGGTAGGCATCAATATCCAGCTGCCATTTGAGCAACAGGCCAATCCTTACCTGCATAAATCCATCACCTTCGAGCATTTTTTTGTAAGAAAGGTATTGCTGGTGAAGTATTCGTATGCGTTTGTCATTATGCCGGGTGGATTTGGCACCATGGATGAATTTTTTGAAACGCTTACCCTGGTGCAAACCAATTCCATCAGCCAGTTTCCCATTGTATTGTTTGGTAAAGAATACTACAGCGGTTTATGGAATTATGCCGAATACATGGCGCAGCAGGGCACCATCAGCCGTGATGATATGAAACTGGTGCTGATCACCGACAGCATCGATGAAGCGATGGAGCATATTCAGCTTTATATCACGAAGAATTATAAGGTGCGGCCGAGGAGGAGGTGGTTGCCGTTTTTTGAAAAGAGGTAGGGAGAAGGAGTAGGCATAAGGCACAAGGCATAAGGCATAAGTAGGTCACTAATTAAATAGCGTTGCTCAAAGCGCGGTAGCCCCTTATGCCTTATGCCTTGTGCCTTATGCCTCCCCTAAGCATCATACTCCAATACCGGCCTCAACCACTTCTCCACTTCCTGCACACTCATGCCCTTGCGTTGGGCATAATCCTCTACCTGGTCTTTTTGAATTTTACCAAGACCGAAATACTGGCTTTGCGGATGTGCAAAATACCAGCCGCAGATAGACGATGCAGGATACATGGCCAGCGACTCGGTAAGGGTAATGCCCGTTACGGGTTGGCCGCCCAGCAGATCGAATAATTTGAATTTTTCGGTGTGATCGGGGCAGGCAGGATAACCGGGCGCCGGGCGAATACCGGAATAAGCTTCCCTGATCAGCTCTTCGTTGGTGAACTGCTCATCTTTAGCATATCCCCAGAATTCTTTACGCACACGTTCATGCAGCAGCTCGGCAAAGGCCTCGGCCAAACGGTCGGCCAGCACCTGCAGCATGATCTTGTTATAATCGTCGTGGTTGGCGATGAATTTTTGAATATGCGGTTCAATACCTTGTATGGTCACGGTAAAGGCGCCGATGTAATCATCCGGTTTTTCGGAGGGTTTGATAAAATCACCCAGCGAAAAGTTGGGCTGCCCGGCGACTTTTTTATTCTGCTGCCGCAGGAACTCCAGTTGGGTAAGTTTTTTGCCATCGGCATCGTATACGGTGGCAGAATCCTTTCCGTTGCCGGCCACAGGCCAGAAGCCGGCCACACCTCTTGCTGTAAGCCATTTTTCATCGATGATGGTCTTCAGCAGGGCATTGGCTTCATTAAACAGCTTTGTGGCTTCTTTACCTACCTTTTCATCTGATAAGATAGCGGGAAACTTACCATGCAGTTCCCAGGCGATAAAAAAGGGACCCCAGTCTATATAACGGCTGATCTCGTTCAGATCGTAATTATCGAAAACCCTGGGCCCTGTGAACTGAGGTTTGGGCGCAGTATAATTGGTCCAGTCGATGGCTACCTTATTTTGCTGCGCCTGTGCATGTGTGAGGTATTGTTTGGCGGTTTTTTTGTTGCCAAAATCTTCCCGCAGCTTGTGGTATTCTTTGTAAATACCTTCCAGGAAATCTTTTTTATTGTCTTTGTTCAACAACGAACCGGCCACGGTCACGCTGCGCGAAGCATCCAGCACATGCACCACGCCGTTGTCGTACTGCGGAGCAATTTTAACAGCCGTATGCATACGCGATGTGGTGGCGCCGCCAATCAGCAGGGGCTGCTTCATGTTACGGCGTTTCATTTCATGGGCCACATGCACCATTTCGTCCAGCGAAGGGGTGATGAGACCGCTTAAGCCAATGATATCCACATTTTCTTTCTCGGCAGTATCCAATATTTTATCGGCGGGCACCATTACACCCAGGTCTATCACATCATAACCGTTACAACCCAGCACCACACCCACGATGTTTTTACCAATATCATGCACATCGCCTTTTACGGTGGCCATGAGTATTTTGGCAGCGCCGGAGCTTTGGCCCTGGCCATTGGCGCCGGCGGCGGCACGCAGCCTTTCTTTTTCTGCTTCGATATAAGGGGTAAGAATGGCCACTGATTTTTTCATTACACGGGCGCTTTTTACCACCTGCGGCAGGAACATCTTACCACTGCCAAACAGGTCGCCCACCACGTTCATGCCGTCCATTAAAGGCCCTTCTATCACGTCCAGTGGTTTGGGATATTTCTGGCGTGCTTCTTCGGTATCCTGGTCTATAAAGTCGGTAATGCCGTTTACAAGCGCATGTGTAAGCCGTTCTTCTACGGTACCGCTGCGCCAGGCTTCGTTCTTTACCTCACCTTTTTCCTTGGCCTTTACCGTTTCGGCAAAGGTGATGAGGCGGTCGGTGGCGTCGGGCCGGCGGTTTTGTATCACATCTTCGCACAGCTCGCGCAGTTGCGGTTCTATCTGGTCGTATACCACCAGCTGGCCGGCGTTCACAATACCCATATCCATACCGGCTTTGATGGCATGGTACAGGAATACCGCGTGCATGGCCTCGCGCACCACATCGTTACCACGGAACGAGAAAGAGATATTACTTACCCCACCGCTTATTTTGGCCAGCGGCATTTTTTGTTTGATGATGCGGGTAGCCTCAATAAAATCGAGGGCATAGTTGTTATGCTCCTCGATGCCGGTGGCAATGGCAAATATGTTGGGGTCGAAAATAATGTCCTGCGGGTCGTAGCCAACCTGTTCGGTCAGTATCTTGTAGGCGCGTTCGCAAATATCCACGCGGCGTTGCAGGGTATCGGCCTGTCCGTTCTCATCAAAGGCCATTACCACCACAGAGGCGCCAAACAGTTTACAGATATTGGCTTCGCGTATGAACTTTTCTTCTCCTTCTTTCATGGAGATGGAGTTCACGATACATTTTCCCTGTACGCATTTCAAACCCGCTTCAATGATCTCGAACTTCGAGCTGTCGATCATGATAGGGATCTTCGCTATATCGGGTTCGCTTTGCAACAGGTTCAGGAAGGTGGTCATGGCTTTTACACCATCCAGCAACGCATCATCCATGTTCACATCCAGTACCTGCGCACCGCTTTCCACCTGCTGGCGGGCTACGCTTAATGCCTCTTCGTATTTGTTTTCCCTGATCAGGCGGGCAAATTTCTTCGAGCCGGTTACATTGGTTCGTTCACCCACGTTCACAAAATTGGTTTCGGGGCGAATGGTCAACGGTTCCAGGCCGCTTAACCGTAAGAAGGGTTTTATTGTTGATGCTGACATAGTCGTTTAAATAGGTGAACTAAAACTTAAAGCGCCGTTTCCAGTACCGGTTTTTGCCGGGGTGTAAAACTCTTCACGTGCTGGGCAATATGCCTGATATGGTCCGGCGTGGTACCACAACATCCGCCTACGATATTTACAAATCCCTCTTTGGCCCAGTCTTCAATAAAATGCGCGGTTTGCTCGGGCGATTCATCGTATTCACCCATGGCGTTTGGTAAACCGGCATTGGGATAGGCCGAGGTATAGCAGGCTGCTATCTGGCTCAGCTCTTCTATGTGCGGCCGCATTTCGGCAGCGCCCAGGGCGCAGTTCAAACCAATAGACAGTGGTCTTGCGTGCATCACCGAAGTATAAAAGGCTTCCAGCGTTTGCCCGCTCAGGGTACGGCCCGATGCATCGGTAATGGTACCGCTGATCATGATGGGCAGTTCTGGCTGGTTGGTATCGCGGAAGTATTTTTTAATGGCATAAATGGCTGCCTTGGCATTCAGCGTATCGAAGATGGTTTCTATCAGCAGCAGGTCTACACCACCATCTACCAGTCCTTTTACCTGCGTATAATAAGCTTCCATGGCCTCATCGAAAGTAAGGGCACGAAAACCGGGGTTGTTTACATCGGGTGATAAAGAAAGTGTTTTATTCAAAGGCCCCATGGCGCCGGCTACAAATTTGCAGGCCTCGGGTGCCTGTTGTGTATGTTCGGCAACGGCCTGTTTGGCTATTTTGGCAGCGGCTACATTGATCTCGTAGGCCAGGTCCTGCATATTGTAATCGGCCAGCGAAATGGCCTGCGAATTGAAGGTGTTGGTCTCGATAATATCGGCGCCCGCCTCGAGGTATTCTTTATGGATCCCTTTAATGATACCAGGTTGTGTAAGGCACAACAGGTCGTTATTGCCTTTGATATCGCTGGGCCAGTCTTTAAAACGTTCACCGCGATAATCGGCCTCTGTTAATTTGTGCCGTTGAATCATGGTGCCCATGGCGCCATCGATCACCAGGATGCGTTCCTGTAAACATTGTTGAATGGTCTTCATAATTCCTCCTTTGTTTTTCAAGGCTGTTTTAGTAATAGTTCACTGGTATGCCGCTTTACGTGCATACTGTATACAAAGGCTGAACCTGTAAACGTTGGGAAACCGTAAAGTGAGAGTTTCTTGGCGTTTATTAGTTCAGTTTGGCCGGCAGCCGGGTTTTAACCGCTGCTACCCCCGGGTGGTGACACCGCAGGACCACAGGCCGAACAATAAACAAATCCGCCTGTAGCGGGTACAAAGTTATAAAAGCCTGGGTTAATTGCAAACTTTACTGTATAAAGGCCGTGAAAGGACTAATGCTGCATGTACTTTTCCACCGGCAGGCGGTTGGTAATGCTCCTGGCCAGGGTCATTTCGTCGGCATATTCCAGTTCGCCGCCGAAGGCAATACCGCGGGCAATGGTAGTGATGGTAACGGGCAGCGATTGCAGCTTTTTTTGAATATAGTAGATGGTGGTATCGCCCTGTATATTGGGGTTCAGGCCAAAGATCAGCTCCTGGGTGTTTTCTTTTTGAACACGTTGTACCAGCGATTCGATATTCAACTGGTCGGGGCCAATGCCATCCAGCGGCGAAATGATGCCGCCCAGCACATGGTACAGGCCATTGTATTGTTGGGTGCTTTCGATGGCTATTACGTCGCGTATATTCTCCACCACGCAAATAAGCTCCTGTTTACGCATAGTATTGGCGCAGATGGAACAGGTATCTGCATCGGCCACGTTGAAGCAGCGGTGGCAGAATTTGATCTCGTTGCGCATTTTAACAATGGCTTCACCAAACTCCTCTACCCGGGCGGGTTCCTGTTTTAATAAATGCAGTACCAGCCGCAAAGCCGTTTTTTTACCAATACCGGGTAGTTTGGCAAATTCACTCACGGCATTCTCCAACAAAGCTGACGAAAATTGCATCCTGCAAAGGTACGATTAGTTTCAGGTAGGTTATTTACCGTTCTCCAGCGTAATATCGACAATATTATCCCAGTTGGCTTTTACCGTCAATTTCCGGCTGATGGGCTGAACCTTTTCGGGCTGCCGGTGTTTACCAAAAAACTCGCCCGCATCCCAGATCCCATTTTTATTTTCATCATATAATATCCGCAGGTCATATTCACCCGGCTGAAACAGCGGGGCATTAAACTCCCTCGAGTTCATGGGATGGGAATACTTTACCTGGTCGCTTTGCACAAACTGTAGTACCGGGTTCCTGCCCAGGTCGATGTTCATGATGCGTAAGCGCACCAGCCCATATTCGCTGGTTTTTTTGGTGCGGAAAGCCAGGGTATCGATCTGGGTGGGTTTGCGGCCCGCGGTATCTTCTGCAAAAGTGGAGTCGAGAATGAGGTTATAGGCCGTATTGGGTGTCCAGGCATGCACCAGGGTGAACACCTTGTTGCTGGTATCGCGGGTAATACGGTAGTTGGTAATAGGTTCGAACTGCTCGGTGGTAAAACGCAGCTTGCTGCTGTCGAATGTTTTTAACGGCGTACTGAAACGCAGTTCCAGGTTGCTCAGCAGGTCCAGTTCGTTGCTGGCCAGGTTGGTCTCTACACGCAGGCGGTTTTCGGCTTCTGCATTTTTTTTGTCTGCCCCGCCCCTGATACGGCCCGGACCGGTTTTACCAGCAGCCGGTGTTTTAGGTTTCGATGTGTCAGGTTCCGGTTCCACATAAGCATACAGGGTAACCGGCTCGGGTGTTACAGATGTTTGCACCGGTGCATCGGCAAATGCAAAGAGTTGGCTTTTGCTCAGGTACCTTCGTTGCCCGCCTTCGTCTTTCAGGGCGTACAGGTGAAAGGTATCGCTGGGCAGGTTATAGAAATTAAAGCTGCCATCGGCCTGTACACGGGCCACATAGCGGGGTTTATCCTTGATCACCGCCGAATCGTCGGCGCTGGTATGCAGCATCACGATGAGGGTGGAATCGGTTTTACCGCTTTCTGCAATGATCACGCGGCCGGAAATACGCATGGAGTCGAGGGCCGGACCGGTACTGAACAAATAGGTGAAGTTTTTATAAATATTGCCCTCGTTGATGTCTTTCAGGGCATTGCCAAAATCGATAGAATAGGTGGTGTTGGGCTCCAGGGTATCTTTTATGGTGATGGTGACCGTGCGCAGTTTGCTTTCGACGAACGGTGGTATTTTGGGTGTGGGCGATACCAGCAGGTTTTCCTGGATATTGTCAATCTGCACAAATTCATCAAACTCAGCCACGATTCGTTTGCCGGTGAAGTTGCGGGTAGAATCGCCCGGGCGCATATTTACCAGGCGCGGTGGTAATGAATCGCGGGGGCCGCCCGATGGAGGCACTATATTGGCACAACCTGTTTGCACAAGCGTGGGGGGAAGCAAAGCAATCAGCAAAGCTAATGACGACACTATCTTTAATATCGAAGTATGCTTCATAAGGGCGCAAACTTAAGTGGTTTATTGGCAAAGATTGAGTTAAAAATGAAGTAGGAGGTCGGAAGTAAGAGGTAGGATCGGAGCCGGTTCCTGTATTTCCTACTTCTTACCTCCTACTTCATTCTTCTTCCAACTCATGCAGCGCAACAGCCAGTTTATTCGTTTTAACAAAATTGCACCAGTGGCAATCCTCCTTGCCACAGCCAATATAAAATTCGCGGTTCTGGATCTTTTGCCATACCGTAACTATCTGCAGCGAAACGGTAGTAATATCAGGGGGCGTGATCACCACTTTTTCCTTGCGGTAGATCTTCTTTTTATCGGGTTCAATAAAGTCGAATTCGGTACTGATCACCTGCCAGTCGCGGTTGTTGTTATCTACCAGTATCTTGTAAAATACCGCCTGCCGCCAGTAATCGCCGCCATTGGGCTCTTTGTCGTTGGGCGGCATCAGCTTGGGTTTGGCCTTATCCGGATCACCGGTTTTGTAGTCCACGATGTTTACCTGTTTGCCATCAAATTCCAGTTTATCCAGCTTTCCTTTCAGCGGCACGCCATGCACCACCACGTTGCGGATATTTCTTTCCACCACCACAATCTTGTTCCAGCTATGGATATAGTTGTCGTAGTATTTCGAAAGCACTTCATTTCCATACTCCAGGCGTCTGTCGAATTGTTCGCGGGTAAAACTTTCGCGGTGCCGGTGCATATACCAGTTGAACTCACCTATAAAATCTTCTTTGGATGGGAACACATCTTTTTGCGCCCTCATTTTTTCAAAAAGCCGTTGCAGGGCATGGTGTACGGCCGAGCCAAACTCGGTAGCCTCGTTTTTGGGAGAAGGGATACGTAACAGGTTCCTGAAATAAAACTCCAGCGGGCATTTCAGGTAATTGTTCAGCGCTGTTACGTTCATCACAAACCGGTCGAGCAGGGCTGTGATAAAATCTTCTTCAATACGGCCGATCTCGGGGGCATGTTCCTGCGCAAACTGCAGGGCCTGGAAGTCGGTCAGTACTTCTTCCCCGATAAATACTTTCTCAACCGGCAGCTTGTGCTGCTCCTGTATTTCGGCAATGAACATAGAAGGTTCCAGTTCCTTGCCATCGTTTTTAAAACGGCTGTACGATATAAACAAATGACGTTCGGCGCGGGTGATGGCCACATAAAACAGGCGGCGCAGTTCTTCGGCTTCGCCGGCATTGGCTGCCGAACTAAAGATGGTATCGGGTATCTTATATCCGCCGCCCGGTTTTCTTTTCTTTTCCCAGAACGATGCGTTGCAACCGGCAATAAACACGTATTCAAATTCCAGTCCCTTTGAACCATGGGCGGTCAACAGGTTTACGCCTTTATCGCTGCCGCTTACCTGCACCAGTGGCAGGGGCAGCCCTTCTTTTTCCATCAGGTCGAACACGCTTACCAGTCCGCCCAGGGTCATCAGCGGGTTGCGATGGGTTTCTTCTTTTACAAAATCAAACAACGCTGTCAACACCTGCATAAGCCAGGGCTTTTCGGGGCTTTGCATGATGGTGTTCAGCACACCGGCCTCGCGTATGATACGCTCCAGCAGCACCGGCAGCGTAACATTGGGCACCGAGGCAATGAGCTTTTCCATAGCCTGGGAAGCCTTTACCAAACCGGGGTGCAATCCCTGGCTGAACAGGTCGGCAGGTGGTTTATTGGCCTTTTCGTATATATAGCGGCGCAACGATGTTTTTTGTTCGCTGAACTGCTTTTCTGCTACTTCAATACTCAGCTTAGCTATTTCGATGGGTGGAATATTGAACCAGTCGAAATGTAATATTTCGAACAACATTTCATCGCCACCGTAGGGCACATCGTGTTCGGCTGCCAGGTAACGTATCAGCAGGATGATCTTTCTGGCTAAAACATCTTCCAGCAGGTTGAGGTGGCGTTTGCTGAATACGGGTATACCGCGGAGTTTGAAATAATGACTGAGCTCTTCGCCGTATTTGTTTTCGCGGTAAATAATACCGATGCGACCGGGTTGTACATCCTGGGCGATCAGTTTTTGTACCTGCAATGTGATATCGATCATTTCCTGCCGTTGCGATTCGTATTCCTTGATCAGCGGCAGGGCTTCCATTTCGGCCAGGTTGTGAAAGCGCGGGTGTGAAGACTTCAGGTTTTTGCTGAGGCCTTCCAACTGTTTTACCAGCCTTTCCTCATTATTATTGATCAGCGTTATAGATACATCCAGGATGGGCTGGGCGCTGCGGTAGTTATTGGTGAGCACCACTTTTACCAGGTCGTTTTTATAGGTATCTGCAAACAGCAGCATGTTTTCTACGTTGGCGCCCTGGAAGCGGTAGATGCTTTGGTCGTCGTCGCCAACCACAAACACGTTGGGTTTATCCCAATAACTGATCAGCAGTTTTACCAGTTGGTTTTGGGTGCCGCTGGTATCCTGGTATTCGTCAACGAGTATGTACAGGAATTGTTCCTGGTAGCGGCTTAACAGGCCGGGGCTTTCTTCAAACGCTTTGATCACCCAGTTGATCATATCATCGAAGTCGTAGCGGTTGCGGCTGCGCATCAGTTGCTGAAAGCGGTCGAATTCGTTTACTGCCGCCCGCAGCTTTTCCATCTTTTCTTTTTCTTCTTCTATTTTATCCTGTTTCAGGTCGCCGGCCTTGAATTGTTTGTAGGCGCGTTTGTATACAAACTCGGGCCGGTTGGGCAGGCTGTTCAGGTAGGCATCGATGCTTTGGTTGATGAAAGCGGGCGTCCACCCTTCGCGTTTCATGGTGCTGAACAGCGATTGCAGGTTGTGTATTTCAAAATATACATCGCCCCGGTATCTTTTGAGGGCGTGGTTTTTGGGGAAACCGTCGATGAGTTGTTTGAACAGTTCAATCTTTTCCAGGTCGGAAATGGGGTCGAGGGCTGTTTTTTCAAACAGCGACAGGTTTTCCTGGATGATATCGTTGCAAAAGGCATGGAAGGTATAGATGTTCACCTTATAGGCGTCGGGACCAATAAATTGCAACAGGCGTTTGCGCATGGCAACCACCCCGGCATCGGTATAGGTGAGGCAGAGGATGTTGTTGGGTTGCGAGTCGGTTTCCAACAATATTTTACCGATGCGGCTGGCCAGTATCTGGGTTTTGCCCGTGCCGGGGCCGGCGATCACCATTACCGGGCCTTCTATGGTGTCTACTGCCAGCTTTTGCTGTTCGTTTAAACGGTTGTATTCTTCGAGGAATTTTTGGTTTAGCCGTTCCCTGTTTACGCTCATGGCGTAAAGATAACAAACGTTGACGGCCCTGGGGCGGGGGGATGAAAACCCGGGGGCTACCCACCCTACGTCCCTAACGGGACGAATACCGGTATTGCATGCCTGGGCTACCCACCTGTCGTCCCGAACGGGACGAATACCGGCATTGCATGCCCGGGCTACCCACCTGTCGTCCCTAACGGGACGAATACCGGCATTGCATGCTTGGGGCTACGCACCTGTCGTCCCTAACGGGACGAATATCGGTATTGCATGCTTGGGGCTACGCACCCGTCGTCCCTAACGGGACGAATATCGGTATTGCATGCCTGGGCTACGCACCCGTCGTCCCTAACGGGACGAATACCGGCATTGCATGCCTGGGCTACCCACCGGTCGTCCCTAACGGGACGAACACGGCATTGCATGCCGGGGTTACCCACCCGTCGTCCCTAACGGGACGAATACGGCATTGCATGCCTGGGCTACCCACCCGTCGTCCTAACGGGACGAATACCGGCATTGCATGCCCGGGCTACCCACCTGTCGTCCCTAACGGGACGAATACCGGCATTGCATGCCTGGGCTACCCACCCGTCGTCCCTAACGGGACGAACACGGTATTGCATGCCTGGGCTACCCACCCGTCGTCCCTAACGGGACGAATACCGGTATTGCATGCCTGGGCTACCCACCCTACGTCCCTAACGGGACGAATACCGGTATTTCATGCCTGGGCTACCCACCCGTCGTCCCTAACGGGACGAATACCGGCATTGCATGCCCGGGCTACCCACCTGTCGTCCCTAACGGGACGTTCCGCCGGGCGGCATACGGATTTATATGCCATCGTCCCGCTAGGGACGACCGGTATGTAGCCCCCGGTGCAACCGGGGGTTCAGGGTGTAACCCGGGTTTCAAGGTGCCACCCCGAACGATCGTCCCGTTAGGGACGACCCGTGTGTAGCCCCCGGGTGTAACCCGGGTTTCGAGGTGCCGCCCCCGGATGATCGTCCCGCTAGGGACGACCGGTGTGTAGCCCCCGGTGTAACCGGGGGTTCAGGGTGTAACCCGGGTGTCGAGGTGCCACCCCCGGATGATCGTCCCGCTAGGGACGACCGGTGTGTAGCCCCCGGTGCAACCGGGGGGGTCAGGGTGTAACCCGGGGTTAAAGGTGCAACCCCGAACGATCGTCCCGTTAGGGACGACCGGTGTGTAGCCCCCGGTGCAACCGGGGGTTCAGGGTGTAACCCCGGTTTCAATATGCCACCCCGAACGATCGTCCCGTTAGGGACGACCGGTGGGTTACCACATTTTTCCCATTTTGGTCGCATCCCCCCTCACCCCTACAATAAGTGTAAACTATTACCCCCTGATAATACGTAACTTATGGCCCGAAAAGAAATCTCTGCTTCCTTCCAGGAAAGATTCTTTTTTTGGGAATAAAATCGAAAATCTTTCGTTCTAATACGATAGATTTCCTATAGAATGAAGAACCAACACCCCCTAAAGATTTTCATCCTCGAAGATGATGTTTGGTACGGCACCATGCTGCAACACTATCTTTCGTTGAATCCAGACTACGAAGTAAAGCGGTTTCACAACTGCAAAGATTTTTTCAGCCAGCTGCACGAAAGGCCCGAAGTGGTCACCCTTGATTATTCCATGCCCGATATGGACGGCAGCGAAGTACTCAAAAAGATCAAGGAAATAGACCCCGGCATACAGGTGATCGTGATCAGTGGCCAGGAAGACATCAAAACCGCCATCAACCTCTTAAAAAACGGCGCCTTCGACTACATCGTAAAAGACGACGATGCCAAAGACCGTTTGTGGAACACCCTGCTGCACCTGCGCGAAATAGACGGGCTGCGCAAGGAAGTGGAGCAACTGAAAGAACAGGTGGCCAAAAAATACGACTACTCCAGGTTCCTGATCGGTAAAAGTCCTTCGATGGACAAGGTGTTCAGCCTGATTGAAAAGGCATCCAAATCCAACATCACCGTATCTATCGCCGGCGAAACCGGTACCGGTAAGGAAATGGTGGCCAAGGCCATTCATTACAATTCCGATAAAAGTAAAAAGCCTTTTGTGGCCGTGAACGTGGCCGCCATTCCCCGTGAACTGATAGAGAGCGAACTCTTTGGTCATGAAAAAGGCGCTTTTACCGGCGCTATTACCCGCCGCATAGGCAAGTTTGAGGAAGCGCACAACGGCACCCTGTTCCTGGATGAAATAGGCGAGCTGGACATCAACCTGCAGGCCAAGCTGCTGCGTGTATTGCAGGAGCGCGAAATTACCCGCGTGGGCGGCAATGATATTGTGCCCATTAATGTGCGCATTATTGTGGCTACGCATAAGAACCTGCTGGAAGAAGTGCAAAACAAGAATTTCCGTGAAGACCTGTATTACCGTTTGATCGGTTTACCCATACAGTTGCCGCCCCTGCGTGAGCGTGGCAACGACATCATTATGCTGGCCAAACATTTTATGGACCAGTTCAGCCGCGAGAACAATACCGAGAAAAAAACGCTCTCGCCCGAAGCCCAGCAAAAGCTGATGAATTATGCTTTCCCTGGTAATGTACGCGAACTACGTTCGGTGATGGAGCTGGCCGTGGTAATGACCGATACCGATACCATTTTGCCGGAGCATATTACCGTGAACGTGAATGCCACCGTGAACGACCTCATGAGCAAGGAAAGAACCCTGAAAGAATACGAATTACAAATTATACAGCATTACCTCGACAAATACGACAAAGACGTACTGCTGGTAGCCAAAAAACTCGATATCGGTAAATCGACCATTTATCGAATGATACAGGCCGGTGAACTGAATAACCGCTAAACCCTGGAGAAAGGCAAAGATGTGTGGCGAAAAGTGTAGTGAATCATGAAATCCTTAAAGAAACCGCCGGAAGAACCAACCGCTTCCGATACTTTTACTGAACCCCAACTGTACAGCGTACCCGGCAACCCGGGTATGTTTTACGAAGAGGTATTGACCAATATCCCGGCCCATATTGCCGTTTTTAATACCCGCGGGGAATATATGTACATCAACTCACCAGCTATTAAGGAGGCCGGTATCAGGGATTGGCTGATTGGAAAAACCTTCGAAGACTATTGCTGTCTGCAAAACGAACCCATCACCTTAGCGGCACAAAGGCGCGCCGTGCTGGAAAAAGCCATCGCCACCAAACAGCTTCAAAAAGCCGAAGAACGTTACGAAACACCCGACGGACAAACCAGGCACGACCTGCGGCATGTATATCCTGTGTTGGATGAAGCCGGGAATATCAGGTTTTGTGTAACCTATAGTATAGAGATCACCGAACAGAAGAAAGCCGAAGAGCAGATACAGTTGAGTGAAAAGAAATACCGCGATTTGTTTAACTACAGCCAGGCCTGGATATGTACCCACGATATGGAGGGGGTGCTGTTATCGGTGAACCCGGCTATATGCCTGGCGCTTGATTATACCGCTGCAGAAATGGTGGGCAAACCGTTGAACCATTTTTTGCCCGAAGAAGACCGTGCTTTATTTGATGAACAGTACCTGCAGCCTTTTTTGCGCGATGGACGATCGGAAGGTGTGTTCAGGGTGCTGAGTAAAAGCGGGCAGGTGGTGTACCTGTTGTATCATAATTATAAAATGGACGTACCGGGGCTGGAGCCCTATGTGATAGGTTTTTCTAAGGATATTACCAGCCGTATACAAACCGAGCGGGAACTGCGGCATGCCAAGAAACTGACCGATGAGGCCGCCCGTGCTAAGGAGGCCTTTCTGGCTAATATGAGCCATGAAATACGTACGCCCATGAATGGCGTGCTGGGTATTGCCGGGCTGCTGGCTAAAACGCCTTTAAACGAACAGCAGCGTAAATATTTGCACCTGATTGAAGAGTCGGCCAATAACCTGCTGCTGATCGTAAACGATGTGCTGGACCTGGAAAAGATCATCATGGGCAAGCTTCAGTTTGAGCATGTGGTGTTTTCGCTGGTAGACCGGGTGGATATGTGTATGCAGTCGTTTATCTTCAAGGCCGAGGAAAAAGGCATTGGTTTGAATTATAATAACCAGTTGCCAAACGATATTGTGGTATTAGGCGATCCCTATCGCTTAAGCCAGGTGTTGAATAATTTGATTGGTAACGCCATGAAATTTACGCATGACGGTACCGTAACCATAGAAACCCGCGAGGTGGGCCGCACGGAGAACGAGGTGCAGGTTTTGTTTTTGGTAAAAGATTCCGGGATTGGTATTCCCAGGAGCCAGCTCGAGATGATCTTTGAGCCTTTTATGCAGGCGCATGTAGCTGTAACAAGAACCTATGGGGGAACCGGGCTGGGCTTGAGTATAAGCCGCGAGCTGGTGCAGATGATGGGTGGTACGTTACAGGTGGAAAGTGAAGTAAACAAAGGATCTGTTTTCAGTTTTATCATACCCTTTGCCATTAGTTCAACCAAACTCAATCATCCTACAGTGTCACAAGAACTCAATTACCAAAGTCTGGGCCGCAGACATGTATTGGTAGCCGAAGATGTTGAATTGAATCAATATCTTGTCAGGCATATTTTGGAGTCGTGGGGTTTTACCGTAGACATCGTTTCCAATGGGCTCGATGCCGTTACCATGGTACAGCAAAACAACTACGACCTGGTGCTGATGGACATACAAATGCCTGAGATGGATGGAATAGAAGCTACCTTGCAGATACGGCAGTTGCATGACCCTGTGAAAGCATCCGTTCCCATTATTGCGCTTACCGCCAATGTGCTGAAGGGCGATAGCGATAAATACCTGGCTGCCGGTATGAACGATTACCTGGCCAAACCGCTGAGCGAACAAAAGTTATTTCAAATTATATCCAACAATTTAAAGTCCGCCGCTGTGCCGGCGGCAGAGCCTGTTATGAGTTGCAAAGAGACTTCCTTTCCTGCCAGCCAGGAAAAACTGTACGATCTTACCATGGTAGAAACATTATCGGGGGGCGACACCGGTTTTATCAAACGTATGGTGCAATTGTTTATCGATACCATGCCACCATCGCTGCAGGAGTTGCGTGCAGCCACTGAACAGCAGCAATGGGAGCCCGTGAGCAAACTGGCGCATAAAATGAAGGCCACCATCGACAGCATGGGTATTGTAAAATTGAAGGAAGTGATTCGCACCATTGAAATGAATGGTAAAAAACTGGAGCATGTAGATGCCATTCCCAAAATGGTAGCCCAGGTAGATGCCGTGGTGAACCAATGTATTGTTCAGTTAAAAAACGACTTCGACCTGTGAACATAAACCGGCTGCCGGTGGTTGAATAAAGTAATGGGAGTTCATGTACTGAAGTATGTTCAGCAAATACCGGCATCTATACAGGAGGCCTGGTCGTTTTTTTCGAACCCTGCCAACCTGCAACAAATTACACCGCCTTATATGCAGATGCGTGTTATTTCAACGCATCATGGTGCTGCCATGTATCCCGGGCAGATCATCGAGTACCGGGTAAAGCCCTTATTAAATATATCCTGGTATTGGATGACCGAGATCACCCATGTGCAGGAGGGCGTGCTGTTCGTAGATGAGCAGCGCTATGGTCCTTATAGTTTCTGGCATCACCAGCATCATTTCAAACCGGTGGCCGGCGGTGTTGAAATGACCGATATTGTGCATTACAAGCTGCCCTATGGTTTTTTGGGTGATTGGGTAAACAGGTTATGGGTGCACAGGCAACTGCACGATATTTTTGAATACCGCCGCCAGCAGGTGATCAAGTTATTCGGTGCTTAACCTGGAATGCGCGAAATATACTTTTCTATTTCCTTTACCTGTTTTACGATCTCGGGGTTGGTAGGTTTCAACGCTTTTGTTTTGCGGAAGAATTCCTTGGCCGCCCTGAACTCGCGTTTGTTCATCATGATATTACACATTTGCAGGTAGGCCGCTGCTTCGTTCTCTTTATCGGGCAGCCCTTCGCGGATGGCCTGGCGGATGTATTTTTCGGCCTGTTTGAAGTCGTTTTTCTGCAGGGAGATCATACCCATTTGCAGCATGCTGGCGCCTTTAACCTCTTTCATGGGCGTACCCAGGTCGAGGCCTTTTTTCATGTTTTTTTCGGCCGTATCGAAATCCTGCTCCATCATAGCCAGCTGGCCCTTGAACGTAAAGTAGGCCGAGCGGATGGGTTTATACAGCAGGTTGGGATATTTGATGGAGTCGAGTACTTTTTTAGCCCCTTCAATGTCGCCCGTTTCCATATGTTCCTGTATGAGCCGCAGGGGGCCGATAAAGAAATGTCCGAAAATAAAGATGGCGCCTATCAGGTAGAGGGGGAAAGCCGGCCAGAAACCGCTGTAGATATTGGCTACCACACCCAGGACGATCAGCACGATTCCCAACGGAAGGCGGTAGCGTATGATCCACGTATAAAACTTCATAAACCTTGCAATTTTAG
>Ga0065721_10049997_pt1 | contig 24415 bp, 21 predicted proteins | sample Mesricmetagenome_FD_59108 | JGI IMG/M metagenome (GOLD analysis project Ga0065721, IMG submission 59108) | Mesophilic microbial community from rice straw/compost enrichment Sample: eDNA_1 v2 (version 2) | ecosystem: Engineered > Solid waste > Grass > Composting > Bioreactor | place: USA: Davis...
GCCGCGTATGAGCATGCGAATACTTGGAGGCGGTGGCTGGCGAGTGGCTGGCCGCAGCCAAGCCGCACTGGGCTGCGCGAACTTACAACCAGCGGCTCAACCTACTGGTCAGCGATGCGCACGTAGGTGCTTTGCCCATGAGGCAGGTGACGCCAGCACACGCGCATGCCATTGTCTCCCTGATCCACGCTCGAACTCCGAGGCATTCAGGCACGCTGTGATCGACTGCAGTGGGCATGAAGCCTTAACCCTTGGCGGGCGATTTCGGAAGTCGGGGACGGCGCTCCGCGCTTTCAGAGGGATTTACTAGAACGTCCTAAAGCCCATTGCCGACGGTATCAAAAGAAAGTTTCGTTCTTGCAGCTAGCATCGTGCTGGCTATCAGCAGGGTGGTCTCTTCGTTTGCCAACCATTCCGTGGGCTTCAAGGGAGCTAACCGCCGCCTTCCTGGCGACTGCGCTTCGCTCGGGCGCGTAGCAAAGGAACGCGTTGCATGAATGTGATTTGAGCCCTCTTCCCAAGGCAAATCTCACGACCCAGCTCCGCCCGGGTTTTTTGTGCCCGCTGAGAAATGAAACATCAATTGATGTTGGCAGGGTTACACTAGGTCGTATCGGCCTGCTCGAACGGCTCGATGCCCACTTCCTGGGAAAGCATTTCACAAGTCAGGCGAGCAAGAAGACGAGTACTCTTCCGTCGCCCCAGTTTAGGTTCGCTGCTTCAGGTTCGCTGCGCTTGCGGCGCTTCGAGGGACATAGGCGACATAGGCGATTTGCTTTCGGAAGATGCTGGCTTTTGCCTTACCCGGAACATGGGCAGGGCAATAGACGGCAGCCTAGATCTCGCCAGCGTGCTCTGAACGTATTCTCGCCAGTACGGCCAGACATGGAAAACGATATTCTCGCCGAAGGCGGAAACGATTTCTGACGATGGTGCCTCTTCAGACTTGACCAAATAATCGGCCGCAAACACGCATTCGATCTCGGCCAACATGTGTTCCGCGATGTTCTTCTCGCTTGCATCCGCACGCAAAGCGCGGAAGCCGGTGTTCACGAAGCAGCGAAGAACTTGGGTTTCGTTTCCATGGCCGTCCCCGCGTCGTTGGAGCATCACCTCTGGATCGATATGATGGCGTAGCTGGAAACTTACTGACTCGAGTGTCTCCTGCGGATTGTGGTCACGCACAACGGTGTGCCGCGCCTCCACCAGGAACACGTCCTGGATCGAGAGCATCGCCACCGCCATTTCGTGGGCGCTGCTCGTCACGCTACCTCCAACTCCGCGGGCGTTGTCCATTCTGGTTGATTTGCAACGATGTCAGCCTGATCGGCATAGGCGAAGCGTGCTGTGCGATCCTGGTGCACATTGAGGTCCTCCCACTCGCTAGAGACATTCGTGAGATTTCCACGCACGAAAACGCCCCTAACTGCGAAGCTCGTAACCTTCTTCGGTTTCAGTGCAGAGATCACGAAGGGATACGCAGAAACGACGCGAAGGAGTCGATCCATGGCCGCGCTTTGAAGAACGTCCCCACGCTCATACTTAGAGAATGCGTTCGCGCCTCCGCCGAACAATTCAGCGGCTTGAGGTTGAGATAGGCGAAGCTTTTCGCGGATGCGACGAATCTCGGCGCCACTCAGGAGGCCCTCCTCACGGCGTTTCGCATCGGCAATCAGGACCTGATTGAGGCGCGCCTGCTCCGGCAGCACCGGATCCGCGCCGCACAGCGAGCAACGACTACGATGCAGGCCATCGACTCGAATCTGCTTGTTGCCGTTCTGGAAAGAATCGCTGTAAAGCTCCGTGTGAAGCTCGCCCTCGTCACAGACGATGCAATATTCAGTTGCCATCACATTTGCCCCTCAACGTGAAAAGACCAAAGTGTGACTGTCAAACATCCTCTCGCGAGACGAAACTTGATGTAGAGATCATCGTCGTGTTTGGTGGGACCAGTTACCGAGAGCTTGTACACATCGCACCAGCCCGGAATTCCTTCGTAGCGTCCAGATCTGTCGAATTCTTTATCCGTGAGCATTGCGAGACAGTCGCACACGTCCTGGTGGGAATAGTTGAGGTTATCTCGGTCCTTCACAACACTCGACGAGCGATAACCGACGCTCCCGGCCTTAGCCAGCGCGATAACCTGCGTCAAATCGTACGCGGGATAGTTCCGTGTTTCCGTGAACGGGGTAACCATTATGGTTAGGCTCTTGTTCCGACGTCAACCCGTAAAGTGCACTCTCGGCTGCCAGCGGCAGGGACCACTTCGTAGGCTCCCTATTAGTAGGGGTCGGTAATCGTCACGAGCCCCAGGAGTAGTGGTTCAGATTATTTCAGGTTTTGTAGGTAAGTGTAGGCTCGGCACCGTATGTAGGTCGTGTATTGAGGGTACTGGTACGGATACTGCCGGCCTCGATAGCAGATAAATGTACGAAAAATCCAGAAGTTACAGTGCCGCGGCGTTCAGGGACAAAGCCAATCTCAGCACCTCCCGAGGATGCACGATGGCGCCATCGATGGTCCCCCGGAACAACTCCTCGAAGCCGAGGGACCCGGTAACGGCTGTCCAGCAGCAGGGAGTACTAACTAACTATTGATCATTAATTTAACAATAATCGACAAGTTAGCTTTGGTTATCGCAATGAGCTGCGGCCCGTCCGAAGGAGCGTATGCATGCTCTGGCTGCTGTCGTTGCCGTTCTGGGAGCTGGTGGTGATTGTGGAGGCGTTGTTCGCCTTCATCAAAGCCCTGTTATTCCTCTCGGCGCGACTCTTGGGTCATCGCGGTTGAAGCAAACCACCAGGGGATTCATTCCCGTGGTTTGAGCGGGCGGGATTGCATGGGCAGGGATTCGATTGAATCGCGCAATGCCGGGTGCCGCTGCAAGAGATACTGCTCCGCTTCCGTGCGCTCATCCACAAAGCCGAGGTTGAAGGAGTATTCGTCCCTGCTCATCGTCTGCGTGCCGAGCCAGACGAAATTGCGGACCGTGCCCAGGTAAGTGGCCTTGTTGGGTAGCACGTCGAAAGTCAAAAGAAACGGCTTGCCTGCCTCGGGGGCGTATGTACGCCAGCCGGTAAAGTTGCCCCCGCGCGTACCGAAATAGCCCAGCGTGTCTACGTAGTATCGCCCGACCGGCAGTTTGGTTATGAAGTGGCCATTCTCACTGACCAGCGCTCTCACCGCGAACTTAGCTGCGCCCAATTCGCTCCGATTCAGCACGGTGGCATCGGTCAGCGGCGAGAAGTGAACGATGATCTGCGGCTTGAGTAGGCCAAAGCGCGTGTCCGGCGGCAGCGTAGTGCCGTTGGAGACAAATTCCATCCTCCCGAATACGATGGCTTCCTGCCCATTTGGCATGAAGTCGGTGGGAACCGGTGGCGCCGTCGTGGCGCAGCCCGCAACGACAGCCATGACAGCGAGTACCGTGCAGCTCAGAAGAGATCGACGAATCGCATCCATGAAGCCCCATCCGCAGTTGCTATTGTTATTAGCAGTAGCATAGCAACTCCTCTGCCAGGCATCAGGATGGACGCTTCGCCAACTCATGTCGCGACGAGCAGCGTTCGTTTGATGCTCCTTCGAGCGCACGAACTTTGTAGGCATTCTTAGCGAGCGGCGTCGCGTTACGGACAGCGGCTGCGGCGGCTTCGCTGGCGGAGTGATCTCCGCTCATTTGCAACACGACGGCCACGTTGCAGATGGGGCCAGTCGTGGCTGTCTTGCTCGGTTTGCTTGTGATATGCGTAACGTGTGTCACGCTGAATGGGCGGGAGGCCGATGTAAGTGAGGATCTCCCTGCTGATCTCGAAGATCGCGTGTAACTGATGCTCGCTGTGATCCGGCCGATGGAAAACTAGTTGGCGACAGTAGCTACTGTATCGAAACAAGCCTCGGGCTTGCCTACAGCCAACCCCGCTCGGCGAGCGACTCGCAGACCCCGTCCCCAACCACCAGATGGTCCAGAACCTTGATGTCCACCAGCGCCAGGGCATCCCTCAGTCGAACCGTGAGATTCCGGTCAGCCGGGCTGGGCTCGGCGATGCCGGAGGGGTGATTGTGAACCAGGATGAGGGCGGCGGCGTTGCGCGCCAGGGCCAATCGAAGCACTTCCCGAGGGTAGACGATGGCGCCATCGATGGTCCCGCGGAACAGCTCCTCGAAGCCGAGAACCCGGTAGCGGCTGTCCAGCAGCAGGCAGCAGAACACCTCGTAAGGCAGGTCTCGCAGGCGCAGCTGGACAAACTCGCGGGTGGCCTGCGGGTTCTCCAGGGCCGAGCCGACCTTCATGAGTTCCTGGTAATGCCGACGCGTCAGCTCCAGCGCAGCCTGTAGCGCCACATACCGGGCTGTTCCGAAGCCGCGCGTCCGGCAGGCGCGCGTCTTGTCCGCGGTGAGAAAGGCACGCAAAGACCCGAAATCAGCGATCAAATCGCGGGCCAGATCCAGCGCATTACGGCCGCGCACGCCAGTACCCAGCAGAATGGCGAGCAGTTCCGCCTCGCTCAGGCCCGCCGCGCCGATCTTCAGCAATTTCTCTCTCGGCCGGTCGCTCTCCGGCCAGTTGCGAATCGACATGATCGACATCCTTGTCTCCTCCAGGGAAGGATGGGCGGGCTGCCCGGCGGTAGTGTGTGTCGGCGGCCCGGTTTGCTCGCGTCGAATTCATCGCTGTTCGCCCCGAAACGCGGGCCTCCGGGAGCCCCACTTGTGTCAGCTACACCCGGCGGCTCCAGGTCACCGGGTGGGGCGGCCCGGGCGGGTGGGCCGATCAGGTAATAAATGCGTGCATCTGCTCGCATTCCACGGCATTTTGCCGACAAGCTGGCCCGATCGAGCCCGAGTCGCGCGGCCGCGGCGGCCTATGCCCGGGCGGAATGCCGGTATGCGACAGCGACGTTTGCCGGGCTCCCTGCCCGCCCCCATAATCCAGTTCATGAGCTCCCAGCCTCGCAAAATTCTTCTCGGTGTCACCGGCGGTATCGCGGCCTATAAAAGCCCGGATCTGGTGCGCCGATTGATGGACCAGGGCGCCGAAGTCCAGGTCGTGATGTCACGTGGAGCCCAGCAATTCGTCACGGCGCTGACGTTCCAGGCCGTCTCGGGCAGGCCGGTACGCGATGACTTGTGGGACGAGAGCAGCGAGGCGGCGATGGGACACATCGAGCTGGCGCGCTGGGCGGACGAGATCGTGATCGCGCCGGCGACGGCTGATTTCATCGCCAAGCTCACGCACGGTTTTGCCGAAGACCTGCTGACCACCCTGTGCCTGGCGAGCACCGCGCCGATCACCATCGCGCCGGCGATGAATCGTCAGATGTGGGCGAATCCCGCGACTCAGGCCAACGTTCGCATTCTGAAGGAGCGTGGCGTACGCGTGCTCGGTCCGGCGAGCGGCGAGCAGGCCTGTGGTGAAGTGGGTGTCGGTCGAATGCTCGAGCCGACGCAGATTGCCGCTGAAGTTTTCACGATCCGCGGTGGTGCGGGTCCGCTGCAAGGGCTCAAGGTCGTCGTTACTGCGGGCCCCACGCGCGAGAAGATCGACCCGGTGCGATTCATCAGCAATCGCAGCTCCGGCAAGATGGGCTACGCCGTCGCTGAAGCGGCGCGAGAAGCGGGAGCTCACGTGGTTTTGGTGAGTGGCCCCGTGCAGATTCCAACACCGCGCGGCGTCGAGCGCGTCGATGTGGAAAGTGCCGAACAGATGCTGAGCGCGGTTCAGAGCAACGTCGTCGGTGCGGATATCTTCATCGCCGCGGCCGCCGTTTCCGACTATCGCTGTCGAGAGGTCGCCTGCGAAAAGATCAAGAAGACCAGCGACACGCTCAATCTCGCCCTGGCGCGGGCGCCCGATGTGCTCGCCACTGTTTCTCGCACCGAGTCGCATCCGTTCCTGGTGGGCTTCGCGGCCGAGACCGAGCACGTCGAGCGCAACGCGCTCACCAAGCTCGTCAACAAGAACCTCGACATGATTGCCGCCAACAAGGTCGGTGACGGCCTGGCGTTCGACAAGGACGAGAACGCGCTCACCGTCTACTGGCAGGACGGCAAACGCGAGCTTTCGATGACCAGCAAGGCGGCCCTGGCGCGCCAGTTGGTCGAGCTGATCGCCGAGCGCTATCAGGCGCGCGGCAAGACTCAAAACCAGAACTCAACGCCTGCTTTGACCGCCGCTCATGCCCGCTGATGGAATGACCTCCGGCGATGGCGCACGCCGTCGCTTGCAGATCCGCGTGCTCGATGCTCGCATCGGTCGCGATTATCCCTTGCCTCAATATGCGACCACGGGCTCGGCGGGTGTGGACCTGCGCGCCTGTATCGATGCGCCGCTCGAGCTGAAGCCGGGCGACACGCAGCTGATTCCTTCAGGCATCGCAATCTATCTGCAGGATCCGGGGTATGCCGCCATCGTGCTGCCGCGCTCGGGGCTCGGTCACAAGCACGGCATCGTGCTCGGCAATCTGGTGGGGCTGATCGACTCCGATTATCAGGGTCAGATCTTCGTATCGTGCTGGAATCGCGGCCAAAGCACTTTCACGATTCAACCCGGCGAGCGCATCGCGCAGCTGGTGGTGGTGCCGGTGGTGCAGGTCGAGTTCGACGTGGTGAACGAGTTCGTGGCCACCGAGCGCGGCGCCGGCGGCTTCGGCAGCTCGGGCCGCGGCTGACGCGGGCTATTTCAGTCCCTTCAGCTCCTTGAAGCGTTTGATATCGGCGCTGAAGGAGGCCGTGACCTCGGCCTGTTCGGCCAGATTCTTCTGCAGCGATTCCTCATACACGTGCATGCTGTTCACGGTATTGACCATGTCTTCGGCGAGATGGTCGGGTAGCGGCGGCGCGCCCGGTTTTTCGTTGTACGGCTTGAAGCGCGCGACCTGAGTTTCGAGCCGGCTCTGCCGCTCGCGCAGAGTGAGGATGGTCTGCTCGGTGGCGCGATGTTGGGCGACCAGCAGCTCTAGGCGTTGATCGCGCAGCCGCTCGATGTCTTCCACGCTCAGGTACGTTTCCAGGAGCATGCGATCGCGCAGCTCGCGTTCCTGTTTCAGCTTGCGTTCGTGGCTTTCGCTCGCTTCCCGCGACAGGCGCGCGGCGCGTGTGCGATCCCCCTCGATCAGCCGCAGCACCGTGCCCTGCGCGTTCAGAACCTCGGTGTCCTGGCCGGTGCAGCCCGGCGGCATGCTGTCGCTGAACAGCTGTTGGCCTTTGACGTCCTTGCAGCGGTAATAGGCTTCCTCGGACGACTTGGTCGATCTTTGCTTTTGCGCGGCGAAAGCGGCGCCCGATGCGACTATCGCGATCACGATCGTCAGTGTGCGTATCCCGCGCATCGGTATGAAATCGTCCCCTGGGAGTTGGATGATCATTGTGCCGTAGGGCACCGTTGGGTCAACTTTGGACAGTTTTGGTCACATGTGACGACGCCGCGGCCGGGCCGGTTGGCCCCGTAACAGCGCGCCTCGGTTCAGCTCGACACTCCATATTCACCGCGATAACGCTCGACTGCCGCCAGCTGCGCCGCGTCGCCGCTCTGTCTCAGGTAGTCGATCAGGTCGGCCAGGCGCAGGATGCTGGTGACCGGCAGTTGCAATGTCTGTTCCACTTCCTGAACCGCGGACAGCTGGCCCTGACCCCGTTCCTGCCGGTCCAGCGCGAGCATGACCCCGACCGGCTGTGCGCCGGCGGCGCGAATGATATCCGTGGCTTCGCGGATCGCGGTTCCGGCGGTGATCACGTCGTCGACGATCAAGACCCGGCCGCGCAATGGCGAGCCGACGATATTGCCGCCTTCGCCATGGTCTTTGGCCTCCTTCCGATTGAAGGCCCAGGGCACGTCGCGGCCATGCTGGTCGTGCAGCGCCACTGCCGTGGTCGCCACCAGCGGAATGCCTTTATAGGCGGGACCGAACAGCACATCGAATTCGATACCGGCAGCTTGAATCGTCTGCGCGTAGGCGCGCCCCAGCTCCGCCAGCGCCCGCCCCGAATTGAACAGGCCGGCATTGAAGAAATACGGGCTCACCCGGCCCGACTTGAGCTTGAATTCGCCGAAGCGCAGCACGCCGAGCTGCAGACAGAGGTCGATGAAAGAACGCATGCCGGAAGACGCCGTGAATGGGCCGAATGAATGACCGCGGCCGATGGTAGTCGATTTGCGCGCGTCATCGGACATAGATCAAGCCTGATTTCGTGCGTGTTCGGGCCAAGGCCCGCGGCGGCCTTCTATAATCGCCCGCCATGAGCACAGTGGCAGCAGGCACGGCACAGGCGACCCCGGCAACCAAACCGAGGTGGCGTGACATTCTCGCCAGCCCGAAGATGGTCGCCATCATGGTGCTCGGGGCCGCGTCGGGCTTTCCGAATCAGATCACCGAAAGTGCCCTGCAGGCGTGGCTGAAAGACAGCGGCGCGAGCAACACGACCATCGGCATCCTGTCCTACGTCGCGCTGCCTTACCTGCTCAAGTTTCTCTGGGCGCCGGCCATCGACCGCTATCCGCTGCCGTTTCTGGGCCGCCGGCGCGGCTGGGTCGCGCTCATGCAGCTGTGCCTGGCGGTGGCGATCGGCGTGTTCGCCCTGCAAAACCCGACCGTCTCGCTGACGCCGATCGCGGTCTGCGCCGTCGCAATCGTGTTCTTCTCGGCCACCCAGGACATCGCGATCGACGCGTATCGAACCGACGTCTCGCAACCGCATGAGCGCGGTCTGGCGGCGGCTGCGAACAATCTGGGCTATCGCACGTCGGCGTACATCGCGTCCGCGTTCGCGCTGGTGATGGCGGATTGGGCCGGATGGAAGCCGGCTTTTCTGATTCTCGGCGTGGTCATGGCGGCGTTCTGTATCGGCACGCTGTTGGCGCCCGAGCCGCACTACGAACATCAGCCGCCGCGCAGTCTGAAGGAGTCACTGGTCGTGCCCTTGCGCGAGCTGCTCGGTACGCCGAGCGCCATCGCGTTCATCGCCCTGGTCATCCTGTTCAAGGTCGGTGACGCGTTCGCGCTGCGATTGTTCACGCCGTTCATGATGGACGTGGGCTTCAGCAAGACCGAAATCGCAGTGGTGTTGAAGGCGCTGTTCACCGCAAGCGGAGTGCTCGGCGCGATTCTTGGCGGCGTGGCGATGGTGCGGCTGGGGTTGCTGAAATCGATGCTGATCTTCGGCCTGGTCCAGGCGGCCTCGAACTTCCTCTATTACGCGCTGGCCCTGACCGGCAAGAACTATGCATTGATGATCACGGCGGTGAGCGTCGACAACGTCGCCGGCGCGATGGGCAATATCGCCTCGGTCGCGCTCATCATGGCGTTGTGCGATGTGCGCTACAGTGCTTTTCAATATGCGCTGCTGTCGGCGATTGCGCTGACGCCGCGCTATTTGCTCGGTGGCCCGGCCGGCTGGATCGCGGACCATGCCGGCTGGCCCATGTACTACGTGATCAGCGTGCTGCTGGCCATGCCGGGATTGCTGCTGGTCTGGCTGATGCGCCAGCAGATCAAACAGCTGGATCAGCCCCGACCCTGAGCGCGGGACCGGTCAGGAAACATCGCGACGATTACAGATCGCGCGGCGACGGCCACTCGGAATAGCCCGAGGCTTCCGAGCGATCCAGGCTCATCAGGGGATCGATCCAGCTGCCGTTCGCACTGATTTCCCGGTCGGACTCATAGTCCTCGGGCTCGACATCGACCGAGCCGGTCCAGTCCTCCGGGGCTTGTGCCTCTTCGAAATCCTGTTCTTCCCACGATTCCAGATCGAACTCCTCGAGGGTGCCATCGAAGTGCTGGACTTCCACGGTGCCGTCGTCGCGATCGACCGCAACCACTTCGAACAGGTCGCCATTGAGGCGGCGATACCAATCACCCACGACGGGGCTCGGCGAAGTCATTGACCATCCTCCGGCAGGAGTGAGGGAGCATCCTTGCGGAAGCATCCATGCGTCATCAGACACGCGAGTTGAATCGACGTTTGTTTTAGACCTGCGCCGCGCTGGATTCAAGTGGGATTTTTTCTGCAAGGCATCAAGTGAAGTGACATCCGCGGGCGCGCATGGGCTGCGAATTCACCCTCACAGCGCGTGGTGCCAGTCGCGCAACATGAAATTCTTCTAGTAATGCCGGATGTGACTTTATTGTGATGGCGAGCGCGCACGCGTGTAGCTGAGATCCCAGACCCCGTGGCCCAGCCGATGGCCGCGCCGCTCGAAGCGCGTGAGCGGGCGTTCTTCACTGCGGGGGACGAAGCCGGTGTCGGGCGCATCGTTCGCGAACGAGGCCGAGGCATCGATCACCTCGCGCATCTGCATGGCGTAATGTTCCCAATCCGTCGCGAGTCGCAGCTTGCCGCCCGGCGCGAGCACCCGCGCCAGCAGCTCGACGAATTCCGGCTGGATCAGCCGCCGCTTGTGATGACGCTTCTTGTGCCAGGGGTCGGGAAAGAAAATATGAATCAACTGTACGGAGGCGGGCGCGAGCTGCTGTTGTAACACCTCGACGGCGTCGTGACAGATGACACGCAGGTTGTTCAGTCCGGCGGCATCCGCGCCCAGCAGGAGGTGGCCCACGCCGGGCTTGTGAACTTCCACGCCGATGCAATCCAGCTCCGGATGCGCCTGGGTGAACGCCAGCAAGGCTTCGCCGGCGCCGAAGCCTATTTCCAGCATGCGCGGCGCCTGGCGACCGAACGTTCGATCCAGATCGATCGGCTGCGCACTGAACTCGATGCCGTAACGCGGCCACAGCTCGTCCATCGCGCGCTGTTGAGCGGCGGTCTGCCGGCCGCCGCGGATCACAAAGCTACGAATGGTTCGACGCGACGGCCGCGTCGCTTCGTTCTCTGGAGACTGGTCTTCGGTCATTTCTGGACGGCGTGGGACTGCAGATGGTCGTAAAGCAACTTCGCAGCGGAATGCAGCGGCGCTCCGGTGCGGATACAAAGAAACAATTGTCGATGCGCCCACGGATCGCTCAGCGGTACCGACGCGAGCGATAGCGAGCGGATGTAGGCGCTGGTCGCGGCTCTGGGCACGATGCTGACGCCCAGTCCGGAGGCGACCATGGCGCAGGCCGCGTCGAAACTCGTTACCTGCACGCGCCAGTTCAACGAGCGATCGGATTCCGTCGCGGCCCTCGTCAGCAGACGATGCAGCGAGCTGCCGGCATGCAGGCCGACGATCGGTTCATCGATCAGTGCCGCGAACGACAGCGAGGCGTGTTTGGCCAACGGATGATCGGGCCTCAGCACCACCACCAGGTCGTCGTTTCTGAACGGCACCGTGGTCAGCCCATCGATCACGGGCAGCTCGCTGACGATGCCCAGATCGGCCGAGTTGTCCGCGACCGCGGCCGCGATCGCCGAGCTCACGTGTTCTTCGAGATGCACGTGGATGTCCGGATGCTGTTTTGCAAACGAGGCCAGCGCATCCGGCAGGAATTCGACGATGGCGGAAATGTTTGCAAACATCCGCACGTAGCCACGCGTGCCCGACGCATGCCGTCGCATCTCGTCGTCGAGCTGCGCCGCCTGATGCAGGAGTACGCGCGCTCTTGCGAGCAGTGCATGGCCGGCTGCGGTCAGCTCGACGCCTTTCGCCCCGCGCAGCAGCAGCGGGCAGCCCAGATTGTCTTCCAGGTCGGAGACGCGTTTGCTCACCGCCGAGGCGACGGTGTGCGAGCGTTCAGCGGCGCGCGCGATGCTGCCCGCATCGGCGACGGCCACGAACAATTCCAGGTCACGCAGATCGAATCTCAAAGCCACGGAAGACACAGGCGGGGTGAATCGAGGAGCGGCAGTATACCGCCATGCCGCTCAGGGCCCCCGTCAATCGAGCCGGGACGGCACGGCCCGGGCCGGCCGGTTCGAGGTTGCCGTTGGCAATGGCTCGGGAGGTTGCATAGAATCGGGCAAACGCGGGTGTAGCTCAGTTGGTAGAGCACAAGTTTCCCAAACTTGAGGTCGCGGGTTCGAGACCCGTCGCCCGCTCCAGATTCCAGCCCGGGCCGTTCGGCCCCGCCTGGATCCCATGCCTCACCCTGCCGCCCCTGCCACGGCAACCTCGTTGCCGCGAGCGGGCTTCGTGATTCTTACTCAGAGGGATAGTCAGCAGATGACCGCCAGCCGACGCGATTTCATTGTGGGCACCGGTGCCGCTGTGGCGCTGGCCAATCTGCCGCTGAGTGTGCGGGCCAGTCAGTCCAGTGCCGACAAGGCCACCGAAGCGGTGCTGGCCGAACTGGCCGAAGAGCTGCTGGTCGATTATCCGGAAACCGCCAGCGGTCTGGGCATCGACACCGGCCCGCGCGCGCCGTTGAAGTCGAAGTTGGCGGACCGCTCCGCCGAGGGTCAGCGTGCGATCGCGCAGCGAGTCGCACAACGCCTGCAACGGCTGAAGGCCATCGACACTTCCAATCTCAGCGAGGCCACTCGCATCGATGTGGACGTGATGCGCACGGCGCACGAGTTTGCCGTTGAAGGGTTCCGCTTTCCCTATGGCGACGTCGCCAACCTGAATCAGAGCTGGTCGTACCGGAACGCGCCTTACGTAGTGGCTCAGAACACCGGCGCCTTCCTGGAGATTCCGAGTGTGCTCGACATCAGTCACACGGTGACGACTCCGGAGGATGCCGATGCGTATCTGTCCCGGCTGGAAGCGTACGCGGGGCAAATCGATGGCGAGACCGGCCGATTGTACGCCGCCGCCGCGCAAGGTGTGATCGCCCCGGACTTCCTGCTCGACAAGACGCTGAACCAGCTGCGCATGGCCAGCGCTGGAAACGTGGCCGAGTGGTCCCTGGTCACTTCGTTGGCGAAGCGGACCGAGAAAATGAAAGGCGACTACGCGGCGAAGGCGGCAAAGATCGCGAAGGACAGGATCGCGCCTGCGCTACAGCGTCAGCTCACGGAATTGGAAGAACATCGCAAGCGGGCCACCAGCGACGCTGGCGTCTGGAAACTGCCGCGCGGCGACGAGTACTACGCTTGGGCGTTGAACACGGCTACGACCACGCGCATGTCTCCGGAAGAGATCCACGAGCGTGGCCAGGAAGAGCTGCGCGCGTTGCATGCCGAGATGGATGGGATTCTCAAAGCGCAGGGCATGACGCAGGGCACGGTGGGCGAGCGCATGACGGCGCTCGGCAAGCAGGAGCGTTTCCTGTTTCCCGACAACGACGAAGGCCGCAAGCAGATCATGGCGCTGCTGCACGATCGGGTCGCAGACATTCGCAAGCGATTGCCGCGCGCCTTCGCCACGCTCGTGCCTGGAAACCTCCAGATCATCCGCATGGCGCCCGAAGTGGAGCCGGGTGCGCCCGGTGCCTACGGCGGTGCCGGCTCGATCGACGGCAAGGTGCCGGGCAAGTTCTGGATCAACCTGCACACGACCAAGCTGTGGACCACGTATGCATTGCCGACGCTGACCTATCACGAATCGATTCCGGGTCACGTCTGGCAAGGCGAATATGCATTCAAGCTGCCGCTGTTCCGTTCGCTGCTCGCGTTCAACGCGTTCGCCGAGGGCTGGGCGCTGTATGCCGAGCAGCTCGCGTCCGAGCTCGGCGTTTACGACGACGATCCGTTCGGCCGGCTCGGCTATCTGCAATCGATCGCGTTCCGCGCCTGTCGCCTGGTGGTCGACACTGGCTTGCATGCGAAGCGCTGGACGCGGCAGCAGGCGATCGAATGGTTCGCTCGCACCAATGGCTCGGGCCTGGACGAAGTGACCAGCGAGGTGGATCGCTATTGCGCCTGGCCGGGCCAGGCGTGCGGTTACAAAGTCGGCCACAGCGAGATCAACCGGCTGCGCGCCAAGGCGCAGCAGGCGCTCGGCAGCAGGTTCGACTTCCGCAAGTTCAACGATGCGGTGGTGAAGGGCGGCGACCAGCCGCTGGTGGTCCTGGCGCGCAACATCGACGCGTTCATTGCGAAAGGCTGAGGACTCGAAACGGCCCGGCCGCTTTCGAGCAGAGAAGACAGACATGCGGATTGCCACTTACAACGTCAATAGCATTCATGCCCGCCTGCCGAGCCTGCAGCGCTGGCTGCAGGAAACCTCGCCCGATGTCGCCTGCCTGCAGGAATTGAAAACGCCTTCGGAGAAATTTCCCGAAGCGGCGATTCGCGAGCTGGGCTATGGCGTGATCTGGCACGGGCAGAAGAGCTACAACGGCGTGGCCATTCTCAGCAAAGGCTGCGAGCCCACCGAGATCCGGCGTGCGTTGCCGGGCGATCCCGAAGATTCGCACAGCCGCTACATCGAAGCGGTGGTCCGAGATGTGATCGTCGGATGTTTGTATTTGCCCAACGGCAATCCGGCGCCGGGCGAGAAGTTCGATTACAAGCTGCGCTGGCTCGAGCGCCTGCGAGTGCATGCTGCGGAGCTGGTCGGCAGCGGCAATGCCGTGGTGCTGGCCGGTGACTACAACGTCATTCCCACCGGCAACGATGTTTACAAACCGGAGCGCTGGGTCGACGACGCGTTGTTCCGCGTCGAGACGCGTGAGGCGTTCAGCCGTATCGTCGAGCAGGGCTGGGTGGACGCAATCCGGCACCTGCATCCGGATGCGACGATCTATACCTTCTGGGATTATTTCCGGAATGCCTATGGGCGGGATGCCGGTCTGCGCATCGATCACCTGTTGTTGAATGCGCCGGCGGCGCGGCGGCTCAAAGCGGCGGGCGTGGATCGCCATGTGCGCGGCTGGGAGAAGCCGAGCGATCACGCGCCGACCTGGATCGAGCTGGAGGATTAGTCCCAGCGCGACCGCCTCGTTTGCGAGCTCGCCGCATGATCCGCGGCTGGCTCGGTGCGGGCTGCCGCTGTCCCTTCGTAATTCGGTCGTCGCGACCTGCCTCGATTACGACCGTTCGCTGCCCCTGATAATTTCCACTCGCGCGGATCCAAAGAGCCACGACTCGCGTTAGTTCCTTCGCCTGCTTAGATCACAGCGAGGATGGGGACCCGATTGAGCAACGCGCATCCGCCTCTATGGCAGCGCCTGGCGTGGTACACCTGCGGCGCGCTCGTTTTGCTGTTGCTGCCGGTATTCAAGTACGCGGAGTTGTGGGGCACGCTGCCGCGACCGCAAAAAGTCGCGCTCGTCGTGGCGCTGGGTGCGTTCGGAACTGCGTGCCTGCTGTCGCTGTTCGTAGATCGGCTCGCCAGCTGGCGCACCGCTGGCAAGGCACTCATCCGTTCGTTTGCTGTGTTGAGCTTGTTTCTCATTGCAGCAGTGGTGCTGTCGATTTCGCTGCCCCGTTTCCTGCTGATTCCGCTGGTAGGCGTCATTGCCGTCATCGTGCCCCTGGCGATCAGCCCGTTGGGTTTGCGACGAACGCCACTCGCTGCCGTCGCTATTCTGGCCGGCGTCGCGGGCGTCTATGCGTTCGGCCACGTAGATGTGTCCACGCAAGCCGAGCGCGTCACGCGTGAGGCGTATTTCTCGACGGCGTTCTATCCGGTGCGCGCGACCATCCGTGAAGGGTGGATTCCCGAGCCGGCCACTCGCGGCGGCGGCTTGACCATGGTGGGCGACCGAGTGCTGCTCGGTACAGGCGATGGGCATCTGTATCTGATCGATGCGCCAGAGGCAGGCGCGGGCTTCAAAGTCACCGAGCTGGCCACCCAGGTGCCCGCCAATCGTGAAGAGTTTGCCAAGGCCTTCGGCGGCTCGGCGCGACAACCCAAACGGTCCATCGACTGGCGCGAGGCCGGGCCGCCGCGCGTACAAACATGGCGTTTCCGTGTCGCCGATGTGGTCGCCGCGGTCGAGGGCGATGAGGTTCGTCTGTTCGCCTCGCATCATTACTGGAATGCCAAGGACGAATGTTTCGTCGCCAGAGTTTCCGAGCTGAGGGCGCCGCTGGCGAATTTCGAGCAAAGCGTCGCCCGGGCGCAGTGGTCGACGCTGTTCGACACGACGCCGTGCGTGCCGCTCGAAGGTCCGGATCGCAAGCGCGGCAAGAATCCGTTCCGGGGCGAGGAGATCGGCGGCGCGATGGTGCTGCTGGAAGACAACAAGCTGCTGCTCACGGTCGGCGATTCGGGCTTCTCCGGCATCGAATCCAACCAGATGTTCGCGCAGGATCCGGCAGCCGATTTCGGCAAGACCATCCTGATCGATCTGGCCACGCGCGAGCACCGCGTCTTCACCCTTGGACATCGCAATCCGCAGGGCATCACGCGTAGCCGCGACGGCAGAGTGTGGCTGACCGAGCACGGCGCGCAGGGCGGCGATGAGTTGAACCTGTTACAGGAACGAGCGAACTACGGCTGGCCCAGGGTGACTTACGGCACCGAATACGGGTCGACCGTCTGGCCGCTCAGCGAGCATCAGGGCCAGCATACGGGGTATCAACAACCGACCATGGCGTGGGTCCCGAGCATCGGCGCTTCCGACATTGCCGTCCTGAACGGCAAACTGTTTCCAGTGTGGCAGGACAACCTGCTGGTGGGCTCACTCTCCACGCGCTCGCTGTATCGACTGGTGGTGGTCGACGATCGAGTCGTGGTGCAGGAGCCCATCGCGTTGAACAAGCGCGTGCGAGACATCCTGTCGATGCCCGATGGCCGCATCATGATCTGGAGCGACGACTGGTCGCTCACGTTGCTCGAACCGGCGACCCAGCAGAATGGGGCGACCTTGTTCGCGACGCAGTGCCAGGGCTGTCACACCATCGGCGATGGCATGAGTCATCGGATCGGGCCCGATCTGTTCGGCATCGTCGGCCGCAGCGTCGGCGGTGCGCAAGGTTATGACGAATACTCGCCGGCCATGAAAGCCTGGAAGGCTAGGTGGGATGCGGCCACGCTCGACCGATTCCTGGCGCAGCCGGCGGCGGTGGTCTCCGGTACTTCGATGGCGTTCCCAGGTGTGCCGGACGCCGCGCATCGACAGGCCATCATCGAGTATCTGCAAAAGAGCGAGCCGATCGACAAGCGGGGCGTGATGCGCAGTAATTGACATGCAGGGCTCGCGCGGGTTGCCCCCTGGGAAGGCAATCTTTAAGCTGGTTCGCAGCTTTTCATGATGCGCGAGCTGCCTTGCTAAACCGATTTCTCTGCGCAGTGTTGTTGTCTCTATGGTCCGCGTTCGCGTTGGCGGATTACGCGGCTGCGCCCAAGAAACCCATCGACCTCACCGGATTCTGGATTCTGAATACGGCGGTCAGCGACGATCCGGAGGCGCTGTTGTCCGCGAAGCAGGCCAAGGAATGGGAGCGGTTCGAGCGCATGCGGCGCCGGCAGGAAGAGGCGCGGCCGGCCAACATGCCGCCGCCGATCGATGTGGATGCGCCACCGCCCGGTGACAGCAGTCGGCGGCGCGGTCCTCGCCCCTGGCAGAAGCAACAGCAGGAAAACCTGCGCCGCATGCTCGGTGTCAGCCCCACGCTGGAGATCAAGCAGGTCGATACCGGGCGTTTCGATGTGATTTCCGCAGTCGAGTCACGACGCGTCCAGGCAGGCAGCCACACGCAGGTGTCGATGCCCGAAGGGCAACTGGCGGATTCGTGGGTCGGTTGGGATGGCGAATGGTTCGTGATCGAACGCCGCGTCCGCCGTGGGCCGCGCTCGCTCGAACAGTTCCGGCTGACCAAGACCGGGCAGCTCGAATATCTGATGAAGTGGAGTGGCGAGAGCGAGCTGTCCGGAATCAAGGTGCGGCGACTCTACGATCGCCGCACCGGGCCCGAGCCGGAAGCGAATCCGGATCACGGGCCCTCGCCCTGAGACGACTCGGTCAGGCCGCCGAGTAACCCATCACGGCCTTCACTTCCAGGAATTCCTTGAGGCCTTCCTTGCCCCATTCGCGGCCGTTGCCCGATTGTTTGTAGCCGCCGAACGGCGCATTCATATCGGTCGCGGCGCCATTCAGATGAACCATGCCGGTCCGCAGGCGTCGCGCCACTTTGCGTGCGTGCTCGATGTCTCCGGAATAAACATAGCCGGACAGGCCGTAGACCGTGTCGTTGGCGATGCGCACCGCTTCGTCTTCGGTCTCGTACGGAATCATCACCAGCACCGGGCCGAAGATTTCCTCGCGCGCGATGGTCATGTCGTTGGTCACGTTCGCGAACACGGTGGGCTTGATGAAGTAGCCTTTGTCGATGCCGTCCGGTCGGCCCGGCCCGCCGGCCACGACCGTCGCGCCTTCGTCGATGCCGGTCTGTAACAGGCGCTGGATCTTTTCGAACTGGTTCCTGTTGGCGACCGGGCCCATGGTGACGCCGTCCTTTTTCGGATCGCCGACCACCGGCTTCGCGGCAACCGTCTTCGCGATGTTGACTGCTTCCTCGTACAGCTTGTTCGGCACGAGCATGCGCGAGGGCGCGTTGCACGACTGCCCGGTGTTCGACATCATGGACAGCACACCGCTCTTCACCGCGGCGTTCAAGTCGGCGTCTTCCAGAATGATGTTGGCGGATTTGCCACCGAGCTCCTGAGACACGCGCTTCACCGTGTCGGCCGCGGCCTTTGCGACCTGCACGCCGGCGCGAGTCGAGCCGGTGAAGGACATCATGTCGATGTCCGGATGACGCGACAGCGCTTCTCCCACGGTCGGGCCATCGCCATCGATCATGTTGAACACGCCCTTGGGCACGCCGGCTTCGTGCAGGATCTCGGCGAAGATGTGGGCACTGAGCGGCGCGACTTCGCTGGGCTTGAGCACCATCGTGCAGCCGGCGGCGAGCGCGGGCGCGACTTTGCAGCCGATCTGATTAAGCGGCCAGTTCCACGGAGTGATCAAACCGCACACGCCGACGGGCTCGCGGCGGATCAGGGTCGTGCCCAGCGTCTCTTCGAACTCGAATTCCTTCAGTGCGGCGAGCGTCGACATGAAGTGGCCGAGGCCGCTGCCGGCCTGCGCATGCAGCGCGAACTTCATCGGCGCGCCCATCTCGTCGGAAATCGCCAGCGCCACGTCCTTCATGCGGCCCTGATACACCTTGATGATGCGCTCGAGCAGCGCGATGCGCTCTTCACGCGAGGTCTGCGAGTAGGTTTCGAAAGCAGCGCGCGCCGCTTTCACTGCGACATCCACGTCCTCGGCCGTGCCGAGCATGATCTTGCCAATTTCCTGCTCGGTGGCGGGATTGATCACCGCCAGCTCGCGGCGACCCGGCGGGGTGACCCAGGCGCCATCGATGTAAAACCGCTTGAACTCGTACATGTGTCCTCCGCCAGACGGGGTCGATCCGCACACCAGAACGGCCTGCGCAGCAGGCCGGGCGTGCGGCGAAAAAGGGAGGACAATGATAACGCTTAGCGGCGGACGTCGCCGCCTTTCTCGGACAGCAACAGCTCCACGTCGGCCACGCCCAGCAGATTGAAGTCGCCCGGAATGGAATGCTTGAGGCAGCCGGCGGCGGCGCCGAACTCGATCGCGTCCTGTGGAGTCATGCCCGTCAGCAAACCGTGCAGGACACCGGCGGCGAAGGCATCGCCGCCACCGATGCGATCCACGATGCTGTGCAAGGGATATGAGCGGCTCTTGTAGGTGTTCTTCGAGTCGAACAGCAAGCCGGTCAATTGCTGATGGTCGACGCTGTGGCGTGCGCGCTCGGTGCAGACGATGTGGCGCAGATGCTTGAATGTTTTGAATGCGACATCGGCCGCTTCACGTCGGGCATCCGCCGCGGTTGTCTGGACGCCGAGCATGAAGGCGATGTCGCGATCGTCACCGAAGATCACATCCGCCTGCTCACATAGACGAGTCAACAGCTGCGGAGCTTCGGGAGCGCGCGAGCCCCACAGGCGTGCGCGGAAATTGCAATCAAACGAAATCTGGATGCCGGCCGCGCGCGCCGCCTGCATGGCTCGTGAAGCCGCATCCGCCGTGGCGCTGCTCACGGCTGGAGTAATGCCTGAAACATGCAGCCACCGCGCATTCGCCAGCAGCGATGTCCAGTCGTAAGTTTCAGGCGGCGCGATCGCGAAGGCTGAATTCGCGCGGTCGTAGAGCACTTCCGCCGGACGGTGACCGGCACCGTGCGTGAGGAAATACATGCCCATGCGACCTTCGCCGAAATGAATCGAATCGGTTTCGACGCCGTGACGGCGCAACTCGTCGGCGCAGGCGCGGCCCAGTGTCGAGTCGGGCAGCGTGCTCACGACCCGCGTGCGATGGCCGAACTTGTGCAATGACACGGCAACATTGGCTTCGGCGCCGCCGATATGAGCGTCGAAGCGTGGCGATTGCAACAGCAACTCCTTGCCAGGCGACGACAAGCGCAACAGAACCTCACCGAAGCAAACAATGGCCGGTTTCATGCGGGCGGAACATTCCGTTGGAAATGAGAAAGATGTCTTGCGGCGGGATTGTAGGCGGATTGCGAGCGGATTTGACGTGTTGCGGGCAAACCAAATGCGGTCGCTTGCCGGCCGCGGAGGGCTCTGTTAGCCTGCGCATTGTCACCGGTGTCATTCCGCGTCGCAAGAAATGCTACCGGTGTCACTGATTCGGGATGGCCAACCCATGGTTGGCACAGTCGGCCATACCCGGGCGCCAAGAGCCGATGGCCGAGATCAGCGGTATTAGGGCGATTTGAATGGGGGTAAACATATGTCGAAGGTAGGACGCCACGGCACGATCCGCTTTGCGGTTCGAACCGTGTTGGGGGTGGCGGCGCTGACTGCGAGTGCTGCGGCTTTATCGCAACAGGCGGGCACGCCGGCACAACAACAGGAAGGCGCGCTGGAAGAGGTCATCGTCACCGGCTTCCGGGAGAGTTTGAGCCTGGCGCTCGATCAGAAACGCGCTTCCATCGGCGCGGTGGATGCCATCGTCGCCGAAGACATCGCCGATTTCCCGGATCTGAACCTGGCCGAATCCATTCAACGCGTGCCTGGCGTGTCCATCGCGCGCGACGCCGGGGAAGGCCGCAACATCAGCGTGCGCGGTCTGGGGCCGCAGTTCACGCGAGTGCGCATCAACGGCATGGAAGCAATGAGCGCGAACGGCGGCACCGACGCGGCCGGCGGCACCAATCGCGACCGCTCGTTCGACTTCAATACATTTGCTTCCGAGTTGTTCAACTCGATCACCATCCGCAAGACCGCGGCCGCCGAACTGGAAGAGGGCTCGCTCGGCGCGACCGTCGACCTGCGTTCGGGTAGGCCCTTCGACTATGACGGCTTCACCGTCGTCACCAGCGCACAGGCCAGCTACAACGATATTCAAGAAGACATCGATCCGCGCGGTGCCTTCCTGATCAGCAACACGTTCGCCGATGGTCGTTTCGGCGCGTTGTTCTCGGTCGCCTACAGCGAGCGCAAGCTGCTCGACGAAGGCTCGAGCACGGTGCGCTGGCAGGCCGGCCCCACCGGGGCCTTCGTGCCACGCATCCCTCGCTACGACATCTACCAGCACGAGCAGGAGCGCCTCGGCCTGACCAGCTCGCTGCAGTGGGCGCCGACCGACCGGACCACGATCAGCCTGGATGCTCTGTACGCCAGGTTCGACGCCGAGCGAAACGAGATCTTCCTGGAAGCGCCGGGGTTCAGCGGCAACAATGCCAACACCGCCACGCTTTCAGTGCGCGAGTCCGTGGTCGATGCCAACAACACCCTCGTCTACGGCGTGTTCGACAACGTCGACATTCGTTCCGAAGCGCGTCATGACGAGTTGCAGACCGACTTCACTCACATCACGCTCGAAGGCGATCACGAATTCAACGATCGCGTGCGCTTGAAGGGCCTGGTCGGTTATTCGAAGGCCGAGCACGACAACCCGATCCAGACCACGCTGCTGTTCGACGCCGACGACGTCGACGGTTATACCTACGATTTTCGCGGCAACAAGCGCTTGCCGTTGATCACGTACGGCAACCTCGACGTGACCGATCCGGCGTCGTGGCGACTGTCGCAGATTCGTCTGCGTCCGCAGAGCTCGGAGAACACCTTCAAGACGGTGTCCTTCGACGTGGCCTGGGACGTGACCGACGTGGTGACCTTGAAGGCCGGTCCGCAGTACAAGAAGTTCGAGTTCGGAACGACCTCCCTGGTTCGCTCGGATGGCAGGACGGCCAACCGGGAAGGTGACCTGACCGGGCTGCCCGCGTCGGTGGTTGCGCCTTACAGCACGGTGGCGCGCATCAGCAACAACTTGAACGTGCCCAGGGGCACGCCGACCAGCTGGGTCATTCCGGACATCGATGCCGCTGCGGCGCAGTTCGGGTTGTACGACCGGTCGCGCTTCCGACTGGGCATCGAACCGGCGCTGGGCAACAACTTCAGCATCGATGAAGAGGACCTGGGCGGTTACGTGCAGGCCGACTTCAATACGTTCCTGTTCGATCGCCCGCTGCGTGCCAATATCGGCGTGCGCTATGTCGAGACCAAGCAGACCTCGTCGGGTTACACGTTTACTTCCGGCGCGCCGCTGCTGACCACGGTCGAGCGGACCTACGACAACACGCTGCCGTCGTTGAACATCGCGTTCGATTTGAGAGACGACTTCGTGATTCGCGCGGCGGCTGCGAAGGTGATGGTGCGCCCGAACGGCGGCGGTGGGGCGGCCGGCGGACTGGGCATTCTTGCACCGGGCGCGTCGGTGCAAATCAGCGGCGCCAACAAGACCGTCACCGCCGGCAATCCATTGCTGGAGCCGTATCTGGCCAAGGCCTATGACCTGTCGTTCGAATGGTATTTCGCCAAGGACTCGCTGCTGTCGCTGGCGCTGTTCCAGAAGGACATCGACAGCTTCGTCCAGGTCATCCGCAGCAGCGGCAACTTCTCCAGCAACACGCTCGGGCTTCCCGATAGCGTCGCGCTCGCGGCCTGCGGCACGGCCATTCCGGATCCGGCCACGTGCCTGGCCGACTGGCAATTCTCGTTGCCGAGCAATACTCCCGGCGGCGACCTGAAGGGCTTCGAAATCAGCTATCAACAGCCGTTCTCGTTCCTGCCGGGCTTCTGGAGCAACTTCGGCCTGATCCTGAACTACACCGGCGTGGAGTCGGAGATCCAGTACCTGACGCCGACCGGCGCGCCTGCGGCCAAGGAGGACCTCACGGGCCTGTCGAAGTCGGCATACAACGCGACGCTGTACTGGGAAAACGAGAAATTCAGCGCGCGTGTGTCGGCGGCGTACCGCGACGAATACCTGACGACGGTTCCGGGCCGTAACGGCAACGACGTGGAGGGCACGGCCGATACGTTGACGATCGACGCTTCCTCGACCTGGACGGTGAACGACAACTTCGGCATCACGCTCGAGGCGCTGAATCTTACCGATCAGTTTCAGGACCAGTACGTCGATTCGCGGGGCGACCGGCTGTCGTACTACCACCACCAGGGTCGACAGTATCTGTTGGGTGCGCGTTACAAGTTCTAAACACCGCGCCCAGACGAGGGTCAGCGATTGAAAACAAGTCCGGCGGCGATCCGCCGCCGGACAAACATTCATCACAAAGGGGGACGTATGCGTGCGAAAGGACTACTGCGCGCCGGATGCCTGTTTGCAGCTCTTGGCTGCGCAACGGCGAACGCGCATGATCGAAGGGACTTTGGTCGTGAGACGCTACCTGCCGCGAATGGCTGGGCTGCCAGTGGTGCCGGAGTTACCGGCGGTGCCGCGGCCGTGCCCGAGCAGGTGTACGTCGTCACCAATCGCAGCGAGCTGATCGCAGCTCTCAACAATGGCGTGGCATCCTCGACCTCGCCAGCCAATCCTTCCAATGAACCCAAGATCATCTACGTCAAAGGCACCATCGATGCCAACGTCGACGATGCCAATCGGCCGCTGAGCTGCACGGATTATTATCGGGACGGTTACACGCTCGAAGACTTCCTTGCCACTTACGATCCGGCGGTCTGGGGCAGGGTGAACCCGTCCGGTCCGCTCGAAGCCGCGCGGGCAGCGTCGGCCGCGGCTCAGCAGCTGCGCGTTCGGATTCGCGTCGGCTCGAACACAACTATCGTCGGTCTCGGGAACAAAGCGACGATTCGTGGCGCGTGGCTGGACATCCGCGGCACGGCGGGTGTTGCCAACAGCCGCAGCAACATCATCATTCGCAATATCAACTTCCAGGACACGTACGACTGCTTCCCGCAGTGGTCGCCGACGGATGGGTCGCTCGGCGCGTGGAATGCGCTGTACGATTCGATCTCGCTACGCGACTCGAACAACGTCTGGATCGACCACAACACGTTCGAGGACAAAGCGACCGCCGACAGCAATGCACCGAGCTATTTCGGGGTGCTGTATCAACGGCACGATGGCGCGCTCGATATGACCAACGCGTCCGATCTCGTGACCGTCTCGTGGAACCGCTTCCGCAACCACGACAAGGTGATGCTGATCGGCTCTTCCGACAGCGCCGCCGCCGATCGCGGCAAGCTCCGGGTCACGTTGCATCACAATCACTTCGAGCGCGTCGGTCAGCGGGTGCCGCGCGTGCGCTTCGGCCAGGTGCATATCTATAA
>Ga0065721_10005416_pt1 | contig 24414 bp, 17 predicted proteins | sample Mesricmetagenome_FD_59108 | JGI IMG/M metagenome (GOLD analysis project Ga0065721, IMG submission 59108) | Mesophilic microbial community from rice straw/compost enrichment Sample: eDNA_1 v2 (version 2) | ecosystem: Engineered > Solid waste > Grass > Composting > Bioreactor | place: USA: Davis...
CCAGAGGCAATAAAATAATCATGCGAGGCTGAAAGCTTCGCATAACCATCCTAACACGCATCGTTAACACTATCAAAAACATTCTTTTAACAGCTCATTTCAAAAGCGCCCTAAAGCTATAACTGTTTCAATTTTACAACGGAAATTTTCTCAGCACGCTTTGCGAAACATCCTGTTTCGCAACACTATTATGTTGCTTTCAGCAACAAGCAAATTGCCAAAGGCAATTAAAATAATCATGTGAAGCTGAAATCTTCGCATAACCATCCTAACAGGCCTTATCAATACAATCAAAAAATTTCTTACCAGCTAATTTCGAAAGCGTCTTAAAGCAATAACTGTTTCAATTTAGGCTCAAAAGCTCTTAAAACGCTTTGCGAAACATCCTGTTTCGCAACATTATTATGTTGCTTCCAGCAACAATTGAAAAAAACGTTTTTTCAACGTCTTTTTAACCTCAAAACACAAACCTCAAATTCTAATTTGCAAAAAATATTCATTATGTCATACGAGTTTACAGGTGGCTACAAAATAAGGGACCAGGGAGCTACACACTTCCTCACTTTTACTATCATGGGATGGATAGACATCTTCACACGAAAATGTTATCGAGACTTGATTTTAGAAAGCTTTAAATTTTGCAGAGAAAAAAAATCTTTGCAAATCGGCGCTTATGTTATCATGTCAAACCATATTCATACTATCTGGACTGCTCCGAATAGAAACCTTAGTGATATTGTCAGGGATTTCAAAACCTATACCAGCCAGGCAATCACAGATATGATAAAAAAGGAACACGAAAGCAGGCGAGAATGGCTTCTGTATATGTTCCGGTTCTTTGGCAATGGTACTAATGCGAATGAAGAATTTAAGGTTTGGACCTCTGACAATCATCCCGAAGAAATATACAGTGATGCATTCTTGCAAACTAAACTGAATTATATTCATCAAAATCCGGTCAAGGCAGGCTTGGTGGAAAAAGCATCACATTATTTATATAGCAGTGCGGCTAATTATGAAGGCAAAAAAGGTCTAATTGAAATTGATCCGCTTTTCGATATTGTGAACTTGCCAAAGGCAAGATAATAACCATGCGAAGCTGAAAGCTTCGCATAACCCTTCTAACACGCATCGTCAACACTATCAAAAACATTTTTTTAACAGCTCATTTCAAAAGCGCCCTAAAGCTATAACTGTTTCAATTTTACAACNAAAANNTTCNNANNNCGCTTTGCGAAACATCCTGTTTCGCAACACTATTATGTTGCTTTCAGCAACAAGCAAATTGCCAAAGGCAATAAAATAATCATGCGAAGCTGAAAGCTTCGCATGACCATCCTAACACGCATCGTCATCTCTATCAAAAACATCTTCTTAACAGTTCATCGCAAAGCGTCTTAAAACTATAACTGTTTCAGGCTTATGCTCAAAAGCTTCTTAAAACGCTTTGCGAAACATCCTGTTTCGCAACACTATTATGTTGCTTCCAGCAACAAGCAAAAATATGATTTAGTGTTCCTTTGCGAGTTCGGGATATTCATTGGTAAATGAATATGGATATGCGTCGGGTAAAGTACCACGCTTCTTGTTGGGCTGGCTGCCGAGCTGCCAGCTTAATGTTCCGCCTTTTAAAAGATCAAAATGACTGATCCAGTTTTTGGTTACCACTCTGCCATTCCATTGAAGTGACTGGACATACTTATTACTTTCGCTGGCAGCTGGTGCGCTGATCACTATTTTCTGCCCGTTGGGAAGACTGATTGTCATTTTCCTGAATAATGGTACTCCCAATACATATTGATCAGTACCCGGGCAGACGGGATAAAAACCCATGGCAGAAAATACATACCATGCGGAAGTCTGGCCATTGTCTTCATCACCACAATAACCATCCGGTGTTGGCTTATATAATTCTTTCATGGCACGACGCACCCAGTATTGCGTTTTCCACGGCTGGCCTGCATAATTGTACAGGTAAATCATGTGCTGGATCGGCTGATTGCCATGGGCGTATTGTCCCATATTCATGATCTGCATCTCGCGGATCTCATGGATCACACTGCCATAGTATGATTCATCAAAAACAGGGGGCATCACAAAAACCGAATCCAGCATAGCGGTAAATATCTCATTTCCTCCCATGAGCTTTTTCAGTCCTTCGATGTCATGAAACACACTCCAGCTGTAATGCCAGCTGTTTCCTTCTGTAAACGCATCGCCCCACTTGAAGGGATTAAACGGTTTTTGAAAACTGCCATCTTTGTTTCGGCCGCGCATCAGTTTGGTTTCCGCGTCAAAGAGCTTTCGATAATTTTGCGACCGCTTCAGGTAAACTTCAATCTCTTCCTTTGGACGCTTGAGCGCTTCACCAAGTTTGGCTATTGTAAAATCATCATAAGCGTATTCCAGGGTTCGCGCTGCATTTTCATTAATACCTGCATCGTAGGGCACATAGCCCAGACTATTATAGTATTCCACACCTTTACGTGCCACGGCAGTTAAAGGACCTTCTGTATTGGCATCTTTGAGCAGGGCTTCATACAATGTCTGAATGTCGTATCCACGAAGGCCTTTGATATATGCATCCGCAACAACTGAGGCAGAATTGTTACCGATCATTACATTCCGGTAACCGGGGCTCGACCATTCCGGAAGAAAACCTCCTTCACGGTAGGCATTGATTAAACCCTCCTGCATTTCGCGATTTATATCGGGATAGACAAGATTCAGGAAGGGATACAACGCACGAAAAGTATCCCAAAATCCTGTTCCCGAAAACAGGTAACCCGGCATTACCTTACTGTTGTAGGGACTGTAGTGATAGATATCTCCCTTTGCATCCGGCTCATACATTTTCTGGGGGAAGAATAACATTCGGTAAAGACAGGAGTAAAAAGTCCTGACCTGCTCCTCTGTTCCCCCTTCAACCTGTATGCGATTCAGTGTTTCATTCCAGGTCTTCTTTCCATCTTTAACTATTGCGTCAAAATCGCGGTTTGCAATCTCGCGTTGGAGGTTCAATTCGGCTTGTTCATAACTGATAAATGAAGAAGATACTCTTAATTCAATTTTTTCCCCTCTTTCGGTTTTAAAACCTATCACTGCACCGGTATGGTCATCCTGATATTCCAGCGTATCCTTCGCCAGTTTATTGCCATGCCATGTATGTGCCAGGCTGAAAGGCTTGTTGAAATAAATAACAAAGTAGTTTTTGAAATTTGAACCTGCCCCGCCACTGTTCTTTGTTGTATAGCCAATCACCTTTCTTTCAGACGGAATGATCTTAATGGAAGAGCCTTTATCAAATGCATCGACTACAACAAATGAACTATCCGATTTTGGAAATGTAAACCGGAACCTGGCTGCCCTTTCCGTCGGAGTAAGTTCAGCCGTCACATCATGATCAGCCAGATACACGCTGTAATAATATGGCTTGACGATTTCGGCCTTATGAGAAAACCAGCTTGCCCTTTGTAACTGTGTAAATTTCATTGAGCCGGTTACCGGCATGATGGCAAACTGCCCGTGATCATTCATCCAGGGTGATGGCTGGTGCGTTTGTTTGAAACCATTGATTTTATCAGCTGCATACGTATAAGCCCACCCGTCACCCATTTTTCCGGTCTGTGGTGTCCAGAAATTCATGCCCCATGGCAATGCAATGGCCGGGTAGGTATTTCCATTTGACAGTGACGGTTTGGAATCAGTACCCATCAACGGATTGATCCACTCCACCGGCTCTGTCACTTTACCAACCCATTGCGCTTTAGATTGAACAAAAGAAATGAAACACAGGAATAGAATTGCAGTTTTCTTCATTGAAGGCTTTTTCATGGGTGAAAACAATCATCTAATATAAGACGATAGTTGTAAACGGATTTCAGGTAGACCCGCGACGGATCAGCCTGGGAGGAATTTTGATTTTTTCACAAGCATGATTTCCATGTCGATTATCCAGTTGCCGGATAAGGAGATTGATTGCGGTCTTGGCAATTTCCGGTATCGGCTGCTGAATGGCAGTAATTCCGCCGGGAAACAATCGAAACAGGTCATGATCATCGAAACAGATCATGGCTATATCCTGTGGCATTTTTAATCCCTCCTGCTGAATAGCTTCAAGCCCGGGTATGCCAAGGTAGTTTGTGGCAAAAAATAAAACTTCCGTCCGTGGGTTTTTCTGCAAAAACTCTCTAATCGAATTTGTGATTTCTGCAGCCGGCATATTGAAAGGCAATTCAAGTATGCGATCGTTAATCTTTTTAATTTTTCGGGCACTAAGGGCATCCCTGAATGCTTTTTTCCTTTCCTCCATCTGGATTAACGGAAGCTTCACCGTTACAAAGCTTATTTCTTTATAACCCTGGTCAAACAAATGTTCCATGCCCATCTTCACACCGAGATAATTATCTACCAGCACATGAGACAGGTTTTGTTCCGGAAAATAACTGTCTATTAAAACAATGGGCTTACGCTGCAGGGCGATTAATGCGATCTCCTGCTCCATGCCCTTTGCCGGTGTGATGAGATAACCGTCTACCTGGTGTTGGGAAAACATTTGTAAAATTTCATTTCCCCTTTTTGCTTTGTTCTCAGTACTGCTGTAAAGCAGCTTATAGCCCGCATCTTCAGCCTGCTCCTCGATGATCTTTGCCAACAATGCAAAAAAATGACCGGCGATACTTTCCACCACAAGCCCTATCAGTTTCGACTGACCAGTCCTTAATGTGACGGCAATTTTATTGGGTGTGTAGCCAAGTTTATCAGCGATCGCTTTTACTTTCTTCTCCAGGTCTTTACTGATCCGCATTTTTTCAGCGCGGCCGTTAAGTATAAAGGAGACAGCAGATGTGGAGATGCCTGCTTCCCTTGCTACATCTTTTAGAGAGACTCTTTTCATCAGCAGAATGGCTCATGTGAACGAATCCTTAACCACAATCCCAATCCTACAGAAAGTTAACCTTAACCGGCAGATTAACCAAAAAACAGGTAGCTAACCAGTATCGCAGTTATTATTCCGGCGAGGTCTGCCAGCAACATAGCTCCAACAGAATACCGGGTATTTTTAATCGCAACAGCGCCAAAATATACCGCAACAATATAGAATGTAGTATCAGATGATCCCCTGAAAACTGAAGCAAGATTACCTGCAAAAGAATCCGGACCATGTGACCGGAGTGTATCAATCATCATGGCCCTGGCACCGCTGCCGCTCAATGGTTTCAAAATAGCTGTAGGCAAGGCGTCCACGATCCTGGTGTCGCCATTGAACATGATGATCAGGTATTTGATGCCATCAAGAACGAATTCGAAAGCGCCGCTGTTGCGCAATAAACTGATTGCAACCAGTAAACCTACAAGGTATGGAATGATACGTATGGCCGTTTCAAAACCACCTTTGGCCCCATCTATGAATGCGTCGAAAATATTTATCTTTTTATAGATGCCACCCAGGATGATGAGCAGAAAAATCAACAGGATGATGCCATTACTCAGGCTTCCTGAGAAAATTTGAACATCTCCTGCATCCAGGCTTTTGATATAAACAATCAAGGCGGCAATCACAGCCGAAATGCCGAGTACCCAGGCCAGGATTACCGGTTGGAAAAGCCTGATCTTTTGCTTGAATGCCACAATGGACATGGCCGCAATGGTAGCCACAAATGTGGCAATCATGCAGGGAATAAAAATATCTGTGGGATGGGCAGATTTTAATGCCACACGGTCTGCGATGATAACTGTCGGGATCAGGGTTAACCCGGAGGCATGCAAACAAAGAAACATCACCTGCGCATCAGAAGCTCTTTCCTTATCTGCATTTAATTCCTGCAGGCTCTCCATCGCTTTAATACCAAAGGGCGTGGCAGCATTGTCGAGTCCCATCAGATTGGCGGAGAAATTCATCACCATATGCCCCATGGACGGGTGATTGCGGGGTACAGAAGGAAATATCCTGGAAAAAAATGGTCCAATGATCCTTGACAGAAAACGTACACCCCCTGCTCTTTCGGCAATACTCATAAAACCCATAAACAAAGCCATTATGCCAATGAGATTGATACAAAGATTTACAGCATCCTTGCAGGTATCAAACACACCATTTGCAGGCAGTAGTTTATAGGCGCGATAGCTGTTGTCAGAAGCTTTGTAGACATTCTCTTTTTCCCAAACCGCCAATTTCTGTATTAATAACTGTTCATGTACTGAAGCTGGTAAGGAAGCTGAATCAACCGTGCGTACGGAAACAGTGTCAGTATTCTTTCCCGTCACGAGATGGGTGAATATTTGCTGCTGGCCAGGCTGTACGAAGAACTTAATTGAAGCGGTAACGAGTGCAACGATGATAAATGCTGTCCATATCCTGCTTAGCGCCATGCGTGATCAAGTGGTTTGGGTTGAAGCAATAATAATTTAACTGCTATGGGGAGCAGGGTTTGAAGGTAATGGAAAGTTTGATATGACACAAGGAGCTCATCTTTTTTCGCTTATCTTTGCGCCCCGAAAAACAGGTATAATTTGGTTTTTCAAAAAATACCAAATCCTTACCCATATTGATTTCAGTTAAGAATAAGCATTTCCCTGCAAAAGGGAACATAAAAATTAAGTATAATGGCTTTACAAGCAGGGATTGTGGGATTACCCAACGTTGGAAAATCAACTTTGTTCAATGCGGTCAGTAATAATGCCAAGGCCCAGGCCAGCAATTACCGGTTCTGTACAATTGATCCGAACATCGGTTTGGTGGATGTACCCGATCCAAGGCTTACAAAACTCTCAGAACTGGTAAAACCCAATCGCATTGTTCCCACTCAAATAGAGATAGTGGATATTGCCGGGCTGGTGCGTGGTGCCAGTAAAGGTGAAGGTCTCGGGAACAAATTCCTTGGAAACATTCGTGAAGTAGACGCCATCATACATGTGATCCGCTGTTTCGAAGATGAAAATATCCTGCGTGAAGAAGGTGCCATTAACCCGGTTGGCGACAAAGAAATTATTGATACGGAACTACAGTTGAAAGATCTTGAAAGTGTTGAGAAAAAAATCCAGCGTACCGAAAAACAGGCACGGGTGGATCCTAAATTGAAAGCAGAACTTGAAATTCTCAATCGCTGCAAGGAACACCTGGAAAAAGGAAAAAGCATCCGCGAATTAGGGCTTTCAAAGGAAGAAAAAACTGCTGTTGCTGATCTATTTCTCTTAACCGACAAACCGGTCCTCTATGTAGCCAATGTGGATGAGGCTTCGATGCACACTGGCAATAAGTATTCCGGGCAGCTCAAAGAGGCTGTAAAAGATGAAAACGCCGAAGTGATCATCATGAACAACTCCATTGAAGCACAAATTGCCGAAATGGAAAACCCCGAGGACAAAGAACTTTTTATGACCGAATACGGCATGACAGAGCCAGCCCTCGACCGTCTCATTCATTCAGCTTACCGCCTGCTCAATCTTTACACCTATTTTACCGCAGGAGTGCAGGAAGTCCGTGCCTGGACCATTCACCAGGGATGGAAAGCCCCGCAGGCTGCAGGCGTCATCCATACTGACTTCGAAAAAGGATTTATCAAAGCCGAGGTAATCGCGTATGAAGACTTTGTAAAATACGGTTCTGAAGCTGCCTGCCGGGATGCAGGCCGGTTGAGAATCGAAGGAAAAGAATATGTCGTAAAAGACGGCGATGTGATGCATTTCCGCTTTAACGTTTAATATCTCCCGGCGAGAATTAGAATAATGCTGTGAGTGAAGCCCGGCCGATATGCACGGTTCGTGCATCAGCAGGCTTTCGCCCATCATACTGAAAATTCAGTTCGAGATTATTCAGCAGCCGTTTCGTAAGCATTATAGACCAGAGATAGTTTTTCCCGGGCATCAGTCCGTCCAGCATGATATAACCAACGGTGGATTGAGCTGAGCCATGCGCTGCATCAAAGTCAATATTGTTATAGGTAAACTTGCCGGTGATTGAGCTGTTCTGAAGCACATTATACTTTGTCTCCAAACTCATCGAATGTGATTTTGATTTCTCGCCGCCAAATGCCGGGTGATTTCCCCGCTTCTCAAACTTGTACCCGGTAGCCAGTCTGAAAGATGTGCCCCTTATAAAAGTCACAGTTGGTTCGACACTATTGATTTCAAGATCGTAATTACGATTATCAAATTGTGCATTGGGTGTAGACAGCTTGTTAAGGCCATTTCTCCCATTTATATTCAAAGCGAGAGACCGGCTGATGTTCCATCGGAATTTGGCAATCCAGTCGCGAATGGTTCTGCTTTCATAGCCGTAGGTAAGCAGGGATTTTCCGTTGTTGCGGATGTTGCTCAAATCAATCCCCCAGTCAGCGTTGAAGCGATTAAAGGAAAGGGTGTTGGCAAATATGGTACTCATGATTACCAGTGCCGTATCGTCTGCATCATATTTAAAGGGATTGAATTCAAAATTTCCGCTTGATACAGATTTCCGTGTCGTTTGCAACGAAGTGGACAAATTCAGTTTTGCAATAAACTTCAAGAGGCCGCGTATATCCGTCCGGTTCAGCAACGAACGTGGATTGATATTCAGACTGTAGTTAAACGTAATATAATTGGCCTTAATAAATTCATTGGTTGGCGTCAGGATGCGGATAAACTTAGCCTGGTCAGGAAAAGCGGCAAGTTCAAACTCATTCAACTGCTGCACGCCATCGCTGTTATAATCTATCCAGGCGTAAACTCCTGTTCCGGCGGGAACTTCGATATATGTCATATCACGCCTTTGCTCCTGTCCGGCACCAACTTCGTACAAAACATTCCCTGTAATTAAGCCTTTCAATTCATTCATAACATACTCCGCGCGTCCCAGGATGGTTTCATCAGCTTCCTGATGTGAAACAACGGAATTGATTATATCCAGTTTCCTGAAAGTAGCGTTGAAATAAAACTGTCTTTTCGGATTGGCTAGCAACTCCGTTTGAAGATTGAGATTATAACTGCGATCGCCGCGAATAAAACTCTTGCCATATGCATAGCGGTCTGCGCGGGTAAAGAATGTTATTCCATACCTGTTTTTTTTCTGATCATCAGATTGCAGGTATACGGAATAGCTATCGAAAGAAAATGCCGTTGGTGTCAGGGTATCACTTGATTTCTCCCTTACGCTATTCTGCTCCTCGGCATATCGGAAACCAAGCTTATGGTTATTGAGTTTTTTAAATTGCTTGCTGACATCTAAAGTAGGCCGGAAAAAAATACCGCGGTCGCGAAACGCGCTGAACTGTGTTATCACCAGTTCATTGTTAAATACCCAGCCTTTCAAATCCATGTTATGATTGAGTGCATGCTGGTTGCCACTATAGTCATCACCGCGGCGGTAGTTCGTGAATTTGTATAAAATTCCCTGGTTGCGATTATCTTTCAGACCCACCATTCCACGAATAATGTTTTCTGTTTGTTGATCTATCACAAGAGGCAGACCCCAGTCACGTGAAAACTCTACTGTACGCAGACGTTCCAGTGGTTTGAATTTCCGGTCCACATATTCATAGTCTACCCCGGTAAGTAATTGCAAATTGTTTCGCTCACGTAACTGCCTTGAATTATTCAATTGAAATTTGGCAGCAAAACCTTTGTCATCCCCGTTATTTATTTTCGAAAAAGTATTGGGATCATAATTGCTCATAGCCACTTCCGTTTTCAATAAGGTTTGTTCCGTTATCGCGTAATCGACACCGAGGTTAACCAGTTGCTGCTTTTTCGGAGTTACTAAAATAGTAACCGGTTCATAGCTGCCCTGTAGTTGGGTGCCTGCAGGTGGAACATAACGATAAACTTTTCCATTCGCACCGTTAAACTCGGGTACATAATTTCCACGGCCTGCACCCACTTCTATAAATGAAAGGCTGTACTTTGCCAGGTCCGGATCCGTGGAGTAACGGTAGAAGGAATCGGTACCTGCATAAACTTTTTCATATAAAATCTTACCTGCGGCAAAAGTATCAAGGGCTACCGAAGGATAAAATGCTCTCTGAATACTGTCACCTACACCGGCCAGGAACTGTTTTTGATCAGCATCCAGTACCTGGTTGATCTGCGAATTTTTTGCGTCTGTATTGGTAAATGCTCCAACGCGGATTTTTAATTTTTTGTTTAGCTCAACTTCTTCTGAGAGATAAAAATTTGCATTGAGAAAGTTCCGGTCAGCATATTCAAACTCCACCTGGATCCGGCTGTCTTTTGTGATCATTCGCCGCGGTGTGAAAGTAATCTCAGCAGTATTGTAGTTGATCACATAGTCCTGGTCTTCGCCACGCTGCATCAACTGACCGTCGAGAAAAACCCGTTCGGTATTTGCCAATACAATAAAAAAGAATTCATTGTTGGCTCCAACAAGGCGGTATGGACCCTGGTTACCTTCCAGGGCCTGGATGATATTCCTTGTGAATTTCCCCTTCGCAATGGAGCCGCTTACCAGGGTTCGCGATTCTGCCTTTTTTCCAATAGGATTATTTGTCTGAAAAGATATACCCTGCAGCCTTTTATAAAAATTCAGGAAATAGCTTTTATTCTGCCGGATATCAATATCCCCGAGATTAAGTTGCCAGTTCTTCTTTTTAAACTGAAGGAAGACCTGGTCGAACTCATTTAACTGTTGTGTAGTGCCGTCAGGTTGTATNGGAATATTATTATCTGTAATCGCAGCCTGGATTTCGATGCTGTCNCCCAGTATNCCGCTCAGTTGCAGGTTAAAAGTGGAATTAAGTACAGCATCCTGGCTGTTGCCAAATGAGATCTGCCGTCCGAAACTTCCCTCCGCCCGCAGGGTTCCAAAATTAAAAATACCTTTTTGTTCGGCTGGCACTTCATTGACAAACTCAAAGGGAGCTATGGCCATCCGGTTAATCACACTGTCCACGCGCATATGTTGCACTACCGGATTCAATTTGTAATAAAATGCACGATAAGTTACACGCACACTATCCTGTTCAGGCTTCTTATTCCAGTAGAGTATCGCATTTACGAAATCGAGCCGGTAGTCTTCCGGAGAAATTCCCTCTATAGCAAATGTCTGAGGAATGATGCTGCTGGTATCCACGACAATGCTGTCGGCTGATATGGCCAGCATTTTTTGGCGAAGGTTGGAACCCCTGGGGCCCGTAACCTGGGAATAAGCGGTCAGAGAAGCCAGGCAGATGATAAAAAACAGCGATATCCTTCGCAAATCACTCAACAGCAGTAAGTTTTTTCAAAATCGCAAATTAAGCCCTATTTATTGCCCTAAATGGCTGAACCATCGTCATTTCACGAAAAAAAGTCAATTTTGAAGTATCACCATGAAATCACTCCGCTTAACGATACTGCTGCTGTTCCCGTCATTTATCGCCCTCAGGGCACAAATGGTGCAGGATTCCATGGTTAAAACTCGTGGCCACTATCCCTTTCAGGCCGGTATTCTCATACCTGCCCCCATAGACAAACTGGCCTCTTCACATGGGGCTGGAGCCGGGCTGGATATCAGTTGGTGTCCGCAGGGTTTTGATGCAGACACAATAACATATAAGAAATCCGGGTTTATTATGAATGGAGGGATCAGGTATCTTCCCGGGAAATCCATCACTGTTGCGGGACACGGGTTCCGGTATGGAAATCTGTTATCCATTTATGCCATGCCCGGATACTATTTCCGGCCTGTTCAAAAAGGTTATTTGGCGGTTTTTGCCGGTCCCGAATTAAATGGGTACAGGAAAAATTTCAACCTGGGTTTGGGCGCACAAGTGCAGGCAAATTATAGTCTTTCCAACCGGGTGGCCATGGGCCCGGGTATTATCTTTAAGAAAAGAGATGGAACGCCGGCGATGTGGATGGCAGCGATAAGAGCCGGTTATAGGTTTTAAGACTGCGGCGTAGGACGAAATTTTCAACAATCAACGCTCAATTTTCAACATCCAATGTTACGGCTTCATCGTCTTCTCGGAGACAGAAACCAGTTTCATTGCAAATTTCAACATTGAAAATTGTTTCATCGTCTTCTCGGAGACAGAAACCAGTTTCATTGCAAATTCAACATTGAAAATTGAACATCGAACATTCAGCCCTACGCAACAAAACCAGGGATAGCCCCGCATCTATTCGATTTTTCCTTCTAGCGCCAGCAGGAATGCATATTGCAGTGCTACCTCTTTCAAATAGTCAAATCGTCCGGACGCGCCGCCGTGACCTGCAGCCATATTGGTATAAAAAAGGATCTTCTCATCACCGGTTTTCATTTCACGAAGCTTTGCCACCCACTTGGCCGGTTCGAAATACTGGACCTGGCTGTCATGCAGACCTGTTGTAACAAGCAGGTGGGGATATCTTTTGCTTTCAACATTGTCAATGGGGGAATATGACTTCATGTAAAAATATTCTTCCTTATTGGCCGGATTTCCCCATTCGAGATATTCACCTGTTGTGAGCGGGATACTCGGATCACTCATGGTAGTTACCACATCAACAAATGGAACCTGTGCCACCACACCGTGCCACAGATCGGGAGCCATATTCATGACAGCGCCCATCAACAGTCCGCCTGCACTTCCGCCCATCGCATAAAGATGTTCGGGTGATGTAAATTTTTCTTTCACCAGGTACTCACCGCAATCTATAAAATCAGTAAATGTGTTTTTCTTTTTCATCATCTTGCCGTCTTCATACCACTGGCGCCCCATCTCCTGTCCTCCCCTGATATGCGCAATGGCATAAACAAATCCACGATCAAGAAGACTGATAATATTCCTGTGGAAATAGGCATCCATACTGGCTCCATAAGAACCATAAGCATACAACAACAATGGATTGCTGCCATCCATCCTGGTACCCTTTTTATAAACAATGGAAACCGGCACGCTCACCCCGTCACGTGCTTTGGCAAAACGGCGTTCGGTTGCATAATTATTTTTATCATAACCGCCCAGCACCTCTGTCTGCTTTTTAAGTTCCTTCTGCTTTGTATCCATATTATAGTCGTAAATGGACGAAGGCGTGATCAGGGATTCGTAGTTATAACGGAAAATATTGGTGTTGAAATCCGGGTTTGCATCGGCTCCTGCATCATAGGCTGTCTCATCAAAACGAATATAATGTTCCGATTTATCTTTTTGATTCATCACCCGCAGCTCAATTAAACCTTTATTTCTTTCAACCAGTACAAGATGATCTCTGAATACCAGGAATCCCTGTAGTAAGACATCATCCCGATGTGGTATTTTCTCTTTCCAGTTATCCACCGTGGTTTTATCAAGCGGCGCTTCCATCAAACGGAAATTCTTTGCTTCAAGATTTGTTCTTACCAGGAACCGGTCACCGGAATGTTCAATGTTATATACCAGTCCGGCAGTCCGGGGTTGAAAGATGGTGAATTTGCCCAGCGGATCGGAAGCAGGGAGAAAATGGAATTCAGATTGATTCTGGCTTAACTCTGAACCGATAAAAATATAATCCTTCGACTTGCTCCTTCTTAAATTTATATAGTGACGATTATCTTTTTCTTCAAAGATTAAAACATCTTTCGCAGGATCCGTGCCCAGTTCATGACGCCATACCTGGTAACCCAGCAGGGTCTTTGTATCTTTTTTTATGTAGAAGAAATGTTTGTTGTCTGCCGCCCAGGCATATGATCCTCCCTGTGTATTCAGGATAGTCTCGGGATAATATGTACCGGTAGTCAGATCTTTAAAGCGAAGGCGATACAATCTGCGGCTTACATCATCTTCTCCAATTGCCATTAGCTGGTTATTATCACTTACCACCAAACCTGCAGCCTGGTAATACGACTTACCTGTTGCGGCTTCATTCGCATCATGCATAATCTCTTCCTGCGCATCGGGGCTGTCTTTTTTCCGGCAATATACCGGGTACTGTTTCCCTTCTTCAAATCGACGATAATACCAGTATCCGTTATCGCGGTACGGAACAGATTCATCCTTCTCTTTTATCCTGCCCTTCAACTCCGTGAAAAGTTTTTCCCGGAAACTCCTGGTACCAGCCATCATTGTGTCCAGGTACTGATTTTCCGCCTCAAGATATTGCACCACTTTGTTGCTGTCCGGACCTTTCCTGAAGTAATCATTCATCCAGTAATAGTTATCAATCCGCACATCACCGTGCGCGACCAGCTCTTTCGCCTTCTTTTCAGCGACTGGTGCAGAAACAGCAGGCCACTCATATTCGCGACCAGTGTGAACAGAAGCATTTTGACAGGAATACATAACAATTAATATAACCGGCAGAATTTGTTTTAGTTTCATGACTGGAGGTTTATGCACTGAATTTACGAGTAGTTTATAAAAAATAAAAAGCCTTTTAGTCACACACTAAAAGGCTTCAATGCATTTTTAGACTCAATTACAGTTCATCTGCCGTAAGACCTGCCCGCATGTATTCAAGATTCAGACGAGCGATATTTGTAATTGAAATTTCTTTAGGACATACTGCTTCACATGCCCCGGTGTTTGTGCAGGAGCCGAAGCCTTCCTTGTCCATTTGCGCAACCATGGCCATAACGCGTTTTTTGCGTTCAGGATCACCCTGCGGCAGCAATGCCAGGTGATTAACTTTTGCAGACACAAACAACAAAGCAGAAGAATTTTTGCAGGCAGCCACGCAGGCGCCGCAACCGATACAGGCAGCCGCACCAAAAGCAGCATCGGCTTTATCTTTTTCTACAGGGATGGCATTGGCGTCAACAGCATTGCCGGTATTTACTGAAATATATCCCCCGGCCTGGATGATGCGGTCAAATGCATCACGGTTTACCACCAGATCTTTAATTACGGGAAAAGCATTTGCCCGCCAGGGTTCAACCGTAATGGTATCACCATCCTTGAATGCACGCATATGCAGCTGGCAGGTTGTATTGGCGTGCCAGGGCCCATGTGGACGGCCATTGATATACATTGAACAGGCACCACAAATACCTTCGCGACAATCATGATCAAATGCTATCGGATCTTTGCCTTCACTGATCAGTCTTTCATTCAATACATCAAACATTTCCAGGAATGACATTTCCGAAGAAATCCCACTGACCTCGTATGTTTCAAAGCGCCCGACTGATTTCGAATTTTTTTGTCTCCAAACCCTGAGGGTCAGATTCATTGTATAATGTTCCATAATTATTACACAAATGTGATGTAGATCTGAAATGCCAGTGAGCTGATCATACAACTCTTACATTTCCACTACGCTTATTTATAACTTCTTTGCGTTGGTTTAGCTACCTCAAACTCTAATTGTTCTTTATGAAGCTGCCACCCACTTTCGCCCTGGTACTGCCAGGCAGCCACGTAAGAAAAATTCTCATCATCACGTTTTGCCTCACCTTCTTCTGTCTGGCTTTCTTCACGGAAATGGCCACCGCAGCTTTCGTTGCGATGCAGGGCATCAATACACATCAGTTCACCTAACTCGATAAAGTCAGCAACACGATTGGCTTTATCGAGTTCGGGATTCATTTCATTTATTTCACCAGGGATGCGTATGTCAGACCAGAATTCTTTTCTCAGCTCCCTGATCTCGTTGATGGCTTCCTGCAGACCTTGAGCGTTACGGGCCATACCGCATTTGTTCCACATGATCTTGCCAAGACGCTTGTGCATGCTTTCAACAGACTGCCTGCCCTTAATGTTCATCAGGCTGGTGATCCTTTCCCTTACATTTTTCTCGGCTTCTTCAAAAGCAGGATGTGATGTGGGAATTGGTTTCACTGCAATTTCACCCGCGAGGTAATTACCTATGGTATAAGGAATCACAAAGTATCCATCAGCCAGTCCCTGCATCAATGCGGAAGCACCGAGGCGGTTAGCGCCATGATCGCTGAAATTCGCTTCACCCAGGGCATATAAACCCGGAATGGATGTCTGCAATTCATAGTCAACCCAAAGACCACCCATGGTATAGTGTACCGCAGGATAGATCCGCATGGGCACTTCATATGGATTTTCGCCGGTGATCTTTTCGTACATATCGAAAAGATTACCGTATTCCTCACGAACCACTTCCTTACCGAGACGGATCAGCGTTTCAATATCGGGATTTTCAATACCCAGTTTATTTGCTTCGGCTCTTCCGTATTTGTTGATCAGGTTGTATTTGAAATCGAGATAAACAGCCTGTTTGGTTGTACCCACGCCATAGCCTGCATCACATCTTTCTTTCGCAGCACGTGAGGCAACATCACGAGGTACAAGGTTACCAAACGCGGGATATCTTCTTTCGAGATAGTAGTCTCTATCCTCTTCAGGGATATCATTTGGTTTACGGGGATCGTCTTTTTTCTTCGGAACCCAGATACGGCCATCGTTTCGAAGTGACTCCGACATCAAAGTCAGCTTACTTTGATGTTCACCGGAAACGGGTATACAGGTAGGATGTATTTGTGTAAAACAGGGATTACCGAAGAAAGCACCTTTTTTATGTGCTTTCCAGATAGCAGTAACGTTGCTGCCCATGGCATTTGTACTCAAATAAAATACGTTGCCATAGCCACCACTTGCCAGGATCACGGCATGACCAAAATGTCTTTCCAGTTCACCTGTTATAAGATTCCTTGCGATAATACCCCTGGCTTTACCATCGATGGTAACGATCTCGAGCATCTCGTGGCGGTTGTACATTTTTACATTACCTAAAGCCACCTGGCGCTCGAGTGCCTGGTAGGCACCGATCAGTAATTGCTGACCGGTTTGACCGGCTGCATAGAAAGTTCTTTTTACCTGCGTACCACCAAAAGAACGGTTATTAAGCAAACCGCCATACTCTCTTGCAAAGGGTACACCCTGTGCCACGCACTGGTCGATAATGTTCACACTCACTTCAGCCAGACGATGCACATTGGCCTCACGTGCACGATAGTCACCTCCTTTGATTGTATCATAAAACAGGCGGAAAACAGAGTCGCCGTCGTTTTGATAATTCTTTGCAGCATTGATACCGCCCTGCGCGGCAATACTGTGCGCCCGGCGTGGCGAATCCTGGAAACAGAAAGCTTTTACCTGGTAACCAAGCTCACCGAGAGAAGCGGCAGCGGATGCACCAGCCAGACCGGTACCAATCACCACGATCTCCAGCTTGCGCTTATTCGCCGGATTGACCAGTTTGCAATGTCCTTTATACTCTGTCCACTTCTTGTCTAACGGCCCCGATGGAATTTTTGAATCGAGCATATCGTCCCTTTATATTATTTGAATGCCCATATTTAAATCATGGGTAAATATTCAGCGATCAATGATCTTTTTTCATCACTCAGCCTTCCAACTGAGTTGGCCGGATCTTTATGAAACCCAGCCGAGGTACATGCTTATTGGCATCATGGCAAAAGCGAGTGAGACCAACAAGGAAAAGCCAAAACCCAGGGTTTGTACCATCTTAATATGGCGGGAATTTGATAATCCCATTGTGCGGAAGGAACTCTGAAATCCGTGCATTAAATGCCAGAACAGAGAAATACATCCGATTACATATACAACCACAACCCAGAGTTCACTGAAGGTAACTTTCATCAATGCAAAAAGATTGTGTACTTCTCTTCCATTGACTTCCATGGGAGGGCCGGGGATACCGGTAAACCTCGATGGAATCCAGAAATGCCACCAGTGAAGAATAAAAAACAACAATAAGAGTGTACCCAACAGGCCCATGCTGCGGCTGTACCATTTACTGCCCCTGTTGCCCATGGGAACAGCATAACCCTGTTTTCTTTTGGCATTGTTCTGTACTGTCAGCAGATAACCCTGGATGATGTGCAGAAAAATGACAATGAAAAGTCCCACTTCAAGGATACGGACCACAACAGTTGCGGCCATGAAGTGTGCGGCTTTATTAAACATTTCTCCGCCATCATTTGCCCAGATGCAGGCATTTATTCCAACATGTACAACGAGAAAGGAAATCAGAAATAAACCGGTTAGGCCCATTACTATTTTCTTGCCAACCGCCGAGGTCAGAAATTCAGACCATTTCATCTATATACAATTTATTTTATCCAATTCTCCGTTTCATTTTTGTAACGGAATAGCAGAGACCATCTTTGCCGGGAGGCATAATCGTTCGATCCGGGCTGCTCAAATTTGGCGCAAAAATAGCATCGAATGACCAAACAATGACAAAAATCTTTCTTTCATGTTGTTTGAAGGATTTGTACATCATTTGAAGATGTCTCTTTTAAATTTCAAACAGGCAGACCGTTATTCCGGTAAACGCGCAGAAAGCACAGCGTCTACCTTCTTGAATAAATGATAAGGTTTATACGTACGCCAGTCATTAATTTCCATCAGCTCAATATACCGGTTAAGCTTCGCTCTCCTGAAATCATACTGTGTTTGGGAAGGCATGTCCAGGCAAACTATCCACCCGTTTTCATCGGAAAGCTCTTCATACAGCTCTTCATAGTATTCGGTGTCGCCACTATGGAAGTTGAGTACGTTCTCGGCTATCAGGATAAATTTTACGATACCTTCTTCCATAAATTTCTCCAGCACTTCCCGCTTCAACTCCATGATATCATTTTCAATGGCATCATTCCACTCCCCTAACATTTCAATGATGGCATATTTCTCATCACGGTCGGCCATTAACACTTTCACATAAAGCGTGCGGCTCCCAAAATCATCCCATTGGGGGTGGATGAAATAATTGTAGACTGTCTGTGTAAATTCAAACTCTGAATACTGCCTTCCATAAAAAGGAGATATCCGGTCCTCTTCACTTACATAAATGTGTCTCCAGTTATAATATGGTTCAATTGTATGCATGGGCAGGTTTCCGGCTGCAAAGATAACCCATGAAAACAATGGATGAAAGAAGCCTGCACCAGTAAAATTATCCTAAAATACCGGCTGAATCAATATGATTATTCCTAATATTATCTGAGCAGATAATCCCGCAAACTGCTATAATCAGCATTAATTTTCTGGGACTGTCCGGGTTGATTCATCAGTCCTCTGACTGCCTCAGGCAATGTCACAGGCATTCCGGTAGCTTTTTCCACCGCCTCCGGAAATTTAACCGGATGCGCAGTCTCCAGGAAGATTCCGCGTTTTGAGGGATGTTGTTTCAAATACGCATCAAGCGCCCGATATGCAACCGCGCCATGCGGGTCCAGCGTATATTGAAATTGCCGGAATACTTCCGTGATCGTCTTCATGGTCTCCTCATCAGAAATACAATGGGAAGACAATTGATTTTTCAATTCGGGAAAATCATGATGAAAAATTTCAAGTATCCGAACAAAATTGCTGGGATTACCCACATCCATGGCATTGGATAATGTCGGCGTAGCCGGCTTCGGCTTTAGTACACCTGTCTGCAGATAGTCACTTACAATATCATTTACATTGCAGGCTGCTATGAAATGATCAATAGGCAAACCAGATTGTTTTGCCAGAATACCCGCGCAGATATTCCCAAAGTTTCCACTTGGCACGCATACTACGGGAGGATTAGATTTATCAGCCCATTGCTTATAGGCGAGAAAATAGTAAAACTGCTGAGGCAGCCACCTCGCAACATTAATCGAATTGGCAGAAGTAAGAAAAATTTGCTGAGATAAACTTGTATCTGCGAATGCCTGCTTCACCATCTGCTGGCAATCATCGAAACTTCCATTTACCTCGAGTACGTGGATATTTTTACCAGGTGTGGTAAGTTGCTTTTCCTGTACCGGGCTGACCTTTCCTGACGGGAAAAGAATAACCACATCCACACCGGCCACATCATAAAACCCGTTAGCTACTGCCCCGCCTGTATCACCGGATGTTGCCACAAGTACTGTAACCTTTCTGTTCTCATCGCGAAGAAAATAACCAAGACACCGGCTCATAAAACGGGCACCAATATCCTTAAATGCAAGAGTAGGCCCGTGAAATAATTCCAGGGAGTAAATGCGATCGTTTACCTGCTTCAAAGGGATTGGGAAACTGAGCGTTTCATTAACTATCCTTCGAATCTCATCTTCGGAAATTGCCTCACCAACATAAGGCCTGATCACACGAAACGCAATTTCTTCGCCTGAATATTCTCCAATATGGTCAATCAATTCCCTTTCTATTGCGGGTATAAATTCGGGAAAATAAAGTCCTTTATCCGGTGCCTGTCCTTTAATTGTCGCTTCTCTGAAATTCACTGCCGGTGACTGCCTGTTCGTACTGAAATATTTCATTGATAAAAATTCTTGATCGTTGACTGGTATTACTTGCCTGTACTTATTTAAATGATCTCGACACCTTTCTGATTGATCATCGTAACGTAAGTATGATAAGCGATACCCAATTTTTCATAAATATGTTTCATTACCTTTTCCACTTCAACAGCTGTGGCATGGTCCTTACTCAGCATAAATACAGAAGGACCCGAACCCGAGATTCCCCCTCCCAGCGCACCTGCTTCGCGACACCCCTGTTTGAGTTCGTCAAAACCGGGGATCAGAATGCTCCTGACAGGTTCAATAATTACATCTTCCAATGACCGGCCAATCAGGTCGAGGTCGTTTTTCAGGAATCCGGTTACAAGACCTGCAATATTTCCCCATTGCTTTATGGCATCCCTGAGCAAAACCTGTTGTCTCAGGATTTGTCTTGCATCAGATGTGCGTACTTCAATTTGAGGATGCACAACGGTCACATGCAGATCAGGAGATGGGATGGAAATGATGTCCAGCGGCATGATCGAGCGGATCAGGCTTACTCCGCCAAGAATACATGGCGCAATGTTGTCAGCATGTTTTACGCCCGAAGCCAGCTTTTCACCATTCATTGCCAGCTGAACAATTTCATTGGTAGAAAAAATATTTCCGAGGAGATAATTGGCGCCTGCCGCTGCGCCTGCCGCACTGGCTGCACTGGATCCGATGCCACTTCCGGGTTTGATATGTTTCTCAATTGTCAGTTCAAAGCCTAAAGCGCTTCCTGCTTTTTCAAGGGCTGCCAGCAATACCACGCCAGCCACATTCATGGTTGGATCGGTTGGCAGATTGAAACTGTCGCGGTTATGTATGACCACGCCCGGCTTGTCGGTCAACTTCAATTCCATAATGTCGGCAGGTTCACTTAACGCCAGGCCCAGGATATCGAAACCGCACACCAGGTTGGCCACTGTTGCCGGTGCTTTCACGATAATTTCTTTGGAACGCGTGCCTGCACCGTTTGTCGTTCGTTTAATGTCGCTTTGATTTTCCATTTAATCTTTTTTTATCACTCATCCGGTCTTTTATTTACTGGCTCTTAGTATATCTGCAAATACACCACTTGCCGTTACATCGGCTCCGGCTCCCGCACCTTTTACAACCATGGGCTGTTCACTGTAACGGTCTGTATAAAACAAAACCACATTGTCTTTACCATACAGGTGATAGAGGTCGTGTTCAGGATTGATATGCTGCAAGCCAACTGAAGCTTTTCCGTTTTTGAATGAAGCAACAAATTTCAACTTGCAACCTTTATCACGTGCTTCTTCATATAGTTTTTTAAAATGAGCCTCTTCTTTTTCCATCTCTTTGTAAAAATCTTCCACGGTTCCCTGCATGCAGGAAGGCGGCATGAACGACCTGTTTTCAATTTCCGACATTTCAATCATTTCCCCCGATTCCCTGGCCAGGATCATGATCTTTCGCATCACATCCACTCCGCCGAGATCGAGTCTTGGATCAGGTTCTGTATATCCTTCGGTCTGCGCCTGTCTCACCACCGAAGCGAAGGAACGTGTTCCATCATAATTGTTGAAAACAAAATTGAGCGTACCACTCAGAACTGCATCTATCTGGTGAATGCGATCGCCGCTGCGAACAAGATCATTCAGTGTGGCAATGACGGGAAGACCTGCTCCGACATTGGTTTCAAAGAGAAAATGACTGTTGAATTCATCTGCCAGGTCTTTCAGTTTTCGATAGTTGCTGAATGCCGAAGAAGCTGCAATCTTGTTACAGGCAACAACTGAGACACTTTTCTGCAGCAATCGATCGTAGACCGATGCCACTTCTTCATTTGCTGTGATATCTACAAAAATGGAATTACGCAGGTTGCGGTCGATGATGCCTTGTACAAAACTGTTGAGGTTGGCGGGCACAGATCCGCCAAGCTGATTTTCCCAGCTTCCAAGATCAACGCCGTCTTCTTTAAACAACATCCTTCGGCTGTTTGACAGCCCTACAACCCTTACCTGTAAATGCATTTTCTGCTGCAGGTATTGAGCCTGCTGGCGCAATTGTGCCAACAGCCTGCTGCCTACATTACCGGTACCTGTAATAAAGAGATTGACCTGTTTATAAGCCGTTTCAAAAAATTCTTCATGAAGAACGTTGATGGCTTTCTTCACATCGCGGGTGGATATGACGGCAGAAATATTTTTCTCTGAAGAACCCTGTGCAATAGCCCTGATATTAACACCGTTTCGTCCCATTGCGCTAAACATTCTGCCACTGATACCGGGGTGGCTCTTCATGTTCTCACCCACCAGGGCAACGATGGAAAGTTCCGTTTCAATGATCAATGGTTCCACTTTTTTCAGGGCAATCTCGTTGGCGAAAGCTGTATCAACAGCCTGCTTTGCCTGGGGTGCCGATGCTGCATTGATCCCGACACAGATAGAATGTTCAGAGGAACTTTGCGTGATCAGGATCACATTTATTTTTTCATTGCTGAGCGCCTCAAACAATCTTCTTGAAAATCCCGGAATGCCCACCATGCCGCTTCCTTCAAGACTTATCAGAGCGATATGATTGATACTGGAAATACCCCTGACGATATTTCCATTGCGACTGGCTGTTGCCTCTATCAATGTACCGTTGTCTGCCGGCGCAAAAGTATTTTTGATCCATACCGGTATATTACGCGACATCACCGGTTGAATAGTTGGCGGGTAGATCACTTTTGCACCAAAATGAGAAAGTTCCATGGCTTCCTGGTAACTGATGTGCGGAATGATCTTCGCATTGGCTGTAAGTCTTGGATCTGCTGTCATCATACCACTCACATCTGTCCAGATTTCAAGTAAAGCAGCATTGAGACTTGCTGCCATGATAGCGGCTGTATAATCAGATCCCCCGCGGCCAAGCGTTGTAGTGACTCCCTGTTTGTCGGAAGCGATAAAGCCGGGCAGGACATAGAGCGTTGACTTGTTTTCAACAAAGAATTCCTTAATTCTCTCGCCGGTGATTTCAAAATCAACTTCCGCATTTGTAAACACTGAATTAGTTACAACAAGTTCTCTCGAATCCTTCCATACATTCTCAATTCCTTTGGCACGGAAGGCGGCAGATATAATTTGAGAAGATAACCATTCGCCATAGCTGCTGATACGGTCACGGGAACGGTCAGTGAGTTCCCGTAAAAGAAAAATGCCGTTGCATATATCTTCAATCTCGTTGCAACTTTTTTTCACCAGGCTCAAGAGTTGGCTTTGATGTGTCACCGGTATCAGGCTCTTTACAGCTTCCAGGTGACGCTGTTCAATGTAGTTTAATTTTTCCCTGAATGATTCATCTCCCTCAGATGCAAGGACTGCCGCATGTAAGAGCAAATCCGTCACACCGCCGAGTGCTGACACAACCAATACCGTAGAATCTGATTTTATTTTTTCGCTAACGATAGATATAACCCTGTCTATATTTTCCGCATTGGCTACGGAAGTACCGCCAAATTTTAAAACCTGCATGAACTAATTTTTATAATAACTGAAAAAGATGATAAGCGACTTGCTGAAGCGACAGCCTTAACGGCCCTGTGGTAATATGATAAGTACAATCCCTTTACGGGATTGTGGTAATGGTAATAGTGGTGGTGTATACAGATACCACCGAAGGAGAGGAAATGATATGACTATACCTGTGCATCATCTTACAGGTGCACAATATACAGCAGAATGTCTTTAGAAATAAAACATTCTGAAAATTTTTACATCAAACTAGTGTTAGTTATTTGCCGGCATTGGCTGCAGCTTTCTTCACGCTGCCGTATTTGAGGAGCATTTGTTTTGCTTCATCATAGCTTTTTAGTGAAAGTCTGTCCATCAGCATTTTCACGCCGCGGTCAACCAATTTTTCATTGGTCAGTTGCATGTTCACCATTTTATTATCCTCCACTCTGCCGAGTTGTATCATGGCAGATGTGGAGATCATGTTCAGGACAAGTTTTTGCGCAGTACCGCTTTTCATTCGGGTGCTGCCTGTTACAAACTCAGGCCCCACAACCACTTCGATGGGGAAATCAGCAGCAGCGCTTACGGGAGAATCAGGATTGCATGAAATGCTTCCCGTGATGATACCATGTTTCCTGCATTCCTCCAAAGCCCCTATAACATAAGGAGTCGTACCGCTGGCAGCTATACCTATCACAACATCTTTATCAGAAACGTTATGAGCCTGCAGGTCTTTCCATCCCTGTTCTTTATCATCTTCGGCATATTCAACAGCCATGG
>Ga0065721_10005452_pt1 | contig 24407 bp, 20 predicted proteins | sample Mesricmetagenome_FD_59108 | JGI IMG/M metagenome (GOLD analysis project Ga0065721, IMG submission 59108) | Mesophilic microbial community from rice straw/compost enrichment Sample: eDNA_1 v2 (version 2) | ecosystem: Engineered > Solid waste > Grass > Composting > Bioreactor | place: USA: Davis...
GAAAGGCTTTAGAATTGCGGTCCGGCCATCGGACCCGCCGTTCGGCCGCCGAATACATTGCCCCCCATGCTACGCCTCAGTGAACTCAAGCTCCCCCTCGACCATTCAGAAAGTGACCTGGAGGCCGCCGTCCGTGCGCGGCTGATCGAGATCGGGGTCAAGGGCGACGGCATGGTGTCCTTCACCGTGTTCCGCCGCGCGCACGACGCGCGCAAGCGTTCCGATATCAAGCTGACCTACATCGTCGATATCGAGGTAAAGGACGAGGAGGCGGCGCGCAAGCGCATGGCCGGCAAGCCGAACTGGAGCGTGACGCCGGACATGACGTACCGCTTCGTCGCGCAGGCGCCGCAGCATGCGACGACGCCGCGTCCGGTGGTGATCGGCATGGGCCCGTGCGGTCTGCTGGCCGGGCTGATCCTCGCGCAGATGGGCTTCCGCCCAATCATCCTGGAGCGCGGCAAGGAAGTGCGCGAGCGCACCCGCGACACCTTCGGGCTGTGGCGCAAGAGCGTGCTCAATCCCGAGTCCAACGTGCAGTTCGGCGAGGGCGGCGCCGGCACCTTCTCGGACGGCAAGCTCTACAGCCAGATCAAGGACCCGAAGCACTACGGCCGCAAGGTGCTGCACGAGTTCGTCAAGGCCGGCGCGCCGGAGGACATCCTGTTCAAGGCGCGGCCGCACATCGGCACGTTCCGGTTGGTCAAGATGGTGGAGAACATCCGCGCCGAGATCTTCGCGCTCGGCGGCGAGATCCGCTTCGGCACGCGCGTCGACGACATCGACATCGATGGCGGCCGCGTGCGCGGACTGCAGCTGTCCAATGGCGACTATCTGCCGTGCGAGCAGGTCGTGCTGGCGGTGGGTCACAGCGCGCGCGACACCTTCGAGATGCTGTACCGCCGCGGCGTGTTCATGGAGGCCAAGCCGTTCTCGCTGGGTTTCCGCATCGAACATCCGCAGGGCATGATCAACCGCAGCCGCTTCGGCAAATTCGCCGGCAACAAGCTGCTGGGCGCGGCCGACTACAAGATCGTCCACCACTGCAGCAACGGCCGTTCGGTATACAGCTTCTGCATGTGCCCGGGCGGCACCGTGGTGGCGGCCGCTTCCGAGCCGGGGCGTGTGGTGACCAACGGCATGAGCCAGTACAAGCGCGCCGAGCGCAATGCCAATGCCGGCATCGTCGTCGGCATCACGCCCGACGACTATCCGGGCGGACCGCTGGCCGGGATCGACTTCCAGCGCCATTGGGAGGAACGCGCCTTCGAACTGGGCGGGCGCAACTACTGCGCGCCGGGCCAGCTGGTGGGTGACTTCCTGGCGCGGCGGCCGTCGACCGCGCTCGGCACGGTCGAGCCGTCGTACAAGCCGGGCGTGACGCCGACCGATCTGAGCACCGCGCTGCCCGACTACGTGATCGAGGCGATTCGCGAGGCGCTGCCGGCGTTCGAGCGCCAGGTGCCCGGCTTCGCGATGGACGACGCCGTGCTGACCGGCGTCGAAACGCGGACCTCGTCGCCGCTGCGGATCCGCCGCAAGGACGACTACCAGAGTGTCAATGTCGCAGGCCTTTATCCGGCCGGCGAAGGCGCGGGCTACGCGGGCGGCATCTATTCCGCGGCGATCGACGGCATCGAGGTCGCCGAGGCGGTCGCGCTCGATATCGTCAGCCGGGTCGGCAAGGCGGCCTGAGCCATGTCGCCGTCGGAGCAGCAGGCGATCCTCGACGCCACGCGCCACTGGCTGACGCGCGCGGTGATCGGGCTCAATCTGTGCCCGTTCGCCAAGAGCGTCCACGTCAAGGAACAGATCCGCTACGTGGTCTGCGAGGCGGCCGATGCCGAGGCGCTGCTCGACACGCTGGAGGCCGAGCTGAACGGGCTGGCGCAGGCCGATCCCGCGCGCGTCGATACCACGCTGCTGATCGTCCCCCGGATGCTGGCGGACTTCGCCGACTACAACGATTTCCTCTATCTGGCCGAGCGCCTGCTCGACAGCCTCGGGCTGGCCGGCGTGCTGCAGATCGCCAGCTTCCACCCGCAGTACCAGTTCGCCGGCACCGAGCCCGACGATATCGAGAACTACACCAACCGGGCGCCGTATCCGATCCTGCATCTGCTGCGCGAAGACAGCATCGCGCGCGCAGTCGAAGCCTTTCCCGACGCGGCGGACATCTACGAGCGCAACGAGGAAACCATGCGCCGGCTCGGCCACGAAGGCTGGCGGCGCTGGATGGCGGGCGACGAACCGCGGTAGGTGCGACGCGGTGGGTGCGGCGCGGCAGGTGTGACGCAATGTGTGACGCAACAACTGCGACACAGTGGGCGCGATGCACCAGATGCGGGTGAGCGCGCCCCGGTGAATCTCAGGCGGGCGTGAAGAACCGCTCGCGCATTTCCTCCAGCCCCAGCGTTTCGAGGACGTGGGCCAGCCGCTCGGCGGGCCGCCGGCGCGGCAGGTCCTTGTACTGGGCGACGATCAGCTCGTTCTTCATCGAGTGTTCCCACCCGACCAGCTCGGTCACCGTGACCTGATAGCCGTGCGCTTCCAGCTGCAGGCAGCGCAGCACGTTGGTGACCTGGCTGCCGAATTCGCGCGTATGCAGCGGATGGCGCCAGATCTCGGTCAGCGGATTGCCCAGCGTCTTCGACTTGTTCCTGCGCAGCACGGCGGCGACCTCGGCCTGGCAGCAGGGCACCACCACGATGTATTTGGCGCGCTTGGTCAGCGCGAAGCGGATCGCGTCGTCGGTCGCGGTATTGCAGGCATGCAGCGCCGTGACCATGTCGACCGTGGCGGGCAGCCGCTCCGAGGTGATCGACTCCGCCACCGACAGGTTCAGGAACGACATGCCCGGAAAACCGAGCCGCTCGGCGAGCGCGGTGGACGAGCGCACCAGTTCCTCGCGGGTCTCGATGCCGTAGATATGCGAGCGGTCCTGCTGCGTCTTGAAAAACAGATCGTAGAGGATGAAGCCGAGATACGACTTGCCGGCGCCATGGTCGACCAGCGTCAGGTCGGCATGGTCGCGCTTGAGGTCCTGCAGCAGCGGCTCGATGAACTGATAGAGGTGGTAGACCTGCTTCAGCTTGCGGCGGCTGTCCTGGTTCATCTTGCCGTCGCGGGTCAGGATATGAAGTTCCTTGAGCAGCTCGATCGACTGGCCGGGACGGATTTCGTGGGTGTTCGACATGGGATACGGCGGGGTTGGCCCGGGTCCTGAAGCGCCGCGTCTGGGGAGCGGCGAGGGCCCGGGCGGGCAGGGCGACAGTTTACCGGAAGGCGTCCCGAAAAAATTTTCCTAAAGTTTTGCCGAAATCCGCCGTAGGTGACGGACAGGCGGCATGCCGACTCGGGTGCCGCCCCGACAACAACGATAAATCAAAGGCAGACGGCTGGAGGACGCGATGGGCGACGTAGCAGCTTCGGTTGTACGGGTGTGGGTGGAGAACACGGACAAGTCCGTGCGGGCGCGGTACGAGCCGCCGGCGGAGGCCGATAGGGCCGATAGGGCCGATAGGGTCGATAGGGCCGATGGGGCCGGGGGGCCGCCCGATCGCGCTGCCTTGATGGCGGCCCTCGACGCCCAGGGCTGGGCGCAAGCGAAGCTCGATGAGCAGGCTATCGCGGCCTTCCTGCTGACCTGCCATCGCGATGGCGCGCCGGCCGAGGCGGTGATCGGCGAGCTGGTCGACGGCTATTTCGAGATCGACATCGATGCCGATTCGCTGACGGTGCGGCTGACGCTATGGCCGCCGGAGGGCGGCCGCGCGGTGCAGCCCAACGACGTCCGTATCGTGCTGGCGGGGCGCGGCATCAAGCTGCCCGTCGACGAGCCGGCGCTGGCCGAGGCCTTCGCCGCGGGGCGTTGCGACGATCTGCCGATCGTGCACGGCACGGCGCCGACGCGCGGCACGCCGGCGCGCTTCATCAACCTGCTCGAGCCGCGCCGCGGCGGCGCCGAAGACGACCGCGCCCGCATCGATCTGCGCGACCTCGGCAACCTGTTGCTGGTGCAGCCCGGCACGCATCTGATGCGGCGTATCCAGGCGGTGCCGGGCACCGCGGGGCAGGACGTGTTCGGCCGGGTGTTGCCGGCTCCCGAGGTCGCCGACACGCCGTTCGCCGAACGCCTGAACGGCGTGGCCCAGGACGCAAACGACCCCAATCTGCTGGTGGCGACGGTGGCGGGCTTGCCGTCGGTGCGCGCGCGCGGCGTCAGCGTCAACCCGGTCGTCGCGGTGGACGCGGTCGACATGCACTCCGGCAACATTGCGTTCGAAGGCACGCTGCGCGTCAGCGGCGATATCAAGACCGGCATGTCGGTGCGCGTGGCCGGCGACGTGATCGTCGGCGGCACCATCGAGGCCGCCCATGTCGAGGCAGGCGGCAATGTGGTCGTCAGCGGCGGCATCATCGGCAAGTCCGAGGGACCCCACGATCCCGCCAGCGCCGTCGCGCGGATCCAGTGCAAGGGATCGGTGCATGCCCGCTTCATCGAAAACGCCGTGGTCGAAGCCGGCACCACGGTCACCGTCGACAGCGGCATTCGCCAGAGCGATGTCGCCGCGGGCGAGACCATCACTGCGGGCGATCCAGCCGTCGGCAGCGGCAATATCACCGGCGGCCGCTGCCGCGCCTGGCATGCGGTGCGCACCGGCACGCTCGGCGCGCCGGCCGGCACCGCCACCGCCATCCACGTCGGCCTGAACCCCTATGCCGACGCCGAAAAGGCCGCGCTCGAGGCGGACAAGCGCCGGCAGGAACAGGAGCAGGCCAAGATCCAGCAACTGATGGCCTTCTTCGCCAAGAACCCCGAGCGCGCCACGCCGGAACTGCGCGAGAAGGCGCGGGCCACCCTGTTCAAGTACACGCGCGACATGCTCGACACCGACGCCCATCTGGCCAGGCTGACCGAGCAACTGCACCCGCGCCCGGACGCCGCCGTGGTGGTCGGCAAGAAGTTGCACGGCGGGGTCAGCGTCACCATCGGCCAGAAGGCCATGCGCGTGATGGAGGACATGCCGAAGGTGGAACTTCGGCTGGTCGGCGAGGGGATCGGGGTGGTGCGGGAATAAAAAAAACGGCGCCGCGGCGCCGTTTTTCATCGAGTGGATGGCTTTCCGCGCTTGCCTTATTGCAGCGACGTTGCCGTCTGCACGTAGTGTCGGATATGGCCGGCCGGCTCGATGCCGGCATAGCTGTAGTTGAACTCGCACTTGACCGCGCGGCCAAGTTCGGTAGCCCACCAGCAGCGGTAGTCCATCCGATAGGCAGCATTGCCGGTGATGCCGTTGGACAGGGTGCCGTCGTTCGAATTGGTGAAGGCCACGTCATACTTGATGCGCAGCGTATCGAACGTGTCGCTGCCGACGGCGACTTGCTCGAAGGCTTCCACATTGGCTTGCAAGGCGGCGGTTTCGTGATACGCGCCACACTGATACTGCCAGCCCGAGGTCCAGGTCTTGCCGACGAACATCGGGTATTGGAAATGTTCGCGCTTCGGCGTGAACGTGCAGGTCTGGGTTGGATTGCTTGCCCGAATGCGGGCCGTACGGTTGCGGTCGGCGTCGTTGAGTAAGGTGTCGGTCAGCGTGCCGTCGATGCGATAGCGGTTCATCGTGAATCCACCCTGTGCATCGACCGCGTCCGTCGTATCCCGATAGGTGACGTCGATCGGGGATCCGTCGACAGTCGTTCCCTGCTCGCGCCAGAAGGTGGTTTCACCGACCTTGGCCGCCACCCGCGCATAGCGGTGCGGCGGCACCTCGATACGGATCGTCGCAAGCCTGGTCGCATCTGCAGCGGACTTGGCCACCAGCGTCACCGTGCCGCCTTCCGGGCTGATCAGCACGGCATCCCACACGGCGCTGTTCTGGCTCTTGGGCTGGATCGTGGTCTTTTCCATGCTGGCCGTCCACGTCACGCCGTTGCTGGCGCTCAGACGCACTTCCTGGCCCGACTCGATATTGAGCGTCGTGGTGCCACCATCCTTCAGCGCAAAACCACTGACCGGCGTGCCGTCCAGGCTGGCCGACAGCTGGAAGCCCGTGTCGTTGCCGCCATCATCCCCACCGCCGCCGCCGCATCCGCTCAGCACCATTGCCGCGAATACCGCTGCGGTAAATCCCGTCCAATTTCTCATCTCTTTTCCTTGTTATTCACCGTTGTTTTTATCGGCCGAAGCCGCGCGGGATATTAACAAGGCGTTCCCCAAAAGTGGGGGCCGCAAAGTGGGGTTGACCGGCGAAAGGTAGATGGGATAGGGGCGCCGCGCTTCCAACAAAACAGGTGCCCGGGGCACGGCTCCTAGGCCATCGGCCGCCAACGCCGATTCCGATTGATGGACGCGCAATGACCATCATCCAACGCCGCAAGAGCGCGCCGCAACCATCGCGCTTCGTCCAGCGTTACCGGATAGCGCTGTTCCACGTCGTCGATCGAGCCGAGGTCGAAATAATTTCGCAGCGTTTCGCCGTGGATCGTGACGCCCCAGCTGTCCATTTGCCGCAGGTCGGCGACGCGGAGCGTGACGAAGGCATCGGGATCGTTCGAGCCGGCGCTGCCTATCGCCTGATCCAATCGCATCGCCATCGCGCGCACTGCGGTGCAATCCGGCGGGCCGTTGTCGTCCGCGCCGTGTTTGGGCATTGCCGCGACGTTCTGCGAGGGCGGGGCTTCGGGCATGGATGCAAAGGCAAATACCTGTGGCCGACGGTGAGGGGTGATCGGATTCATGACGAGCTCGAGCGGATGGAGGAGGTTCGAGCTTATCCGGCGCCAGCGCGGTTGGCGTTGAGCGGATTCCGAAAGGCGGGGCAATCAGGAGGGCCCTTTGAATCGGCGTCCCGTCAGCGACCGCACAACTTCCTGCAGATGCGGGTCAACTCGTCCAACTCGCGGGGCGAAAGGCTCGACATTTCCGCTGGAGGACGGTGGTAGGCCGCCATCAGCACGGTCTTGGTCTCAAGGCCCTTCTTCGTCGCGCGGACGAGTTTTACGCGACGGTCGTCAGGCGAAGGAATGCGCTCGGCCAGTTCCGCACGCTCCAGCCGGTCGACCAGCCAGGTGGCGGTCGATGGATCGCATCCCCATTCGCGGGCAAGCACGCCGATGGGTCTTCCGTCTTCATCCAGTGAAAACAACGCGCGGGAATCGTTCGGCGTAAGCCCGTGCTCCTGCTGAGTCCGCAAGCGCTGCGGCGCGGAGCGCATCAGGAACTCAAACATCGAGCGCCACGCCTCGGCTGCGCGTTCGCCGCTGCTGTCTGGGGATTTCGTCATGCTGCCCTGTCGTTTGGCGGAGGTTGACATATTTTGATTGGTCAAATATTTTTGTCAATGCAAGTTTTGCGCGGAGGCCTTCGCGCGCGTCAACCAGGAGAGGTTCCATGGGCACGCAAACTTCGGTTCTTGTCGTCGGCGGTGGGCTCTCCGGCCTGACGGCCGCCGCGCTTCTTGCCCGTCAGGGCGTGCGCTGCATGGTCATTGAGCGTCATCCGGAAACGTCGATTCAATACAAGTTTGCCGGGATATCGCCGCGCAGCATGGAGATTTTTCGGGGCCTTGGCCTGGAGACGGAAATACGCGCCAGCCGCACCGGCGACCAGCAGGGCGGCGGCATTGCGCGAGCCAGGAACCTCGCGGATCCCGATGTCCATTGGAGCGGCCCGGCCTGGCCTGACGCCAGTCCATACAGCCCCACGCAGCCCGCGACTTGTGACCAGCATGTCCTCGAACCGATCCTGCGGCATTGCGCCGAGCAGTTTGGTGCCGACATACGGTTCAACACCGAGTTCGTCTCGTTTGAGCAGGACGAGCGTCGGGTTCACGCCCGCATTCGTCATCGGGCAAGCGGAGCGGAAGAGACCGTGGGCGCCGACTACCTGATCGGTGCGGACGGCGCAAACGGAACGCTGCGGGACCAGCTCGGTATCGGCCGCACTGGTCCCGGTGTGCTGCAGCATTGGATGAACGTCATCTTCGATACCGACCTGCCGCCGGTACTCAATGGGAAGCGCTTCACCTCCTGCTTCGTCAGCGATCTCAACGGCACCATGACGCCTCGCGAAGGCGGACGTTGGCTGCTGGCACTGCAATATTTTCCGGAAGAGGGCCAACGGCCGGAATCGTTCGATGCGCATTGCTGCCGCCAACTGGTCGAGCGTGCCGCCGGGCGATCCGGCGTCAAGGCGGATCTCGTCGACGCGCGGTCATGGGAAGTGGCCGCTTGCATTGCCGACCGTTTTCGTGAAGGCCGCGGCTTCCTGATAGGCGATGCCGCGCACCTTATGCCGCCGACTGGCGCTTTCGGTGGCAACTCGGGCATCCACGACGCCCATAACCTTGCATGGAAGCTCGCCATGGTCGTCCGTGGCGAGGCGGACGAGAGGCTGCTCGGTACCTATGATCAGGAGCGTCGTCCGGTAATCGCCGCCACGTTGGCGCAGGCGCTCTCCCGTCTGCAGAAATGGTTCCAGGATCCTGCGGGCCGCCTGCCCGCTCCGGTTCCCCTGGTCGACGACTACGATGTTGTGTTCGGCCAGCGCTACGATGCCGGGGCCGTGTCGCTCGAGGGCCCGCCGCCCGATCGGCCGTTCGAGCCCGTGGCGGGACTGTCGGGCCAACCCGGCACGCGCGCGCCCCATCTCGTGATCGAATGCGATGGGAACCGGATTTCGACGCACGACCTGTTTGGCCGGAATCTTGTCCTGTTATGCAGTCGACCAGCGTGGCGAGCGGTTACGGAGGCGGTCACGGAGGAATTTGGCATTCCGATCGATCTGCATCTGCTTTCCTCATCCGGCGGCGGGCTCATTCCCGAGGACCGATGGCCGGCGGCCTACGGCCTCGACAGCAGCGGTGCTGTGCTCGTTCGTCCCGATGGCTTTGTGCTGTGGCGATCCCCGTGCGGCGAAGCCAATGACAGGGGCGTGCTGAACGACGCTCTCGCCCGAATGGGGCTTCACCGCGCAGACCGTCGAGGCGGCGGCCGCCGATGAACCGCCGCACGACAATGCTTCTTTTCCTTGCCGGCGAGTGCGTGCTCTTCGCGCTGGCTTCTGTGGTCCATGCCGGTGTGCTGTTCGCCGGTTATGCGCATTCGCGTGCCGCGACCGCGGAAGGCGTGATTGGAGCTGTGCTGGTTCTGGGCCTCGCGGCTTGCTTGATCCTCCCTTCGCGGGCACGTTGGATTGCATTCGGTGCGCAAGGCTTCGCGTTGCTGGGCACACTCGTTGGCGCCTTTGCGATTGCACTCGGTTTCGGCCCGCAAACGTGGGAGGACAAGGCGTTCCATGCGGCGCTGGTCATCACGCTCTTGGTGGGCATCATCGTTATCCGGACAGCCACGACGAGCGCTCGCGAACCATGACAGGTTTCGTCAACAGACCCGCGATCGCCGGATCGGGTTGAGCATGGTGGCCGCCGGGCCCCCAGAAACGACAAAGCCCAACCGCGCGGGTTGGGCTTTGTGCTTGGATCCATTGGTGCCGAAGAGAGGAATCGAACCCCCGACCTTCTCATTACGAATGAGCTGCTCTACCGACTGAGCTACTTCGGCAACACTACCGGTTTGGAACCGGATGGAGCCCGCAATAATAGCAGCGGATCAGGCGGCTGTGAAGCCCCTCGGCGCACTTTTTTCACCACCCGTGCCGGCGCCGGTCAGCCGAAGGTGCGGTCGGCGGGAGAGGCCGTATTGGCGGGATCGGCGCGATTGGCGGGATTGGCGGCATCGGCGCGATGGGCGGGCATGGGCTCGTCGGGCCGTGTCAGGGTGGCGAGCATGGCGTCGATCGCGGCGACGAATTCGCGCAGGCGGACCAGCGTGACCGGAAAGACGGGGTCCGACGCGTCGATGGTCCACGGATAGAAGTACAACTCGCGCTCCTGGGCGCTGATCGGCACGCCCCAGTTGGCCAGCTGGCGCAGGTCGCAGACATGCAGGTCGATGCCGTCGCTCAGACCGTAATGCAGCGCGACGTCCAGCGTCTCGTGCAGCCGGATGGCGAGGGCCTGCACGGCTGCGCGTTCGAACGGGGCCTCGCCGCAGGGCGGGTTTGCCGGCGTGATGGCGGTGGCCGGCGGGTTGATCGGTGGGGTGATGGCGTAGCGGGCGCCGGCATCCGAGAGGGGGACCATCGCGGTTTCCTTGCTGCTTGTTGGGGGAGAAGTGTGGTGCAGAAAACAGCAGGGTAGGGACGCGTCGAGGCGGGGGAAATGAGCGGATTCTGATTTGCGCTGCCCAAAGAAAAAGGAGCCACCGCATTGCGGTTGGCTCCCATTCAGCGAGGCAAGGCGAGGACGGGCACGTCGAAGCCGGTCCGGATCAGACCGGCCTCTCCCGGAGGCCGGTCACCGTGCAGGCACAAAGGCCGGTCCGCAGGCAGGCGCAACGGCCGGCCGCGGTGCAGCCAGGCGTATCAGCCGCCTGCCTGCGCTTCCCGGTGATAGCCGGTCACGCGCTCGACCTCGTTCTTCGAGCCCAGGATCACCGACACGCGCTGGTGCAGTTTTTCCGGCTGGACCTCGAGGATCCGCTGATGGCCGTTGGTGGCCGCGCCGCCGGCCTGTTCGACCAGCATCGCCATCGGGTTGGCCTCGTACATCAGGCGCAGCTTGCCCGGCTTCTCCGGCTCGCGCTTGTCCCACGGATACATGAAGATGCCGCCGCGCGTCAGGATGCGGTGCACGTCGGCGACCATCGAGGCGATCCAGCGCATGTTGAAGTTCTTGCCGCGCGGGCCTTCCTCGCCGGCCAGGCATTCGTCGATGTAGCGGCGCACGGGCGGAGCCCAATGCCGCATGTTCGACATGTTGATCGCGAATTCCTTGGTGTCCTCCGGGATCTTCACGTCCGACTGCGTCAGCACGAAGCTGCCCGCCTCGCGGTCCAGCGTGAACATATGGACGCCGTTGCCGACGGTCAGCACCAGCGTGGTCTGCGGGCCGTACACCGCGTAGCCGGCCGCGACCTGATGCGTGCCCGGCTGCAGGAAGTCGCTCTCGGTGACGGTCTGGCCCGGCTTGGGCATATGCAGCACCGAGAAGATGGTGCCGATCGACACGTTGACGTCGATGTTCGACGAGCCGTCGAGCGGATCGAACAGCAGCAGGTATTCGCCCTTCGGATAGCGGTTCGGGATCTCGTAGAACGAGTCCATTTCCTCCGACGCCATCGCGGCCAGGTGGCCGCCCCATTCGTTGGCGTCGAGCAGCACTTCGTTGGCGATCACGTCCAGCTTCTGCTGGGTTTCCCCCTGCACGTTGCCGGTGCCGGCCGAGCCGAGCACGCCGGCGAGCGCGCCCTTGCTGACGGCGTTGGAGATGGCCTTGCACGCGCGTGCGACCACCTCGATCAGCAGCCGCAATTCGGGCTGGATGGTGTTGTGCTTGCGTTGTTCCTCGACCAGATAGCGGGTCAGGCTGATGCGAGTCATGGGTTTCCTCCTTGAATGGCCGCCATTCTACAGGCCGGGGCGGGCGGCCCACCGATGCCGGTGGGCCTGGACCGCGATGGCCGGTTCGCTATCGCACTCAACTGGCACCCGCCCGAGACCTCCGGCGGGCACCCTGGCGGGCCGCCAACCAAGCCCCCAACGGGGAGCCTAACCGCGCCCCCAAACCGGGCACCCGGCTGCGCCCCCAACCGCACCGCCATCGGCCACGGCGGCCCGCATCAAGCCGACAGCGCCTTGCCGACGATCTCGCGCACGTCGCGCGACAGCTTGTCCGCCGCGGCGACCCGCTCCAGCGCGGCGCGCATCCTGTCGCGCAGCGGCAGCGTGTACTTCTGCCAGCGGTCGAGCGCGCGCGCCAGGCGCGCCGCCACCTGGGGATTGATGGCGTCCAGCGCCAGCACCTGTTCGGCCCAGAACTCGTAGCCGGAACCGTCCTCGGCATGGAACTGCGCCGGGTTGCCCGAGCAGAAGCTGAAGATCAGCGCCCGCGCCCGGTTGGGGTTGCGCAGCGTGAAGGCGGGATGCTGCATCAGCGCCCGCACCGTGTCGATGGTGCGCTTGCCCGCATGCGGGCCGACTTCGCCGCGTTGCATGCCCTGCAGCGAGAACCATTTGTCGACCACCAGCGGATCGTGCTCGAAGCGCTGGTAGAAGTCGGCCAGCGCGGCCTCGCGGCCCGGCGCGAAGCTGTTGACCAGCGCGGTCAGCGCGGCGAAGCGGTCGGTCATGTTGTCGGCCTGCTGATACTGCTCGCCGGCCAGCGCATACATCGCGTCGTCGCCGACCTCGACCAGATAGCCGAGCGCGAGATTGCGCAGCGCGCGCTTGCCGGCCGACTCCGCGTCGGGACGATACGGACCGGTGGTCGCGCTGGTCTCGTAGGCCCCGAGCCAGTCGCTCTGCAGCGTGCGGGCGAGGCCGGCGCGCATGAACTGCCGCGCGCGATGGATCGCCGCCGGGTCGGCCACGCCCATGCGCTCGGCCAGATAGGCCTCGGCCGGCAGCATCAGCGCCTGCTCGCGGAACGCGGGGCTCAGCGAGGTGTCGGTCAGCACCGAGCGGAACGCGCCGATCAGCGCGTGGTCCAGCTCGAGCTCACGCCCGGCCTGCACGTCGGCGACCAGCTTCAGCAGCGCGCGCGCGGCCAGCCGCTGGCCGGCTTCCCAACGGTTGAACGGATCGCTGTCGTGCGCGAGCAGGAAGGTCAGCTCGTCATCGCTGTAGTCGACATCGACGATCACCGGCGCCGAGAAGTTGCGCAGCAGCGAGGGCAGCGGCGCGCGCGGGCCCTTGGGCAGGTTGACGAAGCGGAAGGTCTGCCGCGCCTCGGTGAAGTTCAGCACGCGCGTGGTGTCGCCCGCGGCGGCCTCGCCGTCGAGCTGCAGCGGCAGGTCCTTGCCGTCCTCGCCGATCAGCCCGAGCGCGAAGGGGATATGGAAAGGCTGCTTCTCCGGCGTGCCGGGCTGGGTCTCGATGCCGACCTTCGGGCATTGCTGCGTCAGCGTCAGCGTGAGCCGCCCCTGGTCGGCGTCCCAGTCGGTGTGCACGCCGACCACGGGCGTGCCCGCCTGGCTGTACCAGCGGCCGAACTGGGTCAGGTCGCGGCCGTTGGCATCGGCCATCGCGGCGAGGAAGTCGTCGCAGGTCACCGCCTGGCCGTCGTGCCGCTGGAAATACAGGTCCATGCCCTTGCGGAAGCCGTCGCGGCCCAGCAGGGTCTGGTACATGCGCACGACCTCGGCGCCTTTCTCGTACACCGTCACGGTGTAGAAGTTGTTGATCTCCTCGTAGCTGTCGGGCCGCACCGGATGCGCCATCGGGCCGGCGTCCTCGGGGAACTGCACCTGCCGCAGCACGCGCACGTCCTCGATGCGCTTGACCGCGCGGGCCGAGCCGTCGTCCGCGCCCTGCTGCGCCATCATGTCGGCGGAGAATTCCTGGTCGCGGAACACCGTCAGCCCTTCCTTCAGCGACAGCTGGAACCAGTCGCGGCAGGTCACGCGGTTGCCGGTCCAGTTGTGGAAGTACTCGTGGCCGACCACCGATTCGATATTGAAGAAGTCGGTATCGGTCGCGGTCGCCGCATTGGCCAGCACGTACTTGGTGTTGAAGATGTTCAGGCCCTTGTTCTCCATCGCGCCCATGTTGAAGTCGCCGACGGCGACGATCATGAAGCGGTCCAGATCGAGCTCCAGCCCGAAGCGCTGCTCGTCCCAGCGGATCGCATGGATCAGCGAATCCATCGCGTGCTGCGTCTTGTCGAGGTCCTGCGGTTCGACCCAGACCTGCAGCAGCTTCTCCTTGCCCGAGCCGGTGGTGATGCGCTGCTCGATGCATTGCAGCTTGCCGGCGACGATCGCGAACAGATAGGAGGGCTTGGGGAAGGGGTCTTCCCACACGGCCTCGTGGCGGCCGCCGTCCAGCTCTTGTTCGCCGATCAGATTGCCGTTGGACAGCAGCACTGGATAGGCGGCCTTGTCCGCGCGCAGCGTGACGCGATAGGTCGCCATCACGTCGGGACGATCGAGGAAATAGGTGATGCGGCGAAAGCCCTCGGCCTCGCACTGCGTGAAGAAGTTGCCATTGGAGACATACAGGCCCGACAGGGTGGTGTTGGCCTCCGGCTGGCAGGCGCTGACGATCTGCAGCGTGCCTTGCTCGGGCAGCCCGTTCAGCGTCAGGCCGCCGTCGTCCTGGCGATAGTCGGCGAGCGGCTGGCCGTCGACGCTGACGCCGAGCAGTTCGAGCGCCTCGCCCGCCAGCACCAGCGGCGCGCCGGCCTGGCGGCGGGCAAAGCGCAGCGTGCTGGTCACCACGGTGCGCTGCGGATCCAGTTCGAACACCAGGTCGACGTGTTCGATCGCGAAGGCGGGCGGGGTATAGTCCTTGCGGTGGACGGTGACGGGGGTATCGGTGCGGAGCATGGATGGTCCTGTCCTGGAAGGCGGTGAGTCGGGCGCGCCGGGCGCCGGGTAATCCATTGTAGCCAAGCACGGCATGGCCGCATGGCGCCAAGGGAATTCCGGCGCACGCGGCCGGTCTGATGCAACGAGAGGGCGGCCCGCCGACCGCCCCCGCGCAATCCGTCGACGTGCGCTCGGGTGGCGCCCTGTCGGCAGGGCCACCCTGTCGGCAGCACCACCTATCGGCGGGACCATGAACAGAAGGAAGAACATCATGTGGCAATGGCGAAAGGCCTGTGCACGGGCGGGCCAATGGCTGGGCACCGTGGGCGGCCGCGGTGAGGGCGCTGCGCGGGCCGGCAACGCCGGCTCGCCGGCAGGCTGGTCCGGACGATCGTGGGCGCGATGGTGGACCCGATGGACCGGTGCCGCGATGCTCGGCGCCTTGCTGCTGTCCGGCTGCGCCAGCACCGTGACCACCGACGTGACGGCGTTCCGCCAGCCCGGCTGGCAGAACGATCCGCCGCGAACCTACGCCTTCGAGGCCGAGAAGGGCCAGGGCCAGCAGGAGCAGCAGGCGCAGCTGGACCGCGCCACCTATCAGAACTGGATCGCCGACGCGCTGGCCGGCCACGGCTTCACGCAGGTGGCCCGCTCGCAGGCGCGCTATCTGGTCAGCTTCGATTTCGATGTCGATCCGCGCCTGGTGCGCGTGCACGAGACCTACTATCCCGATCCCTGGTACCCGTGGGGTCCTTACTGGGGCCCGTACGGCTACCACCGCCCGTGGGGGCCTTGGGGCTGGGGTCCGGGCTACTGGCCGCCGCAGACGGTGATCCGCGACGTGCCGGCCACGCTGGCGAGCCTGCGCGTCTTCATCCGCGAAGCCGCGGGCAACAAGCGGGTCTACCAGGTCACCGCGCAGAACTTGAGCGAAGGCAGCACGATGCCGGGGCTGATGCCGTATCTGGTGCGCAGCGCCTTCGCGGAATTTCCGATGGAAAGCGGCCGGCCGCGGCGCGTGACGCTGGAGGTCGACAAGAACGCGAGATAGCGCGAAACGGCGCGGTTCCGGTGCGCCGGCATGGACGCCGGCATGCCTTCGCCAAGGGAGCATGCCGGCGTCTTGTTTTACTGGTGGATCGCGCAGGGCGCATTCGCCTCCGGTTCGCACCGATCCGCCTGCTCCGCTCCATTCGCCATTGACGCTATTCCGGTAAAAGCTCTTTAACCGCAAATTCCCCGCATTTGCGGCCCTGCAGGGCGCCATCGGCGCGACTCGCGCACTGCGGCTGGGCTAGAATAGCTGCTCGATTTTTTCGGCCCTGGCTGTTCGACCGGCATCTGCCGGCATCGCACGGCGCCATGTTGGGCCTCTTTCCGGACGAGCGACATGAGCAGCAAGACCAGCGGTGACGCACCGCAACACGCCCCCAACAGTCCTGAAGCGCAACTGCGCCTCGCCGCGCTGGAATATCACCGCAGCCCGACCAAGGGCAAGATCCAGGTGACCGCGACCAAGGCGCTGTCGAACCAGCGCGATCTGTCGCTGGCCTATTCGCCGGGCGTGGCCTATGCCTGCGAGGAAATCGCCAGGGACCCCGCCACCGCGGCGGAGTACACCTCGCGCGGCAACCTGGTGGCGGTGGTCACCAACGGCACCGCGGTGCTGGGCCTGGGCGACATCGGCCCGCTGGCCGGCAAGCCGGTGATGGAAGGCAAGGGCTGCCTGTTCAAGAAGTTCGCCGGCATCGACGTGTTCGACATCGAACTCGATGCGCGCGACCCGGACCAGATCGTCGAGATCGTCGCCGCGCTCGAGCCCACGCTCGGCGGCGTCAACCTCGAGGACATCAAGGCGCCCGAGTGCTTCTACATCGAGAAGAAGCTGCGCGAGCGGATGAACATCCCCGTCTTCCACGACGACCAGCACGGCACCGCGATCATCTCGGCGGCGGCGCTGCTCAATGGCCTGAAGGTGGTCGGCAAGGACGTCGGCAGCGTCAAGATGGCGGTGTCGGGCGCGGGCGCCGCGGCGATCGCGTGCCTGGACACGATGGTGAGCCTGGGCGTCAAGCGCGAGAACATCTACGTGGTCGATTCGAAGGGCGTGATCTTCGTCGGCCGCGACGCCAACATGGAGGCCAACAAGGCCCGCTACGCGCAGGACACCTCGGCCCGCACGCTGGCCGACATCGTCGAAGGCGCCGACGTGTTCCTCGGCTGCTCGACCGCCGGCGTGCTGACCGCCGAAATGGTCAAGACGATGGCCGACAAGCCGATCATCCTGGCGCTGGCCAATCCCGAGCCCGAGATTCGTCCGGAAGTGGCCAAGGCCGCGCGCCCCGACTGCATCATCGCCACCGGCCGTTCGGACTATCCCAACCAGGTCAATAACGTCCTCTGCTTCCCGTACATCTTCCGCGGCGCGCTCGATTGCGGCGCGACCAAGATCACCGAGGAAATGAAGCTGGCCTGCGTCAAGGCGATCGCCGAGCTGGCCGAGGCCGAGACCAACGACGCGGTGGCCGCCGCCTACGCCGGCAAGGAACTGAAGTTCGGCCCCGACTACATCATCCCGACGCCGTTCGACCAGCGCCTGATCGAGAAGATCGCGCCGGCGGTCGCGCGCGCCGCGCAGGAGTCGGGCGTGGCCACGCGTCCGATCCAGGACCTCGAGGCCTATCGCCAGCAGCTGACGCAATACGTCTACCACACCGGCCTGATCATGAAGCCGGTGTTCTCCGCCGCCAAGGCCGCGCCCAAGCGCGTCGCCTATGCCGAGGGCGAGGAAGAGCGCGTGCTGCGCGCGGTGCAGACCGTGGTCGACGAAGGCCTGGCGCGTCCGATCCTGATCGGCCGTCCGCACGTGATCCAGATGCGCATCGACAAGGCCGGCCTGCGCCTGAAGCCGGGCGTCGATTTCGAACTGGTCAATCCCGAGGACGATCCGCGCTATCGCGCCTATCACGAGGCCTACCACGCGCTGCGCGGACGCGATGGCGTGACGCCGGACATGGCCAAGGTCGCGCTGCGCCGCTCGAACACGCTGATCGGCACGATGCTGATGCACATGGGCGATGCCGATGCGCTGCTGTGCGGCACCGTGGGCCGCTTCGAGGCGCATCTGGAGCATGTGCGCGACGTGATCGGCCTGAAGCCCGGCGCCAAGGTGCTGGCGGCGATGAACGCGCTGATGCTGGAGAAGTACACGCTGTTCATCACCGACACGTTCGTCAACGAGGACCCGACCGCCGACGAACTGGCCGCGATCACGCAGCTGGCCGCCGAGGAAATCCGCCGCTTCGGCCTGACGCCGAAGGTCGCGCTGCTGTCGCACTCGATGTTCGGCTCGTCGAACCGCGCCTCGGCGCGCAAGATGCGCGCGGCGCAGGAGATCCTGAGCCAGATCGCGCCCGAGCTGGAAGTCGAGGGCGAGATGCAGGGCGATGCGGCGCTGGTCGAGGACGTGCGCCGTCATTTCCTGCCCGGCACCAAGCTGGCCGGCTCCGCCAATCTGCTGGTGATGCCGACGCTGGACGCGGCCAATATCGCGTTCAATCTGCTGAAGATCACCGGCGGCCAGGGCGTGACGGTGGGCCCGATCCTGCTGGGCGCGGCCAAGCCGGTGCACATCCTGAATCCGCAGGCAACCACTCGCCGCATCGTCAATATGACGGCGGTGGCGGTGGCCGAGTCAGGCGCGCTGCGCTGATCCGACGCACGGTCGGCCGGTGGCCGATCCAAACAAAAAGCCGGGCTGCGTGCCCGGCTTTTTTCATTGCGACATTCGGTCGCGTGTTGCAATCGTCGTTCTGGTGCCGTATTGGTGCCTGTCGTATTGGTGATCGCCGACTTGGTGCTCGATATTCTGGTGCTCGATATTCTGGTGCTCGATATTTCGGTGCTCGATATTTCGGTGCCGCGGTGCTCTGTTGCGGAGCAGCGTAATCGCTGAAGTCGCGCCGAAGGCAGCGCTATTGCAAGACGTTGTACTGCTGGCGCATGTCGACGATGATCGACTTCGCCGCGCGCAATTGCATCGACACGCTGTCTTCGGCCGCACGGGGAAAGTCCACCTCGGCGCTCCAATTGCATCCCGTATGGTCGGGCTGGTGCACGCGTACCGCATGCAATTCGCACTCGCCGCATTCCGGATTGTTATCGAGGCACTGGTTGAGGATCGCCATCAACTCCGACCGGGTCTTTGCGTATCGCCGCATGAGTCACCTCTCTCGTTTGGCTAATCGTGGTCTGGACGTTCAATGTACGCACTCGTCCGGGGCCGTGCCAATTGAATGAGCCTATGAGGTGAAGTCGGTCATTCCCGCCGCGGCAGCAGGGAAAAGGTGTTGCGATGCAGCGGGGAAGAAAGGGAAGGGTGCGGGGAAGGAGGGCGGTGCTGCGGCATTGCGCCGCAGCGAAGGGGCTGCCCTCTCCGCCGGAGAGGGCAGGCGAGAGGGCAAACGCGGGCCGTTCAGGCCCGCCCCTCATCAGAACTTGTGGCGAATGCCGACACCGAACGAATCGCCGTGCTCGGCGCCGGTGATCTTGTCGTAGAAGTAGGCGGCATACACGTCGGTGCGCTTCGACAGGTTGTAGTCGTAGGCGATCGCGAACGTGTTGCGCTTGAAGTCGTCGACATTGTTCTCGGCCTTCGCATAGCCATACGAAGCGAGCAGGCTGCCGGCGCCGATGGGCACCGAGGCGCCGATCTGGCCGCTGGTGTGCTTGATGTCGCCGCTGGCATTGGTCACGTCGCTCTTGATGTACTGACCCTGGGCGAACAGCTTGACCACCTTGAAGTCGTACGACAGGCCGGCCAGCACCGCGTTCTGCTTGTCGAAGCCCGCCAGCGTGGCCGGCGAGGTGACATCGCCCGGCACGTTGTTGAACTTGACCTGCTGGAAGGCCACCGTCGCGGCCAGCGGGCCGTTGAAATACATCAGGTTGCCGCCCCACTTGTTGCGGCCGGTGGCACCCGCCTGCTCGCCGAACGAATAGATCAGGTTCGCGGTCAGGCCGCCGAAGGTCGGCGTCGAATAGACCAGCGAATTGCTCCAGCCCGAATCGCCGATGATGCCCGGATCGAACACGGTGCCGTTGGTGGCCGTGAAGTAGGTGTGGAAGATCGCCGGCGAGAACACGTACGAATCGACCAGCGGGTTGAACAGGATGGTCGAGATGAAATACGGCGTGGTGTTGCGGCCGAGCTTGAGCGTACCGGCGCGGTCGCTCTGCAGCCCGACATAGGCATTGCGGCTGAACATCGCATCGCCGTCGAAGCGGCCGGTGCGGCCGTTATCGGTGCGATAGAAACCGTTCAGGTCGAAGATCGCCTTGAGTCCGCCACCCAGATCCTCGGCACCCTTGATACCCCAGTACGACGTTTGCATGCCACCCGAATTGGCGACCCAGGCGCGCTCGCCGGTGCCCGGGTTCTTGACCGCGCCGACGAACATGTCGACCTGGCCGTAGAGCGTGACGCTCGATTGCGCCATGGCCGCGCCGCTGAAAAGGGCCGCGGCCAGTGCCGCCAACTTGAACTGCTTCTGCATGAAAGACCTCCGTGGTTTGATCCTGTTGGAACGTTGTGTACTGGGTCCCTGACGGGTTCTCTTTTTGGTATGCACGCCGGCATCGGTGGCGGGGGTGCCGGCGGCGGACGGCGCTGGCTTCGGGCGCCGTTCATCGTGTCATCGGGCAGGGCGCCGGCGATCCCTTGTCGAGGCCTTGCCCGATGCGCGGTCTTGCTCCATGCGCATGTTCCATGCGAGCGGAATTTCGACTCAGCCGGATACTAAGTCGTCGAGGCGGAACTGGGCAATCCGATGGATCTGGTTGATGCATGTTTGCAACTCATCGGCCGGCGAATTGTCGATGCGTCTTGCGAACTCGTCGATGATGCCGGCGCGATCGTAGCCGCGTACCGCCAGAATGAACGGGAAGCCGAATTTCTCGTTGTAGCGGGCATTCAATGCCTGCAGCCGTTCGAACTCCTGCGGCGTGCATTGATTCAGGCCGGCGCCGCTCTGTTCGCGCGTCGATTCCTCGGTCAGCTCGCCGCGCACCGCGGCCTTGCCGGCCAGTTCCGGGTGGGCGCGCACCAGCTTGAGCTGGGCCGCTTCGCCGGCCTGGTCGACGGCGGCGCGCATCGCCGCGGCCAGCGACTGGCGATCGGCGAAGGGACGCTGCTCGGCGGCGCTGGCCGCGACCCAGGGCGAGTGTTCATAGATGCCGCCCAGCGCCTGCACGAATTCGGCGGACGGCATCGCGTTCAGTTGGGAGAGGGTGTAGGTCACGTCGGGACTCGGTTATCAGGTTCGGGTTCGCAGGAGAGGGGCATGGCGGTGGGGCATTGCCGTGTCGCACCGCCGCGGCGTATCACCGTGGCGTATCACCGCGGCGCACTGGCCGTGTACGGATGCGTCTCGATCCAGTGCCGCGCAATGTCGATCCGGCGCGCGATCCAGACCTTGTCGTGCGACTGCACGTAGTCCAGGAAACGCTGCAGCGCGCGAAAGCGCCCAGGGCGGCCGAGCAGCCGGCAATGCATGCCGATCGACAGCATCTTCGGCTGGTTCAGCCCCTGTGGATCGCCCTCGGCGTACAGCACGTCGAAGGCGTCCTTCAGGTACTGGAAGAACTGCTCGCCGGTGTTGAAGCCCTGCGGCGTGGCAAAGCGCATGTCGTTCGAGTCCAGCGTGTAGGGCACCACCAGATGCGGCTTCGTCTCGCCGTTGCTCGTCTGCACCTCGGTCCAGAACGGCAGGTCGTCGCCGTAGTAGTCCGAGTCGTAGACGAAGCCGCCGTGCTCGACCACCAGGCGCCGCGTATTGGGGCTGTCGCGGCCGGTGTACCAGCCCAGCGGCGCGCTGCCGGTCAGCTCGCGGATGATCTGCATCGCGATGCGCATGTGCTCGCGCTCGGTGGCCTCGTCGATGTTCTGGTAATGGATCCAGCGCCAGCCGTGGCAGGCGATCTCGTGGCCGAGTTCGACGAAGGCGCGGGTCAGCTCGGGATGGCGCTGCAGCGCCATCGACACCCCGAAGATGGTCAGCGGCAGGCCGCGCTGCTCGAACTCGCGCAGGATGCGCCAGACGCCGGCGCGCGAACCGTATTCGTAGATGCTCTCCATGCTCATGTGGCGGTCGGGGTAGGCTGCCGCGCCGACGATCTCGGAGAGGAACTGCTCGGAAGCCGCGTCGCCATGCAGCACGCAGTTCTCGCCGCCTTCCTCGTAATTGAGCACGAACTGCAGCGCCACGCGCGCGCCGCCCGGCCAGTGAGCGTGCGGCGGCCGCGCGCCGTAGCCGATCAGGTCGCGGGGATAGGGTTGGCCGGCATCGGCACCGGCCGGCGAGCGGGAAGCAGTGAGCGGAGTGGACATGATCTGCGGTATGCGGAAATCGATGAAGGCGGTAAGCGATGAAGGCGGTAAGCGATGAAGGCGGTGAGCGATGAAGGCCGCGCCTCAATTGATCGCGAACGGTGCCAGCATGCCGGCGTAGGCCTTCGGCAAGGGCCTGGCCCAGTCGCCGCGCTTGCTGGTGCGCAGGCGGATCGCGACCAGCGACTCGACCATCTTGACCGCCGACACCACGCCGTCGATGACCGGCGCGCCGATCGCCTCGGAGATCTCCTCGCACAGGTCGGTCATGCCGGCGCAGCCGAGCACGATGCAGTCGCTGCGGTCCTGCGCCAGCGCCTGGCGGCACGATTCGGTGATGATGCGGCGCGCGTCGGAGCCCGGCCGCTCGAGCTCCAGCACCGGCAGATCGCAGGCGTGCACGTTGCGGCAGAACCGTTCCATGCCGTAGCGCTCGGCCAGATGCCACGCGATATTGCAGGTGCGCGCCAGCGTGGTCACCACGCTGAAGCTGGTGCCGATCAGGCTGGCCATGTGCATGGCGGCCTCGGCGATGCCGATCACCGGTCCGCGCGCCATCTCCCGCGCCGCGTACAGCCCCGGATCGCCGAAGCAGGCGATCACGTAGCCGTCGACGCCGTCGGCCTCGCCCAGCCGGATCTCCTCGAGGATGCCCGGCACCGACAGCGCCTCGTCATAGTGGCTCTCGATGGAAGCGGGTCCCATGCGCGGGCTGACCGCGACGATGCGCGTGTCGGGCGAGGCCACGGTGCGGGCGCACTGGCCGATCTTGTCGGTCATGCTTTGCGTGGTATTGGGATTGATGATCTTCAGCTTCATGGCAAACGTCGGGTGGTCGGATCGTCGGGGTCGTCGGATCGTCGAGGTCGTGGAGTCGTCGAGGTCGTCGTGGCGTCGGGTCGTTGCGGCCGGTCAGGCGGCCGCGAAGAAATGCGGCATCATGCGGCGCGCCAGCACGCGGTACAGCACCAGCGCAATGCCCATGCCGATGAACCAGCTGTAGTTGGCCAGGCCCTGCCAGGCCGGCACCACCACGCACAGGATCGGGATGATGGCGGCCGGGATCATGGTGGCGATCGCCACCGGGTTGTAGCCGCGGGTGTACCAGTACTTGCCCTGCGGGCGCATCGTGTACAGGTCGTCGACGTCGACCTGCTGGCGGCGCACCAGGTAGTAGTCGGAGATCAGGATGCCGAACAGCGGCCCGATGAAGGCGCCCAGCACGTCCAGCGTGTAGTGGATGACCTGCGGGTTGTTGTACAGATTCCAGGGCGTGATGAAGATCGAGCCGACCGCGGCGATCATGCCGCCGGTGCGCCAGCTGATGTGCCTGGGCGAGACGTTGGAGAAGTCGAACGCCGGCGAGACGAAGTTGGCGACGATGTTGATGCCGATGGTGGCGGTCATGAAGGTCAGCGCGCCCAGCACCATCGCGAAGGTGCTGTCGATATGGCTGACGGTCTCGACCGGATCGGTGATCAGCTTGCCGAACACCGGCAGCGTGGCCGAGGTGGTGATCACGGTCAGCAGGGAGAAGCCGAGGAAGTTGATCGGCAGCCCCCAGAAGTTGCCCTTGCGGACCGCGCCGAAGTTCTTCGCGTAGCGGGAGAAGTCACCGAAATTCAGCATCGGGCCGGAGAAGTACGAGACCACCAGCGCGATCGCGGTCAGCATCACCGGCACCGCTTCCCAGCCGCTGTACTTGACGAAGCTCAGCGTGAAGCTGACGTTGCTCCAGCCTGCCTTGTTCACCAGCCAGATCGCCAGCAGGATCATCACCACATAGACCGCGGGGCCGGCCCAGTCGATGAACTTGCGGATGGTTTCCATGCCGGTCCAGAACACCAGGGCCTGCAGCACCCACAGCGTCATGAACGCGGCCCAGCCCAGGGTCGACAGTCCGGCGAAGCCATGCAGCTTGACGTCGGCATAGGGCGCCAGCGACGGGAAGAAATGCAGCGCCAGGATCAGGAAGGCCGAGGAGGCCAGATAGGTCTGGATGCCGTACCACGCCACCGCGATCAGGCCGCGGATCACCGCCGGGATATTGGCGCCGAGCACGCCGAACGAGGCCCGGCAGATCACCGGATACGGCGTGCCGGTGACCTGGCTGGGCTTGGCCACCAGGTTGCAGAAGAACTGCACGATGACGATGCCGACCAGCAGCGCCACCAGCACCTGCCAGCTTGTCAGGCCCAAGGCGAAGAGGCTGCCGGCCGTGATATAGCCGCCGACGCTGTGCACGTCCGACATCCAGAAGGCGAAGATGTTGTAGGTGCTCCAGGTCTGCTTCTTCAGCGGCGCCAGGTCTTCGTTGGTCAGGCGCTCGTCGTACGACGGCTTGATCAGCGCGTTGCCATGGTGGACGGACGCGCTGTCCTGCAGCTCGGCGGCGGCAGGCGCGGTGGTGTGCATCATGCTTGTCTCCTCAAGGCGATGCCATGCGGTGGCCGGCGCGCGGGCGCGCCGGGCGGGCGGTGTGGATCGAATGGATCGGGAATCCGCTCTCAGGATTTGTTTGTAGACAAGATTGTCTACAAAATCGTTTGTAGTTGTGTACGGATTTGTAGATCACGCCTTGGTGATTGTCAACATCACGGCGGGCGGATGCGGGCAAACCCCGAGGAGGAGGCGCGTGGGGGAGGGGCGG
>Ga0065721_10049999_pt1 | contig 24407 bp, 14 predicted proteins | sample Mesricmetagenome_FD_59108 | JGI IMG/M metagenome (GOLD analysis project Ga0065721, IMG submission 59108) | Mesophilic microbial community from rice straw/compost enrichment Sample: eDNA_1 v2 (version 2) | ecosystem: Engineered > Solid waste > Grass > Composting > Bioreactor | place: USA: Davis...
ACTTCGCCAGCTGCGCGGCTCTAGGCGCATCGGCCGCACCGCTCGACGCATAGGTGAGCAGCGCTTTGGGCTCGGCGGCCAGATAGGCCATGCGTCTCGAACCATCGTCGGCGCGAGGGATGAGGCGATCGATGCCGTCGAGCAACGCTGTGCGGACCCAAGCGCTCGTCTTCGGTTGAGTGAGACGACTGAGCAGTGCCTCGCTCTGATCAACTTCGCCCGTCTGTAACACCGTGGCTGTGGCAACGGCGAGCACGGTGGATGCGTTGGAAATATCGGCCTTGTTCTCGGTCGCAATCAGGGAGTTCACAAAAGCCGGTTCGCGGCCGCCGATGCTGCTGACGATGGCGTCCGCCACGTACGGCTGCGCGCCCGCTTGTCGGGCCAGTTCCAGCAGGGCCGTGTCTGCGTGCTTTCCCTCGGCTTTGCCCAGCGATAGGGCAACCTGACGAACCACTGCTGGTTCATTCCATCGCGCACGTTCCAACAGCGCCTTGATCGTGCGCTCTGGATCCGTCGTCAGGAACTTCTCGGCTACCCGAGCGGCGGTCGCGGCGACGCGTGGCTCGGCATCGCGCAGGCCGGCCGCGGCCGTGGGCCAATCGACTGCGTCAACGCCATCGAGCGTCCACAGTGCATGAACGCGTGTCGCTGGGCGAGCTGAGTTCGTAACCAAACGTCGCAGGGCGGACACGGCGCTTGCGTCCTGACGCTCGACGAGCAGGCGCTGCGCAGTTTCTCTCACCCACGCGTCTTCATGATCGAGCGCGCTGACGAGCTGCGATGGTGTGGCGTTCGCCAGATTCGGAGCTGCACGGCGCGGCGCATTTTCGGGCACGATGCGATAGACGCGCCCCATGCCGAGCGGCGCTTCGAGCCCGCGTTCCTTGATCTGGTTGCGCAGATAGGTCGTGAGGAAGATTCGGTGCTGGATGATGCCGCGGTACATATCCACCACATACAGCGAACCGTCGGGCCCGTTGTAGAGGTTCACCGGCCGGAATCGTTCATCGGTCGAGGCCAGGAATTCGGTGCGCTCGTACGCGTTGCGTACGCGAGGCACGCCGTCTCGCTCTTCGATCACGAGCCGCTTGACTATATTGCCGGCGGGCTCGCAGATGAAGGCATCACCGCGGAAGCTCTCTGGGAACAGCGAGCCGCGATAGATTGCAGGGCCGCTGGCCGCCGTGAGGACGGGCAGGGTGCCGTCTTCTCGTAAGATTTGATAGCCGCGATTGACGCCCGTCGTCACGCGCGCGGGCCACACCGATATTTCGTTAGCGCGCGCCAGCTGCACATTCGAGCCGCGGGGATTCGGCAGACTGCGATTGCGGAGCAGATATTCGGCCGGCAGCGCGTCCGTGTAGAGCGCGACGCTGTTGTTGTTGAAGTACAGCTGACCGAAGTCGTCCTGCGCGATGCCCCACTGACCGCGAAAGGACGTCGGTTCGCGCTTCCATTCGCCACGCTGGTAGCGAAAGCGCGTGGTGTGGTTGGCGCTGTAGATCCAGTTATCCAAGCCCCAGAGCAGGCCGTTGGCGCTGTGCTCCGGATTCGAGGGATTGCCGTAATCGTTGGCGATCAGTCGCTTGTCGTCGGCCTTGCCGTCGTTGTCGGTGTCTCGCATGAACCAGAGGTTCGGCGGCTCGGCGACCAGCACGCCGTCGCCCACGAGAGCGAGCGCACGCGGCAGGATCAGACCACCGGCGAACTCGGTACGCTTGTCGTACTGGCCGTCGTTGTTCGTATCTTCCAGTGTTGCGATCGTTCCGATGGGCGCATCTTCGCCGACACCGTCGGCATTCGGCATGTAGGCACGCATCGCGACCACCCACATGCGCCCGTCGGGGCCGATACTGATGGCCACAGGATCGAACAGGAGCGGATCGCTCGCCACGAGCTCCACCCGAAAGCCGGGCGCGACGCGTAATGTTTTCAGTGCGTCTTCGGCTTTCAGCGCAGGCGCGGGCGGTATCTTGATGTGCGCCGGCGGTGGCTTTTGCTGCTCACCGGGCCGGTCGCCGCTTTGTGCCTGGGCCTGCCAGAAAGGAATCAATGCCAGCCAGGTGGCCGCAAGGGCGCCGAGGCCCGTTCTATGAAATCGCATTCCGCCTTGCTCGAATCGTGGGTCGAGTGTCACTGGGCGCGGCTGAGCTGATACGCCTGCATGATGGTTGAATATTTGGTCAGCATGTTGGGCACTTCCCATGCGGGCAGCTTGCCCGAGCGCAGGTATTTCAGGAAGTTCTCGGTGACCTGGGCGAAGTGCGCTTCATGGCCGACGTTGTATTTCTCCGGCACGGTGACTGCCCAGCGCTCGCCTTCGCGGCGTACGCCCACGCCGGGATACTTGCCTTGTAAAGAGGCGATGGCGCTCTTCACGGCCGCCTCGTCCCGGGTGCCTTCGATGTACAGGACGGGCTTGAACTGCTGAGCCGCGCCTTGCTCGATCATGAGCGTGGCCTTGGTCCCGCGCATCACCGAGAAGTGCGTATCGCCGCCGCCCGGCGGTGCCTCGAAATCCCACTTCACCGAAACCAGTGCATGCACGTCGCGCAGCCGATAGGTGAATTCGCCATTTGCGTAGACGTTCAGCACGCCGTTCCGGACGTCCGATTTCAGGAATTCCGGGAACGCTGTCGCGCCGGTGACCTTGCTGAACTGATCGAGCGTGATGGGCGTGCGGCTGTGCTTCGCGCTCAGCACTTTCGCGTCCGCGGGCTGAAGGGCCTGCTCGGGGAAGGCCTGCCATTGCACCAGGTCCACCAGATGCGTCGTGACATCCACCAGCCCTTCGCCCTGCTGGCGCACGTCGAAGAACCATTCCGGCCGCTTCAATGGCGAGCCGGCCACGATTTTCGAGAAGTGATGCACGCTTTCCTTGCGGATCGAGGGATCGGCGGCGCTGCCTTTCTGCAGTGAGCCGAACAGCTCCGGCCGCTGCGACAGCTCGCGCTGCAGGATCGAAGTGATCTCGAAGCGCTCGGTCATGATGTCATAGAGCAGCGTGCCTTTTTTCCCGGCGAGCGCGAACGCCTGCTGGAGCTTCTCGAGGTCGGGCGGCGTGATCGCCATCGGCTTGTCGGCGAGCACGTTGAACCCCGTCTCGATGGAGCTCAGGATGTATTGCGCCTTGTGTGCATTGTTTCCCGAGATGACGACCACATTGCCGCTGCGATCCGCGAGCATGCGTTGCAGGTAGTCCGGTCCGGTGTAGAGCTCGGTCCGCCAGCTCGTGGGCTGATCCGCTCGCCGGTTGAAGCCTTCGATGCGCTTCATGTGCTCGAGCACGTCATCGCCTTTGGGGGCGTAGACGTGCACCTGCGGGTCGACGCCTTGGTACATGAACTTCTGAACCAGCGAGGCGTGGAAATGGCCGGGGTCGAGCGTCAGCAGACGCACCGGCCCGGTGATGCCTTCGGCGTGGGAGGTTAGGGCGGCAGCAAACATCAGCGTCGCGCCGACCAGCGACTGCAAGGACTTTCGCATGATGCCGCTCAGCTCTTGATCAATCGCGTCACGCCGTACGGGGCGCGCTCGGGACGGGACAGCCATTTGTTGGCTTCGGCGTCGTTCAGGAAGCTTTCGGATTTCACATCCCAGGTGAGCGGCCGCTGCAGCTTCATCGCGATCCAGCTGACGATGCACGCACTGCCGCTGCGATGAGCGATGTGCGCGGGAGCGAGCGGCTCCTTGCGCGAGCGCACGCTCTCCAGCCAGTTCTTGTGATGACTGTCGCTACGAGGCAGTTCGACCTTCAAACCCTTCGGATCGAGCAGGCGTTTGTCGCTTGCGTCGAGCGGCGGCAGGGTCTGTCCGGATTTGGGATCGCTGGCGGTGGCCTGGCCGTCGCGGGTGACCCAGATCCAGCCGTCGTCGCCGACGAACTTCAGGCCATTCGGATTCTTGTCGGAAACATGCACGCGGATGTTGCCCGGATAGGTGAGCTTCACGTCATAGGCGCCATGCACGTTCCAGATCTTGTTTGTCGGAAACTCCGCGGTGCCTTCGACGCGTGAGGGACCGCTCGATTCCAGATCGAGCGCCCAATGCATGGTGTCGTAATGATGCGAGCCCCAGCCGGTGATCATGCCGAGACAGAACGATTCATTACGCAGCCAGCCGGGCCGCGAGTAGCCCGAGCGCGGATGCACGCGCTGCTCGGTGTAATAAGCAAACTCGGCCGGTCCGATCCATCGATCGAAATCCAACTCTTTCGGCACCGGCTGCGCCGGATCGTCTGGCGCGGTGGGATCGATGGGCAAGCCGATCTCGACGCTGCGCACCTGCCCGATGCGCCCGGAGCGGACCAGTTCGGCGGCCTGACGGAACTGCTGCCACGAACGTTGCTGGCTGCCGACCTGCAGGATGCGCCTGCTGCGTTCCACTGCATCCAGCAGCACCTTGCCTTCCGCGATGGTCATCGTGAAGGGTTTCTGCAAATAAACATCCTTGCCTGCCAATATCGCCGCCAGCGCCGGCTCGGCGTGCTGATGATCCGGGGTGCTGATCACGACAGCGTCGATGTCCTTACGCTGCAGGATTTCGCGGTAATCGGCGTGCACGCTGACGGTCGGCAGCGGCGCATTGATCTCGCGATACAGCTCCTCGACGCGTGTCTTGCCCTGGGCCGCGCGATTTGCATCGACGTCGCAAACCGCGACGATGTCGGCGAGCCCGGACTTCAACACGCCGGGCATGTCATGGTCGCGCGCGATCCGGCCGCAGCCGATCTGCCCGACCCGGATGCGATTGCTGGGTGCATCGGCGCCCAGCAAGCGGCTGGGCAATATCAGCGGCAACGACAACCCCATCAGTGTCTTGCCAAAGGTCCGGCGGGAAAGAGAGCTCGCAGGGTGTCGTGGTCGCATGTCATCTTCCTAGAACTGGCCGCGAATCCCCAGAATGAACTGGCGGCCGGGTTTGTTCAATGTATTCGCACGGTTCTCATAACCGTAGAACGAATACTCTTCCTCGTCGATGAGATTGAGCACTTCCAGGCTCAGCGTCAGGTCCTGACCGAGCGCCGTGAAGCTTACGCTGCCGTTGAAGTCCAGATAACCCGCCTGGAGCCGGAAGCCGGTCTGCGGCGAGGTCGAGCCGCAGTTGTTCTCGCATTCCACGTAGTCGTAGCGATAGTTGTAACTCAGGCGCAGGGCGAAGCGCTCCTGTTCATAGTACGCAACGGCGTTGAGGTTGTGCTTCGCCAGGCCGAGGACGACCTGGCTGCCGGAATCCAGGCGCGTGTAGTTCAGCGTGACGCCCGAGCCTTCCAGCAGGTTGTCGAGACGTTGCTGGTACAGCAGTTCCAGGCCCTTCAGATACGTGGTCGCTTCGATGTTCACCGGCGTGTTGAACAACAGGATCGTGTCGAGTCCATTCGGCAACAGCGCGAGGATGGTCGGATCGGTGATGGTATCGAGCGCGATGCCGGCGTTGCGGAACGGCTGCGGGATATTCCGCCGCTGCACGAAGCCGGTGATTTCCTTGTAGAACAGATTGCCGCCCAACACCGCGCCTTCGGAGAAGTACCATTCCAGGCCGCCGTCGAGTTGATCGGAAATGTAGGGATCCAGGTTCGGATTGCCCTGGGAGACCACGCCGGCGGTGCTGATGGAAGTGAACGGCTGCAAGTCCGCGGGGTTGGGTCGGGTCAGCGCTCGTGACAGCGAGAAACGAGCCAGCACCGAGTCGCCGATGTCATACGCGAGGTTCAGCGACGGCAGCACTTCGGAATAATCGCCGTCGATGACGTTGCGGCCGTAGTCTTGCTTGCGCAGACCGAACAGATTGTTCGCCGCCGGCGGCGTGGAGGGCACGCGGATGAAGCCAGCCATCTCGTGCTCGGTCTGCACGTAGCGCACGCCGGCGTTGACGCGCAGGGTGCGGCCCCACAGGTCCAATGCTGTGTTCGCTTCGATGTAGGCCGACAGGTTCTGCTCTTCGAAGCTGCCGGAATTCTGGAAATCCAGATTGGCGGCGGCGTCCAGCGCGTTCGGATTCAACATCCGGCTGAACGCATCGAGGTCGCTCACGATCCAGCGGCTGTAGCCGGCCGGCCGGTCGAAGTGTTCGCCATAGTTCACTGGCACCACCCTGGCGAAGCTGGCGATGTTGAACTGGTTGAGATTCGCGCCGCCGGTATAGCCAAAGGGTGTCAGGGCGGTGCCTTGCGTCACGCCGACGGACGAGGAGTAGGTGAGGCGTTCGCGGAAGAACTTGTTGGCCAGCGCGCCGACTCGAATGTTCCGTTCGTCGTCGCCGAATTTGAGATCGAGCGCGAGGTTTTCATTTTCTTCCTCGCGGGTGCGGGGCTGCACGCGCACGGTGTCGAACTGCCAGTTGCCGACGTCGGTCAGGTCGAGCTGCGGGGCGATGACGGGAATGCCGTTACCGGGCACGTCGATGTCGACCGTGCCCGGGCGCGACAGGAACAGGTAGGTGGTCATGCGCCAGCGGAAGTCGGATTCCGCCTTGGACGCTTTCACGTCCAGGCCGATGTTGTCCGTGATCTGCCAGGAGCCGCCCAGGCCGATGTGCTTGAAGTCGGACTCCTGTTCGAACAGGCGATTTTCCGACCAGAATTTGGCGTTGAGCAGCGTGCCGTGGGTCAGCGTGTTGTTCTCGTCGATCGAGAAGTTGCTGGGCGTGATGTAGCCGAAGCCGGTCGGTCCCGCGGTTTGCAGGTTGGTGTTTCTCACCAGCAGATTGTTGGTGTAACGATCGAACTCGGATTCCAGCTTGGCGTAGATCACATCCAGGTTGAACAGCAGCCGGTCGCTCGGCGCCCATTGCAAGGCCAGCGTGCCGCCGATGCGGTCGCGATCGCCGAGTTGCACTTCGGGCCGCCCGAGCCGCGGCAACTGCGTGTTGGCGAGCTGTGCGTTGGTCAAGCCCGATTCATTGACGAAGTCGGGGCTCTGATTGGCGCTCGAGGCGCTGACGCTCGGCAGGTTCCAGTCGAAACCCGCCTGGTAGAGGTCGGTCGGCGTCGCTGGATTGCCCGGCACGCGCCCCGATGTCCAGCCTTGCGAGCTCCAGCCATCGGTGCGGAAAGTTCGTTGCGACATGGAAACGCTCAGCAGCGCGCCGAACTTGCCATCCCAATTCTTGCTGACGAGAAAGCTGCCGCGCGGATCGACTTCCTCGGACGAGGACTGATACATGGCTTGCAGCTGATAGCTCGCCTGGAAACCGTTGTAGTCGAACGGGCGCGGCGTGCGCAGATCTACCGTGCCTGCCAGGCCGCCTTCGACGGTGCTCGCCGTCGGTGTTTTAGAAACCTGCAGCATGCTGAAGATTTCCGAGGGCAGCAGATCGAAATCGAACTCGCGATTGCGTGCTTGCTGATCGACGCTGCCCTCGGACGCCGCCGAGACCGGCATGCCATCGAGCAGGACGCGAGCGAAGCTCGGTCCCATGCCACGCAGCGAGATCTGCTGGCCTTCGCCGTTGGTGCGGGAGATCTGCACGCCAGGCACCCGCTGCAGGGCTTCGGCGAGATTGTTGTCCGGCAGCTTGCCGACATCCTCGGCGGAGATGGAATCGGTGAAGTTCACCGAATCGCGCTTGGCCGCGAGCGAGACTTCGAGACTCTCGCGAAAGCCGGTGACGACGACTTCTTCGAGCTGACCTTCGCCGGATGTTTGCTGGGCGAAGGCGGCGGTGCTCAGACACAAAGACAACACTCCCGCGCTGGCCGACGTGATGCTTGCCATTTCAGCTCCTCCCAGTTCGTGGACCACGACGTGCAGGGCCGAATCGCTTCAGGAGGAAGTTGTGGTTTGCCGCGGGCGAGCGCGGCCGTGCCGCCTTTCGAAGCGACATCGCTGACCGGAGATTCCCCCTGACCGGGCCACCTTCGGCATGGGAAAGTGGCCTGACCAGTGGATTGTTAGATCAGCCGGGCGAGCCTGTCAATGCGGTGTTGGGATCGCTAACGTGGTCAGGCCAATTTTCAGCTCAGGGTCGGGCGGGTGGCGTCCCTCTGCGCGGTCAGCACCAGCTCGGCGGCCAGCAGCGCCTGTTTCTGGTCCTGCGCCGTCTGCGTGCGTTCGACGATGTCGGTGACGAATTGCGGCCCGAACGGCAGGGCCACGTCCTTGCAATCGATGTAGCGCGCCTGTTTGCGATCGACGATGTACAGGTGATCGCCTCCCGACAACCCCGATGCGACGTTGATGTATTTGCGCAGCTCGATGTAGCCCTCGGTGCCCAGGATGAACAAACGCCCGTCGCCCCAGGTGCTCAAGCCGTCCGGCGTGTACCAATCGACTCGCACGTAGCCGGTGCCGCCGTTGCCGGTCACCATCATGTCGCCGAAGTCTTCGAACTTCGGATGGTTGGGATGCGCCAGGTTGCCCGTCTGGGCCGCGACGACGCGCGCCTGGGTGCTGTTCGTGTAGTACAGAAACTGATCGGCCTGATGCGAGCCGATATCGGTGAGGATGCCGCCGTAGCGCGCCTTGTCCCAGAACCAGTCCGGGCGCGACGGCGCATTCACGCGATGAGGCGCGAGATTGACGGTCTGAATGACGCGACCGATCGCACCCTGGCGAATCAGCTCGCCTGCATATACGGCCGAGCGGACTTCCAATCGTTCCGAATACATGATCGCGAATTTTCGACCGGTTGCCTCGATCGTCCGGCGTACCTCGGCGAGCTGTTCCAGCGTGACGATGCCGGGCTTGTCCGCCAGGTAATCCTTGCCCGCTCGCATGGCGCGAATGCCGAGCGGTGCGCGCTGATCGGGAATGGGCGCACCGGCAATCAGCTGAATGGACTTGTCCTCGATGATCTCGTGTTCGCTGCGTGCGACCTTCACGTCGCCGAACTTCGCGCGAAAATCGGCGATCTGTTTCGGGTCCGAGCCGTAAACGGCCACCAGCTGGCCACCGCCTCGTTGCACGGCGGCGGTCATGCTGTAAATGTGCGCATGATCGAGGCCGATCACGCCGAAGCGAATGGAATGTTTGCTCGCGGGCGGCTCGGTCTTTGCTTTTTCGCGCGCGGGCGTGCTCTGCGCGAGCGCGGTCGATGACATGGAGGAAGCGATCCCTGCCAGGCCGGCGGATTGCAGAAAAGTGCGTCGATCGGTGTTGCTCATCGCTCGTTCCTAAAGCGTGCGGATTTTGATGCTGCGGAAACGGACCTCGTCGCCGTGATCCTGCAGCAGAATCCGGCCTCGTTCCAGCTGGCCGAAGCCGGCGATGTCCTTGAACTTGCTGTCGGCGACCCGGCGCTGGAAATCCTGCGAGCCGCGCTGATAGCTCAGCACCTTCACGCCGTTGAGCCAGTGCTCGACGGTGCCGTCCGGCCTTGCGACGATGCGTGCATGCTGCCATTCGCCGACTTTCGGCGCGATCCCGAGATTGGACATCAGCCTTTCGCGCGGCTGGATATCGTACAGCGATGCGAGCGTGCGATTGCCATCCTTGCCTTGCTTCGCATCGCCGTGACGTTCGTCATCGAGCAGCTGATATTCCAGGCCCACCGCGCTGTCCGTGCCATAGTCGGCCACGTAATATTTGATGCCGCTGTTCGCGCCCGGCGTGAGCTTGAAGTCCAGCTGCAGCTCGAATGCCTGGAATGTCTGCCGGGTGACGATGTCGCCGCCACCGCTGCCGGTGACGATCAGCTCTCCGTCCTTGATCCGCCAGCCATGCGTGGGCGGGGCGTCGCGCCTGGCGCTGCGCCAGCCGCTCATGGAGCTGCCGTCCCAGAGCAGCTGCCAGCCCTGCCTGCGTTCGACCTCGCTCAGATCGTTGGGCAGGTTGTTACGAACGAAGATGGTCGCGGCGGCGGGCGAGGCGACCGGATGTTCCTTGATGCGCAGCTTGCGCCAGTGAATCTTGCGGCCGGCTTCGTCGGGCTTGTCGATGGAATGAACCTGCAGCGCGATGAAACCTTCTTTATAGGTCGCATCGAGCACGTACGCCGACAGCTGGCCATTGACCCAGGTGCGCAGCGACGGGCCGACGGCCTCGATGCGGATGTGATTCCATTCGTCGAATCTGTACAGCCCGGGCTGGGGATTGAGCGTGCCCGGATACCACCAGCCGCTCACGGCTTCATCGTACAGCCCGCCGGTCCACTGGCGCTCGGACGGATCCAGGTCCATCTGCGGGCCACGCACGCGGCCTTGCATCACTTCCGGGTTGCTCTGGCTGCGGAACTGCACGCCGCTGTTGCTCGGCCCGACCGTTTGTTTGACCTCGAATTCCAGGATGAAATCGTCGAAGCGCCGCTCGGTCGCGAGAAAACTGTTGGGCGAGCCCGCCTGCGTCGTGCCGACGATGGCGCCGTCGACCACTTCGTATTTCGCCGAGCCGTTGATCAGGTGCCAGCCGTTCAGCGAGGTGCCGTCGAACAACGATTGCCATTCGTCGGCGCTGGCCGCGTGCGTGGCGGCGGCGAGCAGCGACAGGGTCGTCAGGCAGGTGAGGACAAACTTCATGTCGAGGTCCCTCGTTGGTGTGACGGTCGCCCATCGATGCGCGGCTGGCCGCGAGCATAACGAATTTCTCTTGTCTGCTGTCGCGCCCGCCGGCTAGGATGAATTTTGTTCCCGCAACCGCGCCGAGTCATGAGTCTGGCACCGTTTCACCTGGCCATTCCCGTTCACGATCTGCCCGCGGCGCGCCGCTTCTATGGCGAAGTGTTCGGCCTGGCCGAAGGCCGTTCGAGCACCCAATGGGTCGATTTCAACTTCTTCGGTCATCAGCTGGTGATTCACGAGCATCCGAAGACGCCGTCGCAGGAGCGCGCGCATACAAATCCCGTCGACGGTCACGATGTGCCGGTGCCGCACTTCGGCGTCGTGCTCGGCTGGGATCAGTGGCAGGCGCTGGCCGATCGATTGCGGTCCTTCGGCATCGACTTCGTGATCGAGCCGCACATCCGCTTTCCAGGCCAAACCGGCGAACAGGCCACGATGTTCCTGCTGGATCCGTGCGGCAACGCGCTGGAATTCAAGGCGTTCAAGGATATCGGGCAGTTGTTCGCGAAATGAGGGCGTCAGGCTCGGTCGCGGTCATGCGGGGGCGGCCGTGCGCAGCGCCCAGGGCTACTCGATCGTGCGCGGCTCATGATCGTCCGGGCCGATGCGGCCGAGCAGGGGCAGCTTGATCGACAGGCTCACCGGATCGACGCCGAAAGTCAGGCCCAACAGGTTCAGTTCCACGCCTTCTTCCCAACCGGCGGCGACGCCCGCCAGGCCGAACATATTGAGTTGAGCGCCGGTGCCGCTCGGCGTGAGCGCCACGGGGTTGAGACCGAGATAATCCTTGCCGATGGCCGTGGGCGGCAGGTCGACGCGCAACTCGGGGACGTCGCGGAGCACGAACGCGGTGAAGGTGTTCGAGTTCGGTCCGGGCCAGATGCGATAGGTGCCGTTGTATGGATAGTTCTGCACCGCCAGTTCGATGCGATCGATCAAAGCGTCGACGCCGGGACCGCGAACATCCCTGAGCAGGTCGGGCTCGGCGCCGAACCAACGGCTGTCGGGCGCCCGCACGCGTGACACGACCGTCGTGCCATCTCGTCGCAATCGATAGCCGATGACTTCGTGCACCGTGAATTCGGAGGCGCCGCTGCGCTTCACGGCGATCCAGGTGTGCACGCCGAAGTAGCCTTTCCAATTGATGGTGCGTGCTGCATACACCTGTACGACGGCTTCGGGGGTCGTGGCCGGGTCCGGGGCAAGGCCGACGGGCTCACGACTGGCCGTGCGCCAGTCGCTGTTGCTCAAGCGTCCGGACTGGCCGAGGTAGGTCATCGAACAAGCCGCATACAGCGGCACACATAGGATCAGCCAGGCGATTCGCCGGCGCTTGGTATTCATCGTTCGGGCTCCCGCTCGCGATAGCGTCCAGCAAATCGAACGACTTTGCAAACGAAGGCGGGCGCGAGCGCTCGCCGCGGCCTGAAGCTTACGGCGATGTCAGAATTCGGCGCGGACGCCGATCGTGTAGCGGCGTCCGGTTTCTTCGAGCAGCAGGATCTGGTTGCGGTAACGACCGACGCGATGCTGGATTTCGTTGCCGAGGTTCACGCCTTCGGCGAACACCGAGAAGTGATCCGAAATCGCGAAGCTGGCGCGCGCATCGATCTGTTGATACGGCTCGACGAAGGTGGGCTCGCCCCCAAAGCCGACTGCGGTCCGCAGGAAACGCTCGCGGCGGTTCCAGGCAACGCGCACTTCCAGCGGACCGTTCTCGTAGAAGCCGACGACGTTATAGGAGTCGCCCAGGCCTTCGAGCGCGAAGGTCTGCGAGACGTCATCCACGTTCAATTCGGCGCCGCTGTCGACCAGCGTCGCGTTCGCGCCCACGCCGAAGCCTCTCCAGACGCCGGGCAGGTAGTCGAAACTGTGCTGGACGCCGATTTCCACGCCCTTGACCGTGGCGCTCTCGAGATTGTCGAGCAGGCTCACCTCGAACACCGGATAGCCGGCGAACAGATCGTCCGAGTCGGCAATGGGCAGGGCGCGATTCTCGACGGTGTTCACCAGAAAGTTCTCGACCTCCTTGTAGAACACGCCGACGGTGATGAAACCATTCTCCTGGTAGTACCACTCGGCCGACAGATCGGCGTTCCGGGATTCGAACGGCTTCAGATCCGGATTGCCGCTGGAGGCCTGCAGATTGCCGGGTCGCGTCGTGCCGATCACGAGGCGCGGTGACAAGGCGCCGAGCGGTGGACGAGTGAGCGTCTTGGAAGCGGCAAAGCGCAACACCACGTCGTCGGTCACGTTCAAACGGAAGCTCAGGCTCGGCAGAAAATCGTTGTACTGGTTGGTCTGGCTGACGGTGACCGGATCGCCCAGCACGGTCGTGTAAAGCGTCGGGTCGCCGCTGTTCACCAGATCCTGCAGCGCTTGAGAGATCCCGAACGCGGTGGTCTTCGTGCGCACATAGCGAGCGCCGACCGTGAGATTCCAGGGCATTCGAGCGAGCGTGCCCTCGAAGCTCGCATCCGCATACAACGCCGCGACTTCTTCTTCGACTCGCGAAGAGTCCGGTCGCTGATGGATTTCGAAGCCGTTGCTCGCAGCCAGTTCGGCCAGCGTGCTCCCAGGTGGGAGGCCTTGTGCAGCATCGCGCGCGCTGGCGGCTTCGGCAGACTCGAGATAGGCGAGCAGCGGATCGATATCGAAGGCCTGCCACGCTGAGGGCACGGACACGCGACCGCCGAGATAACCGGAACCGACGTTATACGGCCGCATCAACTCATCGGGGATGTCGACGAAGTAGCCGCAGTACATGCACAGGATGTTGTTATCGGACAGCCGGGTGTCGCGGCGCTGTTTCTCTTCCGAATAGTAGCCCCCGACCGTGACGCGCTTGAGCACATCGTGCTCGGGCTGCCATTGCGCTTCGATGCGATGCTCGAGGATCCTGTCTTCGAGGTCCGCACCGCCGCCGAGGGGACCGCCGCCCGTGCCGCGCAGATTGAAGTGAGCCACCGGCAGACTCGGATCGACGTAGTCCGCTGCCGGCACGCCCGTGACCGTGGGAATGCCGTTGGGTCCGTACGAAAGCGTGTAGATATCCTTGCGGAAGCCGACGACCGCCACGTTGGTGCCTTCCGCGCCGCCGGACCTGGCGCGAGACCACGACGAGTCGAGCGTGACATTGACGCTGTCGCTCACGTCCCAGGCGAGATTGAGACCGCCGGCATAGATATCGGTGGGGCGATCGCGTTCGGAGCGGGTGAAGTCGATCGCGGCATCGATCGTTTGCGTGATGCTCGTCGCGGTTCGATGCTCGTCGAACTGCGCATTCGTGATGATGGACGGCGTGACGAAGAAGCCGAGCGAGTTCGCCTCGGTGAACACACTGAACTGGTCGTACATGCCGTCGACCGTCAGGCGCAGGCGATCCGAGATCTGATATTGAAACGTAGCGTTGACGTTGATTCGCTCGCGATCTTCATCGACCGGGCTGACGTTCAGATTCTGCGGAATGAAGAACTGATCGTCGGCGGCATAGCCTTGCGCGGCCAGGTCATCGGCGATCAATGTCATGCTGTCACGAGGCGCGGTGAGATAACCGTCGGTGAGGATGCGTTCGGAGCGGTTCTTGCGCCTTTGATACGAAGCGGAGGCGAGCAGGCCGATGCGTCCGTCGGCGAACGTGTCGCTGATCATGCCGAACACTTCGGGCGTCGTGTTCTCGGACAGATCCTCATACAGCGCTTTGGCGGAAAGGATGCTCTTGAAATCGCCGAGCTCCAGCGGTCGCGGTGTATGCAGCAGGATCGCGGAACCGATACCGCCTTCCTGGAGCAGGGCCGTTGCGCTCTTGTAAACATCGACGCGGGAGATCAGCTCGGCGGGCAGCACGTCGAAGTTGAACGAGCGCGCGCCGGTGTCCGAAGCGAGTCGACGACCGTTGAGCAGCACCGTGTTGAACTCCGGCCCAAAGCCGCGCACCGTGACGCCTTGGCCTTCACCGCCGCTGCGATCGATGGACACGCCGGTGATTCGCTGCAGGGATTCGGCGATGTTTGTATCGGGGAACTTGCCCAGGCTTTCCGAAGCGATCGAGTCGACGATCTGATCCGAGTCGCGCTTGATCTCCATTGCCTGGCGCAAGCTGCTGCGAATGCCCGTGACGACGACTTCCTCCAGGTTTTGTTGAGCGGCACTGGATTGCGCGGCGGCGGGGCCGCCCGCAACTCCAAACATGACGGCCGAAGCCGCCGAAGCCAGACGAACGTTCTTCACGATCCAAGGTCTGCTGATGCGTGGCACGCGTTGTTCTCCGGGCTCTGCGTTGATGGGCCTCGCGCGCGCGGGGGGCGGGGGCGCGACGGGCAAAATCGTGACGGTGTGTTCGTTCAGATACTTGAATGTGAGGCCGGTGCCCGCGAGCAGCTTCGTCAGCGCTTCTTCGGGCGTGAGCTCGCCGACCGCACCCTGCGTGTTCAGAGTGTCGACCTCCTCGGACACGTAGACGAGCTGAAAGCTGCGCTCCCTGGCCAGGCTTTGCAGCGCCAGCCCGAGGCCCTGCGACGGAATATCCGTTTGTTTCCTGGCCGCAGCCTGCGACTCCGCCGTGCCGGACAGTCCCATCAGCGCCAGGCAAACAGCTGCTACGCTTACTCGCATGACATCCCCCAGCCGCGCTCGCACGCGGCTCGTTCTCGATCTGTCGTTCCAGCCGTCGTCTGAGGTGCGACGGCTCGTCGGTTACCGTTGCCGGGTCAGGTAGATCGCATCGTCGCTCTCCACCACATGCACACCGGCGCGCTCGCGCAGGAATTGCAGCAATGCGCCTGGATCGCTCGAAGCGAACACGCCGCTGATATGAAAGTCGTACAGCTCCGGGTCCTGCACGATGAGCTGCCGCTGGTTGTAGCGATTGAACTCTTCGGCGACCTCGGTGAGCGTCGCGGCTTTGAATATCAGCTGTTTCTGGGTCCAGGCGATGGCGCGTGCGACATCGGCCTGCGCGATCCTCCTGGCGGCTTGCTCGCCGACCGAGATCTGTTCGCCCGCGGCGAGCAGGATTCCAGCACCGCTGTCATTGGGCAGCCTCGGCATCGGTTCAGTCATCTCGACCGTCACCGGCTCGATGCGGGCATCGGGCACGTCCGTCAGCACGGAAACTCGACCTTCGACGACTGTCACGACCGTGCCCTCGCGTCTCTTGTTCACATCGAACTGCGTTCCCACCGCGCGCACTCGCGTGCCATCGCTGGTGACGATGAAGGGCCGCGCCGGGTTCCTGGCCACCCGGAACAGCGCCTGGCCTTCCAGCAGCTCCAGCGCGCGCTCGCGCTGGGAATAACGAACCCGCACTCTGGAGCGGGCGTTGAGCTCCATGGTCGAACCGTCCGGCAGAGTGATCGAACGTTGCTCGCCGACCTGGGTGACGTAGACGGGTTCGAGAAACAAATGAATCCACACGAACGCGGCCAGACCGATGACAATGCAGGCGACCACCGCCGCCCACCGTGCGTGAGAAAGGGCGGAGGGGGCTCGCACGGTGGACGGGGTGTTCAAGCGAGTGACGTTGCTTTGCTCTGCGCGCGCTTCCGCGATGAGCGTGTCGGTGTCCCAGCGACGCTCTGCATCCAGCATCGGGCCTTCGTCCCAGATCGCGGCCAGCTCCAGATAGGCACTCAAGTGTTGTGGTGACTGACGCAGCCACGCATCGAACTTGCGGCGCGTTCGGTCGTCGAGCGAGCCGCTGCGGCAGTTCACGAACCACTCCGATGCTTCGGAGTAGATCTGCGCGTTGAGCCGGGCGGAGGGGTGACGCGGCATGGCTCAGCCTCGCTCCAGCCGCTGACGCAATTGCACCAGCGCTTGCATGAGGTTCTTTTTCACCATCGGCAGCGACGTGCCGAGTCGCCCGGCGATTTCATCGAGCGACAGACCGTCTCGACGATGCAGCAGGAAGGTGGCGCGCAGTTTGGGCGACAGGCGATCCAGCTCGGACTGCAGTTGTTCCAGACACTGTTGTGCATCCAGTTCGAGCACTGGATCCACATCGGGGACCGCGCGTGCGGAGTTCAGCATTTCGCTCAGCTCGATCGAGGGCGGTGTCGCCGACTGTCGCAGCGAATGCTGTTGAACGACGTGTTGCGCGACCGTGAACAGATAAGCCTCCGGCGATCGGATCGATTCCACGTTCGGGACGCGCAACATCCGCAGATACACTTCCTGCAACATATCGGGCACGTCGGCGGCATTGCGCGTACGCAGGAGCAGGAAGCGGCGCAGTTTCACGCCGTGGCTGGCAACCAAGCCGGTAATCAATGCGCGAGCAGCCTCGGCTGACATGGTTCTCCGGATGTCGGCCCGTGAAGTCGTAACCTTGTGCAGTCTTAAGAGCGTTCGCCGCGAATCTGGTTACCGCGTCGAGGCACTTTGTTCGAGCTACACCGGCGTGAGGCTGTAAAGCAGGGAGGCGTGGGGCGCGAGAGTGGCGGAGACGCGGTCGCGAACGGTGCCGATGTCTCGCTGTGCCCAGAGATCGCGAACCTTGGCGGATTCGAGTCCCAGGCGCGCGAGATCGAAATGAACGGGCTTGCTGTCCGGCTGGTCGCTGATGTTGAACATCGCGAGATAGCGCGCTTCGCCCCGTTCGGCACGCGCTGTCCAGGTGCGCACGTTTTCGATGAGCGCGGCCGGTTTGTTGTCGCGGCTGGCCTGGTTGACCGCGAGCACTTCGCGATTGGTCAACAGCGCGAGCGTCGCAGGGTCGAGGTGCCGCAGATCGCCGCCCATGATCAGCGGTGAGCGCGCGATGGACCACAACGTCATCAACGTGCGTTGCTCGTCCGGCGTGAACCGGCAATCGCGCTTGCCCATCTGCAATCGGCCGAGCGGCAGCATGTCCGCGTCCGGCCAGCGGCCCGGCTGACGAAACATCGACCAGTTCTCCAGTCGTGTGAACTGCGCCTTCAGCTGCGGCCACTCATCCCAGAAGTCATCGCTGATGCGCCACATCTGCGCATGCCGGCGCACGTGCTCGCCGCTGGTGAGCGGCGTCTCGCCAGGCGACAGGCTCAGGATCATCGGACGTCCGCTGGCCTGGATCGCTCGCTGCGCGGCCTCGATCTCCGGCGCGTTCGCGTCGTAAGGCCGGCTCATGTCGTCCATCTTCACGAAGTCGACACCCCAGGAGGCGAACAGTGCGAACACGCTGTCGTAGTACTGCTGCGCACCGGGCTTGCTCATGTCGACGCCGTACATGTCCGGGTTCCAGGGGCACACGCTGGCCGTGTTTGCGATGTCGCGCGCTTTCCATTTGCCGCCGAGGATGGGCAGGTTGCGCTCCACCGCGAGCCGGGGAATGCCGCGCATCAGGTGCACGCCGAACTTCAGTCCCAGGGCGTGGACTTTGTCGGCGATGGGCTTGAAGCCTGCACCTTTTACACTGGAAGGAAATCGATTCGGTGCCGGCAGCAGGCGCGCGTGCTCATCCATCGTCGGGATGGGCTTGGTGTTGTACTCGTAGCCCGTCGCCGCGCCTTCATACCATTGAATGTCGATAGTGAAGATGTCGTAACCGAACGGCTTCAATTCGCGCGCCATGATTTCGGCGTTCGCGATCGCCTGCTCCTCGGTGATGGTCGTGGCGAAGGAATTCCAGCTGTTCCAGCCCATCGGCGGAGTGGGTGCGAGCAGGGGCGCACCGCCGCCGCTCGCCGTTGGCGCGGCCTGCGATGTCGATGATGCGCTCTGCGTGATCAGCCCGAGCGCACCCGCAGCCGCGAGCAATTCGCGGCGGTTGATTCCTGTCGACACTCTTCATCCCCCGAGTCAGTCCTGACTAAGAGCGGGGAACCACTGGAGTGGTTACCGCCGCCACGGACTTTTTTAATTGTATGAGTAATACCGGAAGATGCAAACCCGACGCTAGCGGCTTCGCTTCACGAGCTGCACTTCGACCTCCACCAGCATGCCGGGCTGAACCAGGCCGGCAACCTGCACGGTCGAGCGTGCCGGCAGGTTCGGTTGTTCGGCCGTGCCGAAAAACTGAGAGTACGCGGCCATGAAGCCATCGAAGTCCATGCGGCCGCCCTTGGCCGGATCGCCGACCAGGTAAACGGTCATCGCAACCACGTCACCGAAATCCAGGCCGAGCTGGTCGAGCGATTCTTTGATTCTCGCGAAAGTGCTCAGCGCCTGGGCTTTGGTATCGCCCCAATAGGCAGCCGTGCCCGCGGGAGCTTTCGGATCGAGCGGGGCAGGCGTGGTGCCGCTATGAAAGAGAATGCTGGCACCGGCGGGAACCTCGACGGCTCGCGCGATCGGAAATTTCGAGCCTCCGAGCAGTGGATGCCGTACCACGTCGGCGGCATGCGCGCTGCTGGCGAGCAGGGCGGAGCAGATTACAGCGTTGGCAAGACGGACGAGGCGGGTCATCGGTTCTCCTTGTTGTCGAGGTATGAGAGTCAGGTGGTGCTCGCGCGGACTCGCTTGTCGATGTCCGCGATCGCATGGAAGGTGGAATGTAGCGCACCTTCCTGCCAGCCGGGGTGATAGCTCATCTGATCGCCGATCAGATAGTGGTGGCCGGCCGGCGCCTGCAGCGTCTTGAAGCATTGGGATTGCAACGGCTCGCTCCACTGCGCGGGGCAGCCGAACATATGATTCATCCGATGCCAGGCAATGCTGATGCTGCTCTCGACATGACGGCCGTAGCCGGGATGGATTTTCTCGCCTTGCTGGATGGCCAGCGCCACTCTCTGCGCCGGCGGCAATCGCGCAAACTTCTCGGCCACCTCGTCGCTGAAAGTGTAGGCGCCGAGCATCACGCCCTTCTGGCGGTGGATGCCATGCGCCGGATACCACAGCTGCATGATGTCCTGCAGGGTCCAGGAGATGCCTCCATAGATGCCCTCGCTCTCCCAGAAACGCTGTTTCATTTGCAGCCCGATCTTGAACAGCTTGCCGTGCGGCACGGCAGTGAGCGCGTCGGCGTATTCCTTGGGGAAGTTGTGCTCGATGCGCGCCAGCAGGTGCATGGGAATGCACGTCAGGCAGAAGTCCGCGTGCGCATCGACGATCCCGCCCGCGTGGCGATAGCGCACGTCGACGCCCGACGCACCGAGCCGGATGGACTGTACGGGCGAGCTGAGCTTCACCCGGTGCCCGATCTTCGCCATGAATGCCGTGACGATGCGATCCATGCCGCCCACCGGCTCCATCATCATTGCGGACTGATCGTCCAGCTCGCTGAAGCTCATCAAGTAGATGAACCCCGAGCGCAGCAACTCGCGGGCATTCAGCGGCTGCTTGAAGGCTGGCGGGCTCGCGTAGTCGTGAGTGGCGTAGCCCGCGCGCGTCGAGCTGACGTACTTGAAGCGGCTGTCGAGCTCGCCGAACTGGCGCAGATACTCGAGCAGCTGCTGATAGTCGGTGCCATTGAACGCCGTGCCGAAGCTCTCCGGCCGCACGGTCTTGGCGAGCAGTTCGGCGACGAAGCCGCGCGAGTCGGCGATGTATTCGCGATTGCGCACCGGTCGGCCGCCGAACATGGCATCGTCCTGCACCCAGGCGTTGCGGTTCTCGTTGATGAAAGGCGCGAGCGCCACGCCCAGCTCCTTGCAGTAGCCCAGCAACGAGGCGTGGTGACCGGGAATGCGTGCCGGACCGGCGTTGAAATAAAGATCCGGATCGCGATCGAACTCGCACGTTTGCGGGTACTCCGCTTCATCGATCAGGTCGCCGCCACGCAAGGTGAGATTGCGGCCGCCGGCACGATGCGAGGCTTCGATGACTTGCACGTCATAACCTTTGCGGTCGAGCTCGTAGGCGGCGGCCAGGCCGGAGATGCCGGCGCCCAGGATCAAGACGGATTTGCGCTTGCGCGCCGGCACGGGAGCGATGTCCGGTCGCGGCGTGTGTGCGCTCATCGGCAGCAAGCCCATGCCAACCGCGGCTCGATACACGGCAGTCGAGCCGCCGAATGCGCCGACCAGGTGCAGAAACGTGCGTCGTGAGAGCGATGCGTTCGTCATGTGTTGTTCTCCAAAGCAGACGCGGCGTCTGCACACCGCGCCATTTCCATTGCTCCATCCGGCTAGAAATTGATGTTGAGCCGCGCGTACCAGAAGCCGCCGTTGAAGCCCATGGGCGAGCCGGTGGGATAGATCGCGCCGCTGTTGAGCTCGGGATTGGGAAAGCGGTCGGGCGTGTTGTCGAAGACGTCCTGTGCGCCGATGGTGAGCGTGTAGCCCTCGGTGATCCGGTAGCTCGCTTCCAGATCCACCAGCAGCTCGCCGCCGTACTTGCCATCGAACTCGCCGCTGGCGTCCGCGCCGATATCCAGTGCGACGATGTAGGAGTCGTAGTAGCTGGTGCGCGCCATGAAGCTCCATGGGCCCACCGAATGCGTGCCCGTGAGAATCGCGCGATACCCGGGCAATTGATCTTCCAGTTGTATCTTGCGGGTGGCGTCCGCCAGCGCGGTGATCTCCTTCAGTCGGGTGTCGGTCCAGTTGAGTGCCAGGGTCAGGCTCGAACTGCCGCCCGCCAGCGCGAACGGCAGGGTCGCGACCAGATCGATGCCCTGCGTTTCCGTCTCGAAGTCGTTGGTGAAGAACTGGAATGCGGTGAGTGTGGAGGCGCCGGGCACGCCGCTCGTGCTCAACTGGTCGAGAATCGCAATCTGCGCCGGATCGGTCCGATCGATGTCGATCAGGCTGCTCAGCGCGATCCGGTCCTCGAGCGTGATGTTGAAATAATCGAGCGTCACGCCCACGGGTCCCAGATCGAACGTCGTGCCCAGCGTCCAGTTGAATGACTCTTCCGGTTTGAGCGGCGCGGCGGAGAATGCTCCGTCGGAGGCGACGTTGGCCAGCGCGATGGCGATCGGATTGGTGGGCGGCAGCACGCCGGTTTCGCTCAGCTGGCCGTTCACCATTTGCGTGATGGTGCGAACGATGTTTGCCTGTCCCGGCGTGGGGGCGCGGAAGCCAGTGCTGACGGTCGATCGAACCGCGAAGCGGTCGGTGAGCTCGTAGCGTGCCGCCAGTTTGAAATTGGTGGTCGTGCCAAAGTCGTCGAAGTCTTCCCAGCGCACGGCGGAGCCGAGGATCAACCTGTTCGTCACATCTGCTTCGAGATCCAGATAGAGCGCGATGTTGTCGCGCGCGAACACGCCTTCGGATTGCGGACCGTAGCCGCTGTAGCCATTCGAGCCGGAGCTGAAGCCCTGGCTCGCGAGCGGCCCGATCTGATAGGACTCGAGCTGGCCGCGCTCGATCTCGAATTCCTCTTCGCGCCATTCGAAGCCGAACGCGACGTTCAGTGGCGAGGCCAGGCCCGAGAGCGCGAGCGGGTAGGCCAGATCGATGTTGAAGTTGGTATCGGTCTGATGATTCACGCCCGGCTTGAAGCGCGTCGGGGTATCCGGCCCGAGCGAGGCGTTGACGGTGTTAGAGATGAGAAACTCGACCTCGCTGCTGCCGTAGGCGGCACTCACGTCGTAGCGCAGGCCATTGGCGAACGTGCCGCGCAGGCCGGCGACCGCGGACTGATCGGTGATCTTGCCGCCGAAGCGGGGTGTGAACCCGCCGGGGAACATCTCATTGAACACGAAACACTCCGAGTCCAACGCGCCGCCGGATGAAATCAGCGCGAGCGCAACGGGATCGGGCGCATCGTTGTCGATCGCCACGGTGGGGCAGGAGATGGCGTTATCCGGGTTCAGGTCCGCGACCAGCAGCGTTTCACCGCCGTCGTTCGAATACACCGCGGCGCGCGTGTTCGGGTTGCGATAGAAGAAGCCACCGTCGACCTCGCGGCTCGCATAGTTGCCGAAGAAATAGCCTTCGAGGTTCGTCGTGAACTCGTAGCCGGTGTTGGCGAAGAACTTGATCGAGTCCTTGATCTTCGGCTGCCCCCACACCTGCGCCGGCGTGAGCACCGCTGTGTTGCCGGCATCGATCAGCGCTTGTGCATCGGCACGCTGCGCGCTGCGTGAAGTCGGGTCCGATTCGCTCAGCTCGAAGCTGAGGTTGGCGAATCCGTTCGCGCCGAGCGGCAATCCCATGTTTCCCGCCAGCTGCGAAGTCGCGCCATCGCCCGCGTAGTACTGGCCGTACCGAGCTTCGAATGCAGTGCCTTCGGCCGAGTCCTTCAGTTGGAAGTTGATGACACCGGCGATGGCATCGGAACCGTACTGCGCGGCCGCGCCGTCCCGAAGCACTTGCACTTCCTTGAGTGCGATGGTCGGAATGGGGCCGACATCGGGGCCTTGAGCGCCATCGGACAGACCGTCGCCCAAAAACGTAATCACGCCGCCGCGATGCCGACGCTTGCCGTTCACCAGTACGAGCGTGTTGTCCGGAGGCAGACCCCGCAGGTTTGCCGGCCGTACCAGCGTCGACTCGTCATTGATGGGTTGTTGTGCGACGTTGTAGGAGGGCACCAGGCTGCGCAGCATGTTGTCCATGTCCGGCGCCCCGACGCTCTCGAACTGGGCCGCGGAGATCACATCGACTGGAGCCACTGTGTCGGGCGCATTCGCGCGGCGGGAACCGACGACGGTGACTTCTTCGACGCTTTCGTGTGCCGGTTCGGCCGGTGCTTGGAAAGAGATCGTCGTGCCAGCAGTGCCCAGTGCTCCGAGAATGGCCAGTCGTAACGAAACCGAATGCTTGTCCATGGTCGTCTCCCGTGTGTTTGTATGTATTCATCCAAACCACGAAAACGTCGGCTCCATGCCGACACGACAGACCGCTCTTCGATGAGGTGGCCTGGCGCAGCATTCGATCGGTCAGGATCTGAATGCCGTAATCTCCCTTGGTTGTATCGATCGGCTCAAAACGAATTCGCTCTTGTTGCAACAAGCTGGCCAACTCGATACGAGCCTCGCCCGGGATCGAGGCGGGTCTCGATAGTTGTTTGTTTTATCTTTAGTTGGATGAAACGTTTGTTGGAGATGCGGGTGCCGGCGGCGCTGATGGGCTTGCCCCGCGACGGTGCTTGTATACGAGCACGGCACCGCGAACGCGCGGCGCACTATTGTTGGGCGGGAATGGCCCGCAGAATGGACCGGCTCTCTTCCGCTGTCTTATGAATGATCGCCGCACCTTTCTCGAGCAGGAAGCTGCGGAACGCCACCGCGATCGGCGACAGGTGTTTGTCGCGCATGTGGATCACGAACCAGTCGCGGATCAGCGGCAGGCCGGTCACGTTCAGGATCACGAGCTTGCCGGCGGCGAGCTCGAGGCCCACGGTGTGGATGGAAATGAAGCCGATGCCCATGCCGGCCATCACGGCTTGCTTGATGGTCTCGTTGCTGCTGACTTCCATGGAGGCGCGGATCGGCACGCCCCGCTTGCTGAACACGTGCTCCATCGACGCACGGGTTCCGGAGCCTTCCTCGCGAATGATGAAGCTCTCGCTGCCCAAACGCTCCAGCGGAATGCGTCGCTTGCCGGCGAGCGGATGATTGGGCGATGCGATCACGACCAATGGATGTTTCGCAAACGGCTCGGCGACCGTGATCAGCTCGCGTGGCGGTCGGCCCATGATGACAAGATCCGTTTCGTTGGCCGCGAGCTGTTGAATGATTTCTTCCCGGTTGCCCACCGTGAAATGGATCGTGACTTCCGGATAAGAAGGCGCGAACGCCGAGAGCAGCGAGGGCGCGAAATACTTCGCGGTGCTGACCGCGCCGAGTTTCAGCACGCCACGTTTCAGGCCGCGCATCGCCGCGAGTGATTCACCTGCCTCACGCAGCAACTCGGTGACTTGCGATGCGTAACGCAACAGCTCGTCGCCGGCGGCGGTGAGATGGATCTGTCGCCCGACGTGTTCGAGCAGCGGCAGACCGACTTCGATTTCGAGCTGCTTGATCTGCTGTGAGATCGCGGGTTGCGTGAGATGCAGCTCGCGCGCGGCCTTGGTGAACGAGCGATAGCGCGCCACCGACGCG
>Ga0065721_10050000_pt1 | contig 24397 bp, 20 predicted proteins | sample Mesricmetagenome_FD_59108 | JGI IMG/M metagenome (GOLD analysis project Ga0065721, IMG submission 59108) | Mesophilic microbial community from rice straw/compost enrichment Sample: eDNA_1 v2 (version 2) | ecosystem: Engineered > Solid waste > Grass > Composting > Bioreactor | place: USA: Davis...
CTGCCACAATCTGCTGGCGCTGGAAGTGGCGGGACTGCCGGGCGCGGCGCTCTACCCCGGTTCGTGGAGCGAGTGGTGCGCCGATCCGGCGCGGCCGGTCGCGACCGGGGACCGGTAGGCCGGCGTCGGTCAAGCCAGCCGCCCTCGGGACTGGCAAGCCGGCGTCAGTCGAGTCAACCGCCCTCGGGGAGTGGTAGCCGGCGCCAGTCAAGTCAACCGCCCTCGGGGAGCGGTAGCCGGCGCCAGTCGAGTCAACCGCCCTCGGAGAGCGGTAGCCGCCGCCAGTCGACTCAACCGCCCTCGGGGCGCGGTAGCCGGCGCCAGTCCGGCGCTAGTCCAGCCAGCCGCCCGGGGAGAGCGGCGGCTGGACGAACTCAATGGTCGGTGTGCGCGTGCGCATGGTCGGCCGCGCCATGGCCGGCCTCGCCGTGGCCGTGGTGATCGTGGACGCCGTCGGTCACCCAGACGATCGCCGCGATGCCGGCCGCCACAAGCACCACCTGCACGATCGATTCGCGCCAGCGCGGCTTGCGCTGCATCTGCGGCATCAGATCGCTGACCGCGATATAGAGGAAGCTGCTGGCGGCGATCACCAGCACATACGGCACCCAGCTGCTCATCTCGTCGAGCAGGAAGTACCCCACCAACCCACCGACCACCGCGGCCAGGCTCGACAGCAGATTGAAGGCAAACGCGCGCGCCTTCGAAAACCCGGCATTGAGCAGCACGATGAAGTCGCCCACTTCCTGCGGGATCTCGTGCGCGGCGATCGCCAGCGCGGTGACGATGCCGATCTTCGGGTCAGCCAGGAAGGCCGCGGCGATCACGATGCCGTCCGCGAAATTGTGGAAGGTGTCGCCAACCAGGATGGTCAGGCCGCTGCGGCCCGCCTCTTCGCGGTCATGCCCGTGATGGTGATGATGACCGTCGCCCTCGTGATGGTGCGAATGGCGCAGCAGCGAGATCTTTTCCAGCAGGAAGAAGCCCAGCAGGCCGGCCAGCAGCGTGCCGAACAGCGCGCGCGGGTCGGCGCCCGAGGCGAACGCCTCCGGCAGCGAATGCAGCAAGGCGGTGGCCAGCAGCACGCCGACCGAAAAACTGACCATGCGCTCCACCGCGCGCGATGCCGCGGTCAGGGACAGCAGGGCGGCACCGAGAATGCTGCCCACGCCGGAAATCGTGGTGGCCAGCAGGATCAAGACGAGCGTGGAAAAGATGATGGGCTCCCGGAGGGTTCGCCCCTGCCCGTGTCGCGGGCCGCGCGGCCTGGCCGCGTCGGTCCGTATAAACGCAACACTGTTGCAAGAGGCGCAAAGCCCGCATTGTACGGAGGTCGGGGGCGGTTTTGCAATGGGCTTGACGCGTGCCGGCCCTTTGCGTCTTCGCTACTCTTCCGCCCAGGATGCGCCGGTCAAGCGATGAGCCTGTCCCAGATACTTTTCGAGTATCGAAAGGAGGCTCGTGGCCTGACCGGCGGAAATTGGGGGAAAGGGAGACGTGTAGCTCGTGCCGTTGCGCCGCATATGGGCATTGACCACAAAAGCGAATTCAGCATTGCTCATTCCGAGATCCGCACATACCCTCTGAATCGCCATATTGCGACCGGCATCGCGAATCCGTACCTCGTGGAACTCCAACACTGCCTGAACCACCTGGAAAAACCCTTCGTAGGCAATGGAAAAGACGGGCATTGGCGCTTCGTCAGCATCCAGTTGCCGCCCGGCAGCCAAATAGGCGCGCGCGTTGCGTAAATAGGCCTCCAGTGCGCCTGGCGTTCGAGGTTGCTCCGTAAAGCAGTTAAGACGAATCAGATTTTCATACTCATGTGGCCGGGACATCAGGTAGCACCCTCACGATCGATCCGGCGGCAATACGGGCAACGAGGGGGTCGCTGCTCACGAGATCTGCCCATTCGGCAGGAGAGTACGCATTCAGATGTACGGGGCGACCAAGTTCAACTCCGACCTTCAGCATTGCGTCCATTAACGCCATCATCGGCGCTGTCCCTATCACCATCAGGTCGATATCGCTGCGATGGCTGTCCTCCTCGCGTGCAACCGATCCAAACAGAAAGGCCTCGGCGATTTCGGCTGCAAACGGCCGCAGCGCATTTCGTATCGGCTCTACCAAGCCAAACGACTTGCTGCAAATGCTCTGTAGTTCGGGATAAAGCGCAAACGCGGTATTGGCCCGGATGACGCGTTGGTTGCCGCGTCGCGGCTCCTCCGACAAGACGCCCGCATCAATGAGCCGTTGGACGTGGCGCTGACCGTTGCCACGCCCTCCACCGACATGCTCGATCAGTTCACTCAACGTGAACGTCCGCGTCGGCTCCCCGTAGACTCTCGCCAACACGCGTTGAACCCCCGGCGAGAACATGAAGTCAGCTAGTCCCACACATATCCCCAATTTAGGTACGATCGTACCCATTATAGGGATACTTGGACGGCGGTTGGCTCCCGGTGTCGTGGTTCTTTTGGTAGAGCTACGCCACCCCATGCTCCTTGAACCACGCCAGGCACTTCTGCCAGCCGTCCTTCGCGTCCGCCTCGCGGTAGCTCGGCCGGTAGTCGGCATGGAAGGCGTGGCCGGACTCGGGGTAGACGATGAACTTGGAGGCCTTGGCCGCCGGGTTGTTGGCCGCCGCCAGCGCGGCCTTCATCCGGTCGACCGCCTCCAGCGGGATGCCGGTGTCCTTGCCGCCGTACAGCCCAAGCACCGGCGCCTTCAGCTGCGCGGCGAGATCGATCGGATGGCGGCGCTGCAGCGGCGTGGTGTCGCCGTTCAGCCGGCCGTACCACGCGACGCCGGCCTTCAGCTGCCTGCTGTGCGCGGCGTACAGCCAGACCACGCGGCCGCCCCAGCAGAAGCCGGTGATGCCGACCTTGCCGAGGTTGCCGCCGTTGGCGCCGGCCCAGGCCACCGCCGCATCGAGGTCGCCCAGCACCTCGTTGTCCGGCGTCTTGGCGATGATCTCGCGCTGCAGTTCCTGGATCGTGCCGAAGCTGGTCGGATCGCCCTGGCGCGCGAACAGCTCGGGCGCGATCGCCAGATAGCCCTGCTTGGCGAAGCGTCGGCAGGTATCGGCGATGTATTCGTGCACGCCGAAGATCTCGCTGATCACCAGCACCACCGGCAGGTCGCGCTTGCCCTGCGGCATCGCGCGGTAGATCGGCATCTTGAAGTCGCCGGAGGGGATGGTGACCTCGCCGGCCGTCAGCCCTTCGAAGTCGGTCTTGATCGCTTGCGCGGTGACCGGCAGCGCTGCGGCGGCGAAGGCCGAGCCGAGGGCGGTCTTGACGAAGCTGCGCCGGTCGAACGTCTGGCCGGGTACGAGGCTTTCCACTTCGGGCTTGAGCATGCGGGTCTCCTGATGTTGGCGAACGGGGGACGCTGCGCCAGCAGACGAGCCGGGGCATCAGGAAGGCGATTCTAAGCAAACATGGTGTCCAGCGCACGCTGCAGGCCGGCGGGCGGCGCGCGCAGTGCCCGCGCCCTTGCCGAGCGCATGTCGAGCTTCTACCGAGTCCCTACCAAGACCGTGCGGAGCCACTGCAAAACCCCTGCCGAGCCCCTGCCGAGCCTCCGCCGAGCCCCCTCCGAGCCCCTGACGTGCCTTTGCGGCGCCCCTCGGAGCCCGGCCCTTGCCGCGCCCGCCCCGCCCGGGGGGCCAACCGCTCAGTGCAGCTTCACCCGCGGATTGGTCTTGCTGCGCAGCCAGTGCGCGACCGTATCGAGCGCCATCCGCACCGCGCCGTGCAGCGCCATCACGTGCATCCGGTACAGCGACGAGTACATCAGCCGGGCCATCAGCCCCTCGATGAACATCGAGCCGCCGATCAACCCACCCATCAGGTTGCCGACCGCGGTGAAACGGCCCAGCGACACCAGCGAGCCGAGATCCTTGAACTGGAATTCCGGCAGCGGCCGGCCCTCCAGCCGCGCCCGCAACGCGTCGTACAGAAAGCTGGCCTGCTGGTGCGCGGCCTGCGCGCGCGGCGGCACCGTGGTCTGCTTGGCCGGCCACGCGCAGCTGGCGCAATCACCGAACGCGAAGATGTCCGGGTCGTCTTCGCTCTGCAGCGTCTGCCTGACCACGATCTGGCCCTGCCGGCTCAACGTCAGGCCGAGCGTCTTCAGCACCGGCGGTGCGGTGATGCCCGCCGCCCACACCGTCAGTTCGGCAGGAATCCGTTTGCCGCTGGCGGTCAGCACCGCATCGGGCCCGATCTCGGTGACGCGCTCGCCGACCAGCATGCGCACGTCCAGCTTGCGCAGCAGTTCGGCGGTTTCACTCGACACGCGCTCGGACAGCGCCGGCAGGATGCGCGGGCCGCCTTCGATCAGCGTGATATGGATGTCGCGGCGGGGGTCCAGGCGGTGCAGCCCGTAGGCATTGAGCACCTGCGCGGTATTGCGCAGCTCGGCCGACAGCTCGACGCCGGTCGCGCCGGCGCCGACGATCACGACATCGACGTCCGGCCGGCCGTCGCCATCGTCGTCGTTTCGGCTGAGCCCGTTCTGCGCGCGGACACAGGCCGAGATCAGCCGGCGGCGGAAGCGTTCGGCCTGCTCGACGGTATCGAGCGCGATCGCATGCTCGGCCGCGCCGGGCGTGCCGAAGAAATGCGTGACCGAGCCGATCGCCAGCACCAGCGTGTCATAGGGAATGTCGCGCGCGGGCAGCAGTTCCAGCCCGTCCTGGTCGACACAGGCCGCGACCGAGATCGTCTTGCGCGTGCGGTCGAGGCCGGTCAGCTCGCCCTGCTGGAACTCGAAATGGTGCCAGAGCGCCTGCGCCGCATATTCGAGCTGATGGGTGTTCTGGTCCATGCTGCCCGCGGCGACCTCGTGCAGCAGCGGCTTCCAGATATGCGTGGGCGAACGGTCGACCAGCGTGATATGCGCGGCGCCGCGCTTGCCCAGCTTGTCGCCGAGACGCGTCACCAGTTCCAGGCCACCTGCTCCACCGCCGACTACGACAATCCGATGCGCGCTTGTTTGCATTGTTCTACCCGTTCTGGATGGTCGGACCGCCGGCATGCCGGCGGCGACTGCTGCCTGCTTCTGTCAGTTCTGTCAGTTCTGTCGGCACCAGTTTGCTGCAATGCAGCAAACTTGGCAAGACGGCACCGGGCGAACACCTCAGTGCGCTTCTTCCCAATTCGCACCGACCCCGGTTTCGGCGACCAGCGGCACCCGCAGCGCCGCCACGCCGCACATCAGTTCCGGCAGGCGCGTGCGCACCAGTTCCAGTTCGGCGGTCGGCACCTCCAGCACCAGTTCGTCGTGCACCTGCATGATCTGCCGCGTGCCGAGCGACTCGCGCTCGATCCAGTCCTGCACCGCGATCATCGACAGCTTGATCAGGTCGGCCGCGGTGCCCTGCATCGGCGCATTGATCGCGGCGCGCTCGGCGGCCTGGCGGCGCGGGCCGTTGCCGCCGTTGATGTCCGGCAGCCACAGCCGGCGGCCGAACACGGTCTCGACATAGCCCTGCTCCCGCGCGGTCTGGCGCGTCTCTTCCATGTAGCGCGCCACGCCGGGATAGCGCATGAAATAGCGGTCGATATAGTGCTTGGCCGCGTCGCGCTCGATGCCGAGGTTGCTGGCCAGGCCAAACGCGCTCATGCCGTAGATCAGGCCGAAGTTGATGACCTTGGCATAGCGGCGCTGCTCGCTGCTGACCGCATCCGCCGCCACGCCGAAGATCTCGGCCGCGGTCGCGCGGTGGATGTCGTCGCCGCGCGCAAAGGCGCCGAGCAGGTTCTCGTCGCCCGAGATATGGGCCATGATGCGCAGCTCGATCTGCGAATAGTCCGCCGACACGATCGCATGGCCCGGCGACGCGATGAAGGCCTCGCGAATGCGGCGGCCCTCCTCGGTCCGCACCGGGATGTTCTGCAGGTTCGGCTCGGTCGACGCCAGCCGGCCGGTCACCGCGGTGGCCTGGCCGTAGCTGGTATGCACGCGTCCGGTGGCGGGATTGACCATGCGCGGCAGCTTGTCCGTGTAGGTCGACTTCAGCTTGGACAGCGCGCGATAGTCGAGCAGCAGCCGCGGCAGCGGATAGTCCTCGGCCAGCTTCTGCAGCACCTCTTCGTCGGTCGACGGCGCGCCGCTGCTGGTCTTCTTGACGACCGGCAGCTGCATGCGCCCGAACAGGATCTCGCCGATCTGCTTGGGCGAGCCCAGGTTGAACGGCTGGCCGGCGGCCTCGTAGGCGCGCTGCTCCAGTTCCATCATGCGCTGACCCAATTCGGCGCTTTGCGCGGCCAGGCGCGGCGCATCGATCAGCACGCCGTTGCGCTCGATCTTCTGCAACACCACCGACACCGGCATCTCGATGCGCTCGTAGACGTAGCGCAGGCCCTCGGCCGCCTCGAGCTGCGGATACATCTTGCGATGCAGGCGCAGCGTCACGTCGGCGTCCTCAGCCGCGTATTCGGTCGCGCGCGCCAGGTCGATCTGGTCGAAGCACAGCTGGTTGACGCCCTTGCCGCAGACCTCCTCGTAGGTCAGCGTCTTCAGGTTCAGCAGCCGTTCGGCGAGGCTGTCCATGCCGTGATTGCGGTGCGAGGCCAGCACGTAGCTCTGCAGCATGGTGTCATGGCGAATGCCGCGCAGCGCGATGCCGTGGTTGGCGAACACATGGACGTCGTATTTCAGATGCTGGCCGACCTTGTGCCGGTCCGGGTCCTCCAGCCACGCACGCAGCCGCGCCAGCACGAAGTCGCGCGGCAGCTGGCCGCGGCCTTCCATGCCGGCCACATCGGGGCCTTGGTGCGCGACCGGGATATAGCAGGCGATGCCGGGCTCGACCGACAGCGAGATGCCGACCAGTTGCGCCTGCATCGGATCGATCGACGTGGTCTCGGTATCGATGCAGGTCAGCTCGGCGCGTTCGATGCGGCGCGCCCATTCCTCGAGCGCGGACTCGGTGACCACGGTCTCGTAGCGGATCTCGGCCGGCGGGGCCTCCGCCACGGGCTCATCGGTGGCGGCCGGACCGTCGAACAGGCTCGCCTGCGGACCGCGCGACGCCGCGGCGGCAGCGGCCTGCGCGCGCGCATCGGGCAGGCGTTCGCCGGTCAGCTCGCGCAGCCAGGTCTTGAAGCCGTAGCGCGAGAAGAACGCGACCAGCTTCTCCTTGTCCTCGCCCATGTCGCGCAGCGCGTGGAAGTCGGGGATCGGTCCGGACAGATCGCAATCGATCTTCACCGTCACCAGCTCGCGCGCGCGCGGCAGCCAGTCAAGCGTGTTGCGCAGGTTCTCGCCGACCACGCCCTTGATCTTGTCGGCGTTGGCCATGATGCCGTCGAGCGTGCCGTATTCGGTCAGCCATTTGACCGCGGTCTTCGGACCGACCTTGGGCACGCCCGGCACGTTGTCGACCGCATCGCCGATCAGCGACAGATAGTCGACGATGCGTTCCGGCGGCACGCCGAACTTGGCCACCACGCCCGGCGGATCGAGGACCTCGCCGCTCATCGTATTGACCAGCGTGACGCTGTCGTTCACCAGCTGCGCCAGGTCCTTGTCGCCGGTCGACACCACGGTGCGGATGCCCTCGGCGGTGGCCTGGCAGGCCAGCGAGCCGATCACGTCGTCGGCCTCGACGCCATCGACCACGACGATCGGCCAGCCCAGCGCGCGCACCGCCTCATGGATCGGCTCGATCTGCCGCGCGAGATCCTCGGGCATCGACGGGCGGTGTTCCTTGTATGCGGGGTACAGCGCATCGCGGAAGGTCTTGCCCTTGGCGTCAAACACGCAGGCGCTATACTCTGCCGGGTAATCGTTGCGCAGCTTGCGCAGCATGTTGATCATGCCGTAGATGGCCCCTGTGGGCAGGCCTTCGCCGTTGCGCAGATCCGGCAGCGCGTGATACGCGCGATATAGATAGCTCGACCCATCGACGAGCAGCAGTGTTTTAGGACTATCCGACATTCCCATGGACTCGAAATTGACTGGTGCCGCGGCAAGCGGTGAACCCACCGCCCCCGACCACGCCAACGGCGTGGCCGGCAGCCGCAGCAACCCCGTGACCGCGGCGGTCCGTGCCAACGAAGGCAAGATCACCACGGCTGCGGATATGGATGTGAACGTCACCGTCGGCCCCGCCGACGATGGCCCGGGCGATACCGCCTCGCCCGCCGAAGCGCCGGCGTCCGCCAAGGCGGCGCGGACCAACCCGCGCAAGATGATTCCCAGCCTGCGTGCGCTGGCCGACGAAGATCGCGCGACTGCAAAGAAGGCGCGCGCCTCGTGGCAAATGTTCACGATTATGGCAGAGTTCATCGAGGCGACCGAGTACCTGTCCGAGGTCCGGCCGGCCGTCTCGATCTACGGCAGCGCGCGCCTGCGCGAGGATTCGCCGTACTACCAGCAGACCATCGACATCGCGCGGCTGTTCTCCGACGCGGGCTTCGCCGTGATCTCCGGCGGCGGCCCCGGCATCATGGAAGCGGCCAACAAGGGCGCGCACGCAGGCAAGTCCGCGAGCGTCGGCCTCAATATCGAACTGCCGCACGAACAGCAGGGCAATCCGTACCAGGACATCGCCATGCGCTTCCGCCATTTCTTCACGCGCAAGGTGACCTTCGTCAAGAACTCGGACGCCTTCATCGTGATGCCGGGCGGCTTCGGCACGCTCGACGAACTGGCCGAGGTGCTGACGCTGGTGCAGACCGGCAAGTCGCGCGCGGTACCGGTGGTGATGGTGGGCAGCCGCTTCTGGAAGGGCCTGCTCGACTGGTTCCGCTTCACGCTGCTGCCGATGGGCCTGATCGCCGAGCACGACCTCGATCTGATGCAGATCGTCGACGAGCCGCACGAGGTGCTGGAGGCGGTCTACGACTACTACGAGCGCCGCGGCGGCGAAAACCCGATCCCGCCGAAGGAAGAGATGTTCTATCTGTGAGTGGCGTGGGCGGGCGGTGCCCGAGTGCCCGAACCGCCTCGCCACGGGCCCGCGGGCGGCAGGAATTGCTAGAATGCAAGCCTGATGCCCGAGTCGCGCCCGGCCCTGCCGCGCGCGGCGCCCATTCGGATGCGCCGGCACCCCGCGCGCATCGCACAGGAGCCCGAGATGACCTCCCTTTCCTTTCCGGCCGCCAGCGCGGACGAGCCGGAGCCCCTGCCGGGGGTTGCGCGACGCGGCCTGACGCTGGCCGCGACGGTACTCGCGCTGATCGCCGCGCCGGCCGCGCTGGCCCAGCAGTCCGCACAGCAGGCCGCCGACGACAACGGCGCGCTGTCCCAGCAGGAACTGAACGAGATCAACAACCAGCCCATCGCCCCGTCGGCGAAGACCCAGCTCAATCATCCGCGCGAGCCGAGCTTCCAGCTGAACGAGGCCGATGGCACGCAGGTGCGCGAATACCGCGACCGCCGCGGCCAGCAGGTCGATATCGAAGTGAAGTCCGGCGCGGGCACGCAATACCAGATGAGCCGTCCCGAGGACAGCTCGCCGCGCATCCGCGAACGGGAAGTCAATCGCGTGCCTTCGGTGCGCGTGCTGCAGTTCTGAGCCTGCCGCGGACGGGGCCGACCCGTCCGCGCGCCATCCGACGTTTCACCGCTCCCGGCCCGGGGGTTCGCTTCCGGGCCGCGCCGGACGCCGCTGTCCGCGGCGCCACGGCATGCCGCGGGCCTTGCCCGCCGGCGCCATCCGGCTTTACATCCGGTTCCAACCAGACAAGACAGTATGGCTGTATTCACCACGGTCTCGCACGACGAGATCGCGCAATGGCTGCTCGACTACGACCTCGGTACGCTGCGCGCGCTGCGCGGCATTCCCTCGGGCATCGAGAACAGCAATTTCTTCGTGACGATGGAGCGGGACGGCCAGACGCGCGACTACGTGCTGACCATCTTCGAGCGGCTGCGCTTCGACCAGTTGCCGTACTACCTGCATCTGATGGCGCATCTGGCCGAACGCGGCATCCGCGTGCCGGCGCCGATGCCTGGCAAGGACGGCGAGATCCTGCGCACGCTCAAGGGCAAGCCCGCCACCATCGTCACGCGGCTGCCGGGCAGCTCGCAGCTGGCACCGAACGCGCAGCAATGCGCCGAGGTCGGCGACATGCTGGCGCGCATGCACCTGGCCGGCCGCGGCTATCCGCGCCAGCAGCCGAACCTGCGCAGCCTGGCGTGGTGGCGCGAGACGGAAGGGCAGATCCTGCCCTTCCTCGACGACAGCCAGCGCGCGCTGCTGCAGGACGAGCTCGCGTTCCAGAGCGCGTTCTTTGGCGGCGCAGCCTATGCCGCACTGCCGGGCGGCCCCTGCCATTGCGACCTGTTCCGCGACAACGTGCTGTTCGAGGACGCCGGCAACGGCCAGTCGCGGCTGGGCGGCTTCTTCGATTTCTACTTCGCCGGCGACGACAAGTGGCTGTTCGATCTGGCCGTGACCGTCAACGACTGGTGCATCGACCTGGCCAGCGGCGAGCTGGACGCCCCGCGCGCGACGGCGCTGCTGCGGGCTTATCATGCGGTCAGACCCCTGGACGCGATCGAGGCCGCGCACTGGCAGCACATGCTGCGGGCCGGCGCGCTGCGCTTCTGGGTCTCGCGGCTGTGGGACTACCATCTGCCGCGCGAGGCCGACATGCTCGAGCCGCACGACCCGACTCACTTCGAACGCATCCTGCGCCGGCGCATCGCCGCCACCGCGCTCCCCTGGACCTGATGGGCGCCGCCGATGGCAGCCCCTGATCGCCGCACCTGATTCGGACCCGATTCGTCATGCAACTACTGGAAGTCCCCGCCAAGGAAGGCTACGTCTGGTTCCGCCAGGGTCTGTGGCTGTTCCGCAAGAACCCGCTGACCTTCCTGATGCTGCTGTTCATCTATCTGATCGCCGCGCAGATCGCCATCTTCATTCCGCTGATCGGCATCGTTGCGCTGCTGGTGGTGACGCCGGGCCTGTCGGTCGGCATCATGACCGCGTGCCGCGAGGTGATCCAGAACCGCAAGGTGATGCCCACCGTGCTGCTGGCGGGATATCGCAGCAACGGCAAGGTGGCCGCGCGCCATCTGCTGATCCTGGGCGCCATCTATGCGGGACTGGTGTTCCTGCTCAGCCTGATCGCCGGGACGCTGGTCGACATGCGCGCGCTGCTGCCGGTGCTGCTCAAGGAAGAGCCGCCGACCCCGGAGGCGATCCGCCAGCTGTATTACGCGCTGCTGGTAGGGGCGGCGCTGTACACGCCGATCGCGATGCTGTTCTGGTTCGCGCCGCTGCTGGCCGCCTGGCACAACGTGCCGCCGGTCAAGGCGCTGTTCTTCAGCTGGACCGCGTGCTGGCGCAACCGCGGGGCCTTCTTCACCTATGCGATGCTGTTCGTGCTGCTGCTGGTGGCGGTGCCCTTCTTCCTGGAGGCGATCTTCAGCGCCTTCGGCGCCGAAGGCGTGCTGTCCTTCCTGGTGACGCCGTATTCGCTGCTGATGCTGGCGATCCTGTACTGCTCGTTCTACGCGACCTATCGCGGCTGCTTCAACATCGCCCCACCGAATGGGGACAGCGCGGCAGCCTGACACCACCCACCAGGCTCAATCGATCGCGTCCAGCTTCGCCACCGACAGCGCCAGCCACTTGGCGCCGTGGCGCTTGAACTCGATATTGGCGCGGGCATCCGCGCCCTCGCCTTCGAGCGCCTTGATCACGCCCTCGCCGAACTTGTTGTGGAAGACCTGCTGGCCGATGCGCCAGCCGGATTCGGCCTGCCGCTTCTGGTCGGCGTAGCCGTTGCCGGTGTCCATGCCGCCGGTCGCGCGGCTGCCGGTATAGGGCACGTCCTCGGCCCGCTTGTACCAGTCGCGGCCCCACGCGCTTTCCGATGACTGGCGCCGCTGCGCGCCGTAGTTCTGCGCCGGCGGGGTCAGCCACTTCAGCGCGCCCTCGGGCAGCTCGTCGAAGAAGCGGGAGCGGATGTGGTAGCGCACCTGGCCATGCAGCACGCGGCTCTGCGCGAACGACAGGTACAGCCGCTCGCGCGCCCGCGTGATCGCCACATACATCAGCCGGCGCTCTTCCTCGAGCCCGTCGGCGTCGAGCATGCTGTTCTCGTGCGGGAACAGCCCTTCCTCCAGCCCGCTGATGAACACCACATTGAATTCGAGGCCCTTGGCCGCGTGCACCGTCATCATCTGCACCGCGTCCTGCCCGGCCTGGGCCTGGTTGTCGCCGGCCTCCAGCGAGGCATGGGTCAGGAAGGCGACCAGCGGCGTCATCACCTCGGGCAACGCTTCGGGGTCCAGCACCTGCTGCGCCTGGTCGCCCTCGGCCAGGGCCGGCAGCGGCCGATCCAGGCTCTGCCGGCGGCTCACCGGAATCGCGTTGGCGGGCGCGTCGAGGCCGTAGCCCTCTTCCACCACGAAGGCCTGCGCCGCGGTCACCAGTTCGCGCAGGTTCTCGATGCGGTCCTGGCCTTCCTTCTCAGCCTGGTAATGCGTGATCAGCCCGCTGGTATTGATCACGTATTCGACCGTCTCCGGCAGCGTCATCTGCCGGGTCTCGAAGCGCATCTGGTCGATCAGCCGCACGAACGACGCCAGCTTGCCGCCGGCCGCGCCGGCGACATAGGCCACCGCCTCGGACAGCGCGCAGTTGTACTGCCGCGCGGCGTCCTGCAGCGACTCGATCGAACGCGCGCCGATGCCGCGGGTCGGGAAGTTGACCACGCGGGCGAAGGCGGCGTCGTTGCGCGGATTTTCCAGCAGCTGCAGATAGGCCAGCGCGTGCTTGACCTCGGCCCGCTCGAAGAAGCGCAGGCCGCCGTAGACGCGGTACGGAATGCCGGACGAGAACAGCGCGTGCTCGATCACGCGCGACTGCGCGTTGCTGCGATACAGGATCGCGATCTCCGCGCGGCTGGTGCCCTGGGCGATCTGGTCGCGGATCTCCTCGACGATCCACCCGGCCTCCTGCCCGTCGGTGCCGGCCTGGTAGACCCGCACCGGCTCGCCGTGGCCCGCGTCGGTGCGCAGGTTCTTGCCGAGCCGGCGCGCGTTGTGGGCGATCAGGTGATTGGCCGAGTCGAGGATATGGCCGTGCGAGCGATAGTTCTGCTCCAGCTTGATCAGATGGCGCACGCGGAATTCGTGCTCGAAGTCGCGCATGTTGCCGACATTGGCGCCCCGGAACGCGTAGATGCTCTGGTCGTCGTCGCCGACCGCGAACACCGCCGCGGCATTGCCGGTGCCGAAGCCCGCCAGCAGCTTCAGCCACTGATACTGCAGCACGTTGGTGTCCTGGAACTCGTCGACCAGCACATGGCGGAAGCGGTGCTGATAGTGCTGGCGGATCGCGTCGTTGTAGCGCAGCAGCTCGTAGCAGCGCAGCAGCAGCTCGGCGAAATCGACCACGCCCTCGCGCTGGCACTGCTCGTCGTAGGCGGCATACAGGTCGACGAAGCGGCGGTTGAAGTCGTCGTTGGCCTCGACGTCGGCCGCGCGCAGGCCCTGCTCCTTCGCGCTGTTGATGAAGTACTGCAGGTTCTTCGCCGGATATTTCTCGTCGTCGACGTTCAGCGACTTCAGCAGGCGCTTGAGCGCCGACAGCTGGTCCTGGCTGTCGAGGATCGAGAAGGTCTGCGGCAGCCCGGCATCGCGGAAATGCGCGCGCAGCATGCGGTTGCACAGGCCGTGGAAGGTGCCGATCCACATGCCGCGGGTATTGATCGGCAGCATCGACGACAGCCGCGTCTGCATCTCCTTGGCGGCCTTGTTGGTGAAGGTCACCGCCAGGATGCCGGCCGGCGACACGCGGCCGTTCTGGATCAGCCACGCGATGCGCGTGGTCAGCACCCGCGTCTTGCCGCTGCCCGCGCCCGCCAGGATCAGCGCCGGTTCGTCCGGCAGCGTGACGGCGGCAAGTTGTTCGGCGTTCAGATTGGCAAGCAGGTCGGACATCGGGAGGGGCCTTGAGGAATCGGGCCATTATAACGGCGCGCCTTTCCACGGCCTCGCCGGCCGGCTCAGCCGGGGGCCTGCCTCAGCCTGCCTCAGCCTCCCTCAGCCTGCCTCAGCCTCCCTCAGCCTCCCTCAGCCTCCCTCAGCCTCAGCCTCACCTCGGCCTCCGCCTCACCTCGGCCTCGCCCGGCCTCCCGCGCTACGGCAGCGCCGCGTCGTCCAGCCGCTGCGGCTCGAAGCACGGCGCCAGGCAGGCCTTCAGCAGGCGCCGGGCCTCGGCGTGGATGCGCTCGCGCACCGCCTCGTCCTCGCCCTCGGCCAGGTCCATCAGCGCGGTCAGCACCTCGATCGCGCAGCGCGCGGTCAGGCGGGCATCGTCCTCGGCCACCTGCTGGTGCTGCATCAGCCAGCGCGCCAGCAGTTCGGCGACCTCGCGGCTGGTGGCATCGTGGATGCGGCGCAGCTCCGGCGACGACTGCATCGCCCGGCGCAGCGCGATGCTGCCCGGCTGGCGGCTGCGCGCGGTGCGGACCTGGTCGAACACCGCGTCGACCACCGCGCGCCAGTCCTCCACCGCCCCGGCCGAGGGCAGCACCGCCAGCGAATCGGCCGCGCGCTGGCGCATCTGGTGCTCGAACAGCGCATTGATGACCGACAGCTTGTTGGGAAAGTACTTGTACAGCGTGGCGATATTGATCCCCGCGCGGCTGGCGATCAGGTTGGTGGTGATCCGCTCGACCCCGACCTCGTCGAGCAGCAACGCGGTGGTATCGAGGATCCGTTCGAAGGTGACCCGGCCGCGCGCCCGCACCGGGGCCCGGCGCAGGCGCAGCAGCAGCGGCGCCAGGCTGTGGCCTGGGGCGCCGCCCTGATTGTGTTCGTTCTCGTTCTGGTTCATGTCCATGACCCGGCCGTCGGCCGACTGCACGCCGGGGGCCCGCCCGCGCCCCGGCAACCCGCCCGGACCGCCATGCGGCGTCCCCTGCCCGAGCCCCCAACGCAGACGATAGGCCCGGCGGCCTGCCGCGACCGTGCTCTAGCGAACGCATCGGCGTCCACGGAGCGGCGATACTGCGGTTTGTCCTGCGGTGGATGTGGAGGCGGCGCGCGGCGGGCAGGCGCGCCCCGCAAGGGCATTTTGGGCGTCACCGAGCGGGCTCCCCTATAATTTAGGGCTTGTCTCCCTTTGGCCGCGCCCTGCAGGCGCGCACCAGACCGCGAGAGCCGCACCGGCTCGCCGGCCTTCACGCATCGATCGACATCCCAAGCATGACCGCCCAAGACCAGTCCCTAGCCAAGAGCTTCGAACCCGCCGCCATCGAGGCCAAATGGGGCCCCGAGTGGGAAAAACGGGGCATCGCCAGGCCCACCCTCGACCCGGACCGGCCCGATTTCGCCATCCAGCTGCCGCCGCCGAACGTCACCGGCACGCTGCACATGGGACACGCGTTCAACCAGACCATCATGGACGGCCTGGCACGGCACGCGCGCATGCGGGGCGCCAACACGCTGTGGGTGCCCGGGACCGACCACGCCGGCATCGCCACGCAGATCGTGGTCGAGCGCCAGCTCGATGCGCAGGGCGTCTCGCGCCACGACCTCGGCCGCGAGGCTTTCGTGCAGAAGGTCTGGGCCTGGAAGGAGGAATCGGGCTCGACCATCACGCGGCAGGTGCGGCGCATGGGCGCGTCGATCGACTGGAGCCGCGAATATTTCACGATGGACCCGAAGATGTCGCGCGTGGTCACCGAGGTATTCGTGCGCCTGCACGAGCAGGGGCTGATCTACCGGGGCAAGCGGCTGGTCAACTGGGACCCGGTGCTGGGCACCGCCGTGTCCGATCTGGAAGTCGAGAGCGTCGAGGAGGAAGGCTCGCTCTGGCATATCCGCTATCCGCTGGTCGAGCCGGATACGCGCACGGGGCTGACCCATCTGACGGTGGCCACCACCCGCCCGGAAACGATGCTGGGCGACGTCGCGCTGATGGTCCATCCCGAGGACGAGCGCTACGCTCACCTGATCGGCAAGATGGCGAAGCTGCCGCTGACCGATCGCGAGATCCCGGTGATTGCCGACGACTACGTCGACCGCGAATTCGGCACCGGCGTGGTCAAGGTCACGCCGGGCCATGACTTCAACGACTATGCGGTGGGCCAGCGCCACAACCTGCCGCAGCTGTCGGTGCTGACCCTCGACGCGAAGATCGCCGATGGCGCGCCCGCGCAATACGTCGGCCTGGACCGCTTCGAGGCGCGCCGCCGCATCGTCGCCGACCTCGACGCGCAGGGCCTGCTGGTCGAGGTCAAGAAGCACAAGCTGATGACGCCGAAGAGCGAGCGCACCGGCAGCGTGATCGAGCCGATGCTGACCGACCAGTGGTTCGTCGCGATGAGCAAGCCGGCGCCGGAAGGCACCTTCTACCCCGGCCGCTCGATCGCCGAGGTCGCGCTCGACGCCGTGCAGAGCGGCGAGATCCGCCTGATCCCCGAGAACTGGGTCAGCACCTACAACCAGTGGCTGGCCAATATCCAGGACTGGTGCATCTCGCGCCAGCTGTGGTGGGGCCACCAGATCCCGGCCTGGTACGACGAGGCCGGCAACTGCTACGTCGCGCGCACCGAAGAGGAAGCGCGCGCGCAGGCGCAGGCCGCCGGCTTTGCCGGGCCGCTGCGCCGCGACGAGGACGTGCTCGACACCTGGTTCTCCTCGGCGCTGGTGCCGTTCTCCTCGCTGGGCTGGCCCGAGCAGACGCCCGAACTGCAGCACTTCCTGCCGTCGTCGGTGCTGGTTACCGGCTACGACATCATCTTCTTCTGGGTCGCGCGCATGGTCATGATGACCAAGCACTTCACCGGCCAGGTCCCGTTCAAGGACGTGTACGTGCACGGCCTGGTGCGCGACTTCGAAGGCAAGAAGATGAGCAAGTCCGAGGGCAATACGCTCGACCCGGTCGACCTGATCGACGGCATCGAGCTGCCCGAACTGCTGAAGAAGCGCACCACCGGCCTGCGCCGGCCCAAGGATGCGCCGAAGATCGAAGCGAAGACGAAGAAGGAATTCCCCAACGGCATTCCGGCCTTCGGCGCCGACGCGCTGCGCTTCACCTTCGCCTCGCTGGCCACGCTGGGCCGCAACATCAACTTCGACACCGGCCGCTGCGAGGGCTACCGCAACTTCTGCAACAAGCTGTGGAACGCGACCCGCTTCGTGCTGATGAACACCGAGGGGCACGACTGCGGCATGGGGCCGTGCAACCAGGACTGCGGTCCGGACGGCTACCTCGACTTCTCGCAGGCCGACCGCTGGATCGTGTCGCTGCTGCAGCGGGTCGAGGCCGAGGTCGAGAAGGGCTTCGGCGAATACCGCTTCGACAATATCGCCAACGCGATCTACAAGTTCGTCTGGGACGAGTACTGCGACTGGTACCTGGAACTGGCCAAGGTGCAGATCCAGAACGGCACGCCGGCGCAGCAGCGCGCCACGCGCCGCACGCTGCTGCGCGTGCTCGAGACCGTGCTGCGGCTCGCGCATCCGATCATCCCGTTCATCACCGAGGAACTGTGGCAGAAGGTCGGCCCGCTGGCCGGTCGCGGCAAGGGCGACGGCAGCGAATCGATCGCGCTGCAGCCCTACCCGCTCGCCGCCGCCGCGAAGATCGACGAAACGGCCGAGGCCTGGGTCGCGCAACTGAAGGCGATGGTCGATGCCTGCCGCAATCTGCGCGGCGAAATGAACATCTCGCCGGCGCAGCGGATCCCGCTGTACGCGCATGGCGACAACGCCTTCCTGCACGCGGCAAAGAACTATATCCAGGCGCTGGCGAAACTTTCCGAGGTTCGCGTCTTCGAAGACGAGCAGACCCTGATGGCCGAAGGCGCCGGTGCGCCGGTCGCCATCGTCGGCGGCAGTCACCTGCTGCTGAAGATCGAGATCGACGTCGCCGCCGAACGCGTGCGCCTCGGCAAGGAGATCCAGCGCATCGGCGGCGAGATCGCCAAGGCCCGCGGCAAGCTGGCCAACGAGAGCTTCGTGGCCAAGGCGCCGGCCGCGGTGGTCGAACAGGAAAACCAGCGGCTGGCCGATTTCGAGCAGACGCTGGCCAAGCTGCAGGACCAGTTGCAACGGCTGCCGGCATGAGGTCGACACCCACCGCGTTCGCGTCGGTGGTGGCCTCGATGTCGGTGTCCGTGCCGGCAGCAGTGCCGGCAGCGCGGTCCAGGGCATGCGCCTTGCTTTAACGCAAGGCTGACGACATCAAAAACTGAGAAGGAGCCTCTTTTATGGAAACCCGCGTCACCAAGGCCGTATTCCCGGTAGCCGGGCTCGGCACCCGTTTCCTGCCCGCTACCAAGGCGAGCCCCAAGGAAATGCTGCCCGTGGTGGACAAGCCGCTGATCCAGTATGCGGTCGAAGAGGCGATGGCTGCCGGCATCACGGAGATGATCTTCGTGACGGGCCGCTCCAAGCGTGCGATCGAGGACCATTTCGACAAGGCCTACGAGCTCGAGGTCGAGCTGGAGGCGAAGAACAAGCAGGCGCTGCTCGAGGTGGTCCGCTCGATCAAGCCGTCGCATGTGGAATGCTTCTACGTGCGCCAGCCCGAGGCGCTCGGCCTGGGCCATGCGGTGCTGTGCGCCGAGAAGCTGGTCGGCGACGCGCCCTTCGCCGTGATGCTGGCGGACGACCTGCTCGACGGCCAGCCGCCGGTGATGAAGCAGATGGTCGACCTCTACAATCATTACAACTGCTCCATCCTGGGTGTGGAAGAAATTGCACCCGAGCAGAGTAAATCTTACGGCGTGGTCGATGGCCGCGAGTGGGACGAAGGCGTGATCAAGGTCGCCGGCATCGTCGAGAAGCCGGACCCGGAAGTGGCACCGTCGAACCTGGGCGTGGTCGGCCGCTATATCCTGACCCCGCGCATCTTCGAACATATCCGCAACCTGAAACCGGGCGCCGGCGGCGAATTCCAGCTGACCGACGCGATCCAGTCGCTGCTCGGCCAGGAACAGGTGCTGGCCTACCGCTACCAGGGCGTGCGCTACGACTGCGGCAGCAAGCTCGGCTATCTGAAGGCGATGGTCGAGTTCGCGCTGAAGCATCCCGAGGTGCGCGACGAGTTCGGCAGTTATCTGCGCGAGCGGATCTGAGGCGTTCGGCCGCAAGATTGTCCGGACAAGGGCGCCTGCGATCGCGGGCGCCCTTGCCCTCTCGCAGCACTAAAACAAAAAGCCGCCCTAGGGCGGCTTTGTCGTCTGCGGCCCGAACTGCGGGACCGCTCGGTTGCTGGCCTGCTCGCCCGCTTACCGGCGCTTCATGTAGAACACGAACACCTTGTCGACCTCCTGGTGCGACAGCAGCTCGTTGCCGGTCTGCTTGGCGAAGGCCTGGAAGTCGCGGGTCGCGCCCGGGTCGGTGGCCAGCACCTTCAGCACTTCTCCGCTCGCCATATCGGCCAGCGCCTTCTTGGTCCGCAAAATCGGCAGCGGGCAGTTCAGCCCGCGCGCGTCCACTTCCTTCTGGAACTCCATGGTCTCTTCCTTGTTTCCCTGGTATGGGCGATGTCGGCAAGCCTTCCCTGAGGCTTCATGGCCGGTATTGTAGCGTCGCGCCGGCGCCCTCCGCCCGCGCGGCCTGGCGCGGGTCGGGAATGTCCTCGCCGGTCTGGCGGTCGAAGAAGCGCACCGGATAGCCGCGCGCGGCCAGCCAGTCGGCCACCGCGAAGCCGGTGCCCGCATTCCAGATCCGCATCTTTTCCGGCGCCACCAGCTTGTAGTCGGCCAGCTCCTCCGACAGCGCGATGGTGCCGGTCGCGCGCACGTGGTAGGCGATGATCAGCTCGTTCTTGCGCATGAATTCGTAGACGCCGATCAGCGAAACCGATTGCGCATCGAGATTGGTCTCTTCCTTCAGCTCGCGCGCCACGCCCGCCTCCGGCGTTTCGTCGCGCTCCAGAAAGCCGGTGACCAGCGCGTACATCGACGGCGGCCACGCGGCATTGCGCGCCAGCAGCAGCTTGCCCTCGTACTCGACCACCGCGGCCAGCACCGGCAGCGGGTTGTCCCACTGCACGAACTGGCAGCCGTCCTGCACGCAGGCCATGCGTTCGCGCCCGGACATCGGCAGCGCCATCAGCGGCGTGCCGCAGTGGGGACAGTAGCGATAGGAGGGCATGGCTCGATTTCCTGTTCGATGGCGCAAGGCGCCGGGGTCAGACAACGGTCCATATGGACACGCCGACAATCACGTGCCGGCAAGCGGGCGCCGGCATCCACACGCCCGCAATCACGCGGCGCAGACTTCGCGCATGTCGGCCGCCAGCGCTTCGACCGTCTCGGGCCGCAGGTCCCACGAGCACATGAAGCGGCAGCCGCCGGCGCCGATGAAGGTATAGAAGCGCCAGCCGCGCCCGCGCAGCGCCTCGATCGCCGGCAGCGGCAGCTCGGCGAACACGGCGTTGGCCTGCGTCGGGAACATGATGCGCACGCCGGGAATGCCGGCGATGCGATCGTGCAGCAGCTGCGCCATCGCATTGGCATGGCGGGCGTTGGCCAGCCACACGTCGTTCTCCAGCAGCCCCAGCCACGGCGCGGAGATGAAGCGCATCTTCGAGGCCAGCTGCCCGGCCTGCTTGACGCGATAGGCAAAGTCCTCGGCCAGCTTGCGGTCGAAGAACACCACCGCCTCCCCGACCGGCAGGCCGTTCTTGGTGCCGCCGAAACACAGCACGTCGACGCCCGCGCGCCAGGTGATCTCGGACGGATGCACGCCCAGCGACGCCACCGCGTTGGCAAAGCGCGCCCCGTCCATATGGACCCGCAGCTGCCGCCGCTTGGCGATGGCCGAGATCGCGCGCACTTCCTCGACCGTATAGACGGTGCCGACCTCGGTCGACTGCGTCAGCGACACGACCTTGGGCTTCGGATAGTGGATGTCGCTGCGGCGCGTGACCAGCGCCTCGACCGCATCCGGCGTCAGCTTGCCGTTGGCGCCCGGCGCGGTCAGCAGCTTCGAGCCGTTGGAGAAGAACTCCGGCCCGCCGCACTCGTCGGTCTCGATATGCGCCAGCTCGTGACAGATCACGGAGTGATACGACTGGCACAGCGCCGACAGCGCCAGCGAATTGGCCGCCGTGCCGTTGAATACGAAGAACACCTCGCAATCGGTCTGGAACAGGTCGCGGATGCGATCGCAGACCTTCTGCGTCCACGAATCGTCGCCATAGGCCTGCTCGTGCCCGCTGCCGTTGGCTTCGAGGAAGTACTTCAGCGATTCCGGGCAGAAGCCGGCGTAGTTGTCCGAGGCGAAATGCTGCATGACGGTTCCGTACAGGGGCGCGAGGCGCCGGTTCGTGGATGCCCGGAGAAGGAACGATGACCAGGAACGATGGCGAGGACGATGTCGACGGGCGTTACTTCTTGTCGGCCCACAGCTCGCCGCCGGTGGCCCAGTTCTCGCGCTTGACGTCGGTGATGATGATGTCGACCGCGCCGGCCGAGCAGCCGAGGGTTTCGCAGGTGACACGGGTCACTTCCTCGACGAACTTGCGCTTCTGCTCGATGGTGCGGCCCTCGAACATCTCTACGTGGAAAGTCGGCATGGATGGCTCCTGTTGTTATGGATGAGTTATGGATGAATGGTGCAAGGACTGAAGCGGGCGCTGCCCTGCGTTGCGCTTGCTCGCGCCGCGTGGCACCCGTCGCGCTCAGTCGCGATACGAGGGATCGATTTTATCGAGTTTGCGCAGCAGCGACGGCCATTCCAGCGCGCCCTCGATGGCGCCGCCGTCGTCGAGCTGGGCCGAGGTCCGCGTCGCCACCTCGACCGAGGGCAGCACCACGCGCGTGGCGGTCAGCGCGCCGAGCTGGATTTCGCAGGCCTTGATCAGCGTGGCCATCAGCACATGGGCCTCGGCCACGGTACGGCCGACCGTCAGCGTGCCGTGGTTGCGCAGCAGCATGGCGGGATGGCTGCCCAGCGAGGCGGTCAGCCGCGCGCCCTCGGCCGGCGTGAAGGCCAGGCCCTCGTAGTCGTGATAGGCGAGCCGGCCGTAAAAGCGCATCGCATGCTGCGACAGCGGCAGCAGCCCGTCGGCCTGGGCCGACACCGCGACGCCGGCGGTATTGTGCAGGTGCATCACGCAGACCGCGTCCGGACGCGCCGCGTGCACGGCCGCATGCAGCGCAAACCCGGTCACGTTGACCGGATGCAGGCTGTCGCCGACCACCTCGCCGCGGCCGTTGACCTTGACCAGGTCCGACGCGCGGATCTCGTCGAAGGCATGGCCGAACGGGTTGATCAGGAAGTGGTCCGGCTCGCCGGGCACCGTGGCCGAGATATGCGTGTAGATCAGGTCGTCCCAGCCGGCCAGCGCGCACAGCCGGTACGCCGCGGCGAGATCGACGCGCATGCGGCGCTCGGCTTCGGAAACGGTCGCCGAAGCGTTGGCGGAAGCGCCGGTGGCGCGGGCGGGTTGCAGGGCGAAGGACATCGATGGCTCCTTGCGCCGTCGGCGATGCCGGCCCGCGGGCCGGTTGCCGATGGCGGCGAAGGCGATACTGTAGCCGAAGCGCGCAGGGGCGTGGATTGGGCCGGCTCGCCGCGCCCAGCTGCTCGCCGGCCCAGCCCGCTCGGGTCAGCCCGCCCAACCCTGCCCGGCCTCCTCTACCCAACTCTGCCCCAGCTCTGCCCAGCTCTGCCCGGCCCAACTCTGCCCGGCCCAGCTCGGCCCGGCCCAGCTCAGCCCGGCCCAGCTCAGCCCGGCCCAGCTCAGCCCGGCCCAGCTCGGCCCGGCCCAGCTCAGCCCGGCTCAGGCATGCGGCGCCGCGGCGGACGGCAAGGGCGCGACCCGGCGCAGCCACAGGTAGATCAGCGCGCCGGCCAGCAGTGCCAGCGCGGCGCCGACCAGCGACGCGGCAAAGCCGCCGGTGCGGGCCACCAGCGCGGTGGCGAACGGCGGCCCGACGATCTGACCGAGCCCGTACGCGGCCGTCATCAGCCCGATCAGCCGCGGCGCCTGGCCGCCGGCCAGCCGGCGCGCCTCGTGCATGGCGAACAGCACCAGCGCGGTGAACGGCAGCCCCGCCAGCAGGCTGCTGAGCGCGAAACCGGCCAGCGTCGGCCACACCGCCGCGATCGCCACGCCCGCCGCCTGCATGCCATAGGCCAGCGCCAGCAGGACGCGGTTGTCGTGCCGCACGCCGATGCGCACGGCCGTCAGCGCGCCGAGCGCCACCGCGGCGCCGAACAGCGGCCAGAACAGGTCCGCCCACAACGAGCCCGGCATCGCCTGGCGCGCGATCACCGGCAGGAAGGTCGCGGTGATGATGTAGCCGAAACCGGCCAGCCCGTAGGCCACGGTCAGCGCCCAGGCCTCGCCGGACCACGCCGCCATGCGCGGCGGCGCGGCCGCGGCGGAAGCCGTGGCCGAGTGGGGAGCCGAGTCGGGCTGGAAGATGCGCCATACCGCCGCCACCAGCACCAGCGCCAGCACGCCGAACGCGATCCAGCCCCAGGCCGCGCTCCAGTCCATGCCGACCATGCCGAAGGCCGAAACCCCGGTGGCGACGATACCGATGCCCGGTCCGCAGAAGATCAGGCCCCCGAGCGCCGGCTTGCCCGCCTCGGCCAGCCGCTGCATGCACCAGGCCGCGGTATAGACCAGCACGAAGGCGCTCGCGACACCGGCGGCGGCGCGCCACAGCGACCAGGACAGCATGCCCAGCGGCAACGCCATCGCCAGCGTCAGCGCGACGGTGGCCGCCAGGCCCCAGCGGACCATGCGCGCGGCATCGGGCCGGATCAGCAGGCAGGCCAGCGCGCCGACGAAATAGCCGATGTAGTTCCAGGTCGCGATCCACCCGCCCTGATGCAGCGTCACGCTGCCGTCGTGCAGCATCATCGGCAGCAAGGGCGTGAAGGCGAAGCGGCCAATGCCCATGGCGACGGCCAGCGAGACCAGGCCGCCGAGCGCGACCGCCCAGGCGCCGGGACGGCGGGCTTCGCTGCCGGCGAGCGTGCCGTGGACCAGCTCGGGATTGCGGGAGGGCGAGACTGACACGATGCGGATTCTCCGTTCTGGCGCGTCGGCGATCCCGCTATCGTACCCGCGGCGGGCAAAGCGCGACGGCGGCGCGCCAAGACCACGGCACCGTCCCGGGCAAGCCGTGTCGTGTCGCCTACACTGGAATGAGCGCCGCAAGGCGTTTCGGCGCCTCGACGAACTGGGTCGTCCCCGCGCAGGCGGGGGACCCAGTGGCTGTCCAGGACGCCGCATTTCCGCTTTCGCGGGAACGACACGATGACCGTTGCAGCGCAATCGGCGGACGGCGCGCCACTGGGCGGCCGCCGCGCAAGCAACGGTGCGAACGCTGGCGCGGCAGCCTTGGCCCCGCCGGCGCGAAGGACTTCACGAGCGCAGACCATGAACGCACAGGCAAGCTTCGCGCGGCGGCTCGCCGCCGTCCTGCTGCTGATCGTC
>Ga0065721_10050001_pt1 | contig 24386 bp, 23 predicted proteins | sample Mesricmetagenome_FD_59108 | JGI IMG/M metagenome (GOLD analysis project Ga0065721, IMG submission 59108) | Mesophilic microbial community from rice straw/compost enrichment Sample: eDNA_1 v2 (version 2) | ecosystem: Engineered > Solid waste > Grass > Composting > Bioreactor | place: USA: Davis...
GAGCCGACCTGGGCCGTGATCTTCTCGGCCAGGGCCTTGCACAGCCGCTCGCACCGCGCGCCGTCCATGAAGACCAGGTTCTTCTGCAGGAAGACCGGGCTGTGCAGGCCCGAGGACAGGACGAAATGGCCTTCGCGCAGAGCGCCGGCGTCGCGGAATTCGTTGAGGACGTCTTCGGTGTTCATGCGCTGTCTCTAGCCCCGGAACGCGCGCGGATGAAAGCCTCCAGCGTCACTATTCGATGTCCTGGTTGGGCTTCAGCCCTCGGCGCAGCAGTTCGTCCCAGATTCCCTGGGCATCCTCGGCGAAGCCGATGAGGTCCAAGTCGCGCTCGGCGATCATGCCGTGACGGGCAAGGGCGTCAAAGTTGATGACCTCGGTCCAGTAGGCCTTGTCGAACAGCACGATGGGGATCGGCGGCGCCTTGTCCGTCTGACGCAGGGTCAGAAGCTCGAACAGTTCGTCGAAGGTGCCGAAGCCGCCGGGGAAGACCACCAAGGCGTTGGCGCGCATGGCCAGATGCATCTTCCGCATCGCGAAATAGTGGAAGCGGAAAGTCAGCTCGGGCGTCGAATAGGCGTTCGGCTCCTGCTCGTGCGGCAGGGTGATGTTGAAGCCGACCGACGGCGCGCCGACATCGACGGCGCCGCGATTGGCCGCCTCCATGATCCCGGGGCCGCCGCCGGTGGCGATGACATTGTCGCGCGGCTGACCGACGGAGCCGCGCAGCGCCCCGCCGCGCTCCGACGCCAGCCGACCGAAGGCGCGCGCCTGATCGTACCACGGCTGACCCTCGCGGACGCGCGCGCTGCCGAACACCACTATGGTCGAGCGCACGCCCCAGGCCCTCAGCGCCTCCTCCGCCTTGGCGTATTCCATCAGGAAGCGCACGCCGCGCATGGAATCGCCCAGCAGGAAATCCTGATCCATGGCCGCCAGGCGATAGGAGGGCGACGCCATCTGGGCCGTGTTGGGCTTGATCTCGTCGCTCATCAGCCCCGGACGCGATCCACGGTGTCGACGGAGGGATTGGCCCTGAGGGCGGCCATGAGGGTGGTGGCGTGCCGGGCGTCCTCGACCTCCACGTCGATGATGACGTCGAAGAAGTCCTGCTGGCGATAGGCCATCGACAGGTTGATGATGTTGCCGCCGGCCTGGCCGATCAGGGTGGTGACCTGGCCCAGCACGCCGGGCGCATTGCGGATGGTCGCCCGGATCCGCGCCACGGCGACGGCCGCCGTCTCGGCCTGCGGCGTCCATTGCAGGTCGTGCCAGACGGAATCATCATCGGCGTAGTCCGCCAGGGTCTGGCAATCGATGGTGTGGACGGTCAGCCCTTGCTCCGGCTCCAGTATGCCGACGATCCGGTCGCCCGGCACCGGGGTGCAGCACTGGCCGAAGTTGATGCTGACGCCGGGCGTCAGGCCGCCGCCCCGCACGAACAGACGGGCGCGATCCGCGCCGATGCGGGGCCGCTCTGGCCCGGCCTTCAGCCGCCCCTCCAGCGAGGGGAACAGGGTCTCGGCCACCGTTGTCGGCGACAGTCGCCCGCGCCCCAGGCCCTCGAACAGGTCTTCGTCGGAGGCGACGGCGAAGGTTTCCAGCACCGGCTTCAGCGAGACGTCGGCCAGGGCCTTCTCCACCCGGGCCAGGGTCTGCTCCAGCGCGGCGCGACCCAGCTTGACGAACTCCTCGCGCTCGGAAGTGCGGATGTGACGCCGGATGGCCGAGCGGGCCCGGCCGGTCACGGTCAGGCTGCGCCAGTCGGCCGGCACCTCGCGCTTGGCGCCGGTTATGACCTCGACCACGTCGCCGTTCTGAAGCGGCGTGCGCATCGGCTTCAGCTCGCCGTTGATCTTCACGCCCACGGCCGTATCCCCCACCTCGGTATGGACGGCGTAGGCGAAGTCCAGCGGCATGCCCCCGCGCGGCAGGGTGATCAGCATGCCCTTCGGCGTGAAGACGAAGACCTGGTCCAGGTACATCTCCAGCTTGGCGTGCTCGACCCAGTCCTCCCCGCCCTCGCCGTGCTCGATGACCTGCACAAGGTGGCGCAGGTTCTGCAGCGGGTCGCGGCCGCCGCCCTGCTCCATCGCCTCGCGGTCGAAGCCGTAGGACTGGTTCTTGTAGCGCCAGTGCGCCGCCACGCCATCCTCGGCCACCCGATCCATGTCCTCGGTGCGGATCTGCATCTCGATGCGCAGGCCGCGCGGGCCGACCACCGTGGTGTGCAGCGAACGGTAGTTGTTGGACTTGGGCGTCGAGATGAAGTCCTTGAACCGCTCGGGCACCATGGGCCAGGCGCGGTGGATCACCCCCAGGGCGCGGTAGCAGTCGTCCTCGGCCTCCACGATCACCCGGAAGCCGTAGATGTCCGACAGGGATGAAAACCCGACCGACTTGCGCTGCAGCTTCCGCCAGATCGAATAGGGCGTCTTCTCCCGGCCGAAAACGCGCGCCGGAAGGCCGCCTTCGGCCAGCACCCGCTCGATCTCGCGCGAGACGCCCTCGATGGCCTGGCCGTGCTCCAGCTTCAGCGCTTCCAGCCGCCGCTCGATGGCGGTCTTGGCCGTGGGGTTCAGGTGGGTGAAGGCCAGCTCTTCCAGCTCGGACGCGATGGAGTGGATGCCGATCGACCGGCCCAGCGGCGCATAGACCTCCAGCGTCTCGCGGCTGATGCGCTCGCGCTTCTCCGGCTTGACGTACTGGAGCGTGCGCATGTTGTGCAGCCGATCGGCCAGCTTGACCAGCAGCACCCGCACGTCCCGGCTGATGGCCAGGATGAACTTGCGCAGGTTCTCGGCCTGGCGCGTATGCTCGGCCTGAAGCTCCAGGCGCGAAAGCTTCGTCACGCCCTCGACCAGGACCGCGACCTCCTCGCCGAACATGCCCGCGATGTCGTCGCGCGTCGCCGAGGTGTCCTCGACCACATCGTGCAGCAGGGCGGTGACGATGGTGGCGGTGTCCAGCCGGTAGTCGGTCAGTATGCCGGCGACCTGGATCGGATGGGCGAAATAGGGATCGCCCGAGGCCCGCAGCTGCGAGCCGTGCATCTTCATCGCATAGACGTAGGCGCGGTTCAGCAGCGCTTCGTCGGCGGTGGGGTCATAGGCCTTGACCGCCTCGATCAGCTCGAACTGGCGCATGATCGGCGCACGTTTCGGCGCCGGCGCCTCTTTAGGGGACGCCGGAACGGGATCGTTTCGGTTTGCAGCTTGGGGCGCCGGCGGGGCGGTCTCGGGCCTCGCCGGCAGGATAGTGACGCCAGGGGCTCCCTCGGGCGTCAGTACCGCTCCTCCTGACCGCCGTCGCGGTCGCTTTGCAGGGCGCGGATCAGCTCCGCCTCGGCCATGTTCATGTGCTGCGGTTCGGCCAGCAGGGCGACGGTTTCGGCCTCGTCCTCGGCTTCGGTGCGCTCGTCGACGCGTTGCAGCGTGGTGATGATGTTTTCGCGCAGTTCGTCCGGCTTGACCGTGTCCTCGGCGACTTCGCGCAGGGCCACGACCGGGTTCTTGTCGTTGTCGCGGTCGAGGGTCAGGGCGGCGCCGTTGGCGATATTGCGGGCGCGGTGACCCGCCAGCAGCACCAGACCAAAGCGGTTCGGAACCTTCTCGATGCAGTCTTCGACAGTGACGCGGGCCATGAAATTCCTCGAACGCGGGGGAGAACCGCGTCAAATACAGATGGGGACGACTTTTTGCAACGCCAGAGGGGCGGAAGTTGGGCGTCAGTCGCGCCTTTGCGCCAGCGGATAGGCGATGATCAGCACCAGATCCTCGTCGCCGACCTGGGTCACGCCGACGTTGCCGCCGTCATAAAGATAGGCGGTGTCGCCCGCCTTCATCCGCGTCGTCACCCCGTCTGAGGTCACGTCCCCTTCCCCGCTGACCACATGATAGACCTCGTCATGGGCGATGACGTGCAGGCCGATGGACGCGCCGGGGTGCATCACGCGCTTTCTGAACTCCATCGACCGGTTCGGCGCGACATCGGAGATGCGGTAGGCGGTGCTCATGCCGGTGCCGTTGTGCGGCGGAACCTGCTGCACGCGCACGTCGGCCTCATGGATCACGACGCCGACGCCGGCTGGCGGCGATGCCGGCGCGGGGTGGCTTTCCTGAACCGCGGCGGTGGCGATCAGGCCTGAAAGCAAGAGGCTGAGCACAGCGTGTCTCCCGGTGTCATTTCCGTCAGGAGCTCACGTCCGGCGCCCTCGCGCAAGTCAGCTAAGCGGATGAGCGTCGCGACCGACCGTCGCGGCGTCCCGCAGCGTGGCGGCGTCGCCCTGGACCGTCGGATGCCGCCACTCGCCCGCCATCTCCGCGATCGGTCCCATGACAAACCGCCGCTCGGCGGCGCGCGGATGCGGCAGGATCAGGCCGTCCAGGTCGCCGCTCAGCCGCCCATAGGCGATCAGGTCCAGATCCAGCGTGCGCGGCGCGTTGCGCAGCGACCGCTCCCGCCCGAAGGCGTCCTCGATGCGGCCCAGCGTGGCCATCAGGGCGTGCGGATCATGCTCGGTGCGGACCATCACGGCGCCGTTCAGGAACGGAGGATCGGTCGGATCGGGCCAGGCCAGCGACGACCACCAGCTGGAGCGCGCCACCACATCGATCCCCTCGCACCGGAAACGGGCCAGCGCCGCCTCCAGCGCCTCCCGGCACGATGACCACGCCCCCTTGTCATTGCAGCCCAGGGCCACGATGACTGCACCGTCCAGATCAAGGTCGTCGTCGATTCCGACGTCCGGCCGGACGCCATTTTCTTCATCCCTTTCGACGGCCTCGACCATGTTTCATTCCAACGACCGCCTGGCGGTCTTCATCGACGGTTCGAACCTCTACTCGGCCGCGCGGGCTCTGCAGCACGATCTGGACTTCCGGCGGATGCTGGACTGGTTCCGCGAGAAATCCATCCTGACGCGGGCCTATTATTACACGGCGGTGATCGAGGGCGAAGAGTTCTCGCCGGTGAAGCCGCTGGTCGACTGGCTGGACTACAACGGCTTCTCGGTGGTGACCAAACCGGTCAAGCGCTTTACCGACGGCCAGGGCCACAGCCGCATCAAGGGCAATATGGACATCGAGATCGCGGTGGACATGCTGGAGCTGGCGCCCCGGCTGGACCATGTCGTGCTGTTCTCGGGCGACGGCGACTTCAGACGGCTGGTGCAGGCGGTCCAGGACAAGGGCGTCCGCGTCACCGTCATATCCACGCAGAAGACCCAGCCGCCGCACATCGCCGACGAACTGCGCCGGCAGGCCGACGCCTTTCTGGACCTCAACGACCTGATGGCCGAGTTCGGCCGGCCCAAGGCCGCGCAATGAGCCTGACACCCGAACCGCCCCGCGACTGCCCCCGTTGCCCGCGCCTGGTCGCCTATCGCCAGGAGAATGCGCGTCAGAACCCCGACTGGTGGAACGGTCCAGCCCCGTCGTTCGGCGATCCGAAGGCGCGCCTGCTGGTGGCGGGCTTGGCGCCCGGCCGCACCGGCGCGAACCGCACCGGCCGGCCCTTCACCGGCGACCACGCCGGGTTGCTGCTCTATGACACATTGAAGAAGGCGGGGTTCGCGACCGGCGCCTACGACCCGAACGGCGACGACGATCTGACCCTGACCGACTGCATGATCACCAATGCGGTGCGCTGCGCCCCGCCGGGCAACAAGCCCCTGCCGATCGAGGAGACGACCTGCCGTCCCTTCCTGATCGACCGGTTGAAGCTGCTGCCGAACCTGAAGGTGATCGTCACCCTGGGCGACGTGTCCCGCCGCAATATCCTGAAGGCGTTCGGACGTCCCGGCACGGCCATGCCCGCCGGCCACGGCGCCGAGGGCGAGGCCGGCGGCTATGTCATCCTGAACAGCTATCACTGCTCACGACTGAACACGAACACCGGGCGGCTGACGCCCGAGATGTTCGAGGCGGTGTTCAAGCGGGCGCGGGCGTTGATCGAGGCCTGAGCCCGCTTTCGAAGCCTCAGCCCTTATCGCGGAGCAGCCGGGCCTTGTCGCGCTGCCAGTCGCGCTCGGCCGAGGTCTCGCGCTTGTCGTGTAGCTTCTTGCCCTTGGCCAGGGCGATCTCCAGCTTGGCCTTGCCGGCCTCGTTCAGATAGAGGCGCAAGGGAATGATCGTCTGGCCGTCACGCTGGACGGCGCCGATCAGCCGGTCGATCTGGCGGCGGTGCAGCAGCAGCTTCCGCGGCCGGCGCGGCTCGTGGTTGAAGCGGTTGGCCTGCTTGTAGGGCGGGATGTCGGCGTTGATTAGCATGATCTCGCGCCCCTCCACCGCCGCATAGCTCTCGGCGATGTTGGCCCGGCCGTCGCGCAGCGCCTTGATCTCGGTGCCGACCAGCTGGATGCCCGCCTCGAGATTGTCGCTGAGGAAGTAGTCGAACTTCGCCCGGCGGTTTTCGGCGATGACCTTGGTCTTGGGCTTTTCGGCCGCCATCAGCCCACGCCCGCCTCGGCCATGGCCCGCTCAATCGCGGGCCGCACGCCTTCAGCCGTCGGAGACAGCGGCAGCCGCACCTCTTCCCCGCACAGCTGCAGCCGCGACAGGGCGAACTTGGCCGGCGACGGCGAGGCGTCGAGGAACAGCGCCTTGTGCAGGCCGATCAGCCGATCCTGCCAGGACCGCGCTGTGGCCAGGTCGCCGGTCGTGATCGCCTCGTGCAGCGCGACCATCGCCTCCGGCGCCACATTGGACGTGACCGAGATCACGCCATGCCCGCCGTGGGCCGCATAGCCCAGCCAGCTGGGGTCGTCGCCGGACAGGAAGCAGAACGGCCCGCCGATGTTGGCGCGCATCCAGCTGATCCGCCCCATGTCGCCGGTGGCGTCCTTGATGCCGACGATGTTCGGATGGTCCGCCAGGGCCGCCACCGTCTCATTGGCCAGGTCCGAGCCGGTTCGTCCGGGGACGTTGTAAAGCACGATGGGCAGCTGGACGGCGTCGGCGATGGCGCGGAAATGCGCCTCCATTCCCGCCTGCGAGGGGCGGTTGTAGTAGGGCGTGACGACCAGCGCGCCATCGGCCCCGACCGCCTTGGCGTGAGCCGCCATTTCGACGGCCTTGTCCGTGGCCGAGGAGCCGGCGCCGGCGATCACCCGAATCCGGCCCGCCGCTACCGAGACGGCCAACTCCACCACGCGCTTGTGCTCGTCCAGATGCAGGGTCGCGCTCTCGCCCGTCGTGCCCATCGGCACGACGCCGTGAACCCCTGCGGCGATCTGTCGTTCCAGAAGCTTGACGAAAGCGGCCTCGTCCACGTTTCCGTCACGAAGTGGTGTGATCAGGGCGGTGATCACGCCCTTGAACAAGGGGGCGGTCATGGGACTGGCTTGGCCTGCGCGGGAATGGGCGGCGTCGAACGCCGTCGAAAAGAGCGCGGGAAGTTAGGTCGCCGGCGGCCTCGCCGCAACCGGATTGAATGGGAACAGGAAAGATCATGATCGGAACCAGCGTGGCGGCGATGCTTGCGGTGCTTGCTCCCAATCCGCAGGACCTGACCTCCGGCCCGGTTCCCTATACGGCGGCGCCGGCCACGCCTGCTTCCGCCCCGGCCTATTCCGGGCCGCGCGTGCTGAACGATCAGGACACGGCGCTTTTCCGCCAGGGCTTGGCCGCAGCCCGCGCCCGCGACGTCGCCGGGACGCAGGCCGTGATGGCTCAGATCGGCGACCCGGCCGCGCGCAAGCTGGTCGAATGGGCGCTGATCGACACCTCGGGCGAACAGATGTCCTATTCTCAGCTAGCCCAGGCGCAGACATCGATGGCCGGCTGGCCCCGGGCCGAATCCCGACGCATCGCCACCGAGAAGGCCCTGGACCGCTCTGGCCTGGGCGCCGACGCGGCGCTTGCCCTGTTCGCCGACAGCCCGCCCGTCACCGTCGAAGGCGCCATCGCCCTGGCCGGCGCCTATGAACAGCGTGGCCGCAGGGACGAGGCGCGGGCCCTGATCCGCGACTGGTGGACCACCCGCTCCTTCGACGAACCGCAGCAGACGCGCATCCTGGGCCGCTGGGGCGGCTGGCTGAGCCAGGCCGACCACGAGGCGCGGCTGAACATGCTGCTGCTGGGGCCGCACGGGCCGGCGACGCGGGCGATGGCGGCGCTGGTCTCGCCCGAGCGGGCGGCCGTCGCCAACGCGGTGATGACCTTGCGGACCGCCTACAGCCCGGACGCCGTGGTGGCGGGGCTGACGCCGACTCAGGCCAGCGACCCGGCCGTCGCCCTGGAACGGGTCCGCATTCTGCGTTCCCAGAACCGCCAGTCCGAGGCCTTTCCGATCCTGGCCTATCTGCCGGCCGCACCCAGCCACGACGCCGGCCAGAACACCCTCTGGAGCGAGCGCCGCAACTATTTCCTGGACGCGCTTCAGGTCGGAAACTGGCGCGCCGCCTATGATGCGATGAACAATCACGGCTTCACCTCGGGCGACCGGATGGTGGATGCGGAGTTCTTCGCCGGCTGGGTGGCTCTGACCAAGCTGAACCAGCCTGAGACGGCGGCGCGGCATTTCGAGGCGCTGCGAGGCGCCTCCTCGACGCCGATCACCCAGGGCCGCGCCTACTACTGGCTGGGCCGGGCGGCCGAGGCGCGGGGAGAGCGCGACGCGGCGATGAACTATTATCGCCAGGGCGCCCAGCACTGGCAGACCTTCTACGGCCAGTTGGCGGCCGAGAAGGCCGGAATGACGACCCTGGTCCTGCCGGGCGAACCGGCGCCGGACCCGGCGCAAGTCGCCGCTTTCGAGAGCCGCGAGCTGGTGCGCGCCGCGCGTATCCTGGGCGAGACGGGCGAAGCCAGCCTGCTGCGCGTCTTCGCCTACCAGCTGGACAACGACCTGCCGACGATCGAGGACCTGGCCCTGCTGATGGACCTGTCGCGCGGGTATGGCGAGGGCTTTACCGCCATGATGGTCGGCCGCGCCGCCAGCCAGCGCGGCTTCGTCCTGCCCGAACGCATGTATCCGCTCCGCACCCCGGCGACCGTCGCGGGATCGGCGCCCCTGCCCTTCACCCTGGCCATCACGCGCCAGGAATCCAGCTTCGACCCGCGCGTGGTCTCCTCCGCCGGCGCGCGGGGCATGATGCAGTTCCTGCCCTCGACCGCCCAGGGCGTCGCCCGCCGGATCGGCATGGCCTATTCGGCCGACCGGCTGTGGGACCCGGACTACAACATGACCCTGGGCGCCTATCACCTGGGCGAGCTGATGGCGGCGAACGGAGGCTCGATGCTGCTCTCGACCGTGGGCTACAACGCCGGGCCGGCGCGACCCAGCCAGTGGGTGGCGCGGTGCGGCGATCCGCGCGGCGACGCAAACCGAGCCATCGACTTCATCGAATGCGCGCCCTTCACCGAGACACGCAACTACATGATGCGGGTGATGGAGAACATGGCCGTCTACAAGGCCCGGCTGAACGGCGGCTCGGCGCCGCTGACGCCTTCGGCCGACATCGCCGCGGGCGCAGGCGGCGGACCGCGACCGTACGCCGGCTACTGAGCAGGCGGACGGCGCAGCAGGCCGTCGAAGACGGCGTCGAGCAGGGTCTTCACCAGGGCGCTGCGCTCCGCCCACGGAAAGTAAGGCTTGGTGATCATCAGCGACACCACGCCGTGCGCCGAGGCCCAGATGGCCTGGGCTAGGGTCCGCGGATCGCCCTGCATGGCGCCGGCCGCGACAGTTTCGGCCACCACCGCCTCGAAGCTGGCGAACAGCCCCGCGCCCAGTTCCTGGGCCATGGTCTGGGCGCCCTCGCGCGCCTCGGCGGGGCGGGTCAGATAGATCAGCCGATAGGCGTTCGGATGAGCGAAGCCGAAATCGACGTAACCCTCGATCATCCGCCGCAGGCGCGCCTCAGCCGGCGCATCGCCTTGCGTCAGCTCGCGCGTGGCCTCGATCAGACCGTCGAACGCCTCGCGGCAGATTTCCTGCAGGATCGCGCCCTTGTCTGGGAAATGCATGTAGAGCGCGGTGGACGACAGGCCGACCTCGTCCGCGATCTTTCGGATCGTCGCCCCTTCGTAGCCATGCTCGACGAAGATCCGCTCGGCGGCCGCCAGTATCTCGCCGCGACGCGAATGGCCTTCCCCCTTGGGTTTCCGGTTCGAACGCGATGCGGCGGACAAGTCGGCCCCTTCCGTGACTGGCGACCTGAATAGCCATTCGCCTTACGGGCGCCAACGCTTGAACAATTGGGTTGCGTCAAATACCAATCCTCGATTGTTCGGCGGGGACGGGGCATTTGGGGCCGATCGAACCGATAGGTCACGAGGGCTCATCGGCCCGCTCGGACGCCGCGCAGCGGTGGCCGACGGCGTTCCAGTCCGTATGCGTCGCAGGAGGTCTGGCCCTGCTGGCGTGCGGATGGCTGACCGTCCCCGGCCTGACGCTGACCGGCCTCGTCCTGCTGCTGCAGGCGATGTTCCTGATCGGGGCGTTGTGGCGGTGCGTCCTCGCCATCGCCAGCCTGGCGCCCATCCCGTCCGCCCCCGCGCCGACGGAGTGGCCGCGCTACACGATCCTGGCGGCCCTGCATGACGAGGCGGATGTCGCCCCGCAGCTGATCGCCAACCTGGCCCGCATCGACTATCCCGCGCATCGGCTCGAGGGCGTTCTGGTGCTGGAACCCGAGGATGTCGCCACGCTGGCGGCCATCGAGGCGACGCCGCGGCCATCCTGGCTACGGGTGCTGGTGGTCCCGCCCGGCCGGCCGCAGACCAAGCCCCGCGCGCTCAACATCGCTCTGGAACGGGCGACCGGCGAGCTTCTGACGATCTACGACGCCGAGGACAATCCGGCCCCCGGCCAGTTGCGCGAGGCGGCCGCGCGCTTCATGGCCGACCCGTCGCTGGGCTGTCTCCAGGCGCCGCTGCGCATCGCCCCGCGCACCCACGGCACGCGCTCCGCCTTTCTCGACCGACAGTTCGCCCTGGAATACGCCGCCCTGTTCGAGGTCAGCCTGAGGGGACTGGCGCGGCTGGGCCTGCCGTTTCCGCTGGGCGGGACCAGCAATCACCTGCGGGTCACGGCGTTGACACAGGCGGGCGGCTGGGACGCCTTCAACGTCACGGAGGACGCGGACCTGGGCTTTCGGCTGTGGCGGAACGGCTGGTCGCTGGGCGTCATCGCCAGCCCGACGATGGAATCGCCGCCGGGCGCGCTGGATCGCTGGCTGCCCCAGAGAACCCGCTGGCTGAAGGGCTATATGCAGACCTGGGGGGTGCATACGCGTCGTCCCATCGGTCTTGGCGCGCGCGGACTTCTGGCCTTCGTCATGACCATCGGCGCGGCCATCGTCTCGGCCGGCGCCCACGCCCCCGCCCTGGCCTGGCTGGGGTCGGCGCTTCTGGTGGGCCTGGCTTCAGGCCTGTCGCCCGCCGTTCCCGTGGGCGCCATCAGCGTGCTGGGCATAGGCGTCATCGCCGCCTGGATGAGCTGCGCCGTCGGCGCGCGGCGCACGGGCCTGGGCTATGGCCTGGCCGACATGGCGCGGGCGCCGCTGTACTGGTCCCTGCTCAGCCTCGCCTTCCTGCACGCGGCCTGGCGGCTGGCGACCGAGCCCTTCGTCTGGGACAAGACCCCCCACGAACGGGATCGCGACCGGCTGGAAGAGGCGACGGATGCTGGACGGAAGGCCGCCTGAGCGCCTATCAGCCGGTTGATGGCGCCCAAGCTCTCCGACACTCCCGAAACCCTGGTGACCCGCGGCTGGTCCGACTACGCCCTGCTGGATTCCGGCGATGGCAAGAAGCTGGAGCGGTACGGCGGCTTCACCGTCGTCCGGCCCGAGCCCCAATGCTTCTGGTCCCCGCGCGACCCGGCCGCCTTCGACGCCGCCAACGCCGTGTTCGATCCGCAGCAGGAGGAAGAGGACTCCGGCCGCTGGCGCTTCGACAAGCACGGCGCCATCGACGCCTTTCCGCTGAAATGGCGCGACGTGCGCTTCACCGGCCGGTTCACCCCATTCCGCCACCTGGCCTTCTTCCCGGAGCAGGCGGCCAACTGGGAATGGCTGGATCAGCGCATCCGGACCCTCACCGCTTCAGGCAGCGCGAAGGGCGATAGGCAAACGGGCTCAAGCAGCCCGAAGGGCGATAGCCCAACAAGCAATGCGCCAAAGATTCTCAACCTGTTTGGCTATACTGGCGTGGCCAGCCTGGCCGCCGCCGCAGCCGGGGCCGAGGTCACTCACGTCGACGCCTCCAAGAAGTCCGTGACCTATGCGCGCGAAAACGCCGAGCTGTCGGGCCTGGCCGACCGACCGATCCGCTGGATCGTCGAGGACGCACGCAAATACGTCGCCCGCGAAGTCCGTCGCGGCTCGAAGTATCATGGAATCATCCTGGACCCGCCCAAATACGGGCGCGGTCCGACCGGCGAGGTCTGGCGGCTGTTCGAGGACATGCCGGGCCTGTTGAAGGACTGCGCCGCCCTGCTGGACGACGATGCGGACTTCCTGCTGCTGAACGCCTACGCCGCGCGCATCTCGGGCCTGTCGCTGGCGCACATGATGGCCGAGGCGACGCACGATCGCGGCGGCCGCATCGACTGGGGCGAACTGGCCCTGTCGGAGGACGGACCGGACGCCCGCGCCATCGGCCTGTCCTTCTTCGCCCGGTGGAGCCGATGACCGACGCCCGCGTCATCACCAGCCTGACCAACGACACCGTCAAGGCCGTGCGCGCCCTCCACATGCGCAAGGAGCGCGAGGCCACCGGAACCTTTCTGGCCGAGGGGCTGAAGTTCATCGGCGAGGCGCTGGATCAGGGCCGCGCGCCCCGGATGCTGCTGGTCGGCCAGGACGCCCGTCCCCACCCCCTGCTGGACCGGGCCCGGGCCGAGACGCTGAAAGCCGGCGGCGAGATCGTCGTCGTCACCCACGCCATCCTGGAAAAGATCAGCCGCCGCGACAATCCGCAGACCGTGCTGGGCGTGTTCGACCAGGCCTATGCGCCGCTGGACAGCCTTGAGCCCGACCGCGCGCCGTGCTGGGTCGCCCTGGAGCAGGTGCGCGACCCGGGCAATCTGGGCACAATCATCCGCACCGCCGACGCGGCCGGCTGCGGCGGCGTCATCCTGATCGGCGACTGCGTCGACCCCTATTCCGTCGAGGCGGTGCGCGCGACGATGGGCTCGGTCTTCGCTGTGTCGATCACGCGGACGGACCCGGACGCCTTCCTGGCCTGGCGCAAGACCTGGCCGGGCAGCGTGGTCGGCACGCGTCTGGACGCCACGGTCAGCCACCGCTCGGCGGTGATGCGGCGCCCGTCCCTGATCCTGATGGGCAACGAACAGGCCGGCCTGACCGACGACCTGGCCGCCGCCTGCGACGTCAACGTCAAGATCCCCATGCGCGGCCGGGCCGACAGCCTGAATCTCGCCATCGCCACCGGCATCATGGTCTACGCCGCCACCGACGACCTCTAGCCGAGCGCGCTCGGACGGGCGTAGGCTGGCGACCGGAGGATCATTGATGACCGACAACCGCCTGCTTCCCGCCGCCGTCTTCGGCGGTCTTCTGGCCCTTGGAGTGATCGGCGGGGGCGCCCTGGTCGGCCAGGGCGTGATCCACGCCCGCGCCGGCGATCGCACCGTCACCGTGCGCGGCCTGTCGGAACGGGACGTCAAGGCGGACCTGGCCGTCCTTCCCCTGCGCTTCACCGCCTCCGGCGAGGTTCTGGCCGAGGTCCAGTCCCGCATCGACGGCGATCTGGGTCTGGTGCGTCAGTTCCTGTCGGCCCAGGGCTATCCCGCCGAGGCGGTGACACTCGGTCGGTTGGAGGTCGCCGACACCCGCTCGCGCGAGTACGCGGCCCAGAATGGCGGTCCGCGCTTCATCCTGGCCCAGACGGTGATCGTGCGCACCACCGATGTGCCTCGGGTAGAGGCCACGACCCGCGCCCTGAACGACCTGGTCCGTCAGGGCGTGGTGCTGCAGGACTTCCGCGGCCCATCCTACGTCTTCACCCGCCTGAACGACGTCCGGCCGCAGATGATCGCCGAGGCGACCGCCGCCGCGCGCAAGGGCGCCGAGCAGTTCGCCAAGGACTCCGGAACGCCGCTGGGCCCGATCCGGCAGGCGACCCAGGGCTCGTTCGAAATCCTGCCGCGCGACGGCGACGGCTTCGAGGAAGCCGCCTCGGTTAACAAGAAGCTGCGCGTGGTGACCACCATCACCTACAGCCTGAAGTGACCTGATCCGGCCCTGTCGGCGTCGCCGGCTACAGCGGATGTCCCTCACGCGGAAAACGCGGAAAAGCGCCCGCTATCCGCCGCGATTTCGCACGCGGCCCTGACATCGCCCTCTGTGCCCCTTATGTTCCGCGTGAATCAGAACCGTTCGAGCGTATCTTCCGAAGTGACCGACCTGCCCGCCCCGCGCATTTCCGACCTGGCCCGCGCCCGCCCGCCCGGCGGCGAGGCCGGAGACTATCTGGCCGGCCTGAACCCCGAACAGCGCGAAGCCGTCGAGACGACCGAGGGCCCGGTTCTGGTCCTGGCCGGCGCCGGCACGGGCAAGACGCGGGTGCTGACCACGCGGCTGGCGCACATCCTGGCGACCGGCCGCGCCCGCCCGTGGGAACTGCTGGCCGTCACCTTCACCAACAAGGCCGCGCGCGAGATGCGCGAGCGGATCACCCATCTGATCGGCCCGTCGGCGGAAGGGTTGCGCTGGCTGGGCACCTTCCACTCCATCGCCGCCCAGATCCTGCGCCGCCACGCCGAACTGGTCGGGCTGAAATCGACCTTCACCATCCTGGACACCGACGACCAGGAACGCCTGCTGAAGCAAATCCTGGAAGCCGCCAACGTCGACACCAAACGCTTCACGCCCAAGTCGCTGGCTGGCCTCGTGGACCATTGGAAGAACCGCGGCTGGACGCCCGAGAAACTGCCCTCGACCGAGGACTTCGCCAATGGCAAGGGCCAGGCGCTGTACGGCGCCTATCAGGCGCGACTGCGCACGCTGAACGCCTGCGATTTCGGCGATCTGCTGCTGCACAACATCACCATCCTGTCCCAGCATGCCGATCTGGCCGAAGAGTACCGCCGCCGGTTCCGCTACATCCTGGTGGACGAATATCAGGACACCAACGTGGCGCAGTATCTGTGGCTGCGCCTGGTGACGGCCTCGACCGGCAACGTCTGCTGCGTCGGCGACGACGACCAGTCGATCTACGGCTGGCGCGGAGCCGAGGTGGACAACATCCTGCGCTTCGAACGCGACTTCCCCGGCGCCAAGATCATCAAGCTGGAGCGGAACTATCGCTCGACCCGCCACATCCTCGGCGCGGCCTCCGGACTGATCGCGGCCAACCGCGACCGGCTGGGCAAGACCCTGTGGACCCAGGACGACGGCGGCGACAAGGTGCGCGTCCGCGGCGTCTGGGACGGCGAGGCCGAGGCCCGCCTGATCGCCGACGAGATCGAGACCGCCCGCCGCCCCCACGCCGGCGAGCCGGGCCTGAAGTACAAGGACATGGCCATCCTGGTCCGCGCCTCGTTCCAGATGCGCGCCTTCGAGGAACGGCTGGTCATGCTGGCCATCCCCTACACCGTCATCGGCGGCCCGCGCTTCTTCGAACGGGCCGAAATCCGCGACGCCCACGCCTATCTGCGGCTAATCCTGTCCGAGGACGACGACCTGGCCTTCGAGCGGATCGTCAACGTCCCCAAGCGCGGCATCGGCGACACCTCGGTGCAGAAGATCCTGCAGATCGCCCGCCAGCACGACCTGTCGGCCCTCACCGCCGTGCGCGGCCTGATCAACACCGACGAGCTTCAGGCCCGCACCCGCACCGCCCTGTCCAACTTCGTTCGCGACCTGGACCGCTGGCGCGCCCTGTCCGAGACCACCCCCCACTGGCAGGTCATGGAGACGGTGCTGGAGGAGAGCGGCTACACCGACATGCAGAAGGCCGACCGAACCAGCGGCCAGACGCGGCTGGAGAACCTGAAGGAACTGACCCAGTCGATGCAGTCGTTCGAGACGCTGCAGGCCTACCTGGAGCACGTCTCACTGGTCATGGATCTGGAGCGCGCCAACAGCGACGATCCCAATGGCGACGGGGCGGTGCAGATCATGACGCTGCACGGCGCCAAGGGACTGGAGTTCCCGCTGGTCTTCCTGCCCGGCTGGGAGGAAGGCGTCTTTCCCAGCCAGCGCAGCATCGACGAGAAGGGCGAGAAGGGCCTGGAGGAGGAACGCCGCCTGGCCTACGTCGGCGTCACCCGCGCCAAGCAGGACGCCCGCATATCCTTCGCCGCCAACCGCCTGGTCTATGGCCGCTGGACCAGCCAGCTGCCCAGCCGCTTCGTCGACGAACTGCCCATCGCCCACGTCGAAGCCCAGTCGGACACCGGCTATTACGGCGCCTCGGCCGGCATGAAGGAGGCCAAGTCGCGCTGGGACGACGCGCCGTCCTTCGGCAGCGGCTATTCCTCGCCCGGCTGGAAGCGCGCCCAGTCCTTCACGGCGGCCCAGACGCCCAGCCGCCTTCCGGCCCGCAAGGCCGTCATCGAGGGCGACGGCCGCCTGGTCGCCACCGCCGATCCCAAGTCCAGCTCGGGCTGGAAGAAGGGCGAACGCGTCTTCCACCAGAAGTTCGGCTACGGCGCCGTCCGCGTCATCGAAGGCAACAAGCTGCTGGTCGATTTCGAAAAGGCCGGCGAAAAGCGAGTCATCGACAGCTTTGTTGAGAAGACGGAGTGAGAACCCTCATAGTCTTCGCGACCAGCGTTTTCTTGCTCTTGGCTGCGGGTGCGACGGCGAAGGCTCAGACCCTCCGCTCAATCACGCCGCTGTGGAATGATGTTTCGGGGCGGGAAGTCCTTTACCCTCACTCCTATGTCGACGCGGAGTCTTTCGGCTGCATCCTGCCCGACCTGAAACTCGGGCTCTACCACTATATCGACGCCGAGTTTCCAGACGAGCCCTCATTCTGGCGTCTAGAGAACTACGGTGCCGTGCACTGCGCGCTGACCTTCGGTACGGCGCATGATGAGGAGGATATCCTCACCTCATTCGAGGATTTCGCCTGGATCGCGAACACTGGCGAGAGTCGCACGATTGAAGCCGCTCGACTGATGGCCATCCAGATCGGAGTGTCCGGCGGCAGCCGCTACATTCTCCTGCGTTCCATCCCGGACAGCGATCACCAGAAGTTCGATGTACTCGAAGCGCGCTGTCCTTCAGACGCAGAAACGTTGGAGGCGAATATCGACATCTGGCGTCAATGGGTCTGCGTTGTCGAATCTCAAGACCAGCTCACCCGCATTGCTCAGGACGCTGACACCCGCGCTTCAGCAGGCAGACTGGAATGGATATCGGCGGGTCGCTCCGAGCAGACCTCTCCCTAGTCCGGGACATTCGCCTCCAGTTCGTCCAGCCACACCCGCGCCGCGCCGTCCGACGGGGCACGCCAGTCGCCGCGCGGCGACAGCGAACCGCCCGTCACCACCTTCGGCCCATTCGGGAGGGCCGAGCGCTTGAACTGGGCCGTCTGGAAGAACCGCACCAGGAACTTCCTCAGCCACGCCTTGATGATCGGCAGCTCGAAGGTAATCTTCTCGTCGTCCGGCGTCCCGGCGGGCCAGTCGCCGCGCGCGGCGTCGCCCCACGCCTGTTCCGCCAGATAGGCCACCTTCGAAGGGCTCAGCCCGAACCGGCTGATGTAGAACAGGAAGAAGTCGTTCAGCGCATAGGGCCCGACCGTGCTCTCGGTGGACTGGATCTTGCCGTCCGCGCCGGCCGGCACCAGTTCGGGCGAAATCTCGGTGTCCAGGATGGCGTGCAGCGTCGGCGCGGCGTCCGCCCCCACCAGCTGCTTGTCCGCGACCCAGCGGATCAGGTGCCGGATCAGCGTCTTCGCCACACCGCCGTTGACGTTGTAGTGGCTCATGTGGTCGCCGACGCCGTAGGTCGCCCACCCCAGCGCCAGTTCCGAAAGGTCGCCCGTGCCCAGCACGAAGGCCCGGTTCTGGTTGGCCAGCCGGAACAGATAGTCGGTCCGCAGCCCCGCCTGCACGTTCTCGAAGGTGATGTCGTGCACCGGCTCGCCGTCCGCGAAGGCGTGGCCGATGTCCTTCAGCATCTGCTCGGCCGCCGGGCGGATGTCGATCTCCGCGCCCGTGACGCCCAGCGCCTTCATCAAGGCCCAGGCGTTCGACTTGGTCCCCTCCGATGTCGCGAACCCGGGCATGGTGAAGCCCAATATTCCCTCGCGGGACAAGCCAAGCCGATCGAAGGCGCGACAGGCGACCAGCAGCGCCTGGGTCGAGTCCAGGCCGCCAGAGACGCCGATGACGATCCGCTCGCCGTTCGTCGCCTTCATCCGGCGCATCAGGCCCTGCACCTGGATGTTGAAGGCCTCGTAGCAGTCCTGGTCCAGCCGCGCCGGATCGTCCGGCACGAACGGAAAACGGTCGATCGGCCGGATCAGGTCGCTGGCGACCGCATCCTCGCGCGCCTCGAACGGCACGACCGTCGCCGCCTCGCCCTCCAGCCGCGCGCAGTCCGAGAAGGTGCCGTTCCTCAGCCGCTCCAGCCCGATCCGGTCCACGTCCACGTCGGCCACGGTCAGGTGGTTCTCCAGGGCGAAGCGCTCGCCCTCGGCAAGCTTGGCGCCCATCTCGTGAATGGTCGCCTGCCCGTCCCAGGCCAGGTCGGTCGTGCTCTCCCCCCAGCCCGAGGCGGTGAAGACATAGGCCGACAGCGTCCGCGACGACTGGCTGGCGCACAGCATCGCCCGCTCGTCCGCCTTGCCGATGACGATGTTGGAGGCCGACAGGTTGCAGAGGATCCGCGCGCCCGCCAGCGCCGCCCGCGTCGATGGCGGCAACGGCGCCCAGAAGTCCTCGCAGATCTCCACGGCGAAGACGAACCCCGGCCGGTTCACCGCCTCGAACACCAGGCCCGGCGCGAAATCCACCGTCTCGCCATTCAGCGGCAGCACGTCCCCGCTGCGCGCCGGCGCCGGGGCGAACCAGCGTTTCTCGTAATATTCTCGGTAGTTGGGCAGATAGGTCTTGGGCACGACCCCCAGCACCTCGCCCCCGCCCAGCACCACGGCGCAGTTATAAAGCGCGTCGCCGTTGCGGATCGGCGCGCCGACCACGGCGACGACGCCGCTGTCCTCGGTCGCGGCGGCCAGCACCGCGATCTGGCGCGCGACCTCGTCCAGCAGCGCCGCCTGCATGTGCAGGTCGTCGATCGCATAGGCCGACAACGACAGCTCGGGAAACACGACCAGGTCGCACCCCTCCCCGGCCGCCTCGCGGATCAGGGCCAGATGCTCCTCCGCATTGGCCCTGGGGTCGCCAATGTGACTGACGGGCGTCGCGGCCGCCACGCGTACGAAGCCGTGGGTCTTCGGGGAATGGAAGGCGTGGACGTCAGCCATGAAGTTTCCGTGCGGCCGGCCGGGACTGCGAGAACGCGGACACGGCGAATTGGATCGACAGGGTCCTATAGGCCATCCCGGCCAGGCCAGGGAATCGTCGTTCAGGCCGCGCGGGCCACGACCTTGTTCCGGCCCGCCGCCTTGGCCTCATAGACGCCCTCGTCGGCGCGCTTGAGCAGCAGCTCGGGCGTGTCGCCTTCACCGGTCGTGGCGGCGACGCCGATGGAGATGGTGATCGACAGGCTCTCGCGGCCGCCCATGATGCGGAACGGCGCGGCGGCGACGTCGCGACGGATGCGCTCGGCGACCTTGTGGGCGTCGTCCAGGCCCGCGCCCGGCATGACTACGACGAACTCCTCGCCCCCCATGCGGCACGGCAGATCGACGGCGCGGACGTTGGTGGCCAGGCGCACGGCGAACTCGCTCAGCACCTCGTCGCCGGCGTCATGGCCGAAACTGTCGTTGACCGACTTGAAGTGGTCGATGTCCATCACCAGCACGGCGACGGAGCTGCCGCCGTGCGTCGCCCGGTTCACCAGGGCCTGGAGCTGGCCCACCATGTAGCGGCGATTGTGCAGGCCGGTCAGGGCGTCGGTCACGGCCATCTCGAGGCTGGTGTCCAGCCTCTGGCGCAGGAAGTCCGTATAGCGCTTGCGCCGGATCTGGGTCCGCGCGCGGGCGGACAGCTCCTCCTCATCGACCGGGCGCGCCAGAATGTCGGTGGCGCCCAGTTCCAGCGCCTTCAGCATGCGCGGGCGATCCAGCGGATCGACCACCGCCAGGATGGGCGCACGGCGCGCATCGCCGGACTTGGATTGGGCGACGACGCGCAGGCCGTCAAAGGTCTCGGCCGCCACATTGACGATCAGCAGGTCCAGCGGCCCCTTGGCGGCGGCCAGGGCGGCCTCGGGATCGGTCTCGATGGAGACACGATGCTCACGGCCCAGCTGTTCGGCGATCCGCCGGGCCTGACGCTCGTTGTCGTCGACGACCAACACCCTGCCGCCCTCGGCGCGCAGACGCGCGGCGCCGTCGCCGCCGACGCCCATGCGGCGGCTGTTCTCCTCGCGCTCGCGCAATTCGTCCATCACCTGCTTGAGCCGGCTGAGCGAGCGCACGCGGGCGAACAGGATCACGTCGTCGATCGGCTTGGTCAGAAAGTCGTCGGCTCCGGCCTCCAGGCCGCGGATCCGGTCCTCGCGACCGTCCAGGGCGGTGACCAGCACCACCGGAATATGACGGGTGTCAGCCTGGGCCTTCAGCCGACGGCAGGTCTCGAACCCGTCCATGCCCGGCATCATCACATCCAGGAGGATCAGGTCGGGCTGGGTCTCGGACGCCAGCGCCAGGGCCGTCGCGCCGTCCTGGCAGACGACCACGTCGAAATATTCAAGAGTCAGCTTGGCTTCGAGCAGGCGGACGTTGGCTTCGACATCGTCCACGACCAGGACGCGCGCGCTCATGACAGATGCTTCCTCACCGTCTCGAGGAAGTGCATCACCGAGATGGGCTTGGAGATATAGGCCTCGCAGCCGCCCTGCCGTATTCTTTCCTCGTCGCCCTTCATGGCGAAGGCCGTAACGGCGATGACGGGGATGTGGTTCAGCTCCTCGTCGTCCTTCAGCCACTTGGTGACCTCAAGGCCCGAGATTTCCGGCAGCTGGATATCCATCAGAATCAGGTCGGGCCGGTGCTGGCGCGCCAGGGCGAGCGCCTGCAGCCCTTCGCGGGTCTGCAGCGTCTCATAGCCCTGGGAATCGAGCAGATCATGAAAAAGCTTCATGTTTAGCTCGTTATCCTCGACGATGAGGACCTTCTTCGACATCATCACCTGACCCGCGCGCCCCTGAACGTGGGGGCGGCTTCCTTGATGCGATCTTGGCCGGCCAGTCTTAAGTTGGGGTGAAGCCAACCTTACGGAGAGCTTAAACGTGGCGATCAAGGCCGTGTGCCGCGACTGCCTGTGGACCGGCGAAGACCCTGCCGGGCCGCCCGGTCGCCGCTGCCCGGCGTGCGGCTCGCGCCGGATCGTCGCGGACCCTGAGCTGGACCAGCTGTCGATCGCCCACATGGACTGCGACGCCTTCTACGCCTCCGTAGAGAAGCGCGACCGGCCCGAACTGCGCGACAAGCCCGTGATCGTGGGCGGCGGCAAGCGCGGGGTCGTCTCGACCGCCTGCTATGTCGCCCGTCTCTACGGCGTCGGCTCGGCCATGCCGATGTTCAAGGCGCTGAAGGCCTGCCCCGACGCGGTGGTCATCAAGCCGGACTTCAGCAAGTACACCTTCGAATCCCGGCGCATCCTGGGCGCCCTTGCCGAGCTGACGCCGCTGATCCAGCCGCTGTCGCTGGACGAGGCGTGGGTGAACCTGTCGGGCACCGAGCGGCTTAACGGCGGCCCGCCGGCGTTGCAGCTGATCCGCTTCCAGAAGCGGATCGAGGACGAGACCGGCCTGACCGTCTCCATCGGCCTGGCCCCCAATCGCTTCCTGGCCAAGATGGCGTCAGAAATGGACAAGCCGCGCGGCTTTTCCGTCATCGGCCGCGCCAACGCCCAGGCCCTGCTGGCGGACAAGCCGGTCACCGCCCTGCCCGGCGTCGGACCGGTGTTCGGCAAGGCGCTGCGCAGCGACGGCTACGCCCTGATCGGGGACCTGGCGAAGGCGGACGTGCGCGATCTGGTGAAGCGATACGGCGAATCAGGGCTGCGGCTGCACGATCTGGCGCACGCCCGCGACGCCCGCGCCGTGAACCCGGACCGGGACCGCAAGGGCATGAGCGCCGAGACTACCTTCAACGAGGACCTGATGGCGTCCGAAGCGCTGGAGGCCGAGCTGTGGCCGCTGTGCGAGAAGCTGGCGTCGAAGGCGCGGCGGGACGGCGTGGCCAGCCGGGTGATCGTGCTTAAGCTGCGGCGCACCGACTTCAGGATCGTCACCCGGCGCGTCACCCTGCCCGAGCCGATCCAGACCGCACGCGCCCTGTTCTCGGCCGGCCGCGAGTTGCTGAAGCCCGAACTGGGCCGTCCCTACCGCCTGATCGGCGTGGGCATGGCCGACATCCAGGACGCGGAGGACGCCCCTGCCGGCCTGTTCCAGACCGCGGAGACCCGCACGCTGAAGACGGAACGGGCGATCGACGCCCTGCGCCTGAAGTTCGGCGACAAGGCCGTGGTGGCCGGCCGCGCGCTGAAAGACGGCTGAGGTTGACGCTCGGCTCAGTCCGCCCGCCAGCGCCAGCCGTCATGGGCCACCTCGACGTTCGCGGGCAGCTGGGCCGACAGAGTGCGATAGTCCATGTCGATGTGCAGATTGGTCAGAACCGCCTTCTCCACCTCGGCCGCCGCGATCCATTCCAGTGCTCGATCCAGATGGGCGTGGGTCGGATGCGGCGTGTAGCGCAGGGCGTCGACGATCCACAGGCGGCAACCGCGCACCGCCGCGATCGCCGCTTCATCCAGGTCCGAAACGTCGCTGGAATAGGCCGCGTCGCCGAGGCGATAGCCGACCGAGCGGATCGGCCCGTGCGCCTGGTCGAAGGTGACGACCGGGATCGCCCCGCCAGCCCCCTCAACGCTCCAGGGCTGTCCGTGGGGTGGAATGACATGGCCGTCCAGCAGCGGCGGATAACCCAGCTTCGTCTCGAAGATGTAGTCGAACCGGCGGGTCAGGGAGGCGTGGGTCGCGGCGTCCATCCAGGCCGGTATCCGCCGGCGCGCATGGGCGGCGAAGGTGCGCAGGTCGTCGATGCCGTGGGTCTGGTCCGCGTGGTCGTGGGTGTAGAGGACCGCGTCCACATGCCGGGTGCCGCTGGCCAGCATCTGCTCGCGCAGGTCCGGCGAGGTGTCGATCAGGACGTTGGTGACGCCTTCCGGCCCCGCCCGGCGCACCAGCAGGGAGCAGCGCGTGCGTCGGTTCCTCGGCTCCAACGGGTCGCAGGCGCCCCAGTCCCCGTCGCCGCGCGGCACTCCGCCCGACGATCCGCAGCCCAGGATCACCAGTTCAAGGCTCATTCCGGCCTCGGGATGCGGTCGAACAGGGCGAAGAAGGCGTCAGTGGTGCGGGCGTCGGCCTCCTCGGCCGTCCAGCCGCGGATCTCGGCCAGCTTGTCCAGCACAAGGCCGACGTAGGCCGGCTCGTTACGGCGCCCGCGATACGGAATGGGCGCCAGATAGGGGCAGTCGGTCTCCACGATGATCCGGTCCTGGGGCATGTCGCGGATCACGGCCCGCACCTCTTCCGCCGCCTTGAAGGTGGCGATGCCGGAAACCGAGAACCAGGCCCCCAGTTCCGCCGCCGTCTTCGCCAGGTCGGCCCCGGATGTGTAGCAGTGCATCAGCATGCGGAACGGCCCAACGGCGTATTCCTCCGTCAGGATTTCGGCCATGACGTCATCGGCCTCGCGGGTGTGGACGACCAGGGGCAGACCGGTCTCGCGCGCTGCGGCCACATGCTGACGAAACACCGTCGCCTGCACCTCGCGCGGGCTCAGATCGTAGTGGAAATCCAGGCCGCATTCGCCGATTCCGACCACCTTCGGGCGGGCGGCCAGCTGGATCAACATTTCCGCCGTCAGGTCCACCGCATCCTTCGCCTCGTGCGGATGGACGCCGACGGTGCACCAGATGTCGTCATGGGCCATGGCCAGGCCGTGGGTCGCCTCGAAGGTCGTCAGTCGGTCCGAAATCTCGACCATCAGCCGCACGCCCGCGGCCCGAGCCCGATCGATGACGGCGTCGCGGTCCTCATCGAACTGGGGCGCGTGAAGGTTCACGTGGCTGTCGATCAGCATCAGCCGGTCGTCTCCGTCAGGGCGCGGGTCTTTCTGATGTCGCCCAGGGCGGCGGCCAGCACGTCGCCACGATCCAGGTTGATGGCCGCCGTCCGGTCCGGCAGGGGGCTCAGCCGCTCCCACAGTTCGGCCCAGCGATTGGCGGGGCCGGACGGCGCCGCCAGGGCGCGGGCGCGCACTGCGGCG